>Ga0183098_10105_pt1 | contig 312482 bp, 279 predicted proteins | sample BioMet9_FD_128884 | JGI IMG/M metagenome (GOLD analysis project Ga0183098, IMG submission 128884) | Microbial communities from bioreactor (seeded with sewage sludge) at Lawrence Berkeley National Lab, California, USA - Biofuel... | ecosystem: Engineered > Bioreactor > Anaerobic > Unclassified ...
AAACCACAGAAAATGGTACAGGGTCGACCACAGCCTCGCAACAGCTCAACCACAGTTTTGTGACAGCCTGACCACAGATTTTGCAACAGCCCAAAATTGGCAAAAAAGTAAATTTTTCGAAACCACAGAAAATGTTACAGGGGTGACCACACCACAGTGAATGTAACAATACTATAAAAAACAGCACCGGCAATGTAAAAACATTGCCGGTGCCATTTTGCTTGAGTTTCAATGAATACATTACAACTCAATCTTTGGACGTTGCAGGGTACTTAAAAACATTAACCGGATATTCATGTGGAAAAAGAAGCACTTCAACTAATTTAAATTTTAACAGATATTCGTAAGATTGCAATTAGAACTTAATGAGAAAAGAGTAGAAAATAGTTTAGGGAAAACTTGTCAATACTTAAACAATGTAGATGGGGAATTTTTAGTGCATTGATAAGTATTATTTAAATAAATTTTGTAAGTATGATATAATTAATATGTATGTTCAACGAAATATGAAAAACAGAGGTTTTTCATGAAAAAACACTCCAAAATCATTGATTTTGTCAAACAGATTAAGCTTAAACCCGTCTGTAACCATGACTTTAGTGATGTAAAAGAAGATTATCTAGGCGTTGCTAAAGGCAGGATGGAAGACGGAACCTATTACGAAGCAGAGAAATGGCAAGACACCAAAGCGGGCATAGTGTGTATCAATATCTTCTTTCCGCAATTGGAAGATTTGTCAAAAGCCGCTGAGGATAAAGAGCAAACTGAAGAAAAGGAAACCCATAAAATAATAGATTTGCCCACGGCCTCCATACAGGGCGAAGTGACCTATATAGCCTTCTTGCCAATTGGCATGGTGGTAAGGGAAGATTGGACAGACGATCGTAAGGAACAGCAAAGGTATGCACAGTTCCTGATTGATATGGGAATGATTGATTATACAGGAGAATATGCCAACCTGGCACTAAGGTACTTAACGGATAGAGAAGGACACGACCTTGTAGAAACGGATATTATCTTGTTTGAAGAAGGCGAAGAAGTAGCAATAACTTCCCTGCAGTTTGCACCCGTGCAAGGGGAAGCGAAGAAGAAAAAAACAAAGCTTACAATCTTAAAATAGGGGAAACCATGAAAAAACACTTGGAAGTTGTGGCAGCCATACTCATCCATGAAGGCAAAATACTTTGCATGAAACGAGGACAGGCGAAGTACGCCTATGTCAGCAACAAATACGAATTTCCCGGAGGCAAGATTGAACAAGGGGAAACTAAGCACGCTGCCTTAGAAAGAGAATTAAGAGAAGAAATGGCCATAAAGGTCGCTATTCAGGAAAGCGATATCTTTATGACCATTAATTATGAATATCCAGACTTTTCCATAACGCTGCATACCTTCAAATGCTATATGGAAAAGCCTGATTTTGTTATGAAAGAGCATATCGATTTTAAATGGATGGAACCAAGCAAGATAACAACCTTGGAATGGGCTCCGGCGGATTGGGAAATCGTGGAGAGGTTGAGTGGGGAGTAAATATACGAATGAATAATGATGATAGTAAAATTGTGACATGGAATTGCCATGGTGGTTTTTTCTCTAAAGAAAAATATGCCAAAATTGAAAAGATGGATGCAGATATTTGTATAATTCAAGAGTGTGACAATCCCGCAAAATTTGAAAACATTTCTTTTTTGCAAACATATAAAGCTTTTTGGTATGGAGAGAAAGCCAAGGGACTTGGAATATTCTTTAAGAAAGCAATCCCTGCAAAAGAGTTGCAGTGGGAAACATGTGGAATACAGTTGTTATGCCCATTTTTAATTAATAATATTCTCTTGATTGCTATTTGGGCAAAAAATAATTATATCGAGGATATTTATACGTATCTCACAGGACACGAAAAAGATATTAAAGCTTTTGGGGAAAATGTTATAGTTTGTGGAGATTTTAACAGTAATAAAATTTGGGATTCACAGCATAACTTTAGAAATCATACAGCGGTTACACGGCTTTTAATGGGGATTGGGATAGAAAGTTACTATCATCTTGCAACAGGAGAAAAACAAGGAGAGGAAATGACACCGACTTTCTACTTGTACTACGATGAAGCAAAACCATATCACATTGACTATTGCTTTGGCAATAAAAATAAATTTAAAGAAATCATGGTAGGTAAATATTCAGAATGGGTTGCAACTAGTTATAGTGACCATGTGCCTATTGAAATTGAAGTTAGTAGATTTTATTAATGCAAAATAGTGTGCAATGTAAAGTAGTACTGGCGATGTTAATGGCATAGTTGGTGCTACTTACTTTTGAGATTAACTAAAAAGTCTTTAATTTGTAAGAAAAGAGCATATAGACTCAAAATGACTGTTGCCTAGCGAGCCCAAAACGGCGATATGGGCACAGGTGGATTCAAAGATCGTGAAGAGGTTGAGTGGGGAGTAGATAATTAAGTAAATAACTGCAATTTTACTTCAGCATTTGTTGCATAAAAAATATATACTAAAAGGGGAATCGGAATGGGGATCAGTAAAATGCAAGGGGTTGCAGCAAGTATTGTAGTAATTGGTTCTAACGAGGAAGGAAAAAGGCATCATAGCAAGTGCGTGCATTACAATAAATTAACTAAGAAATGTACAAAGAAAGAGTTGTATTACTATGGTGTAAAGTGTTCAGTGAGGTATTGCGAATATTATAAGAGAAAGGCTGAGTAATTGAATCTGTGTTTATATCGCATTATTTTTTAAATACGTTATAATCTAAGCATAAATTTAAAAAGAGGTAATTTTATGAAAAAGCATTTAGAAGTTGTAGCAGCTATATTAATTTATAACGACAGAATTCTTTGTATGGAACGAGGCGCTGGGAAATATGCTTATGTGAGCAATAAGTTTGAATTTCCTGGTGGCAAAATTGAGCCAGGAGAGGCTAAGCATACTGCCTTAGAGAGAGAACTGCGAGAAGAAATGGAAATAAATGTTATTATTAAAGAAAGTGATATTTATATGACTGTCAATCATGAGTATCCTGATTTTTCTTTAACGATGTATGCTTTTAAGTGTAATTTGGTTAATCCTAATTTTATTAGAAAAGAGCACGTTGATTCAAAATGGCTGTTGCCAGGTGAATTAAAGGCATTAGATTGGGCACCTGCCGATAAGCCCATAGTACAAAAACTATCAAATGACAAAGGTGAATAAATACCATGACCCCAGTAGAATTTGAGAATTGCTTAAGAAAAGGATTTATTGATTACAGGATAGATGCGGATGAACACTATTATCCTCAACTAGTGACAAATAATTTGCAATGTGGGAAAAAAGTGCTTGATACAATTATCAACCAATTGAAGGCGTGTGATTATTTTTTCTTTTCTGTAGCCTTTGTCACCAAAGGTGGTATTGCATGTTTAAAAGATGTTTTGCTTGATTTATCGTCACGTCCTGTACCAATTAAAGGACGTATTATGGTATCTCAATATTTAAATTTCACAGAACCAGGTGCACTACAAGAACTATTAAAGTTTAATAATCTGGAAATTCGTATGTTGCCAGAAGATTGTGCTTTTCATGCTAAAGGGTATAGTTTTCGTTTACCTAAATTTTCTGATCGTGCTGAACGATATACTATGCTTATTGGTAGTAGTAATTTGACAGATAATGCTCTTACAAAAAATCAAGAATGGAATTTATTTTTGACATCTAAGGAAGATGGGGATTTAATAAAACAAATCAATAAAGAACTAGAGATGCTTTGGGAAAGAGCTAGTGTAGTTAATAACTCCTTAATTGAAGAGTATAACAAAGTTTATCAAAAAAATTATCAAGAACGAATCATTTTCAGATCTCATAAAGATATAAAGCCCAATAGTATGCAGATAGAAGCTTTAGATGGTATTGAAGCTATAAGAAAAGAAAACGCAGATAGGGCTCTTATTATTTCTGCTACTGGTACTGGAAAGACATATTTATCTGCTTTTGACGTACAACGTGAAAACCCTAATAAATTTCTCTTCTTAATACATCGTGAAATAATAGCTTCGAAATCAAAAGAAAGCTATGAGCAAGTTTTTTGTAGAAAAGAAGATACGGGAATGCTATCTGGCAATCATAAAGACATAGATAAAAAATATTTATTTTCGACGGTGCAAACAATGTCTCAAGATGATGTCATGTACAGTTTTGCGCCTAATACTTTTGACTATATTGTTGTAGATGAGGTCCATCATGCTGGTGCTCCAACGTATCAAAAACTTTTCAATTATTTTAAGCCTAAGTTTTGGCTTGGTATGACTGCTACGCCAGAGCGAACAGATGGTAACGATATATTTGATTTATTCCATCATAATATTGCATACGAAATTCGTTTACAAAAGGCTTTGGAAGAAGATTTGCTGGTACCATTCCATTATCATGGTATTAGTGAAATAGAATTAAATGGCAAATTATTAGATGAAGATAGTTCTTTTAATGAATTAACTAGTGAAGAAAGAGTTAAAAATATATTACATTTTGCAGATTTTTATGGTAGCGATGGCGACAGGATTAAAGGCTTAGTATTCTGCAGCAGACGTGAAGAGGCTATACAACTAGCCTCTATGTTCGTTGAACATGGCAAAAAAGCTCTAGCATTATGCGGTGAAAATGATGAAGCAGAAAGAGAAGCCGCTATAGAACGCTTGGAAAAAGATAAAGGTGAGCCTGATGCGCTTGATTATATTTTTACTGTAAATATTTTTAATGAAGGAGTAGATATACCTAAAGTAAATCAGATTATTATGCTGCGCCCAACAGAATCGGCAATTGTGTTTGTACAGCAACTAGGACGTGGCTTGCGCAAGGCTCAACACAAACGTTATATTGAAGTATTAGATTTTATTGGAAACTATAAGAATAACTTTTTGTTACCAATAGCTTTATACGGTGATAGAACATATAACAAAGATAATGTAAGACGACTTTTGACTGAAAATATTTTGCCAGGGGCATCTACTGTTCACTTTGATGATATTATAAAAGAAAAGATATTTGAGTCTATAAATAGAGTTAGTCAACTGGCCGATTATAAGGAACTAAAAGAATCATTTAAAAATATGCAGTTCCGTTTGGGTAGGCAACCCATGATGATGGATTTTGTGCGTCAAGGTGATAAAGATCCTTATTTGTTTATAGCAAGAAAAGAATCATATTATGAATTTGTACAAGCTATAACAAACATACAAAATATTTTGAATGATAAACAACGTGCTGTGCTAAAAATGGTTAGTTTAGAATTAGCACAGGGTAGGCGTGTGGAAGAAATTGCGGTTCTACAGCAACTTATAAAAAATAGCATAGTTAATGTTGCTGATTTTCAAGCTAGTATAAAAGAACAATATGGTTTTGAAGTAAGTAATGACACGGTAGAAAGCGTAGCATGTGTTTTAAATTTACAATTTTTTACAGACCAAACACAAAGAAAATATCAACTTTCACTTATCAATTACACTAATAATGAATTTTCTTTTAATGAGGAAATGAAAGAATTACTTACCAATACGAAATTTAAAGATTATTTTACTGATGTATTAGCGTATGGACGTTACTCATTTGATGCTATATATGAAAAAAATAAAGACAATTACGTTAATGGCTTTATACGCTATGCAAAATATAGCAGAAAAGATGTTTGCAGAATATTGAATAGGCCTAAAGATGTTAGCTCTACAATGTATGGATATCGGGTTATGGATAATTGCTGTCCAATATTTGTTACATATGAAAAAGATGATGCAGTAAGTGCTAGAACAAATTATGCTGATCAATTTGTTTCACAACAAGAGTTTAGTTGGATGACGAGGTCTAATGTACGACTATCAACATCATCCGAAGTACCAATAATTAACAAGGTGACTACGCGTAAACTATTATTTGTGAAAAAGAGTGATGGTGAAGGGACAGATTTTTATTATTTAGGAGATGTATCTTTGGCTTCAGAACCGATTGAGACAACTATGAAAGATGATAAGAACAAAGTATTGCCAGTGGTTAATTATCGATTTAAGTTGGATAAACCTGTTGAAGATAAGCTATATAGTTATTTGAATACTAAAACGTGTAATGACAAAAAATGTTGATAAAAAAGGGATTGTAAATCATGCTGTGGTTGACCTGTAACAACACTGTGGTTAAGGGAGGCAAAATGACGAAAAGTCATCTTGCCTCCCTTAAATCTACAACTAAAAACGAACGAATCTGAGAAAATCAGATTCGTTCGTTTTTAATTACGGGGGTATTTAAAAGATTGCTGTTTCTCACGCAATCCTATTTGTGGTTGAAGGTAATTTGTATAATGTTTCAGGATCAATGTCGATACAAGCATTAATGTCTTTCTTCCCGGAAATATCCCAAGCTAGTGTGTGATTTAAAATCGTACAAGTATTTTTGAAGACTTCAATATTTTGTAGTTTCTTAAAAATACCATGTGTTATCAGCGACTTTACATCATAGCACACAACCTTGCCATCTTCAAAATGAACTTGCACAGTATAGTCATCCATTGGTAAAACTTGAATAATATTTGGTGCCATGTTAAATTACCTCAGATTTTCAGTTTTGTATATCGTAACATTTTATTAACGAGGTTGTAAATTTAAGAATAGTTGTTTTACAGTTAAAATTAAAGAATAAGCTATGATAGCAAATATAAATATCATTAGGACTGAGTAGGAGAAAAGCAAATTTTGCTTAGATTTTGCAATTGAGGTAGTAAATAAGGGCCACTATTTTTTTTTGAGACGTTGCTTTTCCAACATACAAAGCTATTCTGGCAGGTATATGCTTATATTGTCAGATAGGGGGAATGCGTAGTGCCTAAACTTTATACATTGAGTGCCTACGAAACATCAGCACAAGATTTTTTTGAAAGCTTGCGAGAAAATAAAATAGACTTGGTTTTAGATGTTCGTCTTAAGAATTCAAATCAGTTGTGTGGTTTTACCAAGCGAAAAGATTTAGAGTATCTTATACCTGCGATTACAGGTGCTGCCTATGTCCATGATTTAAGATTTGCGCCGGACGATGTACTCCTGGAGAGGTATTTGCACAAGTGGTGTTCTTGGCAGGAATATAGTGAGACATATCAAGCTCAAATGCGTAAGAATAAAATTCCTGCTTTGTTTAAAGCTCTTTATGGTTCATACAAGAATATTTGTATCTTGGGAACGGCGACTAAGAAACGGCGTAGTCATAGCGAGGCGCTAGAAGAGCTTTTAAGCAAAAAAAATAAAGCCTGATTTATATTAAGGTTTCACCGGTTGTTAATACTTACGAAAAAGAGAGCTTCTCACGATGATTTTTTGAGTCATATTATGTAGCTATGCTATAATAAGTGTAAAATATGTTAACTATATTAAGGAGGAATTGCTGATGGCTACATTTAAGACTAACGATGGCGTAAAAATTTACTATGAAGAATATGGCAAAGGCAAAAAGACTTTGTTCATGTTGCCTGGTTGGACCTGCACTACTAAATTCTGGAAATACAACATTCCGGAATTGTCAAAGCATTTTAGGGTCATTTGTATGGATATGCGTGGCCATGGTAGGTCTGAGAAGGTATTACACAGCCATAGAATTTCTCGTTACGCTATGGATGTTAAAAACTTGCTGGATTTTTTGAATGCCAAAAACGTTACTGTTTTGGGTTGGTCCATGGGAGCCTCTATTCTGTGGAGCTACATCGAGCTGTTTGGTAATTATAGAATTAATGGCTTGATCTGTGTGGACCAGGCACCGTTACAATACACCGGTCCGGATTGGCAATGGGGACAGAATGGTTGCTACGATGTAGAGATGTTTGTTCGTCTTTGCTATGACATTAAATATAATCCGCGTGGTGCTGCAGAAGGCTTGGCACATGCTTGCTTGCATCATGAGCCGTCTGCCAAAGAGGTTAAGCTTATTGCTGATGAGATTTCTAAGTGCCCGCCCTATGTACGTATTGAAATCATGAGAGACCACACCAATTTGGATTGGCGTGATTTTATTCCTCATATTAAGCTGCCTACCTTGGTGTGTGTGGCTCGTCATAGTGCAGTGTTCCCTAATCAGGGTAGTGCTTGGGTAGGAGAGCATATTAAGGGTGCTAAGATAGAGTACTTTGAGAACTCCGGACATATGTTGTTCTGGGAAGAGCCGGAGAAGTTTAATAAAGTAGTAAGTGAGTTTATAAGCGGTATCAAATAAAGCGCTTTATTTGCTTTACGGAGAAATGACAAAACGAACGAATCTGAGAAAATCAGATTCGTTCGTTTTTTTGCTTGAGTCTAGATTTTATTGGCTGGTCCTTTTTTATCCTCCTTTCCCAAATATTATTTCTACTTGGTTAAATTAATGGCTTAATCTTATTCATTGCTTGTTTCTTTTTGCCAAGCCTCCAGTTTCCCATTAATTCATATTTATAAATAATACACCAAGCAAAAACCAACTGAAGTTGTTGAGGGGGGAGCGAACCGTGCAAAACATCAGCATTAGATATGCCTATGATTGCTTTTTGTTCCCCATATTCGGCATAAAAATGAGGTGGATTATGGTCATCATAGGACATAGTTACTCTAATGCCATGGAATCGTGAAATTTCGTGCATGGTAGAATACCTCCAATATCAATTTTTTAGTATTGTAGCATGCATTTAATTTGTATAAAATTTAAGCTTACTTGTTTTATCCTTGCATTTATTGACAGTGTGAGCTTTTTGTTCTACTACAAAAATTACAAAACAAGGTTTATAATGGTGGTGTATGTAATAAGGTAATTATTCCTGATGTTTTGAAAGCAAGACAAAATAAAATGTAATATACCGAGGGAGCTGTAACATTACGATGGGATACAAGAAAAGAAAAATAAACGCCGGCAGGACAATGCTGGCTCTGGTTGTTCTTTTAGCACTCTTTGGCAGTCAATGTATTTTGGTGAATGCAGCAGGACGAGATGATGCGGCTCAGTGGATTAATCAGGAGCGCAAGCGCATGGAGCAGGAAGAAATCCAGCGCCGTATTAAGGAGGGACAAAATCCCAGCACGATTGAGGGAAATACACCTCAAGCTGAAAAGGGTGCTGCCAGCACAGTGCGTTTTAAATTAACTGGTGTGGAGCTTACTCCTTCCACGGTGCTTTCTGAGGCTGAGATTAAGAGTGTTACAGTTGCTTATGTGGGCAAGGATGTTTCGGTTCAGGATTTATACAACATGGTGAATGATTTTAATAAGCTTTATGCTCACAAGGGTTATGTCAATTGCCGTGCTTTTTTGAAGCCACAAACCATGAGCAAGGGTATCGTGAAAATTGATTTGGTGGAGAGTAAGACCGGGAGTGTATCAGTTACGGGCAATCGAAACACCAAGTCTTCTTATATTCTCCACAGGGTTCATCTGGAGCAAGGTAAGACTGCCAACATAAAACAATTGGATAGAGATTTGCAGCGTTTCAGTGCTACCAATGATATGCAGCTGCATATTTCTCTTCGTGCCGGCGAGGAGGTTGGCACTACAGACTATGAGCTGAAAGCCATAGAGCCTAAAAATACTTCTTGGGGTTTTTTTACCGATAACCTGGGGTCAGATTCCTCAGGTAAATATAGGGGTGGTATGTACTGGCTGGATCGTTCTCTCACAGGGCGCCGGGACAGTCTGCTTTTTAGCACCTCGGCTTCGAAGGGTATGTGTGGTTTGACTACGTCCTACACAGTTCCTATTGCCAGAGATGGTACCAAGTTTGGTGCAACCTACAGCATGAGTAGGTCTAAAACCATTACGGGCTTTTTGGAAACCATTGGGAGTACAGGTTATTCTCGTTCCTTGACACTGTCTTTGGTTCATCCGTTAAGGACGACTTCGCGAATCAAGACTATGGCGGGTTTGGAATATGGGTATCAAAATTCTACCACGGAGACCAATATCCGTCCCTGGTTGGACAATACGGTCAATAGCTTAAAGTTCTATGTGGACCAGCTTTACTTTGGTGATTCCTATGTGTTCTATCACAAGCATGCTTACCAATTTGGTGATCATACCGATATTTATTCCAGCAGACGTCATTTTGATATTTACGCTTTCAATACTTTTTATAACAAGCGCTATAGAAGCGGCCAGGCTCTCAATGTAAGGATAGATGGGCAGGAAAACTTTTCCCACTATGTGCCTTCTGTAGACCAGTTCTACATTGGTGGCATGTACACGGTGAGAGGTTATGCTGAGAGTGCTTTGAATGGGTATGGTGGTATTTGTGGCAGCATAGAATACGAGATGCCTACACCGCATTATTCTACGGTTCGGAGTTATATTTTCCTGGATGGCGGTCGTATCTGGGCGGACAAATCTTCTGTGATTACCAAGGCTCTGGTGGGAACCGGTTTTGGTGTTAAGGCGACTATCGGGAAAAATCTTAATTTAAACGTGTGTGCAGGATTCCCGCTTACACGGACAGTTAATAAGGAAGAACAAAATAGAGTGAGATTCAATTTCGTTTTAAATAGCAGTTTCTAAGTGTAAATGTTTTTTTGCAGGGTTTGGTTTGGAGGAGACATTATGAAGTATACTCGCAAGTTTTCCAGACAACATAAAGCGATGCGTGCACGTCGTTGGGCAGAGCTAAGTATTAGCATACTGTCCGGTGTTATGGCTATGTGTCTGGCTTTTTCCACTACAACATTGGCAGCAGATTTGTCTCGTAATGATTCCGGTGTTACCAAGAAAGATGGTAACAATTATGATGTCTATGCCGGTAAGCTTATTGCCAACAAGAGCATTGCAGTGAATGATTTTGGCTTTTTTGTTGTCAATGGTGGCGATAAGGTTAATATGCATTTTGGTACTGCGCAAGATGCTGCCAGAACCAATAAACTGGTCAATATGGTTAGTACCAAGATTGACATTGCCGGTACGGTTAATGCTGTTAGCAGCATGGGCAGCGGCAAGGGTGATATTTATTTTATGAGCCCCACCGGCATGGTGGTCAGTGGTCAGGGCGTCATTAATGCTACGAATATTTATGTCTCAACTCCCAGCTTGGCCAACTATTTGAAGATGCGTGATGATGATGCCTACATGCAAAAAGTAGTGGAATGGGGAGACAGTATTGATGCACATAGTACCAACGGCGAGTTTCCTTTAAGCTCTACCGGTTTTATTACTGTTGATTCGTTTGATAATTTAAATGCTACTGAAGGCACTTATCTTTTGAGTGAGCATATAGATGTGTTGGATTCAGGTATTAAAAGAGCTGATGAGGGCGATGTTATTTCCTACATAACAGAAAATGGCAAACTGGTTATGGATATTTTTGCCGGTGAAGTATTTCCCAACTCGGATATAGCTCTGAATGTTTTCGATAGATACAACATTAAGACAGGCGAAACTGCCAATATGTATTTTGGTACATTAAACGGGACTTCAGATGACGGGATTTACAACTTAATCAATTTGGTGAAGTCCAAGATTGATATTAATGGTACAGTGAATGCTATTAAGGCTAATCCTAACGAAGCCAATCTTTACTTTTTGAGTTCAGATGGTTTTGCGGTAGGTGCAGATGGTGTTATAAATGCCGGTTCCTTACTTTCGCTTACTCCTACTAAAAGTGCTTTCGGCAGTCTTCTTTCCGGGGGAGTTACAGCGCTGCGGGATTTGACGACCAATCCTGAAAAAATTGAGATAGATCCCAATTCTTCCATTACGATAAGCGGTGTTATTAATACCTATAATGGTATTTATCTGCGTGCAGGTCACAGGATAGATGTAGTTGCGGACAAAAAGGCGGATGGGACTCAGTCTATACCAAAGCTTAGGTCAAGTAATCTTTTTGCTAATATGGTAAAGCTGACTCCTGAGCAGGAAGCCTACGTAAAGAATACTAAAGAGATGAACTTGACTCGTCAGCTTAATGGCGATATTTCTCTGAGCGTTGTCACCAACAACGGCAATAACGAGGGCAATATCCTGCAAAGTGGCGACAAGGCCATCATTAACCAGGAAGGTTTTATCAAGTCCAGAGGAAATGTAAATATTACTGCCGAGGCCAGTGCCAAGGACGACCATTTGTCTGTTTTGGCTCCTGCGGTGGAAGCGGATGTTAATATCAAGGGCAAGATTGTGGGCCAAAATGTTAATGTTAAAGCTACGGCAGAAAATACCTCAGATGGAAATTTATTAAGGACAGGTGCCAATTTCCTCCTTAAACAGGGTCTAAGTCAAATACCTGGTTTAAATGAGGCTGATTTAACTGTTTCTGTGCAAAAGCCAAGCAGCAAGGCTCAGGTGAACGTTGAAAAGGACGCCGAAATTAGTGCTGCCGGTCCAGGTACTTCTACCAGTGTCAATGACAATAGACGGTCTCTGAATATCAGTGCCGATAGCAAATTGACCTTTGCGGATGAGGCCAAAAAGTGGAATTGGAAGAAGGATAAAAATTCTGTTAATCTGGCCGGTGTGTGGGATGAAGCCAACAATGATGCGGTGGTGAATATCGAGGGTAGGTTGCATGCACATGATGGTGTGGATGTATCTTCCCATGCCACGGCTGACGTGGATGTGAAGGCTAGGATTCTTGCTTCCTCCAGGGCGGACAAGGGTATGGAGAAGGGTCAGCCTTATTCTTTGGCAGGTGTTCGTCTGGACGGTGGTAATAGGGCCAAGACTGTCTTCGCCAAGGGTTCTGAGCTAATGGTGGACAGGGGTAATGTGGATATTACCTCCAAGGCGGAGCATTCTTTATCCTCTGTAGCGGTAGTAAAGGGTGATAAGGAAGGTGCGCTGTCACTGGGTCTGAACTACACCACCTTCAATAGTGATGCCAGAACAGAGATGGGTGCCGGAGTTACTACTCCCGGCAAAATCAATATTGATGCTACCAACGAGATTAGTAAAAATACCATTACCACTTCTTCAGTGGCAGGTATGACTTTGCCTTATTTCCATAGCTATTTTGATGATGCTATTTTAGGCGATGATGGTCTTTGGGGTATGTTTTTAGGGAGTGGTAGTAGCGTAGATAAGTATTTGCACACCGGTTCCTGGTTCTCTTCTAAAGCCGGTGCTTCTCCCAAGTCTTTTTTTGAGAGTGTTAATGGCAGCTTTGCTTTCCAGCGGGCTGTGGAAAATAATAATGCGACTGTTCTCATTCATCAGGTCCCTATCCAAGCCGGCGACAAGCTGGATATCAATGCCAAGCTGAATATGAAGGATATTAACTATGATGTGGATAGTAAAGCCTACAACAGGCAACACAATTCTACCAATGTTAAAACTTTGGTGGATGCCGGTGTTTTGTGGTCCACTATGGGTAACCACAGCAATGTCATTATTGATAGCGCGGAGAAGGATACCAATGGTTCTTTCAATCCTGACTATAGGATTAGTGGCAAAAATGTTTCTATTACTGCAAAGACAGAATTGCCTCAGGATGCTTTGGAAAGGGCTAGACAGGTATTTTATAGCTACAATCCTATTAACAGTAAAAAGTCTGGTTTCTGGGCTCAGGTCTGGGACAAGGCCAAGGGCCTGATTCCCGGTGTTAATACAGATACTTTTGAAAAATATTGGGGACTTGTAGAGCTGAACTGGCTGACCTTGGGTCAGTATGGTAATTTCAGTGTTCGTGCTATGACGGACAAGGGTACAGCTACAGATGAAAGCAAGACGCCCGGATCTACATCTACAGGCTTTAGTGGTGCATTCAATATTAACAATGTGGAAAACACCAGCTCGGTTATTGTAGGTGCCAATAGGTCTATTCAATCTATAGGTACTCCTCTGGTGTTAGATTCCAAGGTGACAGGTACTTTGACCAGCATTACCGGTAATCCCGGTGACAGACTTACTCCTACAACCAGCAAGGGTGGTATGGTAGGTGGTAGTGTCAGTACCCAGACCATTGATAACAAGAGCATAAATGTGGTTGGACAAAACAGTGAGTTGACCGGTAGCAAGGTATCTGTTACAGCAGAAAATGAAGGCAGGAGCTACGGACTTATTGTGGGCTCCGGTGTGGCCGAGGGCAGTGCAGCTGTGAATGGCATGGTGAATCTGATGCGTGGTGAGCAGACTGCTATTGCTGCGGTGGACAAGTCTGCCAGCATTATCGGTTATAATGGAGACGTTCTCATTAAAGCCTATAACGATCCGGTGGTCTTTAATCTGGCCGCAGGCATTATGGCAAATTCTGATTCCAAGTCTTCTGTTGCTGTAGCTGCTGAGCTGGGTGCCGGCTTGAATATGTTTGATGTTAACACTTTTGCCGGTACTACTGATACTTCCCTGGGTGCGGCAGATAGGGAAAATAATGCCAAAATCAAGACGGTGAAGTCTGTCCTGGAGAAGGATGTAGGTTATGCTCTCTCGGATAATTTGACCAAGGAAGAAAGACAAAAGCTTAATGAAGAAGCCAAGGCTAATGCTGCCAAGAAGGGCAAGACAGATGATGCGTCCATCGCTCAGGAGCGTAAAGCATTGCTTTATGGCAGGACTATGGGTACAGGGGCATCTAACAACAAGGGAGAAATTATTGGTGATCAGGTAAGCGTTCAGGCAGAGACACAGGGTGCTATTACCAGTGTAGCCGTAAACGGTGCAGTGACCGATGACGGTGCATCCAAGAGTGTGGTCAATGGCATGGGCAAGGTGACAAACTGGTTACCGAATCAGGCTAATACCCTTTTAGGCAAAGTGGATGAGAAGGTTGGCAAGGGTATCATGGCCGGTACTAAATTTGTTAAGGATAAGCTGGCACAGAAATTTGGTTCCAGAGAAAGAGCTGCTGAGCAGGTTGAGATGGAGGACCTGAGTAATGCAAATAAGGAGCAGGATCAAAACCAGGGCCAAGCTGCGCAGGATCAAAGTCAGGGTGGTTCTTTGGCTATCGGTCTGGCCGGTAGTGGTGCTGTAAATGCTCTTAATGAAAATACGATAGCAGTTATAGATACTGATGACGTTAAAATGTACAGAAAAGGCAAAGCAGAGGTTTCTGCTACGGAAGCTGGGCGCAATATGGCTATCTCCGGAGCAGGCGTTCTGAATGCCTTTACCAAGGCTGGTGGAGAAACAGCCAAGACGACTGTGGGCGCCAGCGGTACTTTGGCTATGAATGATAATAATCACATTGTCATTGCTTCTATGCGTGGTGCCAATGTCCACGATGCCGGTGAAATCAACGTCACAGCTAATACCACCGGAGATGAAATGGCTCTGGGCTTGGGTGCTGATGTAAGTATTAATAGTTCCCAAAAGACCGGTGCCAGCGTTAATGCCGGTGCTATGCTGGGCCTGAATATAGGCACACGGTCTACGGAAGCTTCTCTGGAAGGTACTGACGGAACTAACCGCAATGCTGTTTATGGTCAGGACACGAAGGTAAATGTGCAGGCCAAAGATGTCAGCAACGCCAAGGCACTATCCTTTGGCGTGGTAGGTGGCAAGGGTGTAGATGTTGGATTGGCAGGTGCTTACAATGGGTTTGGCACGGCGGACAATCCTCATACTGTTTCTGCCGCTGTTCGTAATATGCAGATTCATAATGCCCAGGACATCAGTGTGACAGGTGTGGACGATTCGACCTTGTATACGGCGGCGGGCGCTTTATCCGGCTCTAGCAACGGCAGCGTGGCCGGCGATGTTTCCTATGCGCATTCTGACGTAAAAAAGAAAATCAATGCTACTGTGGAAAACACCGATATTGATAATGATAAAGACCATAAGGCTGGCAAGCTGACGGTCAAGGGTGATAATTCTTCCCATATCAATACCTTGTCAGGTACAGCAGCCCTCAGCTTCGGCGGTGCAGCAGGTGCCTCGGGAAGTGTAGGTATAGGAGCCAGTGTGGCCGTGAATACAATTAAGACTGACGTAGATGCCAACGTTATCGGAGGCAATCAAAAGCTGGCCGATGGTTCTACGGTAAAAGCTAAGACTAATGCCAATGTTATGTCAGTAGGAGTAGGTGCCGGCGGTACCCTTTCCGGTGCCGGTGGCGGAGCAGGGTCTGTTTCTTATAATAGTGTGACTAATAATGCCGATACCAAGGTTTCAGGCAGTACTATGTACAGCAAGGGTTCCCTAGGTGTGCTTGCTGAAAGCGACGACAGGCTGAACAATATTGTCGGAAGCTTGACCGGCAGTCGTAAGGTAGCTCTTGGTCTTAGCCTGGGCATGAACAATATTGACGGCAGAACCAATGCTACCGTGGAAAATAGCAATATTACTGCTTTGGGTAATGAGGGCAATGGTATTACTGTTTCCAATATTACGGACCAAAATATGATTAGAGGCAGACTGCGTAATCCTTATAATGGTGATAATCGTTTAACGGCTGCCAGAGAAGACAAGCAGTATCAGGGCCTGGTAGTACACAGCTCTGCTACCCATGATGTTTCTTCTGTGCAGGGTACAGCAGGTATTACCGTAAGCGTAACCGGTTCTTCAGCTGCTAATGGTGTAGGTACCGTAGTTACCAATGATATCGGTGGCGAAACCACGGCTTTGATTAAGGATAGCAAGGTCAATGCCGGTGTTACCGATGGTACCAGTCAGGCAGGCGATAAGGTAGGTAACAATAATGTGACTGTTTTGGCGCAGGATTTTACCAACGACCAGAGTATCACAGGGACAGGCTCAGTGAATATTGGACTAGGTACTTCTTCCTTCCAGGGTAGTGGTGCCGGCTCCGGTGAAAAGAATGCTGTGAGCCGTCTTGTGACGGCTAAGATTATTGGTAATGATACCAATGGTAGCGATTACTCTATTAGGGCTAAAGACCTTAATGTGAATGCTATGTCTGAGCAGGCTACCAGTACGGTAGATTTGGCAGGGGCACTATCGATCAGTGGTATGTCTGCCAGTGTGGCCGCTGCTGCCAGCATGTCCTTTAATACTTTGGACAGTATGACACAGGCTGCTGTGGAAAATGCCAATATCCTTTATGGAGACAAGGCTGATATACATGCTACTCATGACGGCCGTATTTATGGTGGTGCCGGTTCCATGGGCATAGCTGTCAGCCTGAAGGCTGCCGGCGGTGTAGGTTTTGCTATGGCCACGGATACTGATGCCTCTACTACGGATGCTTATGTGCTAAATAGCAAAATTAAATCTGATAAGGATGGTTCTAAGGTTTCCGTCAAGGCTGATGGATATACTCTTACGGATAATCTTTTGGGAGCAGTTGGTATAGCCATTACCAATCCCAAAAAGCCTATTGCAGGAAGTATTGCAGGTGCCTTGGCGAAGAACGTTATGCGATCTACCACTACAGCCAGAGTGCAGAATAGCACCTTGGAGGGTGACCATGTAGAAGTGTTGTCTCATAACAAGGATGAGATAAAGAATCTGACCGGCGATGCAGCTCTTAGTGTAGGTGGAGCTGCGGGAGCAGGCGTTATTGTAAACTATTTGAATGATAAGGTTGATACAGTAGTTCGCGACAGTATTTTGCATGCCTATGGTAAGGATACTGCCGGAGAAAAGGCTTTGACCATTAACGCCACTGCTGACAGAGTAGGCGATGATTCTGCAGGGTCTGCGGCTATAGCTATTGGCTCTGTCAACATGAACTGGATTGAGACCAAGGTCAACTATGACGAAAATGACAAGCCTTTGTCAGTGAACAGCATTAAGGATGCTGATGGAAAAGTTATTAAGGGTGAAAGCAAGATTGATGAAGTTCGTGACACCATCAATAAACAAGACGAAAATCTGAAAGATATTTTTGGAGATTTGTTTAGTGGCTTAAGTGCCAAGACGGCTAAGAAGGAATCGGATTATAAATATGGCGTCCATACTGTGGTAAAGGACTCTCGTGTTGAAGCTGAAAATGGTAAGGCTAATGTGAGTGCTAACGAAAACAATGGCTTCCAGGAGGGTGGTTTGTCCATAGGTGTAGGCGCAGCAGGTGCTTATGGCTCTGTCACCAAGCTGAAGGAAAAACACCAAATGGATGTTACGGTGCAAAATTCTACTATTTCCAGTCAGGAATCTTCTGTAACAGCAACCCGCGGCAATATTGGCGAGGGTAATTATGTCCATAGTAGGTTGGGCAGTATTACCGTTGGCAGTGGCACCAGTGCCTGGGGCAGTGTTACCTCAGAAGGAAATACCGGTATTGTGGTAGAGGATAGCAATATTATTTCCAAGGCAGGCAAGACCACCATCAATGCTATGGATAATACTACCAACAAGACTGTAGCATCAGGGTTAAATCTAATTGGAGTTAATTTAATCTCTTACAATGATGCGATTACTGAAAACAATAGCTCTGTAAGTGTTAATCTAAACAGCACCAATGATCGTCAGTACAAGCTTGCAGGTACTGAGGGTGTTGAGGCTACTGCTACCAAGTCCAATGAGACCAGTGCAGAGGGATGGGGTTATGGCGTAGGTGCTGCTAATGGTGAAGGAGCTTTGGCCAAGGCTGAAGAGAATGGTAACGCAACAGTTACGGTGGACGGTAGTCATTACACCTTCGAGGGTGGCACTGGAACAACCACCTTGAAGGCTTATAATAGAGCTAAGGCAAAAGCTACTGTTTCCGGAGAAGGTTCCGGTGCTATTGGTGTAATAAGATCTAAGGGCGAGGCCTATATGAATGGTAATGCTGAGACCAATGTTGCCGGGGACAATACCTTTGTGGGTAAGAGTGCTGATATTGGTGCCGTAGTGGGTACCCAAGGCCAACAAAATGCTTATACCACGGTTACCGGTGGCGCGGCTTCTCTTGCTTTTTCTATTGAAGCAGACAGTGCCATAGCCAACACGGATACCAAGGCAATCGTGCATGTAGGGTCTGAAAACTATCTGGGTCAAGATGGTCAGCCGATGAAGGTTGTGAATATTATGGGCGAAAACTATTCCAACCGCTATGCAGATTTGGTAGGGCACAGTGGTGCATTGACCTTCTCTAATGGCGCCAATGAAGCGAGTGTGCTGGGCAATGATTTGGTTATTGTGAGTGCGGCCGGAGGTAAGGTTCGTAATCTAAATATTACATCTGAGAACGAGTCTACAGGCTATGCAGTCAGCAGAAATACTACTGTCGGCGTTATGAATGTTTCACCGTATGCCGCTGCGGCACGCAACGAGATTTATACCGGTTCTCAGGTGAGACTAACCGGTAAGTGGGACGTAATAGACACGTTAACAGCTAGTGCCAATGAAACAGATGTGGCTAAAGCTCACGCTGATTCCACCAATGTGGGTGGCGGCGCTATTGGCAGTGCTGATGTTAGCTCCAAGATACATGATTACAAGGTAGACGACAGGAACTATTACGATACCCGAATTACCTTTGACTCCGGTGCAAAGATTTATGCCGGCAGACTTTCTGCCAAGAGTAAGAATGACTTGACAATAACGAAGGCTGATGGTTACGACGAAACTGTATCTACCGGTAGCTTTGGTATTCTTGGTATTACTCAAAATCCCGGTGCTGTTCAAAATATCCAAAAGGCTAGCCAGATTATGGTGGAGAAACGTGCAGATGGGCAGGATACTATACATACTTCCAGCAATCAGTTGTATGAAGCTTCCACTGTGAATAAAGTGGATTCCAAGGTGTTTGGCAGTTCCGGTGGGCTTGTGGGTGAAGCAGGCGTGAAGAGCACCAATGACGTAAGTGTAGTGGACTTTGTTTCTATCCTGGGCAATATTTCTTCAACACCGTGGAATGGTATTACTATCTCTGCTTGGGATTCCTCCGATCTGAGCATGGATTCTGAAGCCAAGGTGAGCGCGCTTTTTGGTGGTTCTCATGTGAATGACAAGAACAAATTGACTCGTATTAACAAAATAGAAGTATATGGTAATATTCATGATACAGGCAGGGTAAATATGTACGTGAATAAAAAGGCTGATGGTAGTATTGCTCAGGAAAGGATTCATTCCGTGGCATATAACAATGATGTGGCAGTGGGCACTACCAACGATCCGCTGATGAATACAACACTTCTCGACTATAGCAACATTTATGTTGATAGTCCTAACAAACAGGATATAGGAACTTTGACGAAGGTTTTAAATCAGCGTGAAGGGTTGGATGTAAGTAGCATACTGAAGCGGAAGGTCTGGAAACATTGGTTCCTTCCTTTCGACAGTGAGATAGTCTCTACCCAAGGTAAAGTGGAATTTATGATGCCTAACAGTGCTATAAATACAACGGAGACTAAGCAACTAAGGGCTCTTAAGAATATGTACAAAATTCCCAGCTTTATTGTATATCAACCTTGGCAAACGAGTCTTTACAAGTTTTAGTAAGAAGTTATTTATAAAGGAATTGTAAATAATGCTGTGGTCGACCCTGTAAACAGACTGTGGTTAAGGGAGGCGAGCTGTTGTTAATTCGCGTGCCGTCAATCACGGTAAACGAATTAACAATCTCTTCTGTCCAATTTTAGCAATCAGACCTTTAAAATATTGGTGCAAATAACAAAACCTGTGATAAAATGACTAAAAGGGGTATTAGGCTTTGTTTTCATGGGGGGAAAAAAGATGATGCCTAAAGAAGAGCAGCTTGACGCAAGAGTATTGCAGAAGCATTTTGAGTTAGCAGTTCAGTCTGCCAAAATAATATTATGGCGATATAATGCTCAAACAAGGCAGGCCGTTACTATGCAAGAGGAGGCTTACTTGCAAGGCTTGCCTGCGCATAGCTTGGCTAAACTGCCGGAATCATTATTTCCTTATCTTGAAGATAAGAGTATAGAATCTGTCAAGGCTTTTTATAAGGCATTGAATACAGGAGCGCCTGCGGCTAATTGCGAAATGTGGTTTAAGCAGACCAAGGAGAGGGCTGCTACTTGCATACAAAGCTTTGCTACCAGAATTACCGGGGAAGGTGATGCTTACTACTGCTGGTCTCAAGATATTACTTTGGAAAAAATGGCCCAGCAGCAATATGATGGTGTTATGGCGGGAATCCTACAGGATTCTTCCCGCTTTATTTCTGTTGTCGTTATTAATGTTTCAAAAAATACGGTTAATACTATTTATAGCGAAAATGCTTATGTTAAAAAGCTGCAAGATTCTAGCTATGACGACCTTGTTGCTAATCTCAGCAAAGGTTTTGTGGATAAGCAAGCTGGTCAACAATATGTGAAAATTGCTAATAGAGAAGCCTTGATTAAGAGCTTTTCCCTGGGGAAGATCCAAGACGAAATAACTTTCCGTTGTAAGCTAAGTACAGGCGGAGTCCACTGGCTGAATATACGCTTTAATATGACTAAAAATCCCTTAACAGATGATATCATTGGGGTTAGCTATGTTCGTGATGTTAACAAGGATGTGCTTAGAGATCAGGTACTAAGACGTCTGACAGACTGGGATTTTGAATGTATTGCGGTTATAGATTTGCTTAATAATAACGAGTACTCTTATTTAAGCCGTAATAACGAAGCTTTGGAAATTTTGCCGCCAGATCATATGGACTATGATAATGAGATAAAATATATGGCTGAACATGTGGTGGTACCAGAGCAAAAAGAAGATTATTTAAATTCTGTTTTGTTGGCTAATTTGCTCAAAAAACTAAATAAGGGAAATCGTTTTAGCTATAGTTTATCGTTGCGAGACGAAAAGGGTAATTTCCACAATAAATTATTGCATTACAATTATATGGACGAAGCTAAGCAAATAATTCTTTTTACTGCTATGGATATGACGGAGTCTTATCTACAACACCAGGAAGAGCTAAAAACGGTGCGCGCGGCAGTAGCACGGGAAGAAGAGGCTTGGCAATATCGTAACTTGTTTTTTTCTAATATCAGTCATGATATGCGTACACCTTTAAATGGCATTTTAGGGTTTACTGATTTAGCTTTACAGGAAACCAATCCTGAGCAAATGCGTCAATATTTAAGTAAAATTAAACTAAGTGGTGGACTGTTGCTGGATGTCATTAATGATACCTTGATGCTTAGTAAGCTGGAAAGTGGCAAATTGCAACCAAATTATGAGGTTATTGATAACAGGCTCATTAGTGGACGGATTTTGGTGCCTATTAAGGCAATGGCTGATGCTAAAAATGTTAAACTGGTGCAAGATAGAAGTAATTCGCCTCATGTTATGCTCAGGGCAGACAGGGTAAACACGCAAAAAATCTTTTTAAATTTAATAGGCAATGCTGTTAAATTTACACCCAGTGGTGGTACTGTCATTGTGAAGATGGAGCAACTGGCGCAGCCTATGCATAATTGTAATTATCGGTTTGTAGTATCTGATACCGGTATTGGTATTGGTCCGGCCTTTTTGCCACATATTTATGAGCCATTTGTACAGGAAAGTAATCGCAATGTTCAAGCACAACCCCAAATGCAGGGAACGGGTTTAGGGTTGTCTATTGTTAAACAGCTGGTAGATTTATTGCATGGTTATATCGAAGTAGAAAGTACCGTGGGTAAGGGTACTACCTTTACGGTTTATTTGCCTATGCCTGTAGTTGGGGCAGTGGCGGGTGAACCGGAATGGGTACCGGGTGCAGCACCTATTACAGCTCCCGTTCTTAAAAACATGGCTAAATTTGCTCCTAGCTACAAGGTTATGGTTTGTGAAGATAACAAGCTTAATATGGAGATAGCTACTATTTTGTTGCAAAAGAAAAATTATGAAGTTATACAAGCTTTTAATGGTCAGGAAGGCGTAGATAGATTCAAAGCCTCCGGGCCGGGAGAAATTTCAGCAATCCTTATGGATTTACGGATGCCGGTTTTAGATGGCTTTGAGACAGCTAAGACAATTCGTGAGCTAAAAAGGGAGGATGCTCAAAGTGTGCCCATCATTGCCTTAAGTGCAGATGCATATGATGAAGATGTGCAAAAGGCCTTGCAGGTGGGGATGAATGCTCATTTGGCTAAACCCTTTAATCCACAGGAAATCTATAGACTGTTGCAAAAGCTTATTATGCGTTAAGCTTGCAAAAATTAATTAGCTTGGGAGCGTTTATAACAAAGAACGAATCTGATAATGCTTTTTCAGATTCGTTCTTTTTGACGTTTGAGCTGTTTTATTTATCTCTGGGTTTATCCTTTTCTGCAGTGAACTTAATAAACTGAAAGGCAGGTGAGCCACAGATGGGACAACGGCCTGTGTCCTCGGTCATAAGATAACCGCAGATGGGGCAGACGTAGAAGGTGGATTTATTGAAGGTATCCATATTTTCTGCTTCACGCAAAAGTTCTTCGTGAACTTTTTCTGCAGCACCGGCAGCACTATAGGCCTGTTGAGTGAGGGGGAGCTGCTTTTCTTTAGCATGGTCTTGGAACATGGCGTACAGACGTCTGTGCTCGAATTCTTCCACAGGGATAAAATCAGGGATAGTTTTGCTAAACAGTTTAGCTCTATCATAGATGGCATAAAAGTTGCGGGCATGTCTGTATTCAGATTCGGCCAGGGCGCGGAAAAAGGCTGCCACTTTATCATAGCCACGGCGTTGAGCGCGCTCAGAAAACATCAAATATTTTAAATGGGCCATGAGTTCGCCTTGGACCGTGTCGTAGAGCTTGCTGCGAATAATGGTGTCGGTATTTTCCCGGCCATACAGAGTGTGGTTCAAATCAAAAATTGCATAGTGTAGTTGGTCTTGTTCATAGGTAAATTGGATGATGTGGTAGTTTACGTCTGCTGCTTTAATATCGGCAGAAATATCTTCAATCATGGCGCCACCGCCGCCGGTGCAGATGAAGGTGATATCGTCTACTTTGTCGATAAAACGGGAGTGCACATGACCACAGATAAAGTAAGCAATTTTATTCTTATAGGGAGCATAGGCCGCTTGCAAATTGGCAAATTCTTCCGGGCTGACCGAGTTTTTTGTGAAGTGATTGGGCAGGGGAATGTGGAAAGCAATGACTACATTTTTTACGTCTGAGTCGGTCAGAGTTTGTTTTAAAAGCTCCAGACCTTCCGGTTCAAATTTGCGCAAGGCATTGTCTAAAACTACGATAGTAAAATATTTGCCCTTTAACACATAGTTGTGCTGACCAAAGTGCTTGTCATATTCCCCTGTGTCATGGTTACCACGGAGGGCATATACGGGATTTTGAGCGATACAGTTGGTCAGGCCGGTAACGTCAGCATAGAAGCGGTCAGTACCTTGTGGCACCAAATCTCCTACTACCAGGGTAAAGTCACTTGCAGCGCTGGCTGCCAAAGCGTGAGCGTAGACTTCCATCATGGTGGTACCAAGACCTTCGCAGCCTGGGTCACCTATGGCGGAAAAGGTTTTAGCCTCACCGATATCATTAATTTGTTGTTGAACTTTTTGTATAGTCATTGCTATCTTCCTTTCTTACTTGTCTGATTTAATTATATATCAGAACGTCTTTTTAAGGCGTTCTTTTTTATTATTTCTTTCGTTGCTTTTGCAACATACTTATTTTATGAATAGCAGTATTATTTAACCAACAAAGATACTTGACAAAATTACTAGGAATTGTTATATTGTACTAGCAATATACAGCAATTCACTAGGAATTAAAAGGAGGAAGATAAAATGAAACAGATTTATTTGGATAACGCAGCTACCACCAGGGTTTTGCCGGAGATAGCAGAGGCTATGGCCAAGACTATGACGGAGAATTATGGTAATCCTTCCAGTATTTATACTTTGGGCCAAAGTGCTCACGAGATATTGGATGAAGCTAGAATAAAAGTGGCAAAGCTGATTAATGCAGCCAGCCCGGAAGAAATTACCTTTACCTGCGGTGGCAGTGAGGGTGACAGCATGATTTTGGAAGGTATCGCCAAGGCATATGGTAAAAAGGGCAAACATATTATTACCAGTGCCATTGAGCACCACGCTATCCTGCATGCTTGTCAGGATTTGGAAAAGCAAGGTTTTAAGATTACCTATCTGCCTGTAGATGAGTTTGGCAGAGTTAAGCCTGCTGATGTTGAAAAGGCTATTACACCTGAAACAATTCTTATTTCTGTCATGTTTGCCAATAATGAGATTGGTACACTGGAGCCTATCAGAGAAATTGGTGCTATTGCTCATAAGCACGGCGTACTGATGCATACTGATGCAGTACAGGCTGTTGGTCATGTGCCCGTAGATGTGCAGGCTGACAATATTGACCTTTTGACCTTGACTGCTCACAAGTTCCACGGCCCAAAGGGAACCGGTGCTATTTACATTAAAAAGGGCATTCGTCCTGCCAATATTATCTTTGGTGGTCCTCAGGAGCATGGCTTACGCCCCGGGACTGAGAATACTGCCGGGATATTGGGCTTGGGTATGGCGGCTGAACATGCTGTGACTCATATGGCAGAAAATGGCAAGAGATTAAGTGCTTTGCGAGATAAGCTGATTAAGGGTATTTTGGAGAAGATCCCCGAAGTACGCTTAAACGGTCATCCTACTGATAGGTTGCCCAACAACGTTAACGTAAGTATTAGATACATTGAAGGCGAAGGAATGCTTTTGCATCTGGATCTGGTAGGTATTGCGGCTTCCAGCGGTAGTGCTTGCACCAGTGGTACTTTGGATCCTTCTCATGTACTTTTGGCAATTGGCTTGCCGCATGAGATTGCCCATGGTTCTTTGCGACTTACGCTCAGCGAGTTTTCCACTGAGGCAGATGTAGATTATGTACTGGAGCAATTGCCCGGTATTGTAGAAAGTTTAAGAAAGATGTCACCTTTATATAATGAAAGGAAGGTGGGTTAATATGTATAGCAAAAAGGTCATGGATCATTTTAGTCATCCCAGAAATGTAGGCGAGATTCCCGATGCTTCCGGCGTGGGCGAGGTAGGTAACCCGGTGTGCGGAGATATCATGAAGATTTATATCAAGGTAAAGGACAATGTCATCACCGATATTAAGTTCAACACCTTTGGCTGTGGTGCAGCTATTGCTACCAGCTCTATGGTTACCGAGCTGGCAAAGGGCAAGACCATTGAGGAGGCTTTAAAGCTGACCAATGAGGCTGTAGCAGAGGCTTTGGATGGACTGCCACCTATTAAAATGCACTGTTCCAACTTGGCAGCAGATGGTTTGAAGGCTGCCATTGCGGACTACAAGCAGAAAAATGGCATGTCTTTGGAGGGCTTGTGCTTAAATCCTGTTTGTCATGCGTGTGGCGCGCACTAAAGAAAAGTGCCACGAAAAAAAACAATGTAGATGTTTATCTACATTGTTTTTTTTGTAAAAAGAATGGTAGGATTCTCAATTATAAATGTAAACTTTTGTACAAATTATACTTGTCATTATTTGCCATATTGTGATATAATCTAACCCAGTCATAAAATTCACACGCAGAGTATGACGCTACTGTCCACATTGGTGGTTAGGCGAAAAAAATCAATCTGCGGAGGAAAAAACAGGAGGATGAAAAAAATGGCTATTATTTCTATGAAACAACTTTTGGAAGCTGGTGTACATTTCGGTCACCAAACACGTCGTTGGAACCCTAAGATGGCTCCTTACATTTTCACCGAGAGAAATGGTATTTATATCATTGATCTGCAAAAGACCGTTAAGAAGGTTGAAGAAGCTTACAACTTCTTGCGTGATGTTGCAGCTAGCGGCGAGAACATTTTGTTTGTTGGTACCAAGAAGCAAGCTCAAGGCGCTATTAAAGAAGAAGCTGAGCGTTGCGGTATGTTCTATGTAAGCGAGAGATGGTTGGGCGGTATGATGACCAACTTTAAGACCATCCAAAAACGTATTCAACGTTTACGCGAATTAGAAAAAATGCAAGAAGACGGTACTTTTGATCTGCTTCCCAAGAAGGAAGTTAGCGGTCTGCTCCATGAAATGGAAAAATTGACCAAGTTCTTGTCCGGCATTAAAGATATGAAGAAGTTGCCCGGTGCTTTATTTGTAGTTGACCCTCGTAAGGAACGCATTGCTGTTTTGGAAGCTCACAAGCTCCACATTCCTATCGTTGCTACTGTTGACACCAACTGTGACCCTGATGAAATCGACCATGTAATTCCTGCAAACGATGATGCTATCCGTGCCGTTAAGCTGTTGGCAGGCAAGATGGCTGATGCAGTATTGGAAGGCAAAGTAAGTGCTTCCGATGACGCTGAAATTGCTGCAGAAAATGGTGAAGCACCTGCTCAAGAGGCAGAAGCTGAAGCTGCACCTCAAGATGCTCAATAATTAAAAATTTCATAAGGTTGGAGGAGAAAATATAATGGCACAAATTACTGCTTCTTTAGTTAAAGATTTGCGCGAGCGTACCGGCGCAGGTATGATGGATTGCAAAAAGGCACTGACAGAAACTGCCGGTGATATGGATCAAGCAATTGACTATTTAAGAGAAAAGGGTTTGTCTAAGGCTGCTAAGAAAGCAAGCAGAATTGCTGCTGAGGGCATTGTAGATACCTATATTGATGAGGCTAACAAGGTTGCTGTTTGCTTGGAAGTAAACTGTGAAACTGACTTTGTTGCTAAGACTGATGACTACAAAGCTTTGGTTGATTCTATTGCTAAACACATTGCTGCCAACAAACCTGCTTCCATAGAAGTATTGGCTGATCAGACCTTCCAAGGTACTGACAAGAAGGTTAGCCAGGTTGTTACCGAAGCTATTGCTAAAATTGGCGAAAAGATTGATATTCGTCGTTTCAGTATTTTCGAATATGGCAATGATGTAATCGGCGCTTATGTACACGGTGGTGGACGTATCGGCGTTTTAGTTGAATTGACCGGTGGCGATGCTGCCTTGGCCAAGGATGTTGCAATGCATGTTGCAGCTGCCAACCCCGGTTACCTGGAGCGTTCTGAAGTTCCTGCTGATGTTTTGGAACATGAGAAGACTGTTCTTTCTGAACAAGCTCGTAACGAAGGTAAACCTGAAAAGATTATTGAAAAAATGGTTATGGGTCGTATTCAAAAGTTCTACAAGGAAGTTTGCCTGGTAGACCAAGAATTTGTTAAGGATCCGGATAAATCCATCAGCGCTTTGGTAAAAGAGCAAAATGCTACTATTAAACGTTTCGTTCGTTACCAATTGGGCGAAGGCATCGAAAAGAGAAAAGACGATTTCGCTGCTGAAGTTGCAAGCTTTATGAAATAAATCTTACAGCAAGGCTGCTAAGATAGCACATGTTTCGTTGTAATTACAAAAGACAGGTTGAGATGGACACGCATGTCCGATTACAGCCTGTCTTTTTTTTCTTATGTCTTGCTGCTATCGCCTAATCATTTTGGTTTGCCTAAAGGGTTTGCGGATAATTAGGTAAATAAGACTTGTATTTGTGTGGTTTTTTTCATATAATTATACGAGATGTGTATTTATTAGGAGGTCCTCTTTGTGACAGAAAAGAAAAAATACAAACGGGTAATTCTGAAGTTAAGTGGAGAAGCTTTAGCTGGTCCTAAAGGCTATGGTATCGACCCTGTTACGGTAGATAATATTGCCGGTCAGATTCAAGATTTGACGAAATTGGGACTGGATGTAGCCGTGGTAAACGGCGGAGGCAACATTTGGCGCGGACTTTCCGGTAGTTCCAAGGGTATGGATAGGGCAACGGCTGATTATATGGGCATGCTGGCTACTATCATCAACTCGTTGGCTTTGCAGGATGCTTTGGAAAATAGAGGTGTACCTACCAGAGTACAGACTGCCATAGAGATGCGTCAGATAGCTGAGCCTTACATTCGTAGGCGTGCTATTAGACATTTGGAAAAGGGCCGTGTAGTTATTTTCGCAGCCGGCACAGGTAATCCGTACTTTTCTACTGATACTACAGCTTCCTTGCGTGCCGCAGAGATTGAAGCAGATGCCATTCTGATGGCTAAGAAGGGTGTGGATGGTGTTTACGACAGTGATCCACAAATTAATCCAAAGGCTAAGAAGTATGATAAGCTACCATACATTGAAGTAATTCAAAAACATCTAAAGGTCATGGACTCCACCGCAATCAGTCTTTGCATGGACAACAAGATTCCCATTGTAGTTTTCGATATCGATAAGAAGGGTAATATCGTGAAGGCTGCCAAGGGTGAAGAAATAGGGACCTTAGTAGGAGGAGAATGATGGCTACTATTGACGAATTAATGGAGAAAACAAAAGTACGTATGACTAATGCGGTAGAGGCTTTGCGTGGTGATTTACTGGCAATCCGTACCGGACGTGCTACACCGTCTTTGTTGAACAAAATTAAAGTTGATTATTATGGTACACCCACTCCCATTAACCAGGTTGCTAATATTTCCGTTCCGGAACCAAGAATGATGCTAATTACTCCTTGGGAAAAGAACATGATTAAACCTATTGAGAAGGCTATCCAGACTTCTGATCTGGGTATTAATCCTAATAGTGATGGCAGTGGCATTCGTTTGAATTTGCCCCAGTTGACTGAAGAAAGACGTAAGGAACTGGTGAAGAGCGTTAATAAGAAGGGTGAGGCTTCCAGAGTAGAGATTCGTAATATCAGACGCGATATTAACGAAGCTTTAAAGAAGGAGCTAAAGGCCAGGACCATTACTGAGGATGCTTCCAAGCAAGCTTTGGAAAAGGCTCAAAAGATGACTGACCAATATATGAAAGATGTTGACAAGGTTTTGGCTGCCAAAGAAAAAGAAGTTATGGAAGTTTAAGCATTTTTTACTAGTTTGTTCGGGAACGAGGCTGCCGCTTTGGGCAAATTCTAATACCTAACAATAAATTAATCTTACTCTTAGGAGATAATAGTGGAAAGGAGGCGTAAGATTATGGCTCATAAAATTAATGCTGATGAATGCATCGGATGTGGTACCTGCGCAGGCTCCTGCCCCGTAGGCGCTATTAAAGATGATGCTGGCAAGTATAAGGTTGACGAGGCAGCTTGCATCGATTGCGATGCTTGCACTAGCTCTTGCCCAGTGGGTGCTATTAAGGCTGAATAATTAATAGCGATGATTGCGCAACCCAGCTCTGGGTTGCGCAAATTTTTTGTGGGGGAGAACATTAACATGTTTAAGAATCTCTTTACGCAAGCAGGAAAAGTGAAGAATGATCCACCTATTCCTGTAAGTGACGTGGATTTAAATAATATACCACAGCATATTGCCATTATTATGGATGGCAATGGTCGTTGGGCCAAAGCTCAGGGCAAGCCACGTACGTATGGGCATAATGTGGGAGCGAAAACACTTCGCACTATTGTGAAGTTTGCTAACTCCTTAGGCGTTAAGGTATTAAGCGCATATGCTTTTTCCACGGAAAATTGGAAGAGGCCGATTACGGAAGTTAATTTTATAATGGATCTTTTAAGTCGTTATTTAACTGATGAGATTGATGAATTCAATGAAAATAATGTGCAGGTGCGTTTTATGGGATCCCGAGAGGGCTTACCGGAGGTCGTAAAGCAAAAGATGGACTACGCTTTACAGGCCACTAAGGACAACACCGGCATTATTCTTAATTTGGCAATCAATTATGGCGGCCAGGCTGAAATCGTTCATGCGGTGCAGAATATTGCTGAGCTGGTGAAGGATGGCAGGCTGGAGCCGAAAGATATAGATATTGAGCTGTTTGAGGATAATTTATATTCCAGGCAGCTACCGCCTCCTGATTTACTAATTAGACCTGGTGGGGATTTGCGGGTAAGTAATTTCATGCTGTGGCAAATTGCCTATGCAGAAATTTGGACTACTGAAACGTATTGGCCGGCTTTTACGCAGGAGATGCTGCTGGAGGCCATTCGCAGTTACCAAAAACGGGACCGTCGTTATGGCGGACTGAATGCTAAGTAAGCAGGTGGATTATGAAACAAAGAATTATAACAGCGTTGGTGGCCATTCCTATTGCATTGCTTTTGATTTGTCTGGGTGGCTGGTTTTACAATCTGGGAGTAGCGGTACTGGCTTTAGTGGGGTGGCAGGAATTTTATAGAATGTTGGTTTCTCGTGATGCCAAGCTTTATTATGTCACAGGTGGTGTATCGGTGATTTGCCTGGTACTTTCCGCAGCTGTGGGCAAGGCTCATTACAGTGTGCCGATCTTAGCTATCGCTATTTTGGCGATTATGCTGGAGGCTCTGTATAATTACAGCAATGGCCAATGGGTTACTTCTGTAGCCTTGACTAGTTTTGGGGTATTGTATATTGGCTTATTGTTTGGTCATTTTATTTTGCTGCGGCAAATGCCCGGCCAGCAGGTTCCTCTCTTGGCGCATTTTACCTTGGATAGAGGTGAGGCACTGCTTTGGGTAGTACTTTTAGGGACATGGGCCAGTGATACTTTTGCGTATTTCTTTGGCGTAGCCTTCGGCAAACACAAGCTGATTCCGGCGGTAAGTCCCAAGAAAAGTGTAGAGGGCGCGGTAGCAGGTTTTGTTGGTTCTATTCTGGTGGTGATGGCCTTAGGTGTTAAATGGCTTGACTATGCACCGGAAAAAGTGCTGGGCTTGGCTGTCATTATCGCCATTTTTGCACCGTTGGGAGATTTGGTAGAGTCTATTTTAAAGCGCAATTGTGAAATCAAGGACTCCGGCAATTTCTTCCCCGGCCATGGTGGTGTGCTGGATCGTTGTGATAGTTTATTATATGCTATTCCGTTAGCTTATTATTACATTACCTTGGTATTAGTTTAAAACTAAAATTGAGAGGGTGTAGCGATGAAGAAAATTGCCATACTAGGTTCTACCGGTTCTATTGGCACACAGACTTTGGAAGTAGTAGCAGCTAATCCCGAAGAGCTTGCGGTGGTAGCGCTGGCTGCCCACAAAAATGTGGCATTAATCCAAAAACAAATAGAGCAGTTTCATCCCAAGCTGGTGGCTTTATCCGATAAGGCAGCAGCTGAGGAGCTGAAGAAAAATTATCAGGGGCCTTGTGAAATTCTGGCCGGTCCTGAGGGCGTAATGGCTGTGGCTACCTATGCTGAGGCCGATACAGTACTCGGCGCTATGGTAGGGTACAGCGGTTTGAAGCCTACCCTGGCGGCCATTAAGGCGCATAAGAATATTGCTCTGGCCAACAAGGAGACCTTGGTGGCAGCAGGCAGCATTGTTATGGCTGCTGTGGCTAAGGAGGGTGTCAAGCTGACTCCCGTAGATAGCGAACACAGTGCGATTTTTCAGTCCTTGCAGGGCAGCAACCATGGAGAGGCAACCAAGATTATTATCACTGCTTCCGGTGGTCCTTTCCGGGATAAGAGTTTGCAGGATTTAGAAAATGTTACTATTGAAGAGTGTCTTCATAATCCCAATTGGGTAATGGGTCCCAAGGTGACTATTGATTCTTCTACCCTGGCTAACAAGGGCTTGGAAATTATGGAGGCCCATTGGTTGTTTGACATGCCCTACGATAATATTGAGCCGGTCATTCATCCCCAGAGCATAGTTCATTCCATGGTGGAGTATCAGGACGGGGCGATTATTGCTCAAATAGGTTTGCCTGATATGCGTTTACCTATTCAGTATGCTTTAAGTCATCCGGCTAGATGGCATAATGCTTTTGGTCATTTGGATGTTACTCAGCTGAGCGGGCTGACCTTTTCAAAACCGGATACGAAGATTTTTAAGGCGTTGGCATTGGCTCAGTTTGCCGGTCGACAGGGTGGTATTCTGCCCTGCGTATTTAATGCGGCCAATGAAGTGGCGGTAGAAAGCTTTTTACGGGGTAAGCTGAGATATTTGGGTATTGCAGAATTAATTGGTGATACTTTGGAGAAAGCAGAACAAATTAATAATCCTACGCTGGAGGATATTGAGGCAGTGGATAGCTTGACCAGAGTAAGAGCCAGAGAAATTTTGGCAGAGCGTTACAAGTAGGAGGATAAATTTTGCTTATTACAGTTTTAGCATCTATACTTGTGTTTGGCGTTTTAATCACTGTCCATGAGTTGGGACATTTTATCGTTGCCAAATTAACAGGTATGCGAGTGGATGAATTTGCTATTGGTTTTGGTCCGTTGATTTATCAGAATAAAACGGCGAAAACCTTGTATTCTTTAAGAATGGTGCCCTTAGGTGGTTATAATAAAATAGCCGGGATGGAGCCTGGTGACCAGGGTGCGCCGGATGGTTTTGCCAGCAAGCCCTTGTGGGCCAGATTGCTGGTAATCTGTGCAGGGTCGGCTATGAACTTTTTGTTGCCGATTATTTTATTCTTTATTATTTTTATGGCTTCCGGAATGGAAGTGCCGGTGAACGAGCCGGTGGTTGGGATGGTGTCGCCCGGTCAGCCTGCAGCAGTAGCCGGAATGATGCCACAGGACAAAATCCTTGCGGTAGGTGGTACTAGGATAAGCACCTGGGATGATCTGATTGTGGCTATGAAGGCCAACGGTGCCAAGGAGACTGTTTTTACTGTTGACAGAGCAGGCTCAGTTCGTGATTATAAAATCACGCCTATAATGAATCAGGAAATGCAAAGACCGTTAATTGGCATCGGTCCCAAGTTTACCCAAAGAGCGATGGGGGTATGGGAGTCGGCCAGGACTTCGGTGCTTTACGAGAAACGGATTATCGCCAGTATGCTGACGGCGTTGCATCGTCTGTTTACAGGCGGTGATAAGGCAGAGCTGTCAGGTCCTATTGGTGTGGCTCAAATGGCCGGTGATGTAGCGGCCAAGGGCATTTTGCCTCTTTTGAATTTTATTGCTTTTCTTAGCATCAATTTGGCCATTATTAATATGCTGCCGGTGCCGGCTTTGGACGGTGGCCATGTAGTAGTGCTGCTGGTAGAAGGTATCAGGGGCAAGCCGCTTTCCTTGGAATGGCAGGAGAGAATCCAGATGATAGGTATTGCCTTAATTATCTTGTTGACGATATTTACCACCTTTAATGATATTACTCGTTAGGAGGGTGTATAGTGCGTAGAAAAACCAGAGTTTTGACAGTAGGTAACGTAAAAATTGGCGGGGACAATCCTATAGTGGTGCAGTCCATGACCAATACGAAAACGGAAAATGTAGCAGCAACGGTGAAGCAAATTAACGAGCTGGCAGCACTGGGCTGCGAGGTAATTCGTTGTGCAGTACCTACTATGGAAGCGGCTAAGGCTCTTGCTGACATAAAAAAGCAAGTAACTATTCCGGTAATTGCGGATATTCATTTCGATTATAAATTGGCTCTGGAGGCCATTAGGTCCGGTGTAGATGCTTTGCGTTTAAATCCGGGTAATATCGGTGGCCGAGACAGAGTGGAGGCAGTGGTAAAGGCTGCGCAGGAAAGAAACCTGCCTATCAGGATAGGTGTAAATGGTGGCTCCCTGCCTCAGGATTTGCTGCAAAAATATGGCCATCCCACGCCGGAAGCTTTGGTAGAAGCAGCTTGGCGCCATATACATATTCTGGAAGAAATGCATTATAAAAATATCAAGATTTCCTTAAAGGCACATGACGTGCCTTTGACTATTGCGGCCTACAGGCTTTTGGCCAGCCAATGTGACTATCCTTTACATGTAGGTATTACCGAGGCAGGTACGGTGAATTCCGGTATTATTAAATCTGCGGTAGGCATTGGTGCTCTCTTGGCCGAGGGTATTGGTGATACCATCAGGGTTTCTTTAACCGGTGATCCTGCCAATGAGGTCAAGGTAGCCTATGAGATTTTAAAGGCTTTAAATTTGCGTAGCTATGGACCGATGTTGATTTCTTGTCCTACCTGTGGTCGTACCTCTATCAATTTGGAGAAAGTAGCCAATGAGGTAGAAGAACGTCTGACTGGTATTAAAGAACCTATTACTGTTGCCGTTATGGGCTGTGTGGTAAATGGTCCCGGTGAAGCCAGAGAAGCTGATGTAGGACTGGCCGGTGGTAAGGGCGAGGGTTTGATTTTCCAAAAGGGCCAAATACTTCGCAAGGTTCCTGAAAATGTTTTGGTGGAAGAATTGTTTAAAGAAATAGATAAAATTTTGTTGGAAAGGAAGAATAAATAATGCGCGTTTCCCAATTGTATGCACCAACTTTACGTGAGGTCCCTGCTGAGGCTGAGTTAATCAGCCATCGCTTAATGCTAAGAGCAGGTTTTATCAGAAAATCTGCCGGAGGGATGTACTCTTATTTACCCTTGGCTTGGCGTAGTATTAAGAAGATAGAAACTATTATCCGCGAGGAAATGGATGCTACAGGTGCCCAAGAAATAATGATGCCGATTTTGCAACCTGCTGAGATTTGGCAAGAGAGCGGCCGTTGGTCTGTATATGGTCAGGAAATGTGCAGATTTAAAGATCGTCACGGTAGAGAATTTTGCTTGGGACCAACTCATGAGGAATTGGTTACCAGTTTGGTTCGTGCCGAGGTAAGAAGCTATCGTCAAATGCCTTTAAATTTGTACCAGATTCAAAGTAAGTTCCGTGATGAGCGCCGTCCTCGTTTTGGACTGATGCGTTCTCGTGAATTTATCATGAAGGATGATTATTCTTTTGATGTGGACGAGGCTGGCTTGGATGTATCCTACAAGAAAATGTATGATGCTTACACCAATATCTTTACACGGTGTGGCTTGAACTTCAGACCGGTTGAAGCTGATAGCGGCGCTATTGGTGGCAGTGGTTCTCATGAGTTCATGGCTATTGCTGACAGCGGTGAAGCTGAAATTGTTTATTGCAACGATTGTCATTATGCTGCTAATGTAGAAAAGGCTGAGTTTGCACCTTTGGCTGCGCCTGAGGAAGAAGCCAAGCCTATGGAGGCGGTGGAGACTCCGGAGTGCAAGACTATTGAGGCTGTTTGCGAGTACCTGCATCTGCCTGTTGACCATTCCGTAAAGGCTGTTGCTTATACCTCTGAGAAGGGTTTGATCCTTTGCTTTGTACGTGGCGACCATGACGTTAATGAAATTAAAGTAATTAATGCTGTAGGTGTTAACGAGGTAGAAATGGCGCCTGCTGAAATGCTTGCTGCTGCCGGTACAGTGGCCGGTTTTATGGGACCGGTTGGCCTGGATCCCCAAAAGACTATTATCGTTATCGACAGTACTGTCATGAATATGCACAATGTTTGCTGTGGTGCCAATAAGGTGGACACCCACTATATTAATGTAAATCCACAAAAGGATTTCCATCCTACGATAGTAAAAGATATCAGATTGGCTAAGGAAGGCGATCCTTGTCCCCACTGTGGTGGCAAGCTGTCCACGGCTAGAGGTATCGAAGTGGGCCAGGTGTTTAAGCTGTTTACCAAATATAGCGAGCCGCTGAAGGCTACCTATTTGGATATCAACGGTAAAGAGTTGCCTATTTACATGGGCTGCTATGGTATCGGCGTAGGCCGTACCTTGGCTGCTGTTATCGAGCAGCACAATGACAAGGATGGTATTATTTGGCCCAAGGCGATTGCGCCTTATCAGGTAATTGTTTTGCCGGTTAATACTAAAGACGAAGCAAGCAATGCCAAGGCAGAGGAGATTTACAACAAATTGGCGGCTGCCGGCGTTGAAACTGTTATTGATGATAGAGATGAGCGTGCCGGTGTAAAGTTTAAGGATGCCGACTTGATTGGCTATCCTATCAGAGTAGTTGTTGGTCCCAAGACTTTGGCCAAGAACCAGATTGAGGTAAAGACCAGAGCTACCGGAGAAGTTGTCATGGTAGACGTTAATGGTGATTATTTGGCAGAAATCCAAAGCTTGTTGGCAAAGACTTTATAGTACGATACTTAATCACATTGAGAAGGTGACGTAGATGCTGGATGATATAACCTTACAAATGATCTTAAGATTATGTCTAGCCTCACTTTTGGGTGGCGTGGTAGGCATAGAGCGTGGCAGTGGCGATAGACCGGCAGGTCTTAGGACACATATTTTGGTGTCGGCCGGTTCTGCGCTTTTGATGTTGGTATCTGCGTATGCTTTTCAGGATTGGGCGGGCAATCACGACCCAGGTCGTATTGCCGCGCAGGTAGTAAGTGGCATTGGCTTTTTAGGTGCCGGTACGATTCTACATGAAGGCTTTAACGTGCGTGGCCTGACTACGGCTGCCAGCCTGTGGATGGTGGCTGCTATTGGTCTGGCTTGTGGTGCCGGTATGTATATCATTGCTATTGTGGCTACAGTGATTATGCTTATTACTTTGATTACCTTCCATGAATTGGAAAAACGCTTTTATACCAATGTGAAGACAGAACGTCGCTATATTAAGTTTACTGTAAGAAAAAATGAGGACGGCGTCACTAGGGTACTGGATTATTTACAGAAAAACGGTGTAAAAAGTCGTACCTTGAATATCAAAGAAGATTTTACGCACAATACTATTACGGTGGAGTTGTATTTAAAGATGCAGCAAGATGGCGATATAGACAAGGTGGTGGCCGGCATTAATGATTTGAATCCGGTTACCGCAGTGGAAATCGTAGAATAAGAAAGTCGAGAAAGTGGCAGGATGTCTGAGAAATATATTATTAAACCTGATTTAAATAAATTTAGGAAGTTCATGTCTACCTTGGAGTTGATGCCGGAAGAGAAGACACTGATCCAACACATGCACATTAATGAGGTGTATTTGGATGAGGCAGCCAAGACTTGGGATATTTATTACGACAAGGCAGATGTGTCCGATTCTTTGGTTTATTTTTTAGAGAATATTGGACAAAAATTAGCCGCTGCTTGTGATTTAACAAGCGCGGCTTTTCTCGCGTCTCCGGAAGCTGAACAAGACTCGGAACCTGACCCGGATGATTTTGCCGGTGATGTGTGCCAAAGTGAGGCTTATCAGGCGGCTCTTCGTCAGGTAGAGGAGGAGTCTACCGGTTTTAAAGGCAATGGTGTGGTCATGGGGCGTAAGATTACTAAGAAGCCTCGGACTATGCAAGAGGTAGTAGAGGAAGAAAATAATGTAGTGGTGGCCGGCGAAATCGTTGGCTTTAGAGAAAGAGAACTGCGCACAGGGGCTGTGATTGTTACTGTGCTGGTGAAGGATGATACAGACGGGCTTTTGGCCAAGGTACGTTTTGGCGAAGGCAAAAACAACAATGACTTGGCCAAGAACAAAGAGGAGGCAACAGCCTTCCAAAAGAAGCTGCCCATTGGGGCCAAGATTACCATGCAGGGCAACATCATGGTGGACAAGTACGAAAACTCTGAACTGATTATGATGCCGGTGAAGAGCATTATGGTGGAGCCCAAGGAAGAACTAATGGACGATGCTCCGGTGAAGAGAGTGGAGCTCCATTGCCATACTAAGATGAGCAAGATGGATGGCGTGACTCCTATTGAAGAACTGGTACGCACTGCAGCCAAGTGGGGACACAAGGCTGTGGCTATTACAGATCACGGTGTGGTGCAGGCTTTTCCTTTTGCCTATAAAGAGATACAGGATAAAAAATTAGATATTAAATTGATTTATGGTGTAGAGGCTTATTTGTGCCATGCGGTAACGGATAAGAAAAATTATCACATCATAATTTTGGCGAAAAATATCGAGGGCTTGAGGAATTTATATAAATTAATTTCTCTTTCTCATTTACAATATTTTGGTGGCAAGCCCAAGCGGCCGCGTATGACCAAAGAGCTGATTACGCAATACAGGGAAGGCCTTATTGTAGGTAGTGCTTGCGCTGCCGGTGAGGTGTTCCGCGCTATTTTAAATGGTGCGCCGCAAGAGGATTTGGAGGAGATTGCTTCCTTCTATGATTATTTGGAAATTCAACCCTTGGGTAACAACCGTTATTTACTGAATGATGATTATTATCCGGAGATTAAAACTAAAGATGATTTAATTAATTTGAATAAAAAAGTTCTTGCTTTGGCAGACAAGCTGGGCAAGCTGACGGTAGCTACCGGCGACGTACATTTTCTCAAGGCCAAGGATAATTTGATGAGAAGAATTTTGACAGTTGGTGTGGGCTATCCGGATGTTGAGCAGGCGCCGCTGTATTTTAGAACTACAGAGGAAATGCTGGCTGAGTTCGATTATTTGGGTAAAGAAAGAGCCTATGAGGTAGTGGTAGAAAACACCAATAAAATCAGCGACCAGGTGGAAAAATTTAAGCCTGTGCCCGGTGATGAGTTCTTGTATTCGCCGGTGATTCCCGGTGCGGAGCAGAAGGTGCGGGATATGTCCTATGCCAGGGCTCACGAGCTGTATGGAGAGACGCTGCCTAAGATAGTGGAAGATAGATTGAAAATGGAATTGAACGCTATCATTGGTAATGGCTTTGCTGTGCTGTATTATATTGCTCATCTGCTGGTAAAGAAATCTAACGATGATGGTTACATGGTAGGCTCCAGAGGTTCCGTTGGTTCATCTTTTGTAGCTACCATGCTGAATATTACAGAAGTAAATCCTTTGGCACCTCACTATCGCTGCCCCCATTGCTATCACACGGAATTTTTCGAAGATGGTACGGTAGGCTCAGGTTTTGATTTGCCTCACAAGGTTTGCCCCAAGTGCCAGACCGAAATGGTTAGGGATGGACACGGGATTCCTTTTGCTGTATTCCTGGGCTTCCATGGTGAGAAGGTACCTGATATTGACTTAAACTTTTCCGGTGAATATCAGTCCAAGGCTCACAAATACACCGAAGAATTGTTTGGACGTGATAACGTATTTAGAGCAGGCACCTTAGGTACCATTGCCAAGGCAACTGCTTATGGTTATGTGAAAAAATATTATGAAGGCAGGAACCAGCCTGTGCGCAGTGCCTATATAGAGGGCCTGATTCCCGGCCTGGTGGATGTAAAAAGAACTACCGGACAGCATCCCGGTGGTATTGTAGTAGTGCCCAGAAATCTGGATATTCACTATATTACCCCTGTATCCTATCCTGCGGATGATGAGAACAGTGGCACCATTACTACGCATTTTGATTATCATTCTATTAATGATCGCTTGGTAAAGCTGGATATTCTGGGCCATGATGATCCCACTATGATTAAAATGCTGGATACTCTTTTAGGACAGGATGGATATTGTAAAGCCATTCCTTTTGGCGATCCCGAGACTATGGAGTTGTTCTTAAGCACTAAGTCTTTGCGTGTGACGCCGGAACAGATTGGCACTAATGTAGGTACTTTTGGTGTACCGGAGTGCGGTACCTTGTTTGTGCGGCAGATGATTGAGGACGTAAAGCCCAAGAACTTTAGTGATCTGCTCCATATTTCCGGTTATTCTCATGGTACCAATGTGTGGCTGAACAATGCCCAGGATTTGATTAAGGAAGGCAAGCCGACAGAAGAAACTATTTCCACTCGTGATGATATCATGAACTATTTGATTGAAAAGGGTGTGGAGCCCAGTATGGCTTTCGGCATTATGGAATGGTGCCGGAAAGGTAAAGCCTTCAAAAAAGGCCTAAAGCCTGAGCAGAAGGAAGCCTTGAAAAATGCCCATATTCCCGATTTCTATGTGAAATCCTGTCAAACAGTACAGTACCTGTTCCCCAAAGCCCACGCCGTTGCTTATGTAATTTCTGCGTACCGCATTGCTTACTGCAAGGTGCACCATCCTAAAGAATTCTATGCTGCTTACTTCTCCATTAGAACACCTAAGTTTGATTTTGCTTTGGTGAACAAGGGAGAAGCCTTTATGAAGCGCTTTATTAAGGACGTGTATGCACAGGGTACCAAAGCCTCTGTCAATGATAAAGATACCGTAACCTATATGGAGGTTGCTGTAGAAATGCTGGAACGCGGCTTTAGTTTTGAGAACATCGACCTGTACAAATCCGATCCTCACAAGTTCCTTGTGACTGAGCACGGCCTCCTGCCACCGATAGGCGCTTTAGCCGGTATCGGTGAAACAGCCGCCGAGGGCATAGGTGAAGCTAGAACCGGAGGACCATTTATTTCTCAGGAGGATTTAAAAACCCGCGCCAAGATTTCTACCGCTGCCATCGATGCCTTAGCCGAGCTGGGAGCTTTGCACGATTTACCGGCCACCGACCAAATTGAATTATTCTAAACGTGCCATGGGGACAGTCCTTGTGACATAAAAAACGTGCCAGAGGGATCATCCCTCTGGCACGTTTCAATTTTCAATTTTTTACTTTTTAGCTTTCTTGGGATAGAAGTCTGAATCTCTGTAATAGTTAGTACCTTTCAGGTTCATTTCCAAAGTCAAACCTTTAGTGGTCATCTGGTAGACCCAGATGCCATTGCCGGCATAAACTGCTCCTTCCACGCTGCCACCCTTTATGCCATCGGTAGCGGAAGCGTCGGCTTGACCGCCGTACTCCCATTTCTTGGTGGTGAAGTTTGTCCAAGCATTTTGATTAGGGAATACAAAGATAACAGCATATTCTTTGACGCCAAGGCCCAAACCAACATTGTATTCATTCATGCGCATGTAAATTTTTTCGCCGGTCTCGTTATTGAAAGCAACGCCACGACCGTGACCGGAACCCAATAGACCAAGGCGGTAGCCGGTATTACTAAATACTGCGTATCCGGCACTATTGGCAATAACTCTTTTAGCATTAGGTTTCTTTTCATAAAGCTTTTGCAGAGTTTCCGTAGCTTTATTCTGGGCTTCAGCTTTTTTTGCAGCAAGATTATTGGAAGCAAAAGCGGTGGAAAAGGTCAAGGTGCTAATAAGAGTGAGACAGGTTAATACTTTTACTAAAAATGATTTCATACAAATCGCTCCCTTCGATAGTTCTTTGCTTCTATTATAGCACCTTTTTACTAATGCAGTTGATTTACCTAATTTGTAAGTGGAGAGTGGCCAGGTAATACTTTAGGACTTGCTGATTGACGACCTCCGGGTTGGCTAGTCAGTATTTACCATTTAGTACCGTCCCCAATTGGTAAATACCTAATTTGTGCTGATTGACGACCTTTCAGGTTGGCGAGTCTGTATTTACCAGTTAGTACCGTCCCCAATTGGTAAATAGAAAATTTACCAGTTGGTACCGTCCCCAATTGGTAAATACATATATTGCTTTAAAATTTCAATAGTGTTATAATGTTAACAGAAAATTAGTGAAACTTTTGGAAGAGTGGGTACTATACCCGCTCTTTCGTTTACTAGGAAGGTTTTTTATGGACAGGGATAATAAGAAGAATAGTATAGTAAAAATTGTTACATCTTTGGCAGAGCCCATTGTGGCAGAGCAAGGTCTGGAGCTGGTCGATGTGGAATACGTCAAGGAAAGGGCCTGGTATCTGCGTATTTACGTGGATAAACAAGGTGGTATTGACATTGACGATTGTTCTGCAATCAGCAGCAAATTAGCCAAGCTTTTGGATGATAAGGATGTTATCAAAGAGCAATATTATTTGGAGGTCTCTTCGCCGGGCATTGATCGGCCTTTGAAGAAGGATAGAGATTTCCTGGCCAACTATGGCAAAAAGGTGGAAGTGCAACTTTTTGCTGCTCTTGAGGGTCAAAAAAAATTAGTAGGTGTTCTACAATCTCATACTGCTGAGGTTGTTACTATTCTTGCCGATAAGGGTGAAGAAACAGTTCTTGAACGTAAAAATATTGCGGTAATCAGGCCGTACATAGAGTTCTAGGTAGTGGAGGAGGAAAACAAAGTGAATGCAGATTTTGTAAAGGCGGTTGCGCAGTTAGGTGAAGAAAAGGGGATTGCTCCGGAAATACTCTATAGTGCGGTAGAAGAAGCATTGGTTACAGCATATAAGAAAAATTATGGCAATAGCCAAAATGTCAGAGTGACCTTGAATAAGGAAACCGGTGAGATTCATGTCTATGCCAGAAAGCAAATCGTGGAAGCAGTAGAAGATCGCAACCAACAGATTTCTCTGGAAGATGCCATGAAGCTCAATAAAAAATATCAGATAGATGATGTGCTGGAGGAGGAAGTTACTCCCAGAAACTTCGGACGTATTGCTGCTCAAAATGCTAAGCAGGTAATTGTGCAACGTATCAGAGAAGCAGAGCGTGGCATGGTTTATGAGAAATTCTCTCGTAAGGAAAATGACATTGTATCAGGTATTGTGCAAAGAGTGGAAAACCACAATGTGTACCTGGACCTGGGCACAGCAGAAGGTATCATTCTTCCCAATGAACAAATTCCTACAGAAACATATAATTATCATGATAGAATCAGATGCTATGTAGTTGAAGTAAAAAAGACCACCAAGGGTCCTCAAATTATTTTGTCAAGAACTCATCCCGGTCTTTTAAAGAGATTGTTTGAAATGGAAGTTGCCGAAATCCAGGATGGTACTGTAGAGATTAAGTCAGTAGCCAGAGAGGCAGGCATGCGTTCCAAGATTGCCGTGTATAGCTCCAATGAAAATGTTGATCCTGTTGGTGCCTGTGTTGGTCCCAAGGGTATGAGAGTCAGAAATATTGTTGATGAGCTCCATGGTGAGAAGATTGATATTGTTGAATACAGTGACGAGCCTGAGAAATATGTGGCTAACGCACTTTCTCCTTCCAAGGTAATTGTGGCAGTAGCCAATGCCGAGGAAAAGATTTGCAGGGTAATTGTTCCTGATTATCAATTGTCTCTGGCTATTGGCAAGGAAGGTCAAAATGCCAGATTAGCTGCTAAGCTAACGGGCTGGAAGATTGATATAAAGAGCGAGACACAGGCCATCGAATCCGGTGAGCTGGAATACGCTGATGATGAACAGCCCAATGTTCAAAGCCAGGGTGATAATCAAGCAGCTCCTGCCAAAGAGACAGCCAATGCTGAAAAGGCAGCTGAGACCGAAGAGACAGCCGGTACTGAAAAGGCAGCTGCAGCTGAAGAAACAGCCGCTGACAAAACAGCCGCTAGCACTGAAGAAGTTCCTCAAGATGATGTACCAAGTCCGGATTGGGAATTGGACACTACAGCGGAGGATAAGAAATAAGATGAAAACTAAGAAAACACCTCAGAGAAAATGTCTAGGGTGCAATCAGGTTAAAGATAAAAAAGATTTAATCAGAGTTGTAAGATCACCGGAGGGTGATCTTAGCGTCGATAAAACCGGCAAGAAACCAGGTAGAGGCGCTTATGTTTGTCCTTCGCGTGAATGCGTGGAGAAGGCTATTGCCAACAAGAGTCTGGAAAGAGCTTTGGAAATCAAGATTACCGAGACAGTGGAAAAAGAACTGTTGGCAGGTGTGTAGCCATGAACAACAATCAATCACTTTTCTTTGCTTTGGGCCTTGGTCAAAAGGCGGGTAAAGTACTTTCCGGTGATATGGCGGTAACAGAGGGTTTGAAAAAAGGTAAGGTTAAACTTCTTTTAGTGGCTAAGGATGCTTCGGAAAAATCCAAAAGCAAATTAGCTTATTATTGCAAGGAATATAAAGTACCAATGCTGGAGGTTGCTACCAGGTCAGAGTTAGGACTGGCCTTGGGCAAGGCACCTAGAACAGCAGCAGCAATTGTCGATGAGAATTTCGTGAAGATGGTTTTGAAATAGTTTCGGAGGTGTGCCTATGGGCAAATACAGGATATATGAAATTGCAAAGGAATTGAATCAAGACAGCAAAGTTGTTCTTGATTATTTAAGCGCGCATAAAATCGCAGTAAAGAGTCACATGAGTTCCGTGGATGATGATGTTCACGCCATGATTTTAAGGGATTTGGGCGGTAAATCACAGCCTAAATCTGCTCCTACCACTGGCAAGGAGGAAAGAACGGAACATAAGGCGAAGACTGCTCCTGCCGCTCCTGTTCAACCTGTAGCACCTAAGCAAGAATATAAACCGGAGGTTAAGGTAGAGACTAAGGTTGAGCCTAAACCGGTTGTAAGAAATGAAGCAAGCTCTCAAGCACAGCCCAGGATGCAGCATCAGGGCCAACAGGCAGCAAGGTCTGACGTAAGGCCGGCCATGCGCACTGAAAACAGGCCGGAAGCAAGACCCATGGCAAGACCACAGGAAAATAGACCGACTACCCAAGGTACCGGTTCTAGACCTATGCAAAAAATCATCCTTCACAGAAATCCTAACTGGAAGAGCAATAATAACAACGGCAATAACAGTACTAACAGCAATCGTCCCCAAGGTCAATTTAACAGGGACAGAAACCAAGATAGAAATCAAGGACAAAATCGTAGCTTTAGCCAAGATAGAAATCAAGGACATAGCCAGGATAGAAGACCGTTTAACAGACCTAATGGTAACGGTCCAACCGGCAACAGAAACTTCTCCGGTGGTGACAGACCACAGGGCCAAAGATTTAACAACAACAGACCGGGTGGCAATTTCAGGCCACAAGGTGGTAATAGACCTTTCCAAGGCAACAATAATCGTGGACAAGGCTATAACAGACCGCCTGTGCAAGAGAAGCCTCCTGTACCGGTAGATATCAATGCTGCGCATGCCGGCAAGGAAATGGGCAAGCGTGGTATGAGCTTTAATCGTAAGGACAAGAAGGATAAGAACAGAAATAATTACCAGAGTAAAGAAAACAACTATAGTAATAATTTTGACAGATTTCCCAAGAAGCACAAGAACGGTCTTAACAAGGATGTTAAACCACAACAGGAAATTATTAGACCTAACAGTGTAGAAGTAGGCGAGAGTATTGCAGTTAATGAGTTTGCTAAATTGCTAAAGCGCAGTGCTGCCGAGGTAATTAGCAAGCTGATTGCCATGGGCCAAATGGTTACCATTAACCAGCAAATTGACCATGAGACAGCTGCTTTGGTAGGTATGGAGCTAAATTGTGAGGTAAAGGATTTACCTGTGCAAGCAGATCCTACTGAGGTTCCCGAAGTAGTCGACGATCCGGCACTTAGAATACCTCGTCCGCCTGTAGTTACTGTAATGGGTCACGTTGACCATGGTAAGACTTCCTTGCTGGATGCTATTCGTAAGTCTCATATTACTGCCGGTGAAGCCGGTGGTATTACTCAACATATTGGTGCTTATCAGGTTACTTGCCAAGGCAAGCCCATCGTCTTTTTGGATACCCCGGGTCACGAAGCTTTTACTGCTATGCGTGCTCGTGGTGCTCAGGTAACAGACGTGGCAGTTTTGGTTGTGGCAGCTGATGATGGTGTTATGCCGCAGACCTTGGAAGCCATTCACCATGCTAAGGCTGCTAAGGTGCCTATCATAGTGGCCATTAACAAGATTGATAAAGAAGGGGCTAACCCTGAATTTGTTAAACAACAATTAGCTGAGCATGAGTTGATTCCTGAGGATTGGGGCGGAGATACCATCATGGTACCTGTATCTGCTCACCAAAAGACAGGTATTGCAGAATTGTTGGAAATGATTTTGTTGGTTGCTGAAGTACAGGAATTAAAGGCCAATCCGGACTTGCCGGCTCAAGGTACTATTATTGAGGCCGAGCTGGATAAGGGTCGCGGTCCTGTAGCCACTGTTTTGATTTCACGTGGTACTTTGCATATAGGCGATACCATTTTGGCCGGTACTGCTTATGGTAAGGTAAGAGCTTTGGTTAATGATAGAGGCGAGCAAGTAAAGAAGGCCTTGCCCTCCACACCTGTAGAGGTATTGGGTCTTAATGATGTACCTAATGCCGGTGATACTTTGGATGCTACGGAAGAACATATTGCCAGAAGTGTAGCAGAAAAACGTATTGCCAAGAAGAAGGATGAAGAGCAAAAGGTTGCTAAGGTTTCCTTGGATGATATCTTTAACAGGATTCAAGAAGGCGAGCTAAAGGAGCTCAATATCGTTGTTAAAGCCGATGTACAAGGTACTATCGAAGCCTTGCAACAATCTTTAAGCAAGATTAAAAATGATGAAGTTAAGGTTGTGGTAGTGCATGCCGGTGTTGGTACCATTAATGAGTCCGATGTAATGTTAGCCAGCGCTGCCAATGCCATTATCATTGGCTTTAATGTTCGTCCTGATGCTAATGCTCGTAAGGTAGCAGATACAGAAAAAGTTGATATTCGTACCTACCGTGTTATCTATGATGCTCTAAACGATGTGGAGGCTGCTATCAAGGGTATGCTTGCACCTAAGTTTAAAGAGAATATCATTGGTCACGTGGAAGTACGTCAGTTGATTACTATTTCCAAGATGCTGATTGCCGGCGCTTATGTAACGGATGGTAAGATTACCAGAAGTTCCAAAGTCAGAGTGCTCCGCAATGGCATCGTGGTACATGAAGGTGAGTTGGAATCTCTCCGCCGCTTTAAGGACGATGTAAAAGAAGTTGCCCAGGGTTTTGAATGTGGTCTGACCTTGGAAAACTATCGTGATATTAAGGAAGGCGACGTGCTGGAAGTGTACGTCATGGAAGAGATTGCACAGTAAGGAGATATTATGACTAAGCTTAGAGTAGAAAAAATGCAGGAACTTATTAAACAAGAAATAAGCACTATGCTTATTAGGGATGTAAAGGATCCTAGGGTAAAGGGCGTGACCGTCACTTCTGTAGAAGTAAGCGGTGATTTGAGCTATGCCAAGATTTATGTCAGCATTTTTGGTTCTCCTGAGCAGCAGAAGGAAGCTTGGACCGGTTTGCAAAGTGCTTTGGGCTTTTTCCGTTCAGAAATTGCGAAACGGGTTAGCCTGAGAGTTGCTCCTATTTTGAGCTTCCATAAGGATACATCAATTGAGTATGGTTCTCACATTGAGGAATTATTGCACAAGATTAAAGCAGAGGAAGAGAAAAAATGAGCAAGGATATCAACCTGGAGGAAGCGGCTAAACTGCTGAAACAAGCTCATACTATAGTGTTGGTTAGCCATGTTGGTCCTGATGGAGATACCTTGGGCTCTACCTTGGCTTTGCAGAGTGCTTTGACACAAATGGATAAAAAGGTAACTGTTATGGTGGACGATAAAATTGCGTCCACCTATAACTTTATGCCGGGCATTGCTTCTTACGTAAGGCCTGCAGAGGGTGATAAATACCAGGCAGATCTTTTAGTGGTTGTTGATGCCAGCTCCTTAGACCGGGCCGGCCTTATTCCTGCCTGCGTAACTGCACCGATTTTATTAAATATCGACCACCATATTTCCAATACCCATTATGCTGATTACTTGTGGCTCAACGCCAAGGCAGCAGCTACAGGGGAAATGATTTTGGCTTTGCTTAAGTATATGTCTGTACCTATTACCAAGGAAATTGCCACCTGCTTGTATGTAGCAATTGCTACAGATTGCGGCTATTTCAAGTACTCCAATACTACTCCTGCAACCATGCGGGCTGCAGCTGAATTGTTGGAGTATGGCATTGAGCCTAATATTATTTCAGATGCTTTGGAGCTTAAGACAAGGGCAACCATTGACTTGTTGAAAAAGGTTTTAAATACAATTACTTACTATTGTGATGATAAGATTGCTACTATTGAAATCACTCACGAAAATTATGATAAGGATATTGATACTGATAGCTTTATCTACTATCCTCGTTATATTGAAGGAGTAGATGTAGCCATTTTGTTTAAAGCAGTGGAGGATGCAGTAACCAGAGTCAGCATGCGTTCCCGTACTATTGATGTTAGCGAGATTGCGTTGAGCTTTAATGGTGGCGGACACAAAAGGGCAGCAGGTTGTACTTTGAATTTGCCGTTGGCAGAGACCAAAGCCAAGCTTTTAGCGGCTTTAGAAAAAGGATTACAGAACAATAATGATTGATGGCATCTTTAATGTCTTAAAACCACCGGGTTTGACCAGCCATGATGTGGTTGGCAGAATGCGGCGTATTTTAAATATGAAAAAAATAGGACATGGCGGGACACTGGACCCCATGGCGTCCGGTGTGCTGCCGGTTTTTACCGGTAAGGCCACACGGTTTATTGAGTATGCTGTGGACGGTCACAAGGTTTACCGGGCTACCATTACTTTGGGGCAAAAAACAGCTACAGGTGATGGCGAGGGTCAGGTCATTGAGACTGCGCCTGTTGAGCATCTGGACCAGCAGGTTGTAGAGCAGGCTTTGGCTGGTTTTGTGGGTAGGATTCAGCAAATTCCTCCCATGTATTCTGCTTTGAGCCAGGACGGAACCAGGCTTTATAAATTGGCCCGTGCCGGCATAGAGGTAGAACGTAAACCCAGAGAGATTACTATTTACGCTCTGCAGCTTGTTGATTATAAGTACACAGAGCTAACTATTGATGTGGAGTGTTCCAAGGGAACTTATATTAGGACACTGTCTGAAGATATTGCTGCTAAATTGGGCACAGTTGGTTTTATGAGCTCTCTTTTGCGCAAACAAGTAGGAAGCTTCAGATTGGAGGATAGTGCTACGCTGGAGGAAATTGCCAAGGAACCTGAAGCGTATGTACTTCCTTTGGAAATGGCTTTAGAACATTTCCCTGTTTTAAAGGTAAATGCCTTACAAGGCAGGCGTATCGCACAGGGTGTCGCCACTACTGTTAAAAATATTGTGGATGGCACTACTTACAAAATTGTCACGCCGGATAATTTGGTAGTGGGTTTAGCTCAGGCCAGAGATGGAAAGCTGCAAGGAACCAAGATAATTAATATTCCGGAAAAAGCGAGCAACGATGAAAATAATCAGAACCTTTGAAGAGATAAGCACAATTAAAAAAGAACCTTGTGCCATAGCTTTGGGTACCTTTGACGGTATTCATCTGGGACACCAGGATGTTATAAAAACCGCTATTAGCTTTGTAGGCAAGCAAGCCTTAAAATCCATGGTTTTTACTTTTAGCAATCATCCCATGTCCAGCATTATGCCGGAGCTGGTTCCACCACAGCTTATCGACAACAAGGCTAAGGAACAGCTTTTGGCAGCAATGGGCGTAGATATTTTAGTTAATATTCCCTTTACCAGGAAAGTGGCTGAAATATCTGCTGATAATTTTTTGAACTTGTTGGAAAACTTAGGTGCCAAAGTGGTGGTGGTAGGAGAAAACTACAGCTATGGTGCCGGTGGCAATGCCAACTCTGATACCCTGAAGCGAGAGGGTAAAAAGCGTGGTATCCATGTGGTTATCCGCAAGCTGTTGGCTCTACATGGTTTTGTAATCAGTAGTACCATGATTAGAAAAGCTATAGTAGACGGTGAGGTGGATTATGCCGAGGCTATGTTGGGCAGACCCTATAGTTTGTCCGGCAAGGTGGTCCATGGTGATGCCAGAGGCAGGACTATCGGTTTTCCCACCGCTAATTTTGATTTAACCAATTCTCCTTTTGCTATCCCGGCAACCGGTGTTTATGCGGGAATAGTTTGCGTGGAGGACAAGCGCTATATTGCCTCGGTGAATGTAGGCTCCAATCCTACCTTTGATGTGGCTAATACACGTTTGGAAGCGCATTTGCTTGATTATGAGGGAGATTTATATGGTAAACGGATTACGGTAGAGTTTTATGCTCATATTCGTGACGAAAAAACCTTTAGCGATGCAGAAGCTCTAAAAAAACAAATTGTCCTTGATGAGAAACAAATCAAGAATTTATTTGAGGATGTTGTCTTTTAGGTAACCTTATGCTATAATTACTAGGCGTCAGAAGCAAGTAGAACCTTAGCGTGGAATTGCGAATCTCCAACGCATTCTACAGCCAGGGCAATTTAGAACAAAAAGGAGGAGTTACTATCATGATGACACCTGAGAGAAAAAAAGAGTTAATTGAAACCTACCGTATCAACGAAGCTGATACCGGTTCTCCGGAAGTGCAAATCGCTATTTTGTCTGAGCGTATTGGTTATTTGACCGAGCACTTAAAGGAGCACAAGAAAGACCATCACTCTCGTCGTGGTTTGCTTAAAATGGTAGGTCAACGTCGTGGCTTATTAAATTATTTAATGGCCAAGGATATTGAGCGCTATAGAGCTATTGTTGAGAAATTAAACATTCGTAAGTAAGACAGTCGATAAGGCTTCCTTACCGGTGTTACAACTACAAAAGGCAGATTGGGATGGACTGAGAAAGTCCTATCCCAACCTGCCTTTTTTGTTGTTCCCTGTTACTGCCAGCTTCTTGACTGCCTAACGTTTTTTTATTTGCCAAAATGGAACTAGCTCCAAATGGCTATTTGAGTTTTTTTTCTAATTAAATGCTATAATATTAACATAAATTTAATTCGGAAAGAGTGTTTGTTATGAGAAAGAATAAGCTTCTAACAGCCCTAATTAGTCTAACCTTTTTGACAGGTGCTACTTCTGTTTTTGCTGCCTCTGCCGGTGACTTTCAAGACAATGAGTACTATGCTTCAGGTGGCTTATGATGCTGAAATAGCCGGTTCATGTTCTATCACCTATGAATCTGCAACAGGTTTTATTTTTAACCAACGCATGTTTAAAGATTATCTTAATATTGCATCTAACAATGTGGACGACAGCGGTTTGCGTAATTTACATGCCGGCTTGTACAAGACAGGTGCCGGCATTTTACGCTTAACAGGTGACAATACTTATCAAGGCAGCACGGTGGCAGCCGGTGGTACGCTGGCTGTGGATGGCAGTGTGGCAGGAGATGCCTATAGTACTGGCAGTGGTATTTTAGCAGGTACAGGCACGGTAACAACGGTTACTTTATGGCTGCTAATACTACTAAGCTGGGAAATCAGCCGGGGACAACTCCTTCGGAAAATTCCGTAGGCTCTGCTTTGAATAATAAAGCACTAATCTACCGCCTGGGAAGGAAGTAAGGTTAACGGCGACTACAAAGCCAAAGTATGGGATGGCGAACTAAAGGCCAGATATTTTATTCCATCAACCAGAACAAGAACCTGGCAGGTAAAGCCTTATGGCAAAGTATCCTACACACATACTAATCAGGATGCTTATGCCGAAACCGGCAGCAGCATCTTTAAGCAAAGCTTAAATAGCGCCAGCAACAATTCCTGGCGTGGGGAAGTTGGCGTAGAGCTGAATCGCAACCTGACCAAGCAAAGCAGCTGGGGCGGCAGCGTAGGTTACAAACGTGTTATCTCCGGACTTAACCCTGAACTCAATGGCAGTTTCATTGGCGATACCAATGGTTTTGCCATCAAGAGTGACAATGATCGAAATTATGTAACCTACAGCTTAAATGCGCGCAGTGCCTTAGGTGGCAAGTGGATGGGACAGGCGGAATTTAGAGGCGAAGCTTCTTCTAATACGCATAAGGAAATAGTTAGTGTAACCGCTAAGTATAGTTTCTAAAGAAGATTGTTAAAAAAAATACGCAAACGTTTTTGAATAATATTGCTCTAATGTTCGTTGTATGATAAAATATGAAATTAGATTGTGGAAACACAATAGTTTTTTCATAAAAACTGAACGTTCCTAAAATGCCGTTTGTAAAAACGACATATTTACCACACGGAAAGAGGGGGTTAGAGTGAGTAGAGCTTTAATTATTGGATGCGGGGGCGTGGCACAAGTTGCCATTCATAAATGCTGCCAGAACAGCAGCGTTTTTACGGATGTTTGTATCGCTTCCCGAACGAAATCAAAATGTGATAAGGTGGCAGCCGATTTAAAGGGCAAAACCACCACGAAAATCACAACCGCAGCATTGGATGCAAATGACATTAAACAGGTGCTGGCTATCATTAAGAGCTTTAAGCCTGATATCGTTATGCATTTAGGTCTGCCGTACCATAATTTAATTATTATGGAAGCTTGTGTTGAATGCAAAGTACACTATTTAGACGCAGCAGCTTATGAACCTGAGAATACTGACGAACCTGTTTGGCGCGCCGCTTATGAAAAACGTTGCAAAGAAAAGGGTTTCGTCGCTTATTTTGATTACCCATATCAATGGGCTTACCAAGAGAAGTTTAAGAAGGCAGGCGTTACAGCTCTGCTGGGCGTGGGATTTGACCCAGGTGTCACTCAAGCCTATTGTGCTTACGCTTTGAAACATGAGTTTGATAAGATAGATTACATTGATATTCTGGATTGCAATGGTGGCGACCACGGTTATCCCTTTGCTACTAACTTTAATCCGGAAATCAATTTAAGAGAGGTATCTTCTCCTGCCAGCTATTGGAAGAATGGCACATTCCATACCATTCCTGCCTTAAGCGTTCATCATCAGTACGATTTTGATGGTGTAGGCGTTAAAGACATGTATATGCTGCACCACGAAGAAGTAGAATCTATTGTGAAATATATCCCCGGACTAAAACGGGTTAGATTCTACATGACTTTTGGTCAAAGCTACATTAATCATATGAAATGCTTTGAGGATGTAGGTCTCTTATCTACTACGGCCATTGATTACGAAGGACACAAGATTGTGCCTGTCCAATTTTTAAAGGCTCTCTTACCGGATCCTGCTAGTCTTGGACCTAGGACAAAGGGCAAGACTAATATAGGCTGTATTTTTAGAGGTACGAAAGATGGCAAACCGAAGGATTGGTACATCTATAATGTATGCGATCATGAGGAAAGCTATAAAGAAGTTGGTTCTCAAGCTGTTTCCTATACTACCGGTGTTCCTGCTATGTGCGGAGCCATGATGCTCCTGGATGGCACCTGGAAGAAACCTGGCGTGTATACACTGGAAGAATTCGATCCTGATCCTTTTCTGGAAGCAGTTTCTAAATGGGGTTTGCCGTATAAGACTACGACAAAACCAGTTTTGGTGGATGAAGATGTATAATAAAAAATTACAGGAAGTACCGACACCTTCATATGTAATAGATGAGGAGCAATTGGTCAGCAATGGCCATTTGCTCCTTAAACTTCAGGAAAAAACAGGTTGCAGGATTCTTTTGGCACAAAAAGCTTTTTCTGCTTATGATTTATATCCTCTGCTGGAGCCGTTTTTGGCAGGTACAGAGGCCAGCGGTTTATATGAAGCACGCTTGGGAGCAGAAGAGATGCCCGGTAAAGAGGTCCACGTATTTTGTGGTGCGTACAGGGATGAAGATTTTCCTGAAATATTGGCTTATGCTGATCACGTTGTTTTTAACAGTCCATATCAGTTGCAAAAATTTGGACCGCTAGTGAAGTCCAAAGGCAAAGAGGTAGGTCTGCGGATTAATCCGGAGTGCTCTACCCAAAGCCACGGCATTTACGATCCTTGTTTTCCAGGTAGCCGCTTGGGCACTACGCTGGCACAATGGCAGGCTAACATGACACCGGAGCTGACAGCTCTGCTGGATGGTCTGCATTTTCATACCCTGTGCGAGCAGGGAGCAGAGGACTTTGCTAAAACTTTAGTTGCCGTAGAAGAAAAGTTTGGCCAATATCTGCCGAATTTAAAATGGCTGAACTGTGGTGGCGGCCATTATATTACCCAAAAGGATTACAACCTGCCACTCTTGGAAAAACTTCTGCTTGATACCAAGCGTAAATATGGTGTACAGCTGTACTTAGAGCCAGGTGAAGCGGTAGTTTTAAATGCCGGTTTTCTGTGCACCAAGGTTATGGATTTAACTAAGAACGGTGCTTTTAATTTGTGCATGGTAGATTGCTCGGGTGCTTGTCACATGCCTGATGTTATCGAGATGCCCTATGTACCGCCCCTGGTGGGAGCTGGAAAACCAGGTGAGCTGCCCTATACCTATCGTTTGGGTGGACCTACCTGTCTGGCCGGAGATGTGATTGGCGACTATAGCTTTGACCATGAGCTGAAAATTGGTGAGCGATTATATTTTGCTGATATGGCGTTATATACCATGTGCAAAAATAATACTTTTAATGGGATGCCGTTACCGGCTATCTACGTACTGCGTTACAGTGGCCAGTTGGAGCTAATCAAGAAATTTGGCTATAAGGATTTTAAATACAGGGTAGGGCGTAAATACGCCGTGGAATAAACAAAGGGATTTTTGGTTGACAAGAAAATCCTATGTGCTATAATGTTTGCAAGTGCAAAAAGCTAAAAGTAATGCGAAGAACAAGGTAGTGGACTTACCTTACAGAGAAACCGGGTAGCTGAGAACGGTTGGGGAAATGTACTGCCGCACCATCTTCAAACCATCCACCGAACAAAGTAGGCTGGGTCGTAGAACCTGCGTTAAGGGTGTTGAGTGGATTTGCCTTTGGCAAATCAATCAGGGTGGAACCGCGAAGCTAAAGCCTCGTCCCTTTTTGGGACGGGGCTATTTTATTGTGATAGCTGTCCATGAAGCAAGCCGGTAAGGCGTAGCCGAAGGTTGGCAGCAAACCACGCTTTTATTTCTGCACTAGTAAAGAGGAGGAAAATAAAATGATTAAAGTAACGTTGCAAGACGGTGGCTCAAAAGAATATGAGTCAGGTATTACCTTAGGTGAAATTGCTAAGTCGCTAAGCCATGAATTGGGCAAGACGGCACTGCTTGCTGTAGTGGATGGACAGAATAAGGATTTAAGCGATAAGCTGACCCAGGATGCCAAGGTGGAGTTTGTCACTCCCAATACTCCTGAGGGTTTGCATGCTATTCGTCATACAGCTTCTCATATTATGGCTCAAGCTATTCAACATTTATTCCCGGCTACCAAGTTTGCTATTGGACCGGCCATTGATAAGGGCTTCTACTATGATTTGGATAGTGACCATGTTTTCACGCCGGAGGATTTAAAGGCCATTGAAAAAGAAATGCATAAAATTGTGAAGGCCAATTATCCTTTGGTTCGTGCCGAATTACCTCGTGAAGAAGCTTTGAAAAAATTTGAAGCAGAAAAAGAAATTTACAAGGTAGAGTTGATTAATGATTTGCCCAAGGATGCTGTTATCAGCACCTATACGCAAGGTGATTTCACTGATTTGTGCATGGGACCTCATTGTCCTTCTACCGGTAAGGTAAAAGCCTTCAAGCTGATGAGCATTGCAGGTGCATACTGGCGTGGCAATGAAAAGAACAAGATGCTGCAACGTATTTACGGTACCGCTTTTGCTACCCAGGAAGAGCTGGATGAATATGTACATATGATGGAAGAGGCTGAAAAGCGTGACCATCGTAAATTGGGCAAAGAACTAGGTATTTTCATGCTCAGCGATTTTGGTCCCGGCTTCCCATTCTTCCTGCCGAATGGCATGATTATCAGAAACCTGTTAATTGATTACTGGCGTGAAGTTCATAAACGTTATGGCTACACGGAAATCATGACTCCTATGATTTTGAACCGTCAATTGTGGGAGACCAGCGGTCACTGGGATCATTACAAAGAAAACATGTACTTCACCAAGATTGATGAGATGGACTATGCCGTAAAACCCATGAACTGCCCGGGCGGTATGTTGGTTTACGCTAATGAGCCTCACTCCTATAGAGAGTTGCCTATTCGCTGCGGCGAGCTGGGCTTGGTGCATAGACATGAGTTGTCCGGTGCACTGCATGGACTATTTAGAGTACGTTGCTTCACTCAGGATGATGCTCACATTTTCATGATGCCCAGCCAAATTAAAGATGTTATCCAAGAAACTATCAGACTGTTTGATGAGGTTTATGCTACCTTCGGTTTGACTTACCATGCTGAATTGTCCACTAAACCGGACAATGCTATGGGCGATGATGCAACTTGGGAAAAGACCACGCAGGCTTTGAAGGATGCTATGGATGACTTTGGCCTAAAGTATGTTATCAACGAGGGTGATGGTGCCTTCTATGGACCAAAGATTGACTTCCATCTGAAGGATTCCATTGGCCGTACCTGGCAATGTGGTACCATCCAATTAGATAGTCTCTTGCCGGAAAAATTTGATTTGACCTATACCGGTGAAGATGGTCAAAAACATAGACCTGTGATGATTCACCGTGTTGTATACGGTTCTATTGAAAGATTCATCGGCATCCTGATTGAAAACTACGCCGGTGCTTTCCCTGCCTGGTTGTCTCCTGAGCAAGTCCGTATTATGCCTATTACCGACAAGTTTGCTGACTATGGCAAGCAAGTGGAAGTTGCGCTGAACAAGGCCGGCTTTAGAGTTCATTTGGATGACAGAAATGAAAAGGTGGGCTATAAGATCAGAGAAGCCCAGGTTAAGAAGATTCCTTACATGTTGATTGTTGGTGAAAAGGAAGTAGCTGATGGTACTGTAGCAGTTCGTAGCCGTAATGGCGGTGATATGGGTGCCATGAAGTTGGCTGATTTTATTGCTAAGCTGGCTAAAGAAGTTGCAGAGAAAAAATAACACTTAAACGACAAAAGAGCCGCTAAATTTCGTATATAAACGAAATTTAGCGGCTCTTCTTTTATTGTTATAATTATTACTTTATGTATGTTTACACAATTGACAATATGCTATAAAAATGCTATAAATAAACAAATAATATATTGTCGACAATCGACAGAAAATGAGGTGGGACAATTTTAAGAAGAAGGGAGGATAGAGGTATTAACCCATGCTTAATTTTTGACTAGATATTAGATACTAGATACTTGGTCGTAACTATATTTATTTCTAGATAAAGGGGTGGATGATTAATGAAAATCTTACAAGGCGTGCAAAAAGTTCCGGGCGGTATGATGGTAGTTCCCTTGCTGATAGGTGTGATGCTTAATACTTTTGCTCCGGGTGTTTTGAAAATGGGTGGCTATGTATCCGCATTGTGGTCACCTATAGGTACAGGACCATTTATTGCCGCTTTTTTACTTTGTGTAGGAGCACAAATACAGGTACGAAGCGGTGGGGAAATTTTAAAAAGAGGAGTTACCTTGCTGGTAGTGAAATTTATAGCAGGTGCTGGATTAGGTTGGATTATAGGTAAAATGTTTGGCATGAACGGCGTTTTGGGATTGTCTACGCTGGCAATTATTAGTGCTGTAACCAACTCTAATGGTGGTTTGTTTATGTCTTTAGTTGGTGCTTTTGGTGATGATACTGATGTTGCTTCTCAAGCCTTGTTAAATATTAATGATGGGCCTTTTTTGACATTGGTAGCAGTAGGAGCTTCAGGCATGGCGGATATCCCTCTTCATTCCTTGATGATTGCAGTAGCACCGATATTGGTAGGGTTTATACTTGGCAATCTTGATCAGGATATTGCCAAATTCTTAAAACCTGGTTTGAATGTTTTGATTCCTATGTTTGCTTTTTGCTTGGGTTCCGGGATAAGTTTAACTAACTTGGTAACAGGCGGTATCTCCGGTATTCTTCTAGGCTTCATTTCCATTGTTGTTTCTGGCGGACTCTGTATTTTAGCAGATAAGATGATTTTAAAAAGACCTGGTTATGCTGGAGCAGCTGTATCCAGCGTGGCAGGCAATAGTGTAGCAACACCGGCGGCTGTAGCTCTAGCTGCCCCTGTATTCAAACCTGTTGTTCAGGCAGCTACGGTTCAATGTGCAGCAGCAGTTATAGTTACAGTTATTTGTACTCCGCTTTTAACTTCTTGGGCCGTTAAGAAATGGGGAACAGCTAAAGAATTTGAGGCACGGAAGCTGCAGGCCAGTGAAAAAAAATAAGGAGTGGGAAAAATGAAAGCAGATGCTATTTTGCTAAATGTGAAGGATAACGTAGTAACTAGTGTTTATGGAGCTCAAAAAGCCCAAAAAGTTTGCTACTATAAGGGAGAAGAATTGTGCTCCATCGACACTATAGAGGAAATTCCACCTTGCCATAAGATTGCTCTTGTACCAATAACAAAGGGTACGAAAATCATTAAATATGGAGAAATTATCGGGCAGGCTATGCAAGACATTGCTAAGGGTGGCTGGGTATCACATCACAATATTGATTCCTTGCCTAGAGATTATGCTAGTGAATTGAAATAACTAATAGCTTTACATAAAATATTCAGGGGTGATAGTATGCAATTTATGGGATATAAAAGACCGGATGGAAAAGTTGGTATACGCAATCATGTTTTAATTCTACCTACTTGTGCCTGTGCCAGTGAAACCTGCCGAATTGTAGCTTCGGAAGTGAAGGGAACTATAAATCTTATCAATAACTCTGGATGTGCTGAAGTTAAAGGTAATGAAGAAATGACGCAACGTATTCTCATTGGTTCTGCAGCCAATCCTAATGTCTATGGAGTTATTGTTATTGGCTTAGGGTGTGAAAATGTTCCTCATGCAAAATTAAAAGCAGGAATTGAGAAGGTTACCAATAAACCTATTGTGTCTTTTGGCATTCAAGATGAAGGTGGAACTCTCAGAACTATAGAAAAAGCTACTAGAGTTGCCAGACAAATGGTAGCAGATGCATCTTTGGTGAAGAGAGAGCCGACAGACATTTCTTATTTAATGATGGGCATTGAATGTGGTGGCAGTGATGCAACCAGTGGTTTTGGAGCTAATCCAACAGTTGGTAATTTAAGTGATTTGCTAGTTGAGGCAGGCGCTAGTACAGTTATGTCAGAAACCATAGAATTTGTTGGTGCAGAACATATTCTGGCACGTAGGGGAGCAACGAAAGAAATTCATGATAAAATTATTCAAATCTGCAGAGATTACGAAGCCCATCTTGCTGCAGCAGGGCAAGATTGCAGGACAGGACAGCCTACACCTGGTAACAAAGATGGTGGCTTATCCACGATAGAAGAGAAATCTCTGGGCTGCATTTACAAAGGTGGAACCAAACCAATCGTAGAAGTAGTTATGGAAGGTGTTATTCCCACGAAAAAGGGTGCTATTGTTATGGATTCACCTGGATATGATATTGCTTCAGTTACCGCCATGGTTGCAGGAGGTTGCCAGGTAGTTGTGTTTACTACCGGCAGAGGGACTCCTACAGGCAACGCTATAGCACCAGTTCTGAAGGTTACAGCAAACAGGACGACCTTTAATAATATGATTGATAATATGGATATTGATCTTAGTGCGGTTACCGAAGGTGAGGTTAGCATCGAAACCGCGGCAAAAGATATGTTAGAAGAATTGTTAAGAGTCTGCGACGGCAAGATAACAAAAGCAGAAGCTTTTGGATTTTCCGATGTTGCTATTGATCGTATCTGCAGATTTATTTAAAAACTTTATAGAATTAGGCATTTAATGTTTAAAACAGCTTTCTATGACTCTTTGTACATGGAAAGCTGTTTTTTTGAAAAAGCTTGGTATTTGCTACTTTTTGTGCTATTCTTATTCAGTAAAATTTAATTTATATTTTGTTGACCAGATTCGAATTGTTTGTCTGGTCAGTTGAATCTTATGGGGGATATAATGAATAAATTTGAGTTAAAAAGAGAAGTTTCCGGAGAATCTCTTGATCAGTTAGTAATTGATTATATTATTACGGCTATAGGCACTGGACAATTAGCTGAAGGAGCAAAGGTTAACGAAGCACTTATTGCCAAAGATCTAAATATCAGCCGGGCACCTATCAGAGAAGCCATCAAAGAATTGGCAACACAAGGCATATTGGAAATTGAACCAAGAAAAGGCGCTAGAATACCTGTTCTTAATGAAGTAGAAATTAATGAAACCTATTCTTTGAGAGCGTGTTTGGAAAGCCTGGCAGTAGGGTTGGCAATTGAGCATTTGAAAGCTAAGGATATTAATAAGCTTGCTAGCCTTTCTAAAAAAATGAATCAGACTTTGGTCGCTGATGATATAAAAAAATTTATTATGTTAAATGAAGAATTTCATAATATTATCAGAACAAACTCTCATCATGCCAAACTGCAAAAGATACTCAACAGTTTTATTTTGTTGGCTAGGTTGTATTTGTTAATGACTAACCAAAAGTTGCTTATTAACTTAAAACTGGATGAGGAATACGGTGCTCATGATCCTTTAGTTGATGCAATTAAGAAGCGAGATGTAGCTCTGGCCAAAAGATTGATGGAAAAACATATAAAAAAATCTGGTGATAGATTAATTAAAGTGTTAAGAATAGAAGCACAGAACGACTGAGCTGTTATGTTAGACTCTTTTAGAATAAAAAACAACTTGACTTAAGTACAGTTGTATGGTAGTATCTTTAAGTAATGAAGTAGAGGCCATCCGCTTCTCACCTTGCAGCTTAGCTCGACAGGGTCAGTGATAGTGTTTATTATTAACGGGTGGAATTTACTTCTGCCCGTTTTTTTCTTATTATTTTTTGGAGGTGAATTGTCATAGCAAAAGAGGAATTGCGAGTCAACGAAGAAATACGTGCACGTCAGGTTCGTGTAAACGGTGCTGAAGGTGAACAGTTGGGCATTATGTCTATTGAAGAAGCTCTGGCCTTAGCAGATAACAAGCATACTGACTTAGTGGAAATTGCTCCTAATGCCAAGCCGCCTGTTTGCCGTTTAATGGATTATGGTAAATATATTTACGAGCAACAAAAGCGTGAGAAAGAAGCTCGCAAACGCCAAAAAGTCGTTGATGTTAAAGAAGTTAAACTTCGCCCCGGTATTGAAGATCATGATTTTGACGTAAAAGCTAAGAACGCTGTGCGTTTCTTGACTGACGGTGACAAGGTAAAAGTTACCATTATGTTCAGAGGTCGTGAGCTTTCCCATCCGGAACTCGGTGAAGTATTATTAACTAAAATGGCTGATAAGCTCAAAGACATAGCAACTGTTGAGCGCAGCCCAAAACTTGAAGGCAAAAACATGATTATGATTGTTGGGCCTAAAAGTTCAAAATAAGAAGGAGGATATCATATTATGCCTAAAATGAAAACACGTAGAGCTGCAGCAAAGCGCTTTAAAGTAACCGCTACCGGTGAATTCAAGCATGCTAAAGCTTTTAAGCAACATATCTTAGAGCACAAGTCTCCTGCCCGTAAGAGAAATTTACGGAAAGCAGCTATGGTTGACAAGACTGATCATGAACGCGTAAAAAAGATGTTGCCTTACGCATAAGTTACTAATTAGTTAAAGGAGGATTTTACAATGGCTAGAATTAAAGTTGGCGTAACTGCACATAGACGTCATAAACATATTCTTAAGTTAGCAGCTGGCTATCGTGGTTCTAAGAGCAAGCTGTTTAGAAAAGCAAATGAAACCGTAATGAAGGGCTTAATGTATGCCCGCAGAGATAGAAGAGCAAAGAAGAGAGAATTCCGTAAGCTATGGATCGCTCGTATCAATGCAGCTACTCGTGCTAACGGCATGAGCTACAGCCGTTTTATCTGCGGTTTGGCTAAGGCCGGTGTTATTCTTGACCGTAAGGTTTTGAGCGACATGGCTATTAATGATGCAGCTGGTTTCACTAAATTAGTTGATACTGCTAAATCTGCATTGCAATAAAAATTAAATCGTTCATAATACGTTGTCTAGTATCCAACGCATTCTGAACGATTTTTTGCTTTAATATTGAGCAAGATAAAATAAAAGTGAGCTAAAATAAATATTTTTAACTTGCAATCAGTAGCAGATATGATAATATAAAAAAAAGAAGAGGTACGTTGGGCGTATCCCTTCGCGAATATTGGTGATATAAAATCTCCGCTATCCCTTCAGGGACGGCGGAGATCTTATTTTATTTGCCTTTTTATCTGCAATTCGTTCCTTTAAAACGACAACTCGTTCCTTTTTTGTTCCTTTTTGCAACATTCAATGTTAAGTTAAAGCTGAGAATAAGTTGGTATTTACAACTCACCAAGGAAGCTTGCAGGAGGGAATAACATGAAAAAATTGCATGGGGAAAGAATTTTAGCTTTAGCGGTTATGGCAACACTTTTGGCAGGTGAAACAGCGTGGGCGAGTCCGCTGATTGGTGGCGATACCAAATTTACTGTGAATAGTTATCGCAACAGTGGTACGGAAGAAGAACCCTTTACTTCTATTGCCGTTAACAAGGATAGCTTGAAAAATTGGTGTTATACGGTCAATATTTACCAAAATGCATCAAATCGTGTACCTATTTATGTGCAGCAGGGTATCTTGCTAGATAAGGATATGACCCAAACGCAGACCACTTATTTGGGCACTGATACCACTATTTCCGTGAACAGTACGGGCTTGGATGCCAGTGGCTCTGGCTACGAATTAAAAAATATTGGCGCCGTAGGCATCATGAATTATGGTACTGCTGCTACTAATGTGCTGACGGTGAGTGCAGCAGGACCCATCACCATTAATACTGAGGTACAGGCGGGCGATGGTACTAGTGCCGACTACGTAAAAAAAGGTGCCTTTGCTGCCGGTGTGCTCAATACCAATGGCAAGGTAACGGGCTGGATGACAGCCCCTACTGCCAGTGGTACCATTACCATTAACCAGCCTTTGACCATTACAGCTACGGCTAAGGGCGGTAATGCTAGCAGTACCAAAGCTACTGTTAGTTCGAATCCCAACTATATAGGTGCTGATGCTACGGCTAGCGCAGCCGGTTTGTATAATAACTATGGCACAGGCACCATTAATGTAGGACAGGTGAACATCACGGCCACGGCCCAGGGTGGTAGCGCTGCCGATCCAAATAGTGATAGCAATGTGGCAAGTGCCAGTGCGTATGGCGCGTATAATGATGGCGGCAAATTAAACATAGGTGTTGAAAATACCACTAGCACTTTTGCAGCGACCGCTACCGGTGGTATCGTACAAGCAGGTAATGGCACTGGGGATTATTCCAGCGCCTTTGCTTACGGTATAAATTCTAACCTAAACCTTTATAACGGTATTAACATTAAAGGCAATGTACATATCACAGAAGTTAAGGCTGTGGCCGGGGCTGCCAATGATGCGGCTCAGCTTTCTCAGGCTATTGCTAATGGTATAACTTATGTTGCTTCCATTACCGGTAATGTGGATATTGATGCAGTAAGCGCAGAAACTATTTCGTCTGGTGTCGATATAGAAGGTGCCTATAAAAGTGCCGGTGCTTCTGGTATTATGGCTGGGAATAGTACTACTAATAATACTACTATTGGTGGCAATATACATATAGGCACGGTCAAGGCCGTAGGTGGTACTGCTTTGGGAGAAAATGCTAACGTGGGTGCTATGGCAACAGGTCTAACGTTTTATAGTTCAAAAGTTAGCGGTACTGTTACGGTAGACGAAGTATTAGCCCAAGGCGGAACCGCCAATCAAGGTTATGCCTCTGCGGATGCTACTGGTATGACAGTTACTTCTTCCACAGGCATGCCTGAATATCAACAAATTACGCTGACAAAAGTTGCAGCCTTGGCAGGCAGCGCTCAATATAATGCCATTGCCGAAGCTTACGGTCTGTGGCTTGATGGTAGCAATCCTTGTACTATAGACGGTCTTACCGCCAAGGTGCAAGCTCTCGGCACAGCTAGTGATTATACCCGTGCTATTGCCAACGGTCTTTATAATTCTAATAGTAATACAACCAAGCTTACAGGTGATACCGTGCTCTCGGCTACTATTACGAACAGTGCTGCTGCCAAAAAGAACGAAGCCGCTGCCGTGTATACCTATGGTACTGGGGCCGTACTGGACATTAATACAGGGGACGGTACTACCAGTCTGGGGAAAAAGGTGCAGTTAACCGGCGACGTGGTTGCTCGCAGCAGTGGTACGAATAATATTATTCTGGACGGAGCTACTTCTTATTTACAGGGCAATATCTTAAATGCTACGGCTACGGAATCCGAGACAGGAACCAATAATCTTACCTTTACCAATGGTGCTACCTGGCAGACGGTTTTTGATAATCGCAACGGCAGCTTTATTAATGGTACTGATGCAACTACCTATAGTCTGACTAATAAGGTAAACGACATTACTACTGCGGCTAATCTTACCCTGAGCAATAAGGGTAAGATTGACTTGACCTGGGATGAGGCTACCCGTGATCCTAATGTGACCAAACGTACTATGACCATTGCCAGCTTAGCAGGTGATGGAGGGGTGCTGGTAGTAAATTCTAATATTCAGCAGAACATAGCAGATGAATTTATTGTTACTAATAACACGGCTACGAACATAGGCATTGATGTGGCTTACGATACGGCGCTGGCTGTGAGCGGTCTGGATAATGCCAGCAGCATTACCGGTAAGGCTAGAGTGCTGACCATTAACGGTGGCACTACGACTCCTGCCGTTACCGGCGTAGCAGATTCTTATAATGGGTACGATTACACGCCTACGGTAACTACTGATAACGATGGTAAATATTATGTTACCAAGCTGGCTATTACTAACGTGGAACCGACTCCTACGCCAGAACCAACTCCAGAACCAACACCGACCCCCACACCAGAACCAACACCGACCCCCACACCAGAACCAACACCAGAACCAACACCAGAACCAACACCGACCCCCACACCAGAACCAACACCAACACCAACACCAACACCGACCCCCACACCAGAACCAACACCAACACCAACACCAACACCTACACCCACGCCGACACCGGATCCCAGACAAACTTTGACAGCCCCTTCCCGTCCTATGCGGGAAGCCCGTCATGAGCGGATGGCCATGCACAACCTGTGGATTAGTGCAGAACTAAATAATCTGCAAAAACGTCTGGGTGATTTACGTTCTTTGGAGCCTGCTGAATCCGGAATCTGGGCCAGATACGAGCACAACAAGCTGGAAAAGGGCAGTGATACTTCCTTAAAATATAATTATTTCCAACTTGGTTACGATAAAGACTTTAAAGGCGCTACCGGTACTTTCTACCGTGGTGCAGCTTTCAGCTATGGTAAAGGTACAGGAGAATATGAGGTAGGTACAGGAGACCTGAAAGAGGGAGCTCTAAGCCTCTATCAAACCTGGATAGGTAAGAGCGGTAATTACTACGATATCATCGCCAAGGTAGGTAAGCTGTCTAATAGCTATGATGTAACCAATACTGCCAATCCATATACCTCAGATTGCAATACCTGGAGCTATAGTATCGGAGGGGAAGTTGGCCGAAGGATTAAAAGGGCAAACGGCTTCTTTGTAGAACCTCAAGTGGAGTTTACCTTGAGTCGTATTAACAGTACAGACTACAATACCAGTACTGACATGCATATTTACGCTGGAGCGCAGAACTCTGCCATTGCCAGAATTGGCGTAGCAGTAGGCCGGGAACTTAAGAAGGTGGGTAGCTACTATGCCAAGGCTTCCTATTACCACGACTTTGGTGGTGGTGTGAACCTGACTGCTTCTGACAGCACTTTCTATCCTTATTCCTACAGCGAAACTATTGCTAGGAACTGGTGTGTCTTTACGCTGGGCGGTACTGCTAAGGTAGCTAAGAACTGCAACGTGTTTGGAGAGCTTAGCAAATATACCGGGCAACTAACCAATAATGTGCAGGTGAATGTGGGAGCAAGATGGTCCTTCTAAGTTGCTAAAGCCTTGTTTTGGTATTATCATAAAAGTAGAAGATGCACATATTAAACGAGCATAATTCAAGTTGAGAACGAAGTGGGGATTTGTATGTTTAGAATAGCTATTTGTGAAGATGATGCTGGAGATAAATCCAGATTTCAAGAGCAGATAAATGCCTATGCCACGGTTCATCCTGGTCTTTTGTCTTGGAATTTTTTTAGTAATGCTGAGGAGTTAGAAACCGTACTGGTTCGCCAAAAAGTGCATTTTGATGCTTATTTTTTGGATATCATGATGCCTGGGAAAACAGGCGTGGAACTGGCACATCAATTGAAAGCGGATCATGCGTCAGCAAATATTATCTTTCTGAGTTCCGTTTCAGATTACGTGGAAGAAAGTTATTCCATGGGCGCGATTTACTACATGCTGAAACCTTTGCAACAGGACAAGTTATTTGCGCTGCTGGACAAGTTAACGGTGTTGCCTAAGCAGGAAACAGCACTTTTGTTACAGGATGCGAATCAATTACATAAGGTGGAGCCAAGCAGCATCGTCTATTTAGAAGCGATGGGAAAACATCAAAGATGCCACATGGCTTCCGGCGAGGTGTATGACAGCAACGGCCAGTTCAAAGATATGTCCGAACAGTTGCTGCAATTGCCTTATTTTATTAAGGCCCATCGTTCTGTGGTAGTTAATATGTATTATATCAGCGACATAAAGGGCACAGATTTATACCTTAAAAATGGCGAGATCCTGCCCATAGCTCGCAGTGTCATTAAAGAGCTTCGTCAACGATTTTTAGATTTTTGTTTTGATGGAGGCACAGATGGTTGATATTTTGACTCTGGTCAACTATATAACAGTGACTGTCTATGGTGTGGCGCTGACTTTTGCTTTTGTTAACTTGCCTAATGATAAACGGCAATGGCCTCAGTGCAGCATCGTAACTGTTGTTTTGCTTTTAATTAATTTCCTTGTTTATAAGGTGAGCGGGGCGGAATTTTTGGTAAAGGCCTATCCTCTGGTGATACACTTGCCGCTTTTACTGGTTTTGCTATATGCTTTTCGCAAGACCTGGTCCGTTTCTTTGCTGGTGATTTTCACGGCGTATATTTTATGTATTCCCCGCAAGTGGTTTGGCTCCCTGGCGAATCTAGTGTGGACGGGTTCCCCTGAGGCTTATTATGGCGCGCAGATACTTGTGACGCCAGTGTTATTTTATTTAGCAAAGCGCTATTTAGCACCACGTTTGCGCCAAGTAGAATACGAACCGGCTCATGTTAGCAAACTGTTAGTTATCATACCGGGTGTGTTTTATGTTGGTTCCTATCTACTGACCGTTTACAGCAAAGGGTTATACGATAACCAGGCTGCCGTTGGCGGACTTGGTACTATTGTGGTCTTGTTTACAATTTTTACCAGTGTTAATCTTCTTAATCAATTGCAAGCTAAGCAAAAAAATGACTTGAAGGAGACTTTGTTTCAAGTGCAGAGGACGCAATTACAGAGACAGTTGAATTTCTTAGAGCAGGGCAAGGAACAGATGACTATCTATCGGCATGATATGCGGCACCATTTTAATATTATAGATGCCTATCTGCAAGATAATGATCTTGACGCAGCTCACAGCTATATTAACAATCTGCAAGGTTCCTTAGATGCTACCAAGATTGTCAGGTATTCACAAAATAATCCACTTAACCTTATACTGTCTGCCTGGCAGACCAGGGCGCAAGCTGCCGGCATCAAGGTAAGCTATAAAATTCGTATGGATATTTTACAGGGCTTGGATGAAACAGAACTTTTTTTGCTTTTGGATAATGCCTTAGAGAATGCTATTAATGGAGCTAAAGAATGTTCTCAAGGAGAAAGGATGCTGTCACTACGCTTGGAAAATAAGGCAGATAAGCTACTGATAGAAATTAAAAACTCCTGCCTGCCCGGTGTTGCTTTTGCAAACGGCTTGCCAATTGGCAATAAGCCGGGACACGGACAGGGTGTGCATAGCATAATCAGCCTGGTGAAAAAACATCAAGGTATATATTCCTTTGGCTGTGAAGAAGGCATCTTTACTTTGCGTGTACGTATTTAAAAAAGGCATCCGCTTTAAGCGGATGCCTTTTTGCTTGCGATTTATTGTAGTACTAATCTGTAGTATTTTTTCTTGCCCTTGCGGACCAGAATGGATTTTTCTGCATCAAACAAGTCATTGGTCAGCTTGGTTTCAATTTCGGTAACCTTCTTGTCGCCAAGGGTTAAACCGCCTTGCTGGATAGTACGTCTGGCTTCACTCTTGCTAACGAAAACTTTGTTGGCAGTTAGTACGTCTATAACCAGGGCGTTAATTTCAGTAGGTGTAACAGTGATAGTGGGAACATCGCTCATGTCATTACCGCCGGAGAATAATGCTTCAGCAGCAGTTTTGGCTTTCATTGCTTCTTCTTCGCCGTGGACTAACTTGGTTACTTCGTAAGCTAAGACAACCTTAGCTTCGTTAATGGCAGAATCCTTCAATGCACCTAAGCGACGCACCTCGTCCATGGGTAGGAAGGTGAGCAGGGCCAGACATTTTTCTACATCGGCGTCGTCAATATTACGCCAGTATTGGTAGAAGTCGTAAGGGGAGGTTTTGTTAGGATCAAGCCACAAAGCGCCACCTACGGTTTTGCCCATTTTCTTGCCTTCACTGTTGGTTAAAAGAGTGTTGGTCATGCAGTAGGCAGGCTCACCATCTTTACGACGGATAAGCTCTACGCCGGCAATCATGTTAGACCATTGATCGTCGCCGCCTAATTCCATAACGCAGTTATATTTCTTGTGCAGGGTATAGAAATCGTAGGCTTGCATGATCATATAGTTAAATTCAAAGAAAGACAGACCTTTTTCTCTTTCCAGACGTTGTCTAAAGCATTCTGCGGCCATCATTCTATTTACAGAGAAATGGACACCTACGGAGCGAAGCATATCAACATAATTAAGAGAAAGGAGCCAATCAGCATTATTAGCTACAATAGCCTTGCCATCAGACAAATCAATAAACTTGGCAATTTGCTTTTTAATGCACTCCACATTGTGATTAATGAATTCGGGAGTGAGCATTTTTCTCATATCGTCCTTGCCGCTGGGGTCACCAATCATACCGGTGCCACCGCCTAGCAGAGCGATGGGACGATGTCCTGCTCTTTGCATATGTGCCATTACCATTAGGGCGATAAAGTGTCCTATGTGGAGGCTGTCTGCGGTAGGATCAAAGCCAATGTAGAAGGTAATTTTTTCTTTTTCCAAGAGTTCCCGCATTTCTGCTTCGTGGGAAATTTGTTTCAAGTAACCGCGTTCTTCCAGTAAATCTAAAACTGACATTTTTACAAAAACTCCTTTATCTCTTATTTTGTTTCTCTTATTTTGTTTCCGGTGCAGGCAGTTCAGAGGTGCAATGTGGGCATCTGGTAGCATCTTTATCAATTACGCTCTTGCAGAAGGGGCACAAACGTTCCTCAGGAGGCAATTCTTCCTTCTTAAATTTGCTCAGAAGGCTGATCATACAAAAAATAACAAAGGCAATGATGACAAAATCAATAACATTGGTAATGAATTTGCCATAGGCAATAACGGGAATCTTTTCTTTGGTTGCATCAGCCAAAGTAGCAACCGGCTTATTGGAAAGGTTAATAAATAGGTTGGTAAAATCTACATCGCCCACTATTTTGCCAATGGGCGGCATAATTATATCGCTGACAAAGGAAGATACAATTTTGCCAAAGGCGCCGCCAATAATAACGCCAACTGCCATATCCATTACATTACCCCTTGTTGCAAATGCTTTAAAGTCATTTAGAAATTTACTCATAAAAGATCTCCCCTTATTTGTTAAAATTTATTACTTGTACATTCTATCATATTTTAGGAAATATGTATAACCTCAATGTGGGGAAATCAGAGGAATATTAGGTATTTTATACCTAAATATGGTATAATTATATGGAAATTTTGAATAAAATTTACATCCGGAGGTGACATGGATGAGGGATGATAAAAATATATCAGCTGATGAACAGTTGGGCATACCTACCGATGACATACCGGAGGAGGTAGGCTCTGTCAAGGTTGCGGACGAGGTTATCAGTATCGTGGCCGGTCTGGCTGCTATTGAGGTTCCCGGTATTGCCGATATGAGTGGTGGTATTCGGGGCGGTATTAACGACATGCTGGGCAAGCAGAATTTTTCCAAGGGTATTAAAGTTACTCCTAATGGAAAAACCGTGGTCATAGATGTTTATGTCTATATTAAATACGGGTACAGCATTCCTGATGTAGCCATTGCTTTACAGGAAAAGGTGAAGGAAGCTGTGGAAAATATGACCGGCTATGAGGTTACTTCGGTTAATATTATGGTGGAAGGGATTCGGCGCAAGGAAAGGGTCAATATAGACGAAGAGCCGGAGCCGGAAAATGCTGCGGAAGACGAAGAGGAAAAGGTAGCAAAAAAAGCTGAAGCTATGATGCAAGACGACGAAGAAGAGAAGCTGGCTAAAAAAGCTGAAGCTATGATGCAGGACGACGAAGAAGAGAAGCTGGCTAAAAAAGCTGAAGCTATGATGCAGGACGACGAAATTGCGAAGGCTGAACAAGCGGAGGACAAGAATAATGAGCATACCTGATAGAATAATTTTAACTCTCTATACAGTTTTGATGGCAGTGGTAGCCATTATTTTGATTATTTGGAGTCTGGGTATTGTTTCTCCTGATACCCTGGCAGATTTTGCTGCTACTATTCCCGGTAGCTGGGAATATGCAGTAGCCGGTGTAATTTTGCTTCTGGTGAGTATTCGTCTGCTTATTGCCGGTCTAGGCGGTATTGGCTCCAATACTCTGACTCTGGGCAATGAAAAAGATGGCAAGATTCACGTATCCCAAAGCGCCATGGAGGATTATGTTGCAGAATTTACCAACGATGTTTTTGGTGTACATAATGCCAAGGCTGTGGTAAAAATGGTGGACAATATGCTTAGTGTGCGGATTAATGCTTCTATTGAGCCGGGAATTAATATTCCTGATATTACCGACGAGATAAAACGTACTGTGAAGAAAAATATTATGTTGGTGGTAGCTGTAGAAGTAAGGGAAGTAGAAGTTTACTTCAAGCACATTAAAGCTAAGGCCTAGGAGGTGCTAAGATGATACACGATATAATAAAAAATATCTGGGATAATTTTAGATGGCGTTCCGTAGGCGTGGCTATTGGTCTGGTGATAGGCGTGCTGTTTCTAAACCTGGGCTTTTTTAAGACAATTTTTCTTTTGATTTGTATAGGCTTAGGTTTCTTTATTGGCAACAAGCTGGATCATCATGAGGATTTGATGGATTATCTGGACAGATTGCTTCCACCAGGTTATAAAAAATAGAGAAAGAGGTTGGACATGAGTAGAAGAAGTGCGAGAGAGATAGCTTTAAAAACACTTTTTGCGTTGGATTTTGCTTCCAATGGAGATGTAGAAAATGCTTTTGCTGCCGGTCAGGAAACTGATAAGGAGCCGCTTGATGTGCTGAACTTTGCCGGTGACGAAGAACCGGCTTTAATTGATGGACAGGCTCAAGATAAAGAAATGAGTCCTGAGGAAAAGGCCAAAGAGGAGGAACATCAGAGAGAATTGGCTTTTAGTCATTCTTTGGTGACAGGTACTAAAGAAAAGCAAGCTGAGATTGACGAAGAGCTAAGCAAGCTTTCCAAGGATTGGAAGCTGGACAGAATGAGCACAATTGATAGAAATCTTTTGCGCATGTCTGTTTACGAAATACGCTATGGAGAGGAAAAAACTCCTGCTTCCATAGTCATAAACGAGGCTGTGGAACTGGCGAAAATCTATGGTACGGATGAATCCGCCGGTTTTATTAATGGTATTTTAGGGACTTTGGTTAGAAATAATGGCTAAGCAAGAGGTGGTTCTAGGTATTGATACCAGCTGCTACACTACCTCTGTGGCTGTAATGGCTTTGGATGGTACTTTGCTGGAGGATAGGCGCAAGCTTTTGACAGTAGGACCGGGAAAATGTGGTTTGGCTCAGTCGGAAATGGTTTTTCAACATACCAGAAATTTGCCTGAGCTGGTAGGTGGTATTGATTTTACCGACCTTACCGTTAAGGCAGTGGGTGCTACCAATCAACCAAGACCTTTAGCCCAGTCCTATATGCCGGCTTTCTTAACCGGCTGGGGTTTGGCACAAAACTTAGGCAAGGTAGTGTGTGCACCTGTGTATCCTTTGAGCCATCAGGAAAATCATTTGCAAGCCGGTCTCTGGTCCGCCCAGGGGCCTCAAGCTCCTCGTTTTTTAATGTTGCATGCTTCCGGTGGTACTACGGATATTCTTCTGGTAGAAATGGCTGCCACAAAGAAAGTGAAATTAACAACGGTAGGTGAAAGTATAGACTTGCATGCCGGTCAATTTGTGGACCGAGTGGGTGTAGCTCTGGGGCTGGCGTTCCCTGCCGGTCCTGCTTTGGAAAAACTGGCGGAAAATGGTCAGGGCACCATAACTTTACCGGTATGGGTAAAAGATAACAAGGTAAGCTTCTCCGGTGTTTGCACCAAAGCGGTGCGCATGGCGGAGCAAGGTGCGGATAAAACTGAATTGGCCCTGGCTACGGAGCTTGCTCTGGGAAAAGCGCTGGGCAAGGTTCTGGGTAATATTTGCCAGGACTATAAGCTGGAAGCCGTGCTTTTGGTAGGCGGTGTTTCAGCCAATGAGTTGATTCGTACTCTTATTACCAAAACCCTGGCGCAACAGAAGGTGAAAACCTATGTGCCTGCGCCCAGGTATAGTGGAGATGGTGCTGTAGGTGCTGCTTTTTATGCTCTGCAGCAAGTGAGGAAGGATATCTGATGGAAAAGATTTTCACCGTTAGCCAGGTCAATAAAATTGTCAAAGGACTTTTGTCCTCTAACCCTGACTTTGCCAATATAGAGGTAGAGGGTGAAATTTCCAATTTTAAGAAATATCCCTCCGGTCATTGCTATTTTAGTTTGAAGGATGAACGTAGCAATTTAAAGGCAGTAATGTTTGCCGGTAATGCCAAGTATCTGAAGGCCATGCCCTTAAATGGTGACAAGGTAGTCGCCGTAGGCAGGTTGGATGTTTACGAACGAGATGGTGTTTATCAGCTGTATGTTGATATGCTCCTGCCCCAAGGCACCGGAGCCTTGATGGCCAGGTTTGAAAAACTGAAAAATAAATTGGCAGCAGAAGGACTATTTGCTGAAGCACGTAAACAACGACTTCCACAGGTAGTGCATAGAGTTGGAATTGTTACTTCTTCTGCAGGCGCAGCAGTGCGGGATATCATCAAGGTTTCCAGGCATCGCAATCCGGGAATTGAGCTTTTCCTTTATCCTGTTAGAGTGCAGGGCACAGAGGCACCGCAGGAAATTGCCCACGCCATTGCTTATCTGAATAAGCTGAATTTGGTGGATGTCTTAATTGTAGGTCGTGGCGGTGGGTCCATGGAGGATTTGTGGGCCTTTAATGAAGAGATAGTAGTTCGTGCCATTGCTGCTTCCAAGCTTCCCCTTGTTTCGGCAGTAGGACATGAAACTGATTTTACCTTAGCTGATTTTGCTGCGGATGTGCGGGCAGCTACACCTTCGGCAGCCGCTGAACTAGTGGTACAAGACATAAGTGCTGTGCAGGATAAATTAACTAATTTACAAAGAAGGTTGTCCAGGTCTTTGGTGGGTTTATACCGGTTAAGATGGGAAACCTTTAAGCGTCTCAGTGGTTCCTGGGTATTTAAACAACCGGAGCGCTGGTGGGAGAATAGGGCACTACTCCTGGATCAATTAACGGCGGGCTTGCCACGAGCTATGGAAGCACTGCTTACTAAATGGTCTCAGGCTTTGGAGCTGCAAAATACCAAGCTGGAATCTTTAAGTCCTATGGCTGTACTGGCAAGAGGCTATACCATAACGGAAACTGCCGATGGCAAGCTGTTGAAATCAGCCCAAGGTATTAAAGCGGGTGAAGTGATTATCACTCGCTGGACACAGGGTACCGTTACTTCCAAAGTAGTGGAAGGGGAGGAGAAGTAAAATGGCAGGAAAAGCTAAAGAAGCAAGCTTTGAAACAAACCTTGCTAAGCTGGAGGAAATAGTTAGCAAACTGGAAAATCAGGATGTGCCACTGGACGAGGCGTTGAAGCTCTTTCAGGAAGGCGTTGCTTTAAATAAAAGTTGTGCAGAAAAATTGCAGCAGGTTGAAAAAGAAGTAAAGAAGGTTGTAGAAAAGGGTGATGGTTCTTACACCTTGGAGGATTTTGAGGAGGTAGAGAAGGAATAATGGATTTTAATAAATATTTAGAGGAACGTAGGAAACTGGTTAATGATTTCTTGGTTAAGCGTATGGCCGTACCGGGTATTTCTCGCGTGGACGAGGCTATGAGCTATAGTCTTCTGGCCGGTGGCAAAAGATTAAGGCCACTTTTGGTTATGGCTTCTGCTGATGCGGTAGGTGGTCAGGGTACCAAATATTTATCCGTAGCCTGTGGCCTGGAAATGATTCATACCTATTCCCTGATTCATGATGATTTACCGGTGATGGATAATGATGACTATAGAAGAGGTCGCTTGACCAACCACAAGGTCTATGGTGATGCCTTGGCCTTGTTAGCCGGAGACGGTCTTTTAACTCTGGCTTTTGAGGTTATGCTGGAGCAGCAGGAGGTGGCACCTGCCGTGTTGGTGGAGGTAGTGCGCCAAATGGCTCTTTGTGCCGGCAATCGTGGTATGGTAGGTGGACAGACCTTGGATTTAGCTGCTGAGGGTAAGAGAATCTCCGGAGAGGAAATGAAAACTCTTCATGAGGCTAAAACCGGGGCACTCTTCATTGCCGCAATTTGTGGTGGAGCTATGCTGGGTGGAGCAAATGCCGAACAGCTTAAAACTCTGAAACGTTTTGCTCAGTTGTTTGGACTGGCTTTCCAAATCACAGATGATATTTTGGACGTGACCGGTGATGCCAAGGAGATGGGCAAGCCTACCGGTAGTGATGAGAAGCTGGAAAAATCCACGTATGTTTCTTTGTATTCCTTAGAAAAAGCACAGCAGATTGCTGCTGATACCCTGCAGGAGGCTATGGTTACCTTGGATAGCTTGGGCGAGAAGGCAGAGCCGCTGCGTCTCATGACTAAACAATTGTATGGTAGAAAGAATTAGCTTGTAGACCTAGAACGAGAGGACCGTTGCTTATGGCAGTACTAGATAGAATTAATTCTCCTGATGATTTAAACAAATTAACACCGGAAGAACTTACGGAATTGTGTGCAGAGATAAGAACCCTCTTAGTAGAAGTTGTTTCCAAAAATGGTGGCCATTTGGCACCAAACCTGGGCGTGGTAGAGCTTACCGTAGCCATGCATAAGGTGTTTGATTCTCCCCGGGACAGAATAGTTTGGGATGTGGGACATCAAGCCTATGTGCATAAGATTTTAACGGGGCGTAAGGACCGCTTTGATACCATCAGGCAATATAACGGCTTATCAGGTTTCCCTAAGAGACAGGAAAGCCCCTGTGATGCCTTTGGGACAGGACATTCCAGCACCTCTATTTCCGGCGCACTTGGTATTGCTTGCGCCAGAGATTTAGCCGGAGATAATTACAACGTTATTGCTGTGATTGGTGATGGTGCTTTAACCGGTGGCGAAGCTATTGAGGCTTTGAATAATGCAGGTGATATGAAGAAAAGGCTCATCGTTATTTTAAATGATAACGAGATGTCTATTTCTCCCAATGTGGGTGCTATTTCCGGGTATCTGACGGAAATCAGGACCGATCCCCGCTATCACAGAGTGAAAAATGAAGTTGAAAATGTTTTAAAGAGTATTCCGTCCATTGGTCCTGATTTGGCCAAGGGCGTAAATAGAATGAAGGACAGCCTGAAATATTTCCTGGCACCGGGTATGTTCTTTGAAGATTTTGGTTTTAAATATTTTGGACCTATAGATGGACATAATATGGAGGCCCTGGAGTCTGTTTTACAAAGTGCCAAGACGGTAAATGGGCCTGTATTGATTCATGTCATCACGAAAAAAGGCAGAGGCTACAAGCCTGCGGAGGACAACCCCAATGCTTTCCATGGCACCGGGCCTTTTGATATTACTACCGGTAAGAAAAAAGTAAATCCTGCTGCGCCTATTGCCTATACCAAGGTGTTTGGTAAGACCTTGGTGGAGCTGGCAGTTGCTGATCCCAAGATTGTTGCCATAACTGCCGCTATGACGGATGGTACAGGCTTAACAGATTTTGCCAAACAGTATCCGCAGCGTTTCTTCGATGTAGCTATTGCTGAGCAGCATGGTGTTACCTTGGCAGCCGGCATGGCCAGCAATGGCCTGAAACCTGTTGTTGCCATTTATTCAACCTTTTTGCAAAGAGCTTACGATCAGATTCTTCATGATGTTTGTATGCAGAATCTGCCTGTTACTTTCTGCTTGGATAGGTCCGGGTTGGTAGGTGATGACGGTTACACCCATCATGGTGTTTTTGATCTTTCCTATTTGCGCATGATGCCTAATATGGTAGTGATGGCACCTAAGGATGAAAATGAATTGCGGCATATGCTTTTGACTGCTCTCAAGCACAATGGGCCTATTGCCATCAGATATCCCAGAGGTTCAGGGTTGGGTGTAGATTGCTCTGAGCCGATTCACACCCTGCCCATCGGCAAGGGTGAGGTTATTTTGCCGGGCAAAGATGTGGTACTGTGGGCGATTGGTACCATGGTATCCACTGCTGTAGTTGTTGCTGATACCTTGCGGGAGCGAGGTATTGATGCCGGTGTGGTTAATGCCAGATTTGCCAAACCTGTGGATGAAACCTTGTTAATCAAGGCTGCTACCGGGGCCAAGCTTCTGGTTACTATGGAAGAAAATGTAGTCTATGGCGGTTTTGGCTCGGGTGTTTTGGAAGCTGCCAGCCGCCTGGAGCTGACTAAGCATACGGATATTATGAACATAGGAATACCGGATTCCTATGTCACGCAGGGCGATAAGAAGCTGCTCTTGTTGGACTTGGGTTTAGATAGTGACAGCATAGTACAAAAAATTATGGAAAAATATAAGGATCTATAAAAGCTAAACAAGGTTCTTTGCTGAAGGTGCAGTGGCAAAGAACTGCGAAGATAGTTGAGGAGTATTCATGGCTAAAGAACGACTGGATATGTTTTTAGTGGCACAAGGCCTTTTTGAAACGCGTAGCAAAGCACAGGCTGCCATTATGGCAGGGGAAGTGCTGGTGGACGACCAAAAAATAGATAAACCGGGTACGCTGGTTAAAGACACCGTGGCCATCAGACTTCTGGGTAAAAAACTGCCCTTTGTTTCCCGAGGCGGATTAAAGCTGGAAAAAGCCTTAGAAGTTTTTCCCATCCATTTACAAGATAAAATAGTGGCTGATTTAGGTGCATCTACCGGTGGCTTTACGGATTGTGCTCTTCAGCATGGCGCTGCCAAGGTCTATGCTATTGACGTGGGCTATGGTCAATTGGCCTGGAAGCTGAGACAAGATCCACGCGTCATTAACATGGAACGTACCAATGTACGTTTTCTGGAAGAAAATTCCTTACCGGAGAAAATTGCGGTGGCCACCATTGATGTTGCTTTCATTTCTTTGGACAAGGTACTACCAAGCACCTATAAAATACTGGAAGAAAATGGCGAAGTAGTGGCCTTGATAAAACCACAGTTTGAAGCCGGCCGAGAGAATGTAGGGAAAAAAGGTGTAGTTAAAGATAGAGAAATACACCTGTCTGTAATCAAGAAAGTTTTGGACCTGGCGGTAAGTCTGGGTTTTGTTATTAAGGGACTGGATTATTCCCCGGTAAAGGGTCCGGAAGGTAACATTGAATATTTATTGTATTTAGGCAAACAAGGGGAAACAACCTTCCATCCTGATAACGTTGCTGCCATAGTTGCTGCTTCCCATGAGAATTTAAAATGAGGGGGACAAGATGAAAAAACAATTAATTGGTATTTTCCCTAATATGGAAAAAGAATTAGTGCAGCAAGAGTTACCACATTTTATTGCAATTTGTAAAGAAGAAAAATTGGATGTTTGTTTACCGGTGGATATTGCCGGTAAATATGATTTGCCGAGCTACGATACTGCTAAACCGGAAACACTAAAACATCTTACTACTGCCGTCACCTTAGGCGGCGATGGTACCATCCTGAGGGCTGCGCCCTTTTTGGGTCCCTTAGATATTCCTTTGCTGGGTATCAACCTGGGACGTTTAGGTTTCTTAACAGAAGTTGGTTTGGCCAAGATGAGCGAAGCCATCCTGAAAATAAAAAGTAAAAATTATACCTTGGAAAAAAGGAGCATGCTACAGGTAGAGGTTTGGCTGGGCCACAGAAAAGTCATTCAGGCACATCATGCCATCAATGATATTGTTTTTGCCGGTTCCAATGTTTCCAAGCTAACACATTTAACAGTACGGATTAACGGACAGCATTACGCCAATTATCCATCCGATGGTTTAATTATTGCTACTGCTACCGGTTCTACCGCCTATTCCTTATCAGCCGGTGGACCTATTATCTATCCTAGTCTGAACGTAAGCGTTATTACCCCTATTTGTGCCCATGCGCTTTATGCCAGGCCGATGGTTATTCCCATGACGGATAAAATTGAAATTGAACCATGTCCTCCTTATGGAGAAATCTTGCTGTCTGCAGATGGCCTTATTCTGTGTTCTATTATCCCTGAGCATAGGGTAGTAATTACTAAGAGTCCTTGCAATATGAATTTTATACGCTTCAATGAAGGTTCATATTATGAAACTTGGCAAAGCAGGCTGCTGAGAAAAGCAGAATAAGATAGCTTGAAGAAGGGGAAAAGTTATGAAAATTTCAAGGCAGGAAGCCATAAAAAAAATTATTACCAATAATAGCATTGAAACCCAGACAGAGCTCACTGATGCTTTACGCAAGGAGGGCTTTTCTGTTACCCAGGCAACTGTTTCCCGGGATATCAAGGAAATGATGCTGGTAAAGGTGCCGGATAATCTGGGAAAGTATCGTTATAGTTTTCCTGTGGAGCCTAATAAGATTTTAACCACTCAACGTATGGAATATACCTTCCGTGGTTCCATTGTTTCGGTATCTTCATCTTCCGTGCTGATTGTTATCAGGACCCTGCCGGGTACGGCTCAGGTGGTGGCCTATGCTTTGGATTGCCTGAACTGGCCTGAGGTGTTGGGTAGCGTAGGTGGAGATGATACAGTATTTCTCTGCATAGATACTCCTGACAATGTAGGGAAAGTAAAAGATCGTTTGCTTTCAATAAAAAGTTAAAGAGGGGCAAATATGTTAACGTCTTTGCAAATTCAAAACTTTGCGTTAATAGAAGATGTGTGCATTGATTTTACACCTGGTTTTAATGTGTTTACCGGTGAAACGGGCGCAGGTAAATCTATCTTAATAGATGCTTTTGGAGTGGCTTTGGGTGACAGAGCCTCTCTTGATTATTTGCGCCGCGGTACTGACCATTATTGGGTACAGGCTGTTTTTGATTTGGCGGACCAAAAAAAAGTGGCCGCTATTTTAGCAGAATTGGATATTCCTGTTGATGAGGAAACCTTGTTCATTCGTCGCAAGGTGATGGCTAATGGCAAGAGTCAGGCCTATGTAAATGACCGGCAGGTACCGGTCAGTTTTCTTACGCGCTTAGGCGAAGCCCTGGTGGATATTCATGGCCAGCATGAGAATCAAGCGCTGTTAAAACCGGAAACACCTTTGACCATGATAGACATTTATGGTGGTGAGCAGTGTCACAATCTTCTGGCTGACTATAGTGATGCTTATACAGCGCACCGGGAAATAGCAGAAGAACTGCATGCCCTTTTGGAAAAAAGTGGCAAGCAGGATGAAGAAAAAGAACGCTTGGCACGAGAACTGGAGGAAATCACAGCTGCCCAAGTTACCTTGGGAGAAGATGACGAGCTAAGGGAAAAGCTGCAAAAACTTTCCAACCATGAAAAGATAATCGCCGGTATAAGCGAAGGCCATGATTTGTTAAACGGGGATGATGCTGCTGCCGGAATTTTAGACAATCTGACGCAGGCTAAGTTAAGTCTGGCGAAGGCCAGCACCTATGACGATTCACTGGTTCCCTTGGTTAAAGAGGTCGAATCTGCCTGGCTTACTTTGGAAGATGCCAGACAAACCCTGGCGGATTATTTATCCAGCTCTGATTTTGATCAAGCCGCTTTAAATACCCTGCAAGAAAGATTGGACTTATTATTTCATCTAAAACGCAAATATGGTGGAAGCTTGGAGAGTGTTTTGGCATATGGCGAAAAGGTCCAGAAGGAATATGATGCTTTAGCGGACCTGGCCGGAACTATTAAAAAGCTCAAACAGCAGGAAGCTACTTCTTTGGCTGTGCTCCAAAAACGAGCCGCAGAATTGACAGCCTGTCGTACCAGGTATGGCAAGGATTTTGGCGACAAGGTAACTCAGCATATGCAGGATTTGGCTATGGAACGTGGCAGGCTGGTAGTTGAAATCACACCTTTAGATATTTATCAACCAAGCGGCAAAGACAATGTAGATTTTCTCTTTACTGCCAATGTGGGTATAGAACCAAAACCTTTAAATAGGATTGCCTCAGGTGGTGAGCTGTCCAGGCTGGCGCTGGCCATGAAAACAGTGCTGCTGGAAAAATATGGTGCAGCCACCATGGTGTTTGATGAAATAGATAGTGGAGTGGGTGGTATTACGGCTCAGAAGATGGCAGAAAAAATTGCCATCATCTCCCAAACCAGGCAAGTTATTTGCGTTACTCATTTAGCTCAGATTGCCTGCTTTGCCGATAACCATCTCTATATTAAGAAAATAGTTAAGAACAACAACACCTTTACCTTAGTGGAGCCCTTAGGACAGAAGGAAAGAGTGGAAGAAATTATGCGCATGACCGGTGGTACCAACACTACGCTGGCTGCGGAAAAAAATGCCAAGGAACTTTTGGCAATGGCAGATAAGACAAAACAAATTTTACATAAAAGGAAATGACACTATGAAAAAAATGCATGAGAAGCACTTGGACGAAATACAGCTCTCCAGTGAGCAAGGTTTTAATGGTCATCTATTGAAGCTTTGGGTGGATAAGGTAAAGCTGCCCAATGGCAGGACCTCTACCAGGGAGATGATCAAGCATCAGGGGGCAGTAGGTATTTTGCCCATTTTGCCGGATGGCAGCATGATATTTGTAAAGCAGTTTCGTTATGCCATAGATTCTGTGATTTATGAAATTCCCGCAGGCAAGCTGGAGCTGGGGGAAGATCCTTTCGAATGTGCCAAAAGGGAGCTATCGGAGGAATCAGGGTATGAGGCAGGGCATTGGGACAAGCTGACTAGTATCGTTACTACGCCAGGTTTTACAAATGAAACTATTCATTTGTACGTGGCCACAGGCTTAACCGGCGGCAAGCAGCATCCTGATCCGGATGAGTTTTTGGACGTAGTTGCCCTAAAGCCTGAACAGGTTCGTGCTATGGTATTAAACGAGGAAATTTTTGATGCCAAAACCCTAGCAGCTTTATTATTGTACTTTTACAAACAGCCAAAGTAATAAAAGTGTAAGATTTTTTAAATTGTAGTAAACTTTTTCCTCCTTTCCTAATTCTGTAGCAGGAGCATTAGCTGGTGTACTAAGAGAAGAAGGGAAAGCCGAGCTGCAAGCTATCGGTGCAGGGGCATTAAATCAAGCAATTAAAGCCGTTGCCATTGCCAGAGGTCTCGTGGCACCGCATGGCATGGACTTGGTCTGCATTCCTGCTTTTATTGACATCACCATTGATGGTGAGGAAAGAACAGCTATTAAACTGCTGGTTGAGCCTCGTTAAGTAATACAACAAAATATGGAATGAGAAGAATAGAAGAGTTGAAATTTATTCAGCTCTTTTATTTTTTTTAGGTTATTACGCCCTTGTTTCATTCAATTTTCTTCAATATTATGCTATAATTAAAGCGTGGTTATAAGCGAGCCGACTTTTGGTTCTACCAAAAGCCGGTTCGTCAGAAAATATTATTTAGGAGGCAGAAAAAGATGATTAAAATTGGTATCAATGGTTTTGGAAGGATTGGACGTTGTGCATTTAGAATTGCGATTAAACATCCCGAGGTGGAAATTGTATCTGTTAATGCCAGATCTCCCATCGAGACATATGCATATCTTTTAAAGTATGATTCCGTACATGGAACATTTGATGAAGATATTAAGATTGATGGCGACACCATGATTATAGGCGAGCAAAGAGTTAAGTTTACCCAACACAATGAACCAAAGGATATTCCCTGGGGCAAATTGGGAGTAGATATTGTTTTGGAAACAACCGGTAAATTTAAAAACAGAGAGCAAGTTCAACCTCATTTGGACAACGGCGCCAAGAAAGTTTTGATTGCCGCTCCTGCTAAAGATGAGGATATTACCATTGTTATGGGCGTTAATAATGACAAATATGATCCTAAGAAACATAACATTATTTCCAACGCTTCCTGCACTACCAACTGCTTGGCTCCTTTTACCAAGGTATTGCTGGATGAATTTGGTATTGAAGGTGGCTTGATGACCACTGTTCACTCTTACACCAATGACCAAAAGATCTTGGATGTTGCTCACAAGGATTTGAGAAGAGCAAGAGCAGCTGCAGTTTCCATTATTCCTACCACTACCGGTGCTGCTAAAGCTGTAGCTTTGGTATTGCCTGAATTAAAAGGTAAATTAAATGGTTTTGCACTGAGAGTTCCTACTCCTAACGTTTCCCTGACTGACTTAGTTGTTAACCTGTCCAAGGATACTACTAAGGAAGAGGTTAATGCTGCTTTGAAGAAAGCATCTGAAACCACTATGAAGGGTATTCTTGGTTACAATGAGTTACCTCTGGTTTCCCATGATTATAATGGTTGTCCTTTGAGCTCTATTGTTGATGGTTTGTCCACAATGATGATTGGTCCTCGTATGGCTAAGGTAGTTTCCTGGTACGATAACGAGTGGGGCTATTCCAACAGACTAGTTGATTTGGCTGTATTCGTAGCAAACAAAGGACTATAAAATCTGAGAGGATGACTTTTTCATGGATAAACGTACGTTGAAAGATATTAATGTAGCCGGCAAGAAGGTGCTGGTGAGGGTAGATTACAATGTGCCCATGGATGATAAAGGCAACATCACTGATGATACAAGAATTAAAGCTTCTTTACCAACTTTAAATTATTTGCTACAACATGAGGCTGCGTTGATTATCATGGCTCACCTAGGTCGTCCCAAAGGGCAACCTGTGCCTAAGTATTCTTTAAAGCCTGTTGCTGAGCATCTAAGCAAGCTACTGGGTAAGCCGGTAGCTTTTGCTGAAGATTGCATCGGTCCCAAGGCTCAAGAAGCTGCCGCTAAATTAAAGAGTGGTGACGTTTTGGTTTTGGAAAACCTTCGTTATCATAAAGAAGAAGAGGCTGATGATCCTAAGTTCGCTGAAGAACTAGCTTCCTTGGCTGATGCTTATGTAAATGATGGCTTTGGTGTTTCCCACAGAGCCCACGCTTCTGTAGAAGGCGTTACTCACTATCTTCCTTCCGTAGCAGGATTTTTGATGGAAAAAGAAGTTAAGTATTTAGGCAATGCTGTGGATAATCCGGCTCATCCTTTTGCAGCCATCTTAGGTGGTGCCAAGGTATCTGATAAGATTGCTGTTATTGACAGCTTGATGACCAAAGCCGATGTTATTCTAATCGGCGGCGGCATGGCTAATACCTTCTTGGCCGCTAAGGGCTACAAAATGGGTAAGTCTTTGGTAGAGAGCGAAAACATCGCCATAGCAGCCAAGCTGATTGAGAAAGCAACTGCAGAGAATGTTAAGATGCTTTTGCCTGTGGATGTTGTTACGGCTGCCGCTTTTGCTGCTGATGCTGAGCATGAAGTAGACGACGTTGACAAGATTAATCAAGACTATATGGCTCTGGATATTGGTCCTAAGACCGCCAAGCTATATGCTGATACCATTAAAGCAATGAAGACTGTGGTTTGGAATGGCCCTATGGGCGTATTCGAAATGGAAGCTTTTGCCGAGGGCACTAAAACTGTAGCTCTGGCCATGGCTGAAAGCCAAGCCATTACAGTGGTAGGCGGTGGTGATAGTGCCGCTGCCATTAACAAATACAATCTTGCTGACAAGATTACCCACGTTTCCACCGGTGGTGGAGCATCTTTAGAGTATTTAGAGGGTAAAGGTCTGCCGGGCGTTTTGGCTTTGGATGATTTGCGTCAACCCTTGCTAGCCGGCAACTGGAAATGCCACAAGACTGTAGAAGAAGCAGTTAACCTGGCTTGTGATATCGTGGAGAGCACTGTAAAGACTCCTTTTGAAGTTGTTCTTCTGCCTCCCTTTACAGCCTTGGAAACTGTGGCTGACAGCATTGATGGGACCCACGTAGGCTATGGCGCTCAGGATATCTTCTATGAAGATGAGGGAGCCTTTACCGGTGCAGTTTCCGGTCCTATGATTGCTGAGATTGGCAGCCAGTATGTAGTAGTTGGCCACTCTGAACGTAGAACTATTTTCGGTGAGACCAATGCTATTGTTGCCAAGAAGCTCCAAGCTGCTTATCGTAATAAATTAGTTCCTATTTTGTGCGTAGGCGAAAATGCTGAGGAGCGTCAAGCTGACAAGACAATCAGCAAGGTTACTGAGCAGGTTACCAGTGCCTTGGCAGGCGTTGCTGCACAAGATGCCCAACTATTGGTAATTGCTTATGAGCCCTTGTGGGCTATTGGCAGTGGCAAGAATGCCGAAGCTGCAGATGCTTTGGTAGTAGCTAAAGCTATTAGAGCAAAGCTTGCTGCTCTCTATGATGGAGAAGTTGCTAAACGGGTAAGAATCCTTTATGGTGGCAGCGTTAACTCCAAGAATGCACATGAATTCCATGTAGATGGACTGGATGGAGTCCTGGTAGGAGGAGCAAGTCTTAAAGCAACAGAATTTGCTGCTTTAGTAGAGAATTACTAAGGAGAACAAATGCGAAAGAAACCTGTTATGCTCATGATTTTGGATGGCTGGGGTATAGGTAAACCGGGTCCAACTAATGCGGTAACTTGCGCTAGTACTCCTCATCTGGATTTTTTGTTTAATCGTTATCCCCATACTGAGCTGGCCACCTCCGGTGAAGACGTAGGTCTTCCCGCCGGTCAGATGGGCAACTCAGAAGTGGGTCATATGAATATTGGTTCAGGACGCATTGCTTACCAATCCCTTAGCCTGATTAGCAGAGCTATTAAGAATGGTGATTTGTTTACAAATCCCGTTTTAGTGCAAGCTATGGAAACGGCAAAAGCTAGTGGTAAAAAATTGCATCTGTTAGGCTTGTTAAGTGACGGTGGCGTACATAGCCATATTGATCATTTAATAGGATTTTTAAAAATGGCTAAGCAGCAGGGCCTTACCGAAGTTTATGTACATGCCTTCCTGGATGGAAGAGATACACCACCACAAAGTGCGGTGCTCTATGTAGAACAGCTGGAAAAGGCTATGTCCGAAATTGGCGTAGGTAAAATTGCTACAGTCGGCGGACGCTATTATGGTATGGATAGAGATAAGCGTTGGGACAGAGTAGAAAAGGCCTATGTAGTAATGACCGGAGGCAAGGGACCGGAAGCTGTCAGTGCCAAAGCAGGTATCGAAAATAATTACAGTAAGGGTGTTAACGACGAGTTCGTGGTGCCCTTTAGGGTACAGGGTGTGAATGGAACAGTTCAGGCCGGCGATAGCATGATTTGCTTTAATTTTAGACCGGACAGGGCCAGAGAAATTACCAGAGCGTTTGTAGATGAAACCTTTGAGTATTTTCCAAGATGTAGTGCCGCTTTTCCTGTGCACTATGTTTGCCTGACTCAGTACGATGCTACGATTAAGGCACCCATAGCTTTTCCGCCTGAGAAATTGACGCATACCTTAGGTGAGGTAGTTTCAGCAGCCGGACTTAGACAGCTGCGTATTGCGGAAACTGAGAAGTATGCACATGTGACCTTCTTCTTTAATGGTGGGGTGGAAGCACCTAACCAGGGTGAAGACAGAGTTCTGATTCCTTCTCCCAAAGTAGCTACCTATGATTTACAACCGGAAATGAGTGCTTATTTGGTAACTGAAAAGTTGCTGGAGCTCTTGGATGAAAATATTTATGATTTAATTATCCTAAATTTTGCTAATCCGGACATGGTTGGCCATACAGGAGTTTTGAAAGCTGCTGTTAAGGCTTTGGAAGCCGTGGATGAATGTGTAGGCGGTATTGTGGACAAGGTTCAAAAACTAGGCGGTGTGGTATGTATTACCGCAGACCATGGCAACCTGGAACAAATGGAAGATCCTGTAACTCATGCACCATTTACACAACATACTACTAACAAAGTACCGTTCCTGGTGGTAGGTGCTCCTGAAGGAGCAACTGTTGCACCGGGTAGGTTGGCTGATATTGCTCCTACTTTGTTACATTTCCTGGAATTAGAAGTACCTAAGGAAATGACAGGTACTTGCTTACTCAAAAATAATTAAGAAGAGGTGGAAACTATGGCTTTAATTGATGCTGTCTATGCAAGAGAGATACTTGATTCACGTGGCAATCCTACTATAGAAGTAGATGTTGTCCTGGATGATGGCAGCATAGGTCGTGCTGCAGTTCCTTCCGGAGCATCAACCGGTATTCACGAAGCAGTAGAACTAAGAGATGGCGATAAAAAACGCTATCAAGGCAAGGGCGTTATGAAAGCAGTGGATAATGTTAATGACATTATTGCTGATGCCTTGATTGGTTTGGATCCTATCCGTCAAGTAGAGATAGATGAAATGCTAATCCGTTTGGATGGCACCAAGAATAAAGGTAAGCTGGGTGCTAACGCTACCTTGGGCGTTTCTATGGCCGTAGCTAAGGCAGCAGCTGAATCCCTGGATATTCCACTCTACCAATATTTAGGTGGTGTTAATGCTAAAGAGCTGCCTGTTCCTATGATGAACATCTTAAATGGTGGCGCTCATGCTGATAACAACGTAGATATTCAGGAGTTCATGATTATGCCTGTAGGTGCTACCAGCTTTGCGGAAGCACTGCGTACCAATGCAGAAATCTATCATACCTTGAAAACAGTTCTAAAAGGGAAAGGCCTGGCTACTGCTGTAGGTGATGAAGGTGGTTTTGCTCCCAACCTCAATTCTAATGAAGAAGCTTTGCAAGTAATTGTGGAAGCTATTAAAAAGGCCGGTTACAAACCCGGTAAGGATGTAATGCTAGCCATTGATACAGCTGCCAGTGGTTTATACAAAGGTGGCAAGTATCATTTAGAGGGCGAAGGAGTTACCATGACCTCCGCTCAAATGGTTGACTGGTATGCAGGCTTGTGCGAAAAATATCCCATTATCAGCTTAGAAGATGGTTTGGCAGAAGACGACTGGAAAGGCTGGAAACTGCTTACCGAAAAACTAGGCGCCAAGGTTCAAATCGTTGGTGATGACCTGTTTGTTACTAACGTGGAACGTTTGGCCAAGGGTATTGAGATGGGCGTGGCAAACTCTATCTTGATTAAATTGAACCAAATCGGTACTATTACCGAAACCTTCAACGCTATTGAGATGGCAAAGCGCGCAGGCTATACCGCTGTTGTTTCTCACCGTAGTGGTGAAACAGAAGATAGCACTATTGCTGATGTTGTAGTAGCAACTAATGCCGGACAAATTAAATCCGGTGCTCCCTGCAGAACGGACAGAGTAGCTAAATATAATCAATTGTTGAGGATTGAAGAAGATTTGGCTAGCGCTGCACAGTACAATGGCTTGAAAGTATTCTACAATATTAAATAAGGACAACCCTTTATAATTGTCTCGTTCCATTGTTGAAATTTGTGTTTTTAACCGAAAATAGCCATAAGTTTAAGCTTATGGCTATTTTCTTCTTAGTTATAAAATATGTACAATTTTTATTGTCAGTATATACTATTTGTGATAAAATATATAAGCTGTAAAGAAAAGGAGGTAGACCAAGTGTTAGTTAACGTGCTTATGGTAGTTGATGTTATTGTTTCTTTGCTACTTATTGTTTCAGTCTTGTTGCAATCCGGTAAGAGTGCCGGCTTAAGTGGCATTGGTGGTGGCAGTGATTCTATGTTCAGCGGCAAGCCTACTGATATGGACGAAGCATTATCCCGTATTACTATTGTGCTGGGAATTGCTTTTGGCGTTGTTACAATGCTCATTGCAAAATTTCAATAAGTTTTTTGATGGGAAACCATTGAAAATAAAATGTGGAAAGGAAAGGGGTATTTGTCTTGAACACTTATTTATTTATAGGAATACTCGTTGGCATCTTTGCTTTAGTCGTGTCCTTTATGCTGGGCAACGCTATTAGCAGCAGTGATGCAGGCAATGAACACATGCAGGAGATTGCCGGTCACATTCACGAAGGCGCTATGGCCTTTTTGTACAGAGAGTACAGGTATCTTGCAATTTTCATCGTTGTTGTTTTTGCTATCATTGCTATTTTCTTAAATGTTCAAACCGGTATTTGCTTCGTGGGTGGCGCCATATTTTCCATCCTGGCCGGTTTCCTGGGTATGAGAGTTGCTACCAAGGCTAACGTTCGTACTGCTGCAGCTGCAGAACATGGTATGAGCGGAGCTTTAAAAATTGCTTTCTCCGGCGGTTCTGTTATGGGACTTTCTGTAGTAAGCTTAGGTGTTATTGGTGTTTGCTTCTGGTATTTTGTGTTTGATCATAACATCGATATCGTTACCGGTTTTGGTTTAGGTGCAAGCTCCATTGCCCTTTTTGCCCGTGTAGGTGGCGGTATTTATACCAAAGCTGCCGATGTTGGTGCTGACTTGGTTGGTAAGGTTGAAGCCGGTATCCCTGAAGATGACCCTCGTAACCCTGCTACTATTGCCGATAACGTAGGCGATAACGTAGGCGACGTTGCAGGTATGGGTGCTGACTTGTATGAATCCTATGTAGGCGCTATTATTTCTGCTCTTACTTTAGGTGCTATTGTCTATAAAGATGGCAGAGGCGTAGAGTTCTCTGTGGCTTTAGTGTTCTGTGGTATCATTGCATCTGTTATCGGTATCATGTTTGCTCGTAACAGCAAGTCTGAGAATCCTCAGGCTGCTTTGAACGGCGGCACTTATGTAGCCGGTGCTTTGGTTGTTGTTTCCGCAGCTGTTTTCTCCAACTTGATTTTTGGCGATTTCAAGGCTTTCATTGCCATTGCTGCCGGTCTTATTGCCGGTACTGCTATTGGTAAGATTACCGAGATTTATACTTCTGCTGATTACGCTTCTGTAAAGAGAATTGCTGACGGTACTGAAACCGGTCATGCTACTACCATCATTGCAGGTCTTGCTGTTGGTATGTATTCTACTTTTTGGCCGATGATTTTTATTGCTATTGGCGTTTTGGCTTCCTTCATTGCTATGGATGGCATGAAGAATCCTGACATGGGTATTTTTGGTGTTGCTTTGGCTGCTGTTGGTATGTTGTCTACTACCGGTATTACCGTTGCTGTTGATGCTTACGGTCCTATCGCTGATAACGCCGGCGGTATTGCTGAGATGAGCGAATTGCCTGAAAACGTTCGTAACATTACCGATACCCTTGACTCTGTTGGTAATACCACTGCTGCTATTGGTAAGGGCTTTGCTATTGGTAGTGCTGCACTTACTGCTTTGGCATTGTTCTCTGCTTATGCGCAGGTTGTTAATTTGAAGACTATTGATTTGCTGAATCCTATTCCTTTGTCCGGTATGTTTGTCGGTGCAACACTTCCCTTCGTATTCGGTGCTATGACCATGGAATCCGTTGGTAAGGCTGCTACCTTGATGGTAGAAGAAGTACGCCGTCAATTTAGAGAAATCCCCGGCCTTTTGGAAGGCAAGGGCAAAGCAGATTATCGTAAATGCGTAGATATTTCTACTGCTGCTGCTTTACATGAAATGATGCTTCCCGGTATCTTGGCAATCATTGCTCCTTTGTTAATGGGTGCTTTGTTTGGCGTAGAAGCTTTGGGTGGTATGTTGGCAGGTGCTTTGGCAGCCGGCGTATTGTTAGCTATTATGATGGCTAATGCCGGTGGTGCTTGGGATAATGCTAAGAAGTTCATTGAAACCGGTGCTCATGGTGGTAAGGGTAGCGAATGCCATAAGGCTGCTGTTACCGGTGATACCGTAGGCGATCCTTTCAAGGATACTTCAGGTCCTGCTATGAACATTTTAATTAAGTTGATGACCATTGTTGCCTTGGTATTTGCTCCTGTTATTGCCAACTATGGTGGTATCATCATTAAGATGGTAAAATAATTGTAAATTTAGAAAAAAGAGCCTTGCGAAGGGCTCTTTTTTTATGCGTTTAATGGTATAATTATTGATAGAGTACATTTTTAGAAAGGAGATACCGTACATGATAATATCCGGAGCTGAGCCCTTTTTCTTTCATGGATCCAAGAAATTAGGCGTGTTACTAGTACATGGTTATAGTGGTTCTCCTGCAGAAGTTAGGGAATTGGGTGAAAGATTATATAAACAAGAAAAATATACGGTACTGGGAGTGTTACTGCCCGGACATGGTACTGATCCGCATGCCTTGGAACATACCAAATGGGAAGACTGGTATTTAGCCGTCCAGGCCGGGGTGAGACAACTCCAAAAGACTTGCCAAAGAGTAGTGGTTATTGGTATGTCCATGGGTTCTCTTCTTACCTTGAATGCCGCGGCGGAATTTAATTTGGATGCTATTGTTGTGATGTCTACACCGATTTACTTATATGATTGGCGTGTGCATTTTCTGTGGCTGGCCAAAAGGCTGGGCTGGTCAGTACGCAAAGGCAGCAGAATAATAAATGCGGATAAGCGTTTTAATGTAGCCTATGATTGCTTGCCCATCGAGGGAGTACGACAAACCTGGAAGCTGATTTCCTATTGTAAAAAGCATGTCCTGACCAAGGTTAAAGCGCCATGCCTGATTGTGCAATCCAAGGCAGATCATACGGTACGTCCTTTAAGTGCCCGCTATATTTATCAACGTATTGCATCCACCGTAAAAAGAATTTATTTTCTAGAGCATTCCCGACACGTTGTGACCTTGTATCAGGAACGTGAAGCGTTAATGACTGAAATAATAAAATTTATAAAGGAGCAAAGATGAAAATTAGTGACCGAAATAAAATGTGTTTTGCCTGTGGTAAAGACAATCCCATAGGACTGCATATGCATTTTCAGGTTGATGCCACCAGCTGTGCAGCTACCTTTACACCCAGGCCTGAGCATCAAAGCTATGATGGCAGAATGCATGGCGGTTTGATTACCACCCTGTTGGATGAGACAATGGGGAATTATTGCTATCTTTATGAGCATCGTAATGCTTATACAGCGCGTATGGATATCAGATTTAAGCTACCCATCCTAATCGGTGAAAAGCTTAAAATAATTGCTCACGTAGAAAAACGCAAGGGCCGTCTCATTGAAATGAGCGGAAAGATTATCAAGGAAGATGGAACCATTGGTGCAGAAGCAATTGCTAAAATGATGTATGAGGATAATGATGACAGTACAACTGCTTAAAGATAAAATTAAAAATTACATGGAACAAAAAAGCTACTCGCCCCTTAATGCGGAAGACTTGATTGCCAGCTTGGAGCTAAACGGCGTGGAGCTAAAGGCTTTTTGGCAAGCCATGAAGGACCTGGAGGATGCAGGCGCTATTGTTAAAACCAGATTTCAAACCTATGGCCTTCCACAAAAAATGGGCCTGGTCAGTGGTCGTCTGCAAATGACCGCTAAAGGCTTTGGTTTCGTTTTGGCAGAAAAAGACTCAGGGGAAAAAGATTTATTTATTCCTCCCAGCGATCTAAATGGTGCTATGCACAATGACTTGGTAATTGCCAGAGTGGCTGCAGTAAAAAATGGTGAACATCCTGAAGGAAAGATCATCCGCATCATTGAACATGCCAACGCTAAAGTAGTTGGTACCTTTGTGCCGAGTGGCGAATACGCTTTTGTGGTGCCTGATGATAAAAGACTGGGCTGCGATATCTATATCCCCATGCGGGAATTTAACGGTGCCAAAGCCAAACAAAAGGTGGTGGCGGAGATAACAGTCTGGCCTGTCGACAGGCGCAATGCAGAAGGCAAGGTAGTGGAAATTCTGGGCAGCATCGGTGATGTGGGCCTGGAAATTATTTCTATTATTAAGCAAAATGATTTACCCTTAAAATTTCCGCCCAATGTTTTAGCTGCAGCGAAAAAAGTTCCCACCACTATTAAGCAAGCTGAGATTGCTCAACGTCAGGATAGGCGGGATAGAACTATTATTACCGTCGATGGTGAGGATGCCAAGGATCTGGATGATGCTGTTTATGTGGAGAAGCAAGGGAAAGATTATTTGCTGGGAGTTTACATTGCTGATGTCAGCTATTATGTCAAAGAAAATTCTGCCATTGATAAAGAGGCCAACGAGCGTGGTACCAGTGTGTATTTGGTAGATCGAGTTTTGCCTATGTTGCCTGAGACTTTATCTAATGGTATTTGTAGCTTAAATGAGGGCGTAGACAGGTTGACCATGGCCTGTGAAATGCTTATTGATGGCAAGAGTGGCAAGATAAAAGCTTATCAGATTTTTCCTTCCATCATAAACTCTCATCATAGAATGACCTATACGGCCATCAGACAGATGCTGGTTGATAAGGACGAAGAAACGATTGCAAAATACCGTGATATTTATCCCATGGTACAGCAGATGGAAAAGCTTTGCCTTATCTTAAAGAAAAAGAGAATGGATAGAGGCTCCATTGATTTTGATCTGCCGGAGCAGAAAGTTGTTTTGGATGCTCAAAAGAAACCTATCGCCATTATTCCCAGAGTAAGATCCATTGCAGAAGCAATTATTGAAGAATTTATGCTGGCAGCCAATGAGACGGTGGCAACTCATATGTCTAAGGCTAAATGGCCTTTTATTTACAGAGTACATGCTTATCCGGATTTGAGTAAAATGGAAAGCCTGGCAAAGCTTTTAGCCACCTTTGGAGTGGTGCTGAGAGCTCAGGAAAATATGGAACCTATGGTGCTGCAAGAGGCACTTGCAAAAATGAAGGACAAGCCTGAGGAAAAGCTGATCAGTACAGTGGCTTTGCGTTCCTTAAAGCAAGCTGTCTATCAGACCGACAACATAGGGCACTTTGGGCTGGCGGCTGAGTTTTATACTCATTTCACTTCGCCAATCAGAAGGTATCCTGATCTAATTGTCCATCGTCTGCTGCGCAAATGGTTGCAGGAACATACTATAAGTGCTGTTGCTTCTGATGAGCTGGGCTTAAAGCTGGAAACAATTGCTACCCATTCTTCTATGAAAGAAAGAGCCGCTGCGGAAGCAGAAAGAGCTACGGTTGAGTTAAAAGAAGCGGAATATATGGCTGGCTTTATTGGTCAGGAATTTGCCGGAACTATTTCCGGAGTCACGTCCTTTGGTATCTTTGTGACCATGGAAAATGGCGTAGATGGATTGGTTCATATTTCCAGCTTAACGGATGACTATTATGACTTTGCAGAAGATAAATATGCATTGGTGGGTTTCAATCTCCACAAGACCTATCGCCTGGGCGATGAAATCAAGGTAGAGGTTTTGCAGGTAAATATTCCTGAGCATCAAATCGATTTGGTTTTAGCGGGAGAGAATCCTGAAACCAAGCAATATCTCAAAACCCAGCTGCAAGAGAAAAATAATGTGTTGGGTAGTAAAACCAAGTCACATGGAGCCTATTTCAGCTCCTTAAAATCCCATGCCGGCATGGAAGGTAAAAGGCATAGGGGTAAGGATAAAAAAACAAATAAGAAAGTAAAAGGAAGAAAGAAACGTGAAAGAACAAAGTATTAAAGTAATAGCAGAAAATAGAAAAGCCAGACATGATTATGAGATTCATGAGACTTATGAAACCGGCATTGCCTTGGTAGGAACCGAGGTTAAATCCTTACGGGCCGGCAAAGCCAATCTTAAGGATGCTTATGGCGCTGTCAATAAAGCCGGTGAAGTGGTGCTGTATAATATGCACATCAGTCCCTATGAGCAAGGTAATCAGTTTAACCATGAGCCTCTGAGGGATAGAAAGCTCCTGATGCACAAAAGCGAGATTAAAAAACTGATTGGCAAAACTAAGGAAAAGGGATATACTTTAGTTCCGCTAAAGCTATATTTTGTGCATGGTTTGGTGAAGGTAGAATTAGCTTTGGCAACAGGTAAAAAACTTTATGATAAGCGTCGTTCCATTGCAGAGAAATCAGCAAAACGCGATATTGATAGAGCTATGAAAATGAGAAACAGATAAAATTATTTATGCTGCCGGAAAGAGTGGAATATTCATGCCAGGTAAAAGACCCAAAAAAGATTACTTACCATATTGCTTTGCCCTTATTCTTTGTTTGATAATAGGAGGAACGTTGCTTTTCGGTTGTACTAGTTCTGCCAGTAAAAGAAATACTACTACCAACATGACACAATCCGACCAAGCTAAATCAGAGAAAAGGTCTGATGAAAAGAATACAACTGAAAAAATCGCCCAAAAGGTTGCGGAAGCACCTATAGGCATTCCTGAAGAAAAACCCCAGCCCAGTGTTCAGAGCATAGATCCCAGCACCCTTACTCCTAAACAGGGAGTAGTTTATAGTGTTTTGATAGATAAAAGTGATTTTACCTTAATCTTGTTGGAGGCTGGTAAACCTTTGCACACCTTTCGAGTAGCCATAGGTAAAAATCATGGTCAAAAGCAGGCGGTAGGGGATTTACGTACTCCTACCGGTGATTTTACGGTAGATGAGATTGATGATGCTTCCTACTGGACACACGATTTTGGTGATGGCAAGGGGGTAATTGCCGGAGCTTATGGTCCCTGGTTTATTTCTTTGGAGACGCCAGGCTGGTCAGGTATCGGTATTCATGGCACCCATGATCCGTCATCTATTGGTACCTGTGTGTCAGAAGGTTGCGTTCGCATGAATAATAATGAGCTGCGCATTTTGAAAAAATTTGTTCATGTAGGCACGGAAGTGCGAATTCAAGAGTAAAATAAAAACTGTATACAAAAAACAAAAAACTGACATTTTGTCAGTTTTTTGTGTTAGAATAGTAAGTGTGGCAAGGTTTGGCTTGCCAAATATTAATTTCTGGGGGTAATTACATGAAAGTATTTTGCTATGGAGTAAGAGCTGTTGAGCAACCGTTCTTTGATAAGTTTGCTAAGCAATTCAATTATGAGGTAAAGTGCGTTCCTAATTATTTGAACACTAAGGAAACTGCAGAAATGGTAAAAGGCTATGAAGCTGTTATTCTGCGTGGTAACTGCCAGGCTAATAAAGAAAACTTAGATATTTACAAAAAATTAGGCGTTAAATATCTATTGACCAGAACTGCAGGTTATGATCATATTGATGTTGCTTATGCAAAACAATTAGGATTTAAACTGGCTTATGTTCCCAGATATTCTCCTAATGCTATTGCTGAATTAGCTGTTACTCATTGCTTAATGATGTTAAGACATTTAGCATATGCAACCAGCAGATCCGGCAAGAAAAACTTCGTTATTGATGATTACGAATTCTCTAAAGAAGTTCGTAACTGCACCGTTGGTGTTATCGGTTTAGGCCGTATCGGCAGAGTAACCGCTTCCATGTTCCATGGTATGGGTGCTAAAGAAGTTTTGGGCTACGATGTATTCGATATCAAAGGCTTGGGCGATATCGCTAAACAAGTTCCTCTTGATGAATTGCTAACTAAGGCTGATATCATCAGCGTACATGTTAACTATAAGAAAGGTGATCCTCCTTTCATTAACAAAGAATTCTTGGCTAAGGCAAAACCAGGCCTGGTTATGGTTAATGCTTCCAGAGGCCAATTGGCTGATGAGCAAGCTATCATCGATGCTATCGAAAGCGGCAAGCTAAACGGCTATGCTGCCGATGTATTGATTGGTGAGGCTGCTTTGTTTGGCAAGGATTTAACCGGCAAGACCATTGAAGATCCTCTACTGGCTAAGATGGTTGATTTATATCCGAAGATTTTGATTACTCCTCATCTAGGTTCCTACACTGATGAAGCTGTTTCCAACATGGTTGAGATCAGCTATCAAAACTTGAAGGACTATATGGAGACTGGCGCTTGCGCTAACGAAATAAAATAAGAAAAACGCCCCTAACTGGGTAGATAATTTTTCATAACTTTACAATAGACCTGTGGACATACCGATGGTGTGTAGTCCGCAGGTCTATTTTTTGTTATTCCTCTTCAGCACCAGCTCCTTAGTTTTTTTAGTTGCAAAGGCTTGGCTTCTGCCGCTTTTCAGCTGCCTTTTATTGCCACAGCTACAGGTACTTCGGTAGGTAGTGTTGTAGCCATGGGCCCTATAGCCATTGCTATTGCAGAAAAAACAGGAATTGCTTTGCCTTTGATATTAGGATGTGTCATGTTCATCCATCTTTCAAGGGCTTATTCCGTACGGAGCGCAGATGCTAATTATTACCGGTTTTACTTTAGGCAGGGTTTCACCCTTGGATATTTTACCCTATACCTGGTTTTTGTATTTATTGGGTTTGTCTGCTGTCAGCTCGATTTTTATTCCCTTTGCTGACAGTCTGATCAAAGCTGATCCTTGGAATTTTGAACAGGGGAAGCCGAAAAGTAAAGTGGTAAATAGTTAACCTTACACAAAATAAATAATACGAGGAGGATAACATTATGGACAAAGAAAAGTTGAAAAACATGGGCTTTGCCACAAGGGCTATTCATGGCGGTCAGCAGCCTAATACCTATGGTGCATTAAACGCTCCTATTTATCAGTCATCCACTTTTGTATTTAATAGTCCGGAAGAGGAATGAAGACCCTACCTTTGCGCATGGAGCAGCATTGCAGCTCTGCCTTACAGGTAGCGACTTCCTTAGAAAATCATCCGGCAGTTGCCGAGGTAAGATATCCGGGACTGAAAAGTTTTCCTCAATATGATTTGGCTAAAAAACAAATGGCTTTACCCGGAGGTATGATTGTCATTGAACTAAAGGGAGGCAGCGAAGCCGGCAAGACACTGATGCATAACGTGCACTTGTGTAAGTTGGCAGTTTCGCTGGGTGATACTGAAACCTTGGTAGAGCATCCTGCTTCTATGACGCATTCCACCTATACTCACGATGAACTTTTGAAGGTAGGGATTAGTGAGGGACTGGTGCGCATCTCTGTAGGGTTGGAAAACCCGGAAGATATTCTGGCAGATTTAGAACAAGCATTGAATTCGATTGCATAACTTAAGTTATAACTAGGCAATTTCTATAGTGAGCAGGTTTATTTGCCTAAGGGCGAGATCAACCCAGTCGCTTCGCGGCCATCGAGCCCGTGGCAATAAACTGCGAACGGTACAAGTAGTATAAGACTTGCAGTGTTTAGTCGCGCCTTCCGGTTGGCTCGGCCTGCTCCAAGGAGTATAACTTATTTTTTGGCAGGCCTCCCCAAAGTCAGGCTTAGACTAAAACACTGCAAGTCCTTTACTGTGTATAATTTTATAAAATATAAAAAGCGAGCTGTAGTTTCCACGCGTGTCATCAGGCTTACCAGGTCACGCTTTGGAATACTACAGCCCGTTTTTATTTCAGTAAAATTAAAACTATTTAAAATTTAATGTAACTTCCTTTACAAAAAAACTATAATTATTAAACCATTTTCAGATTATTTTAATATTTTCTTGACTAAAATAAGGGATTGCTTTATTCTTTAAGCAAATAAGTATGAACATCAGAAGTCTGATGTCTGAATATTAATTCCAACCCAGGTGGTGATTAAGTGGAGAAGATACAAAGAGTTAACGCTACTCAACAAGTAGTAGATGTATTTAAACAAGCAATTAAAAATGGTACCCTTAAGACTGGTGACAGATTACCAAATGAAACTGAGATTGCCAAGGAACTGGGAGTAGGTAGGTCGTCTCTTAGAGAAGCGCTAAAGATATTAGCAGTTTATGGAGTAATTGAATCTAGGCATGGTGAAGGAACTTTCATTGTTGATAATAGAGCGCGGAATTTCTTTGAATTTTTAGGTTATGATTTAAGCAAAAAAAACATGAAAGAATTTATGGAGCTTCGTAGGGTTATCGAGGTGGGAAATATAATTTCCATTTGTGGAAAACTTTCTAAAAAAGAACTTGATTATTTAGAAAGCCAGGTTCAAGTTTTTGAAGAAAAACCGGAAAGAAGTATTTCTGAATATGTGATAGCAGATAAAAATTTTCATGCTGCCATGATTTCATATAGTCATAATAAAATGCTTGAATATATTAATAATATGATTACTGATTTTCGTGAAGATTTATTAAAAAGACTTTTTGAGCATGAAGCAATTGTTACTGATGCAAGAATAGCCCATCGGAGAATTTTAGAGGCTTTAAAAAAAGGAGATCAGAAGAAGTGTATTGAAACAGTGACAAGCCATATAGAAATTACTGTTAAACATGTGGATAACTTATATTAAATCATAAAAAAACTTTACAATAAAAAGCTACTTTGGACAGGGGACCAGTGTAGCCAAACAATAGCATTTTTATATTTGGTATTGTTTGTGGAATTTCCCCTATTATATTTTCAGCAAGAGGTCTGATGACCATACCTATACTAACAAACTAGACATTTTCATTCTAGTAAAAAGGAGGGAAAAGAAGGTTTAAGGGAAAGAATATAAATTATTTTAATTAAATATATCACAAAAGGAGAGAATCTATTATGTTAGTAAAATCAAAAGCTAAAAAACTTGTTGCCTTATTATTTACTGCTGTTATGGCTTTTTCTGTTATTGGTTGTGGCGATTCTGGAACAGGTAAAAAAGCAGCAGCCACCAATGGTACTGATAAAGATTACACATTCAAATTAGCAAATGTTAATAATCCTAAGCATCCGTATACAATTGGTTGTAATAAATTTGCTGAATTAGTTAAAAAAGGTACAGATGGTCATGTCACAATAGAAATCTATGATAGTGGTACTTTAGGCAATGAAAACGATATCATCGAACAAGTACAAATGGGTTCTATTCAATTCGGGCTTGTTGCATCAGCACCTTTTGCTAACACTATTCCAGAAATGTACGTATTTGATTTACCTTTCTTATTTGCTAATCGTCCGGCAGCCTACAAAGTCTTAGATGGTGATATAGGTAAAAATATTTTAGCTAAATTAGATAGTCAGAACATGATTGGTCTTGGCTGGTGGGAAAACGGTTTCCGTCATGTTAGTAATAGTAAACATAAAGTTGTTGTTCCGGCAGATTTAAAGGGATTAAAAATTCGCACTATGGAAAATAAGATTCACATGGCATCTTTTAATGCTATGGGTGCTATTGCTACCCCAATGGCTTGGTCTGAAGTGTTTACAGCTTTACAACAAGGTACTATGGATGGTCTGGAAAATTCTCCGGTTATTTATGCAACAAATGCTTTTTATGAAGTCCAAAAATATTTATCTCTAACTGGTCATTTTTATTCTCCCTCTGTATTTTTCTGTAACAAAGAAACTTTTAAATCACTGCCGGAAAAATACCAAAAAGTAATTTTGAGTGCAGAAAAAGAGGCACGTGATTTCGAACGCAAAACACATGAAGACTTAGATAATTCTTCTATCAAGGTATTAAAAGATCATGGCATGGAAATAACTGAGGTGGATAAAGCTGTTTGGCGGAAGAGTTGTGAATCAGTATATAAAGAAAACAGAGATAAAATTGGTGGCAAATTAATTGATGATATTTTAAGTGTAAAGTGATTGACCTGGATGTAAAATAAAAAGTCATTTTGATTGGGGGTAATAATAATGGCTCTGTTACGCCAGATTAACAAATTAACGACAAGAGTAAACGAGCACATTATGTTTGTATTTTCTGTGATTTTGATTTTAGCTTGTTTTGCTCAAATTTGTACCAGAATAGCAGGAATACCATTATCTTGGTCCGAAGAGCTAGCACGTTATTTAGCTGTATGGTTGACTTTTATTGGAGCTGCCTACGCTCTTCGGAAAGGTAGTCTAGCTATTGTAGAAATTTTATTTAACAAATTATCTGGTACTAGCAAAAAAATATTAATTGTATTTATTTCTATATGTATTTTTGTTTTCTGTATAATCTTAATTCGTTATGGTTTTGCTTTCTCTATGAAGTTTATGAGCCAAACTTCTCCAGCATTACATATACCAAAAGGAATTGTTTATTTAAGCGCTCCGCTTAGTGGTATATTAATGTGCTTGTATCAAATCGAATATTTTATAGACAAGATGAATGAAAAGGGGGCTAATTAATTATGGGTGCTGCACTTCTTTTCATATCACTTCTTTTGTTGTTAGCACTATCTGTTCCTATCGGATTTGCTTTAGGTATTTCTAGTATGCTCTATTTATTGATAGTGCAACATGTGCCTGTTATAGCTACAATACAACGCATTGTTGTAGCAGCTGATTCGTTTTCTTTACTAGCGTTACCACTGTTTATTATTTCCGGTAATTTAATGACTGATGGTGGTATTTCAAGAAGACTGATAGATTTTGTTGATGCTTTAATTGGTTGGGTACGTGGTGGGTTAGCTATTGTAACAACTATGGCCTGTATGTTTTTTGGCGCTATTTCAGGTTCAAACACGGCAACAACAGCTGCTATTGGTAGCATTATGATTCCAGGTATGAAAGACAAAAAATATGACTTGGATTTCGCGGCAGCTGTTACATCTGCTTCCGGAGTATTAGGTGCTATCATTCCTCCAAGCCTAATGATGATATCTTATGGAACAATTACAGGTGCTTCTATAAGTGGATTGTTTATGGGAGGATTTTTGCCTGGTATCCTTTGTGGATTAGCACTTATGTTGGTTAGTTACATTATTTGTCGAAAAAAAGGTTTTGTTAGCGAGCGTAGTTTTTCTCTGAATAGATTATGTAGTACTTTTAAAGATGCTATTCTTGCTTTGATTATGCCTGCCATAGTTTTAGGAGGTATTTATGGTGGTTTCTTTACGCCGACAGAGGCTGCCGCAGTGGCATGTGTGTACTGTTTTATTATTGCAGACTTTGTTTACAAAGAAATCAGCATAAAAGATTTGCCTCGTATTCTGGTACAATCCATACATACTTCTAGCGGAATTATGCTTTTGGTTTGCACAGCTTCTTTGTTTGGTTGGGCCCTTACTGTTGGTAAAGTACCACAGGCTGTTGCTGCTACTATTTTAGGTTTAACGAAAAACAAATTTTTAATACTTTTGCTTATTAATGTTGTTCTTTTAATAGTTGGTTGTTTTTTGGAAAGTATTGCAGCCATAGTTATTATGACACCTGTTTTATTTCCGATTTCCAACGCTATAGGACTTGATCCTATTCACTTTGGTATTATTGTTTGTGTAAACATTTGTATAGGAACATTGACACCACCGTTTGGTGTATGTCTGTTTGTATCATCTGGATTGACACAATTACCGATTGAAAAGATTGCTAAAAAGAGTTTACCATTTCTGGCGACCCTTATTTTATGCTTGATGCTGATTACCTATGTAGAGCCTATTTCTATGCTTTTACCTAACTTATTATCAGGTAAATAAATTTGAAGATGTATGGAAAAACGTATTTAACAAGCTCTTGTGATTATTCTATAAATAAAATCTAAAAGGAGTGTTGGCAATGGTAATGGAAATGGATCCTAAAGCTTATTTGGCAGATTTGATTGCCAAAGCAAGAGTAGCACAAAAAGAATTTGAAACCTATCCGCAAGAAAAAGTAGATAAAGCTGTTAGGGCTATTGGTAAAACTATTTATGATCACGCTGAAGAAATGGCTCATATGGCTGTTGATGAAACCGGTATGGGCAATTACGCCAGCAAAATAGGCAAGTGCCAAGGTAAATCCAAGAGCACCTGGTGGAGAATTAAGGATCAAAAGAGTCGTGGCATTATTGAACGTGATGAGGAACATGGTATTGTGAAAGTAGCAAAGCCCATTGGCGTTATTGGCTGCGTAGCTCCTACTACTAATCCTGTCATCACTTTGATGCACAATTCTATGTGCAGCTTAAAGTGTGGCAATGCTATCGTTATTTGTCCGCATCCCAGAGCAAGAAAGACGGGCGTTCGTACTGTGGAACTTATGAATGAGGCTCTGGATAAGCTGGGCATGCCCAAAAATCTTATCCAGATCATTCCTAATCCTTCTCCAGAATTGTCCAGTGGTTTAATGAGCGCTGTTGATTTCTGTATCTGCACAGGTGGTGCAGGCATGGTCAAGGTTGCTTATTCCAGCGGCAAGCCGGCTATTGGTGTAGGACAGGGCAACGTACAGGTAATAATTGACCGCGATGTTGACCTTAATAACGTAGCTAAGATGGTTATTACCGGACGTATTTTTGATAATGGCGTGCTTTGCACTTGCGAGCAAAATGTTATTTGCCCGAAAGAAAAGAAAGACGAAATGGTTGCTGCTCTCAAGGCTAACGGTGCTTATTATATCGACAACGAAGCTGATGCTCAAAAGCTGAGAGACTGCGTATTCCCACACGGTGTATTAAACAAGGATGTTGTTGGTGCCAGTGCTGTAAAAATTGGCGAGATGGCCGGTTTGGCTGTTCCTGAGGGCACCAAGGCCATTGTTTCCGTAACCCATGGTATTGGTAAGGAAGAAGTTTTGGCTAAGGAAAAGCTTTTCCCTGTACTGGGCATGTTCCTCTATGACACCTGGGAAGAGGCCGTGAATATTGCTAAGACTAATTTGGAAATGGAAGGCTTGGGCCATAGTGTTGTAATCCATTCCAACACTAAAGAGCATATTGAATATGTTCCTACTAAAGTTAATGTTTCTCGTTATGCCGTTAACCAGGTGGGTGGTACTGCTTTGGGCGGTGCTTTAGACAACTTCTTGAACCCGACCACTACCTTGGGCTGTGGGACCTGGGGTAATAACAGCATCAGTGAGAACCTCTGGTTCTATCATCTGATGAATGTCAGTCGTATAGCTTATCGTTTGCCTGAAACGAAGATTCCTACTGATGCAGAAATCTGGGCAGAATAATTTACCTTTCCTTCGCAGAGGATGTTTTGCTCGTCAGGCAGGCATCCTCTGTGCCTCTATTAAAATAATTCCTCCTTGGTAAAATAAAATACTGCCATTAAACAGCCCCACTGTTTAATGGCAGTATTTTATTGTTCTTTTGGTTTATTGAACATGCTGAGAATAAAGTTGCGTACCTTACGAGCCGGCGGCATAGGCGCCTTGGTGTTAATCCAGGATAAATAGATTTGTCTTGTAAAGCCCGGTGTAGAAATTTTCACTTGTTTTACCGGAAGCTCAGCAACATTGGGAGTGTGGGGAAGAATGGTTACTCCACTGTTATTGGCTACGTATTGCAGGGCACCGCTGCATTCGTGAGCCTCTGCAAAAATACGTGGCTTAACCTTCATTTTGGCGAACTCTTTGTCCAGCTGAGATCTCAACCCGCTATCTTCGTCCAAGAAAATAAAAGACTCCTTGGCAATGTCTTCAAATTTTACTGTTTTATTTTTGGCAAAGCGATGTTTCTTAGAGACGATTAAAAATAATTCTTGTTCCAGGAGCGGTACGGAAACGACGTCTTCATCAGTATTGGCAGAAATTGCTAAATCTATTTCGCCATCCTTAAGACTATCGATTAAGCCATGCTGTAAATTCTGGGTAAATTTAAAATTAATGCTGTCGTTTTCTTTTACTTCCTTAAACTTTTCCACGATTTCCGGAAGCAGGGAAGCAGAGGTACTGTAAATGTAGCCAATACGAACATCGCCGCTGTCGCCTTGCTTCATGGCTTTTAAATGTTCTACAGACTCATCAATGGTGTCCAAGGCCTGATTGACATAATCGAGGAAAGCCACCCCATAGGGACTAAGAATCATTTTCTTGTTCTTTTTGGTAAAAAGAGGTACGCCCAGTTCTTTTTCCAGCTCGGCAATTGCATAGCTGAGGGTGGGCTGGGAGATGTGTAGTTCCTTGGCCGCATTCGTATAGTGGAGCACTTTGGCTAATATCTGAAAGTATTGTAATTGTAGCAGAGTCATAGTAAAGACTTCCTATCTCATAGTTTATGTTCTTACAATAATAAGATAGCACAACTTAACTGGAAATGCATTAAGAATTATAGAAAATTTCTATAATTCACCAAGAAAAACGGTATTGGACTCCAACGACTTCTAGCGTTATAGTTAGACACGTAGAAACAAGCTTCGTAAAACTATATCAAAGGAGATAATAAAAATGGCTAGTAGAGAAGTTACACCTGAAGAGATTGCGATGATTGAAGAATTGGTTAAAAAAGCTCATGCAGCTCAAAAGATTTTGGAAACCTATGATCAAGCTCGTATCGACAGACTTTGCCAAGCTGTAGCAGCATCCGTTTGCGACATGAAGGTTTGGGCTAAATTGTCTGATGAAGCAGTTGATGAAACCGCTTTAGGCGATAAGGTTACTAAGAGAAATAAACGTAACAAGATTAAATTAATTTTGAGAGACTGCTTAAGACAAAAGAGCGTTGGCATTATCGAAGAATTACCTGAGAAGGGTATCGTTAAATATGCTAAACCAGCCGGTGTTATTGCTTCCCTGGTTCCTACTACTAACCCTTGCCTTACTCCTGCCGGCCAAATAGTTTATGCTATAAAAGCAAGAGATGCTATTGTTTGTTCTCCGCACCCTCGTGCTAAGAATGTTACCAACAAATGCATCAACATCATCAGAGAGACTTTAAAACGTGAAGGTGCTCCTGAGGATATTATTCAAGGTATTCCTGTTCCTTCCATTGCTGCTTCCATCGAATTGATGAAGCGTTGCGACCTGACCATTGCTACCGGCGGTCGTCCTATGGTTAAATCTGCTTATTCCACCGGTGTTCCTGCTTATGGTTCAGGCGCTGGTAATGCTACTGTTATCATTGATGACACCTGCGATACTCCTGAGCGTCAACATGAAGCTGCTGAAAATACCAGAATTTCCAAATGCTCTGACTTTGGTAGTGGCTGCTCCTGCGATGGCAACTTAGTTATTCATGAATCCATTTACGAGAATATCGTAAAAGAATTGGTTAAAGAAGGCGCTTATTTGGCTAACGCTGAAGAAGCAGAGAAGATTAAAAAAGTTATGTGGGATGAGAACGGTCACCGTCTTCCTAACACAGTAGCTGTTAGTCCTCAAAAATTAGCTTTAACTGCAGGCTTTGAAATTCCTGCTGACCGCAAGTTCATTGCTGTAACCGGCGGTGGCATTAATGATATTGGCAAGCAACATTTCTTCTCCAGCGAGAAGTTGACTACCTTATTAGCTCTCTTCAAATATGAAGGTGAGTTTGAAAATGCTCTTGATATGATGAGAAAGATTTTCGAAGTTGGCGGCAAAGGTCACTCCTGTGGTCTGTACTCCTTCAGCGAAGACCATATCAATCGCCTTGGCATGGCAGCTCCTGTATCCCGTATTATGATTCGTCAACCTAACAACAGAGGCAACTCCGGTTCCGCTTGGAATGGTATGCCTCCTACATCTTCCATGGGTTGCGGCACTTGGGGTGGCAACATTGTTTCCGAGAATATTACCCTGAAACATTATATGAACACCACTTGGGTAGCACGTCCTATGAAGAAAGATATGCCTTCCAACGAAGAGCTGTTTGGTGATTTCTGCAAGCCCAATATGGACGAAGAGTAATACTTAATCTTAATAACCCCTAACCTTCTAAAATATAAGAACGGTTCTGCTAGCGGTAGTCTAGGCCGCCTGCAGAACCGTTCTTGTTTTCTTAGGGTTGTTTTTATGATATAATTTTAATATTATAACGAAGGAGGAACGTAAATGCTTCAATTTCATGGTACTGATGATTATATTGCTTCTGAAGACTTAATGCGCAGTGTAAATATTGCCGCTGCTTTGCAAAAACCTTTATTGATTAAGGGTGAACCTGGTACTGGTAAAACCATGCTAGCTGAGTCCATTGCTAAGAATTTCAACATGGATCTTTTTATTTGGAGTATTAAATCTACTACCAAGGCACAAGATGGCCTTTATGTTTATGATACAGTACAAAGGCTGTATGATAGCCAATTTGGGACAGCAGGTGTAGATGATATTGGTAAATATATTCGCTTGGGAAAATTAGGCGAGGCTTTTAAGCATGCCAACAAATCAATTCTACTTATTGATGAAATCGATAAGGCAGATTTGGAATTCCCTAATGATTTACTTTGGGAATTGGATAAAATGGAATTCTATATTCCTGAAACAGGGGAAACGGTACAGGCTATACAGCGTCCTATCGTTATCATTACTTCTAATGCAGAAAAAGAGTTGCCCGATGCTTTCTTAAGACGTTGTATTTTCCATTATATTGCCTTCCCTGATCCTGATATGATGGAACAGATTGTTAAGGCACATTATCCTGACCTGGAAGAAAAACTTGTTAAATATGCTTTGGATGTTTTTTATAAGTTAAGAAATATTCCGGGTATGTCCAAGAAACCGGGAACTTCTGAATTTTTGGATTGGTTACAGGCTTTGGTTATTGGTGGTATTAAGCCGGAATCTTTAGCAAAAGAGCTGCCTTACGCAGGCGTATTGCTGAAAAAAACAGAAGATTTACATTTAGCGGGGTTATAAAATGTTTACGGATTTTTTATATCTCTTACGTGACTACGGCATGAAAACAAGTCTCAATGAGTGGAACAGCCTGTTGGATGCTTTGGAGCTCAATCTAAATGAAGCAAGTCTGCTGGAGTTCTACTATATGTCGAGAGCCATATTAGTCAAGAAGGAATCTGATTACGATAAATTTGATCAGGCGTTTTATGCATATTTTAAACGTATGCAGGAAACGTCTCCTTTTCCCGCCCAAATGAAGAAGTGGTTGGAAAAGGCCAAGGAAGCTACCCAATTTGATAAGGATGAGGTTGATGCTATTTGGGGTAAAATGACTTTGGATGAAATCCGCAAGCTCATGGAACAGCGTTTGAAAGAACAAAAGTCAGAACACGACGGCGGTACAAAGTGGGTTGGTACCGGTGGACAAACAGCCTTTGGACATTCCGGTTATGCCCCTAAGGGTATACGGGTAATGGGAGAGGGGCACCTGCGCAGCGCCTTAAAGATTGCCGAGGATCGTAATTTTAGGGATTTTAGAAATGATGATGTTTTACAGATTCGCCAATTTCAGGTAGCTTTACGCAAACTGAGACTTCTTTCCAACAAAGATGATGCACCTAAAACCGAACTGGACATTGATGGCACTATTGAAGAGACCTGTAAACAGGCAGGGCAACTAAAGATAGTTATGGAACGGCCTAGAAAAAATCAGACTAAGCTATTGCTTTTAATGGATAGCGGTGGTTCCATGTGGAGCTATGCAGAGCTATGCAGCAGACTTTTTAAGGCAGTTCAGGAATCTACTCAGCTTAAGGATTTAAAAACTTATTATTTTCATAATTGTTTTTATGAAAATCTTTTTACGGATCCTTCCTGCCGTTGGCAAAATAGGATTAAGTCTCAATGGATTTTGCACAATATAAAGCCGGAGTACAAGGTTATTATTGTAGGCGATGCTTCCATGGGACAATCAGAGTTATTGGAAGTTGATGGCAATATTGATTATTATCATAGCAATGAAAAGCCGGGACTATACTGGCTAAGAGCTTTTAAGCGACAGTATCCGGCTATTATCTGGCTTAATCCTCTTCATTATAAATTATGGGAAGATTACTATAGCCCCAGGTCATTAAAAATCATTAAACAAGAGCTGCCCATGTACCCGTTAACGGTGAGTGGATTAGAGGATGGCATACGAGAGCTCTTACGGAAATCAATATAAGTTTAGTATTATAACTAAAAAAGTATCTATTATAATTCCCCACCTCATGATATAATAATTTCGTAAAAAAGCGGATAATTCATGAAGGTGGGGAATTCCGTCTAAAAAAAAAATAGAAGGAGATGGTATGATGAAGAAATTTTTAGCTGCACTAATGATTATGGTAATGGCATTACTGACTGCCGCTTGCGGTGGTGGTGATGCGCCGAAAGAAGCTGCCAAGGGTGGTTCTGATGGTGGTGCTAAACTGGATCGTAGCAAGTACTTTGTAACAGTTCTAACCGGTCCTACCAGCGGTATTTATTTCCCAATTGGCGGTGCTTTTTCCAAGGTAGTTGGCGCTTTGGGGTATAAAACCTCTGCTACTGCTACCGGAGCTACAGTAGAAAATATTAATGCAATTATGTCCGGCCAAGGCGAGCTTGCTATTGCCATGAGTGACTCTGTAATTCAAGCCATTGAAGCTAACGGCGCTTTCCAAGGCAAGAAACCTGCTACTGATTTAAGAGTTATGATGGGCTTGTGGCCTAATGTTTGTCAATTAGTTACTACTTCCGACAGTGGTATCACCAAGTTTTCCGATTTGAAGGGCAAGAAGGTAGGCGTTGGTGCTCCTAACTCCGGTGTAGAAATTAATGCAAGAATGATGTACGAAGCTGCAGGTATGAGCTACAAGGATTCTAAGGTTGACTACTTATCTTATGGTGAAGCTATTGACCAAATGAAGAATGGTCAATGCGATGCAGCCTTCGTTACTTCCGGTTTAGGTAATGCTACCATTAAAGAATTGGGTACAACCAAGAAGATTGTTTTCGTTCCTATCGAGGGCGAACAGTTAAAGAATTTGATGACTAAGTATCCTTATTACATTGAATGGAAGATTCCTAAAGATGTTTATGGTACTGACAAAGATACTACTACTGCTGCTGTAATGAATGTAATGCTGGTTGCCAAGAGCCTTCCTGATGAAGTTGTTTATGATTTGGTAAAGGGCTTCTATGATGCCAAGGGCTTGGAAGTAATTGGTGGTTCTCATGCTACGGCTAAGAAAGAAATTAAGCTTGATACAGCATTGCGTGGTATTAAGGGTACCAAGATGGTTATGCATCCCGGCGCAGCTAAATTCTATGCTGAAAAGGGCATAAAATAATTAACTGATGTTAAAAAGCAAAAAGCTTGTAGCTTTGCTTTTATGCCTGGTCTTAGGCCTTGGCATATGGGGCTATTGGGCCAGCCGGACCGTATTGCGGATATACGATGATAAGTCCGGAAAAATTTATGTAGAGGTTCCAGCCAAAGAAGGCGATAAGCTTTTCTTTGGCTGGTTTCATTCCTTGGAGAAAATTCCTTGGAATGAGTACTACCATATTGGTCCAAACAACTTAATAGTTTTGGATACAATTTCTTTTCCTGCGTTTGGCGCCGGAATTCCAGAAAATAAGGGAAAAGAATGTTACGTCAAGGACGGCCTTATTTATATGGATAAAATAGGTCAGGTATTCCCCAGATTTATTTGGATTAATTCCCATTTTGCTACTAAAGAAATTAAGCTTAATGATATTCATATTACCAGCGGGGAAGAATTGCCTGAACATACCAGATTAATTCTGGTAATCGAAAGGAGAGGGATAAAGTGGCTGAAATGAATGACAAGGATTTAAAACAAGCCGCTTCTGATGCTGCAGCAAATACTGAGGCAGAGGTAAAGCAAGCGGAGACCGCTGCAGCAAAAAGTGCTGCTACCGGAGTTTCTGAAGCGGATGGGAAAATTAAATTTGAGGGTGATGCTGCCCTTATGGAAAAGGCAGATGAAATTGTCAGGAAGGTAGACAAGGAATCTGCAACCAGAATTTTTAAAGATACACCGATGGCTAAAATTTTCTATATTTTGGCTTTGGCTGTTTCTATCTATCACTTATATACCGCGGCCTTTGGACCTCCGGTTACTTTAATTCATAGGTCTTTGCATGTTGGTATGATGTTGGTTATGGGTTTCATGATGTATCCGTTTTCTCGTTCCGGTGGGAATAATAATAGTGTAAAATGGTACGATTGGATTCTCATGATTCTTTCTGCTATCATTCCTGTTTATATGATTGTTAATTATCTCGGTGTAGTAGAAAGAGCCGGACGACCGGATACCATGGATGTTGTTATGGCAACCCTACTGGTAGTCCTGGTGCTGGAATGTACTCGTCGTGCTACCGGTTGGGCTTTAACCATTTTGAGTATTGTTTTTATGGTTTATGGCTTGTTCGGCAGAAATTTCCCAGGCATTTTTGCGCATCGTGGTTATACCTGGGCAGCTTTATCTAACCACTTTTTTGCTAACACAGAGGGTATTTATGGTACTTCTGTCAGTGTTGCTGCCAGCTATATTTTCTTGTTCATTTTATTTGGTTGTGTGATGAACAAGTGCGGCATGGGCTTATTCTTCAACGATTTGGCTTTGGCTTTGGCAGGTTGGACAAAAGGTGGTCCTGCCAAGGTATCCGTTATTGCTTCCGGTTTCTTAGGGTCCATTAATGGTTCTGCTGTTGCCAACGTTGTTACTACCGGTACCTTTACTATTCCTTTGATGAAGAAAACAGGCTATTCCAAGGAATTCGCCGGTGCTGTTGAATCATCTGCTTCTGTAGGTGGTCAGCTGCTGCCTCCTATTATGGGTGCGGCTGCTTTCATCATGGCAGAAATGATTGGTGTTAAATATTCTGAGATTGTTGTCTGGGCAGCTCTTCCTGCTTTGTTATACTATTTGGGTATTATGATTCAGGTACAGCTCAGGGCTTCCAAGGATGGTTTGGTAGGTCTTCCCAGAGAGAAGCTTCCTAAAGTAAGGGATGTAGTAAAGGACAAGGGCCATTTGTTCTTGCCGGTTATTTTCTTGCTTTACATGCTATTCTTTACCAGCCGCACAGTTATTAATGCTGCTTTCTATACCATTCTTGTTACTATCCTTGTAGCAGCAACCAAGAAGTCCACTCGTATGTCCTTCAAGGATTTGTGCGATGCGTTGGTAGATGGTACTAAGCAAACTGTATCAGTAGCACTGGCCTGCGCTTGCGTGGGTATTATCATTGGTGTTTCTTCTAAAACAGGTTTTGGTTTAACCATTGCTAATACTATTATTGCTATTGGTGGTAAGAGCCTTATTTTTACGTTGTTCTTCTCTATGGTTACTTGTATGATCCTGGGCATGGGTCTTCCTTCCATACCGGCCTACATTATCACGGCAACCATTGCTGCTCCTGCTCTGGCTAAATTGGGTATTCCCGTAGCAGCAGCCCATATGTTCTCTTTCTACTTTGCAATGTTCGCCAACCTGACTCCTCCTGTGGCCTTGGCAGCCTTTGCGGCAGCCGGCTTATCTGGTGGTGATCCTATGAAGACCGGTCTACAGTCTGTAAAGCTTTCCATTGCCGGTTTCATTGTTCCTTACATGTTTATTTATTCACCGCAATTAATGCTCATCAATACCACCTTTGCAGAGGGCTTATACACAGCTCTTACTGCCAGCCTGGGTGTATTTTTGATTGCAGTTGCTGTTGAGGGTTATGTTTATGCTCTTGTAGCATGGCCTTTAAGAATCTTGTGTGCTGTAGGTGCTTGCGGTCTTATCTACAGTGGTATTAAAACTGACCTTGCCGGTTTAGCTGTTCTTATTATTTTGCTTATCATTCAAAAGAGAAAAGCAAAGGCTCTTAAGAAGGCTACTCCTGCTGCATAAGGGTAATTTAATTTAGAAAGTTGCATTATTCCTCGCCTGGCACCAGGTTGTCAATGCCAGTCTCCGGAATAGTGCAACTTTTTTATATTTACTGGCGTTGTTTGCTTTACATTATTCCGAACTTGTAGTAAAATGACACCAGTTGAATAAGACAGTTCGCTTGCACCATCCTGTCTATAAACAAAACCAGGGCTTAGATGGAGATGTCTAAGTCTGCCATCTTTTTTTTATGTGAAAAGGAGAATAATATGTTTAAGCAAAATTTATCTACCACACAAAAATTAACACTATCTGCATTGGTTATGGCTCTTTATGTCGCTGTGATGTTTTTTACCCAAAGCTTTGCCTTTGGACAATACCAGGTTCGCATAGCTACGGCTATTTATGCCTTGGCCGCTATTTATCCCTTTCTGATTATTCCCTTGGCCTTGGCTAACTTACTGAGTAATCTGGTGATGGGAGGTCTTGGACCACTGGATATGATTGGTGGTTTCTGCGTTGGTTTGTTAACTACCACTCTGATTGTTTTAGTAAAGAAAAATGATTTGCCCAATTTGCTTATTGCGGTAATAATTACTTTGATTCCCGGCTTAGGGGTGCCTATTTGGTTGTCCTATTTATTACATGTGCCTTACGGGGTGCTGGCTTTTTCTTTGGTGGTAGGTCAGGTTGTTCCCGGTATTGTAGGCAGCGTGCTTGTAACTGCGTTGGAAAAACGTTTATATGGAGCTACAGATTGGAAGGAGTCGCGTTCTCATGCGGAATAAAAAGGAGCTTACCGGCGTAACGCTGTTAGGTAAAGGTGCAACAAAATACGCAGATGATTACAGTCCGGAAATTTTAGAAGCCTTTATGAACAAGCATCCGGAGCGTGATTATTTTGTTAAATTTAATTGTCCGGAATTTACCAGTCTGTGTCCGAAAACAGGGCAGCCTGATTTTGCTACTATTTATATTTCCTATGTACCGGATAAAAAGCTGGTAGAGAGCAAATCTTTAAAATTGTATTTATTTAGTTTTCGCAATCATGGCGATTTTCATGAGGATTGTGTGAATATTATTTTAAACGATTTGTTGAAGCTGCTGGCGCCCAAGTATATGGAGGTGTGGGGTAAGTTCACACCTCGCGGTGGTTTGTCCATTGATCCATACTGTAATTATGGCAAACCCAGAACCAAATGGGCTAAGGTAGCAGAAGAAAGATTATGCTATCACGACATGGATCCTGAAAGGGTCAGCTATAGATAAGTTTTACCAGTGGGGACGGAGTCAAATTTACCATTTGACTCCGTCCCTACTGTAAATTTGACTTTACTTGTTAACCTTGTTAGACTAAGTCCATATTATTGAGCTAAGGATTGATATACTATGAAAAAAGTTGTTATTGCCATGAGTGGTGGAGTTGATAGCAGTGTGGCCGCAGCCTTGTTAAAGGAACAGGGCTATGAGGTTTTGGGTATGACCATGCGCCTGTGGCAGGACGAGAGACAGCCTGCAAATACACAGGCAGAGAAGGATGCAGCCAAGGTATGTGAAATTCTGGGCATTAAGCATCAGGTGGTGGACTATAGAGATATTTTTAAGGCCACGGTAGTGCAATATTTTTTGGATGAATACGCAGCTGCCAGAACACCTAATCCCTGTGTTTATTGCAATAAAAAGATCAAGTTTGGTGAGCTGTTTAAATCTGCCATGGAGGCCGGGGGAGATTATTTGTCTACCGGTCATTTTGTACGTCTTGCGCAGGTAGATAACAAGTATTATATTGCCAAGGCTAAATGTTTGGCCAAGGACCAAAGCTATGTGCTTTACCATTTGCAGCAGGACATTTTGGCTAAGGTAATGTTTCCCTTAGGTGAGTTTTCCAAGGATGAGGTAAGGGAAATGGCTAAGGACAGAAATTTGCCTGTTTTTGCTAAAAAGGATAGTCAGGAAATCTGTTTTATTCCTGATAATGATCATCATAGTTTTATGCGCTGTTATGGCAGGGCGGCTGACAAGCCTGGCAATTTTGTGGACCTGCAAGGTAAAGTCTGGGGAAGACACAAGGGCCTTAGCCACTATACCATTGGTCAACGCAAGGGATTGGGCATCGCAGCCAAGGAGCCGCTATTTGTCTTGGCCCTTAATGCAGTTAAAAATGAAGTGGTGCTGGGCTTTGCCAACCAAGCCGGGTGTACAGGCCTGACAGCGGGAGATGTTTCCTTCAGTGATGGCATATTCAGGCAGGAGTCTTTTACTTGTCAGGTGAAAATTAGATACAATGCCAAACCTCAGGAGGCTGTCGTGACACCTGAGTCCGTTACTAAAAGCGCCACTGTAACGTTTACCGCGCCTTTACGGGGAATTGCTCCGGGGCAGGCGGTGGTCTTTTACCAAGGTGAGCTTTGCATAGGTGGCGGTACTATCTTAGCTAGTATTCATTGACACTGAGGGTTAAATTTAATATAATTTATGCGTATGTGTATATAGTTAGGAGACTGTTTATAATGAAAAATCTTACAGGAAATGAGTTACGACAAAAGTTTTTAGATTTCTTTGCTGCCCGCGGGCATTTGATATTACCCAGTGCATCTTTAATTCCTCACGACGATCCATCTTTGCTGTTAATCGGCGCCGGCATGGCACCCTTTAAACCCTTTTTTACAGGCAAGATGAAGCCACCTTCTCCGCGTATTGCTACTTGCCAGAAATGCGTGCGTACCGGTGATATAGAGAATGTAGGACGTACTGCTCGCCATCATACCTATTTTGAAATGTTGGGCGACTTCTCTTTTGGTGATTATTTCAAGAAAGAAATTATTCCCTGGTCCTGGGAATTCTTGACCAAGGAATTGGAGCTTCCTGCTGACAAGCTGTGGATCACTATTCATACCAAAGATGATGAAGCCTATGATATCTGGCACAACGTTGTAGGTGTGCCTGCTGAACGTATTGTCCGCTTGGAGGACAACTTCTGGGAAATCGGTACAGGTCCTTGTGGTCCTGATTCTGAAATTCATATTGATTTAGGTGTAGAGCGCGGCTGTGGCAAACCCACCTGCGGACCCGGCTGTGATTGTGACAGATTCCTGGAGTTGTGGAATCTGGTGTTTACTCAATTTAATAAAAATGAGGATGGTTCCTATACACCGCTGGTTCACAAGAATATTGATACCGGCGCAGGATTGGAGCGTATTGCTTCTGTGCTGCAAGGCAAGCCGTCTAATTTTGAGACTGATTTGATATATCCCATTATTGAATATGCTGCCGGTATTTCTAAAAAGGAATATGGCAAGGATAAACAAACTGATATTTCTCTGAAAGTAATTGCCGACCATGCCAGAAGTCTGACCTTTATGATTGGCGATGGCATTTTGCCTTCTAACGAAGGCAGAGGCTATATTTTGCGTCGTATCTTAAGACGTGCTATTCGGCATGGCAGATTGTTAGGTATCAAGGATACCTTCCTGGTTGGTGCTGCTGACGTAGTAATCGGTATGTATGGTGAACATTATACTGACCTTGTAGAAAAAGCTTCCTATATTAAGAAGGTCATTGCCATGGAAGAAAGTAGATTCATGGCTACCTTGGAGCAGGGCACGGAGCTTTTAAATACTGCTATTGCTGATTTAAAGGCCAAGGGTCAAAGTACCTTGTCAGGAGCTGAGGCTTTCAGACTTTATGATACTTTTGGTTTTCCTTGGGAATTAACTGAAGAAATTTTAGCTGAGCAAGGGCTTACCATGGACAAAGCTGGTTTTGACAAGGCCATGGAAGAGCAAAGAGAAAGAGCTCGTGCTGCCCGTAATGACAAAGAGGGCAGGCCGGTGGTTTATGATACCAGAAAGCTACAGGTGAATAAACTAACTGTTGATGAAACAAGTGATAAGGGTTCGATAGTTGCTATTTATCCTATTGGCGATCCACAAGGCATTGCTACGGCTCAAGATGGTACTGAGGTTGCCATTATTTTGGACAACACTGGTTTCCATGCTGAGGGCGGTGGACAATTGGGTGATACCGGTCGTCTCTTGGCCAGTGCCGGCATAGTAAATGTTGAAAACACCAAGAAGCTGCCGGATGGTTCCACTATTCATTTAGGTTCTGTCGTAGAAGGAACAATCAGTGTAGGTGATGGGGTAATCTTTGAAATCAACAACGAACGCAAACATGATATTGCTCGTAACCACACGGCAACACATTTGCTGCAAGCTGCTTTGCGTTTAGTTTTAGGTGATCATGTTAATCAGGCCGGCAGCTATGTTGGTCCTGACAGATTGCGTTTTGACTTTTCTCACTTTGCACCTGTTACTGCTGAGGAGCTGCTAAAGGTAGAGAATATTGTTAATGAAAAGATTTTGGCATCCATTCCTTTGGAAATTGAAGAAATGGCTATAGAAAAAGCTAAGGCCAAGGGAGCGATGGCTCTCTTTGGAGAAAAATATGGCAATGTGGTCAGAGTAGTCAGCGTACCTGGCTATAGCATGGAATTGTGTGGTGGTGTCCATGTCCACAATACCGCTGAATTGGGCATGTTTAAGATTCTGTCAGAGTCCAGTGTAGGCGCAGGTGTGCGTCGTATTGAAGCTGTGACAGGACATGGCACTTTAGCTTATATCAGAGAAACTGAAGGTTTGGTTAATGCTGTAGCCGGTGGTCTTAAAACCAATCCTACTCAAATTATGTCCCGTTTGGCTGCTTTACAAGATGAAGCAAAACAGGAAAAACATAAGTGTGAGCAACTGGAGCAAAAGCTGGCTGCCAGCCAGTTAGGTTCTGTTGATCAAGATGCAAAAGATATTAAGGGCTTTAAGGTTTTAGTAAAACAAGTTGCCTGTGACAATGTGGATGCTCTCCGTCAGATGGGTGACCAGCTGAGAGATAAGCTGGGTGGTATTGTTGTTTTGGCAGCACCTATGGGCGAGGGAAAAATCAGTGTTTTGGCCATGGCCACGAAAGATGCTGTCGCTAAAGGTTTCCACGCAGGAAAGGTTGTTAAAGAAGTTGCCCAGATTATGGGCGGTGGTGGCGGTGGTCGTCCTGATATGGCGCAAGCCGGCGGTAAGGATGCAAGCAAATTGCCTGAGGCGTTGGACAAAGCCTGGGAAATAATTCCACAGCTGCTAAAATAAGAAGGTGTGAGTATGCGTACTAAAGATAAATATGGTGAAAAGCTGGGAGAGGCAGTAAGAATTCTGCTTAATAAAAAAAAGATAGATGAAATTACTGTTAATGAAATCTTGGCCAAGGCTAAAGTAAGCCGCTATCATTTTAACAAGTCATTTGGTACTAAAATGGCTTTGGTAGAATGGGAGTATATGCATATTTTGGCTCGGGAAGGCAAGAATATCTTAGGTAGTTCCTGCTGGTCTGAAGCCATTTATAAGAAGTTTTGCTTGTATGAAAAGCACCTAAAATTTTTCCAGCATATCTACCAAAGTACCGGCATTAAACATATTCGTGAAACCAATCAGCGCTTTGTGCATGATGCCTATATGTTGATGCTCAGGCACGAAAAGGCAGATTTGGACAATCCCCATATTTTGTTTGCTGTGGAAATGACGGTAGTCGGTGGCGAAGAAATGACCAACAGATGGGTTGCCGATGGCATGAAGGTACCAAAAGAAGTAATGCTGGTACTTTTTCAGGAATCAATTCCCAAGTGTATTTGCCAATATTTCAAATAAGCAGCTTTTAGGGAGAAACTACAGGTTTCTCCCATTTTTCTCTTATTTGTGTTACAATAATGTAATGTAAGAAGGAGGTCGTTCTATGTCCGAAACATCTCAAGAAACAACAATGTTTAAACCCATTAAAGAACAGAAAAATGTCTCAGAGGTAATCTGCGAAGTTTCTGCTGCTTTAAAGGAAAAAGGTTATGATCCTATTGCTCAATTAGCCGGGTATCTGCTAAGTGGAGACCCTACCTATATCACCAGCTATAAGGATGCCAGGATGAAAGTCCGCCATTTTGAAAGATACGAACTTTTAGAAGAGCTCATAAATAAATATTTGCAGGCTGATAAATAAGATGAGAATCATGGCCTTGGATTTAGGCACTAAAACCATTGGCGTGGCGGTTAGCGATGCTACCTGCCTTATTGCCCGTGGTGTAGAAACTATCAGGCGTGCCGGTACGGTAAAAGATTTTGCCAGGCTTACAGAACTGATTGCTGCTGAAGAAGTGGACACCATTGTTTTAGGCTATCCTAAAAATATGAATGGTACTATTGGTGAAAGAGCAAAAAACAGTGAGGCTTTTGGTGCGCTTTTACAAGAGCATTTTCCTCAGCAAAAAATTGTCTTGTGGGACGAGCGCTTGTCTACAGTGGCAGCTGAGAAGGTTCTTATCAGTGCTGATTTACAACGGAAGAAACGCAGAAAAATCATCGATATGATGGCTGCGGTAGTTATTTTACAAAATTATTTAGACCACCAAAGGAGGTAATAACATGACAGACGAAAAGAAGTTACCGGAGGCAGATGATCAGGAAGCCATCGTTGTTATCACTGATGAAAAGGGTCAGGAAACTTTTTTTAGGGAAGAAATGGTTATACCGTTGGGAAAAAAGAATTTTGCTCTTTTAGTAGAGATTCCCAGTGAAGATGCAGAAGAAGATATAGATGAAGATACAGACGAGGACGCAGATGATAATGTAGTTGTAGCCAGAATAGACTTTGATGAAAATGGTGAACCTGTTTATTTAGACCCTACAGATGAAGAATTTGCTATGGTTAAAGAAGCTTATGATAAGCTGACAGAAGAAACAGAAAGCTGATTAACAGGAAGGTTATCATGTCCAAAAAATTTTTGCCCATTCTAATAGCCTTGGTTCTTGCCTTTGCTTTTGGTGGGTATTGGTATTTTAATTACTCCAATGATAATGCCAGTTTGGCTACGGGACAAAAAGTTAATTTCACAGTGAAAAATGGTATGACAACGGCAGACATTGCCAACATGCTGCACAAATTACATTTGGTCAATACGCCGGAGTCTTTCCGGATGGCTGCCAAGCTGCGTGGTTTGGATAGTGCGCTGCAGGCCGGTGACTACGAAATCATTAGCGGTATGTCCAATAAGGAAATTGTGGACATTTTGGCCAAAGGTGAAGTGCGCTATGCGGTCTTTACAGTTCCGGAAGGCTACACTATCAATCAGATTGCAGATAAGCTGGAGGCCGAGCATCTTGGTAAGGCTGCTGATTTTAGAGATGCAGCCCGTAATTATACTCCTTATCCTTATATGCAAACAGACAATAAGGATGTAATTTACAAGGCAGAAGGTTTTGCCTGTCCCTCTACTTATTATTTAACCAATGGAACTTCAGAAAAAGATGTGTTGACTGTGATGGTTAAAGAGTTTAACAAACGCCTTACAGTGCAAATCCAAAATGATATTAAGTCCACCGGTATGAATATCAGAGATGTAGTTAACCTGGCTGCCATGGTGGAAAGAGAAGCAATTTTTAAAGAAGAAATGCCTCTTATTGCCGGTGTATTTTTAAGACGCTTAAAGATTTATATGCCGATTCAATCCGATACTACCATACAGTATATCTTAGGTCGTCAAAAAGAAGAATTAACTATTGCCGATACCAGGATTGATTCTCCGTATAACACCTATGTCAATGCCGGCTTACCGCCCGGACCTATTGATAATCCCAGTATGGAAGCCGTGGAGGCAGTTATTCATCCTACTAATACTGATTTTTTATATTTTGTTGCGGATAAGGCGGGGCATCATCGCTTTACCAAAACATATGCAGAGCATTTAAAAATGATTGAAGAAATTCATGGGAAAGAACAATAATGCAGAAAATAGAATTATTAGCTCCCGCCGGGAGCATGGATAAATGTAAAATGGCCTTGCTCTACGGAGCAGATGCAGTTTACCTAGGTGGTAAAAGCTTTGGACTCAGAGCTTTTGCCGCCAATTTTTCTCTGGAAGAAATCGCCCAGGCAGCAGAGTATGCTCATAGTCTGGGGAAAAGAATTTATGTTACTGTTAATATTTTTGCTCATAACGAAGATTTAGAGCAACTGCCTGATTATCTGAGAGCCCTGGAAAAATGCCGAGTTGATGCTTTATTGGTTTCTGACTTAGGTGTTTGGCAAATTTGCCGGAACGTAGTTCCTCATATGCCTTTACATGTCAGCACCCAGGCCAATACCACCAACTATGTAGCAGTAAAGACTTGGGAGCAGTTAGGCGCTTCTCGCGTTGTTTTAGCCAGAGAATTATCGCTTCAGGAAATGCAAGAAATTGGCAGTAAAACCAAAGTAGAGCTGGAAGCTTTTGTGCACGGTGCTATGTGCATTTCCTACTCCGGTAGATGCCTTTTAAGCAGTTATTTTACCGGACGTGACAGCAACAGAGGTTCCTGTGCCCAGGTTTGCCGCTGGGAATTTAATCTTACGGAAAAAAACAGGCCGGGAGAAGAGTTTCCTATTGAGGAAGATCAACGAGGGACCTATGTCTTTAATTCCAAGGATTTGTGTCTGCTTGACTTTCTTCCCGAACTGGTGCAGGCCAGAATCAGTAGCTTTAAGATTGAAGGCCGCATGAAAAGCGTACATTATGTAGCTACGGTAGTAAGTGTTTATCGTCAAGCTATAGATAGCTATATGGCTGATCCTGAGCATTACCGGGTTTTGCCTGGCTGGCGTCGGGAGCTGGAGAAGGTTTCCCATCGTCCGTATTCCACCGGTTTTGCTGAACATAAGCCTGATAGCAATAGTCAGGTTTATACAACTTCCTCCTATGAGCAGACCAGTGATTTTGTGGCTTTGGTCACAGGATACGATGCTGTTAACAAACGAGTAAGCCTGGAACAAAGGAACAATGTAGGGGAGAACGAGACTTTGGAAATTTTGACTCCTCAGGGCAAGCTGTTGCCTTTTGTTTTGCAAGATATGAAAAATGCTGAGGGAGAAAGTATTACTGTTGCCCCGCATGCTCAAATGGTTTTCTCCTGCCCTAGTGCTGAAGAAATACCTCAATTTTCTTTGGTAAGGAGATTGCACCATGGTTAAGGGCATCATGTATTTACAATTAGAACCAAAATATATTACAGACTTAAATAGAATTTTTGAAGGGTATGAGTATTTGGCTTTAGTAAGTACTGTAGACAATAAAAAAGCTATTGTAAAGTTGAGAGGAACTCCAGATACTTTCCCGGAAATGGAAAAAGTTGTGACTCATCTACCTTTTCCTGCAAAAATTTTAGAGGATTTTGAAGAATAATATAGGCAAAGTGGCTAAAATATGCTAAAATATTTTAGTGATTTTCTTTGTTAGGAGGTTTGTATGTCTAAGCTAACTAAACTAAGAACTTTACTCAAGACGGAAAAAATAGACGGAATATTTATAAAGGGGGACACCTCCCTTAGATATTTCACCGGTTTTACCGGCGGAGAAAGCTTGCTTTATGTAGATAAGGAGCAAGCGGTCATAATCACAGATTCACGCTATATCCTGCAGGCCGGGGAACAGGCTCCCAATTGTACGATTGTGGAGCATACCAAGGGCTTCTGGCCGGAGGTGGCTAAGCTTGAGGTAGGTACTAATCTGGGCTTGGATGGAGATTATTTTTCCTATACCGAGCAAACTGCCTTAGCTAAGGCCTTGCCTAAAGCCTTATGGAAAAACATGGAGCTTTCTAAGCTGCGGCAGGTGAAGAGTCAGGAAGAAATTGCTCTGATTCAAAAGGCAGTGGACATTTCTGATCAGGCTTTTGCCCAGCTCATTCCTAATATTAAAGCTGGCAGGAAGGAATGTGATTTGGCAGCTGAGCTGGAGTACTACATGCGGTTGCTAGGTTCTGAAAAGACTTCTTTCACCACCATTGTGGCATCAGGAGTGCGAGGAGCTTTACCCCACGGTGTTGCTTCAGACAAGCGGATTCAGCTAGGTGAATTGGTGACTTTTGATTTTGGGGCCACTTACCACGGCTATTGTTCTGATATAACCAGAACGGTCTGCATAGGTGAGGCAGAAACCTGGCAAAGGGAAATTTACAGCATCGTTTTAGAGGCTAATTTCTTAGGCGAGAAAATTGCCAAACCCGGTGTTTCCGGTTTTGCCGTTGACAAGAGAGTTCGCGACTTTATAGCAAAAAAAGGTTACGGAGCTTATTTCAGACATGGTCTGGGACATGGCGTTGGTATGGATATTCACGAACATCCGGTGGTTAATTCCCGTAACAAAGAACCTTTACCGGTTAATGCCATAGTTACTATTGAACCAGGTATTTATTTACCGAATAAAGGTGGTTTACGTATTGAAGACACAGTACTCATTACAGATACAGGCTGTCAGCGATTAACTAATGCTCCTAAGGAGTTATTAGAACTATAACAAACATTAAAAACTTGGAGGCTTCTTATGATTTCAACAAATGATTTTAGAACTGGTGTTACTGTAACAATTGATGGAGATGCTTGGCAGGTAGTAGAATTCCAACATGTAAAACCCGGTAAAGGTGCTGCTTTCGTGCGTGCTAAAATGCGTAACCTTTGCACCGGTGCTGTAGTTGAGAGAACTTTCAATGCTGCAGAGCGTATGCCTAAGGCTATTGTAGAGCGTCGTGCTATGCAATATCTTTATAAAAATGGCGACAATTTCGTATTCATGGACAATGAAACCTATGAACAAAGCGAATTGACCAAAGAGCAATTGGGTAATGCTATCAATTTCTTGAAGGAAAACATGGAAGCTAAGGTTATGGTTTATGAAAACCGTATTTTGGGCGTGGAGCTTCCCAATACTGTTGAGCTGACCGTAGTTGAAACTGAGCCCGGTATTAAGGGTGATACTGCTACCGGTGGCAGCAAGAATGCTACTTTGGATACCGGCTATGTAGTTAAGGTACCTCTGTTCATCAACGAGGGCGATGTATTACGTATTGATACAAGAAGTGGCGAATACATTGAAAGAGCTTAGAACAAATATAAAGACCTTCTTATAGAAGGTCTTTTGTTTTACTGTTTATGGCAAGAATATACAGCTTATAAGGGTGCGACGAGAAAGGGAATCGGATGAAAACTGTTTATTTAATAAGACACGGTGAAACTGAATATAATAGTGAGCATAAGCTGCAAGGCACTGTTGACACTATGCTTAGTGAAATTGGTAAGCAGCAGGCCCTGCACTTGGCACAAAGAATGCAGGACGTTGCTTTAAAGCAAATCTTTTGCAGCAATTTAGCTCGTACCAAGCAAACCGCTGAGCCTTTGGCACAGGCAAAGGGGCTGCCGATTATCGAAATTCCTGCTTTGCGGGAAGTGTCTTTTGGTATTTGGGAAAGTGTACCCTTTAAAATTATTCAAGAAAAATATCCTAAAGAACTACATGATTTCTTCCACAGCCCGCTTAATTTTAAAATTCCCGGCTGTGAGCCGTTTGCTGACGCGCAAAAAAGAGGTTGGCAGGCTGTACAAGATATTATTAAGCAGCAGGAAAATGATACCTCGATAGCGATTGTTACCCACGGCGGTATATTAAGAACTATTTTCTGTGCTCTTTTACATATGGACTTAAATGCTATGTGGGAAATCAATTTTTATAATACGGCAGTGTCTTGTATTTATGAACAAAAACCTGGAGATTATTATGTAAAGTATATTAATAATATTGAAAAATTATAAACCAAGTTATGAATGATTTAAATAATTTGACTTTTGACATTTGGTACGTTACTATGAACAGGGTGTTTCAAAGGAGACAATAAAAAGGAGTGACGTACATGAAAGAAGACAAAACATTAACTTGTAGTGACTGTGGCAAGGAATTCATCTTTTCGGCATCGGAGCAGGAGTTTTATGAAGAAAAGGGCTTTCAGAACGATCCCAAAAGATGCCCTGATTGCAGAGCCGCCAGAAAGCAAAAAGTAAATGGCCCCAAGCAATTGTATGATGCAACCTGCGCAAATTGTGGCAAAGCTACGCAAGTGCCTTTCCGTCCATCCATGGACAGACCGGTTTATTGCCGTGATTGTTACAACCAATTAAAAGATCAGGGAAAAATCTAAAAGAAAATTAGCCGACTACAGCATAATGTAGTCGGTTTTTCTGTTCTTTTCAGACATTTTTTGTTATAATGATACCGTATGAGACTATAACAACAGAGGAGAGAGACTTATTTTAGAATTTAAAGAGATTGAACTTAACGACAAACCCATTTTTGATGAGTTTTTTCATGATGGCATTTATCACGCTTCCGAGGCTTGTTTTGGAACCTTATTTATTTGGAGAGGCTGTTATGAAACATCTTGGGTTATTGCCCATGGCGCTTTGATTATTAAAGTTACAGTGAATAATTTTACTTTTGTTATGCCTGCTTTTGGTGGAGTTAGTGGTGATTTACCGAAAATGCTGGCTGAATTAAAAGAATATTTTAAAGGACAGCCTTTTGAATTGCATGGCCTTTACAAAGAAACACTGGATAGGTTTAAAACCTATCTACCTGAGCTTACGGATTTTATTCCGGATAGAGACAACTGGGACTATGTTTATTTAAGAGAAAAATTAGCAACCCTGTCAGGACGTAAATACCACGGCAAGAAAAATCACGTTAATGCCTTTTTCAAGGAATATCCTGATTATGTCTATGAACCAATCACACCGGCCAACGTGGAAGAATGTATTAAATTTGGTGAACAGTGGTGCGAAAGACGGGCTGAAACTGATAGCACTATTAATTGTGAATATTGTGCCATAAAGCAAGCTCTAAATAATATGGAGGTCCTGGGTATAAAGGGTGGTCTGATCAGAATTAACGGACAAGTCGAAGCTTTTAGCTTTGGCGAAAAAATTAATAAGGAAACAGCCGTTGTGCATGTGGAAAAAGCTAATCCCAACATTCGCGGTTTATATACAGCTATCAACATGTTATTTGCTCAGAACGTTTTTCCTGAGGTTACCTATCTGAACAGGGAAGAAGACATGGGCAAGGAAGGCTTGAGAACAGCCAAGGAATCCTATCATCCGGAATTCATGGTAGAGAAATACAATATCGTTGTAAAATAAGAGGAGACTTTATGGATTGTCGTCTAATAAACCAAGACACAATTAAACAAGTAGCTGCTTTGTGGGACTGTTGTTTTGAAAAAAAAGACAGCAGCTTCTACAAATGGTATTTTCAAGAATATGTTTTGAAGCAAAATAAAATCGTAGGTGGTTTTGATGACCAAAAGCTTGTTACCATGGTTCATCTTAACCCCTATGTGCTTCATTTGCGTGGCCAAAATCAAAAAGTTAAATATTTAGTAGGAGTAGCTACTGACCCTGTTGCCAGAGGGCAACATAAAATGGGTGAACTGTTAGCTACTACTTTTAATTTATTACGGGCTGCAGGTCATAAGGTAGCAATTTTAGAACCTATCAACGCAGGTATATATCAGCCCTATGGTTTTGCCTACACTTTTAACAGACTTAAGTATGCCCTGCCTTTAGCGGAGCTTACCGTTCCTTACGTAGATTATGATTTACCCCTTCGACAGATAAAAACTTCTGAAGCAGAAGCTACCCTGGCTCCCATCTATGCCCAGGCCATGGAACACTATGCTAGCTACATAGTACGGACTACAGCCAATTGGCATAATCTGCTGCAGACAGCAGAGGACGATGGCTGCACTACTGTTGTAGTAAGTGATGGTAAGGCGGAGGTGGGTTACCTCTTATACTATGTTGAAGGAGAAACTGTTAAGGTACAGGAAATGCTGTCCTTAAATCAAGCTGTTCATTGCAGATTGCTAGGCTATCTAAAATCTTTATATGGTACCTATAAGCAACTGGAATGGCTCAGCGCACCTGATGATTTAACCTATTTATACTTTAGGGAGCAACAGTATTCTCCCAGAGTGGAACCTTTTATGATGGCGAGAATCATCAATGCCGGAAAAATATTGGAGGAGCTGAAGGCGCCGGCTGAATTTGACGGCACCAAGCTTGTTCTTTATATCAAGGATGAATTCATGAATATGAACCATCTTTATACGAAAGTAGTTTTTGATGCCAAGACAGGCGTGGAGCTTAGGGATACCCTGCAAGACCCTGATATCACCATGGACATCACTACTTTTACCCAGCTTTATTTTGGTACCTACGATGCTTGGCATTTATACCGGCAAGGCCGTATCCTGGCTCCGGAAGCAAAGCACCTGGATATGTTATCAACATTGTTTCCCAAGGGAAACAATTTCATTAACGAATATTTTTAAGGCGGAGGCGACCATGGAAGTGCAAATCAAGAGAATTTTTGTAGAAAAGAAAAAGGAATACGCAGTTGAGGCAAATGGTTTGCTATCAGATTTAAAACACACTTTGGGATTAAAACATCTCACCGGTGTGCGCATTGTGAATCGTTATGACCTAACAGGCATTAGCGATGAAGATTATTTAGCTGCCAAACAATTTGTTTTGGCTGAACCTCCTTTGGACAAGACCTACGAAGAGGAATTAAAAATACCGGCTAATGCCACGGCTTTTGTGGTGGAGTTTTTGCCGGGACAATATGATCAGAGAGAGGATTTTGCCGAGCAATGCATTCAGCTGATTTCTCAAAAAGATCGTCCTGTAGTTGCTTCTGCCAAGGTGTATATTTTAACAGGCAAGCTAACACCTAAGGAAATTGCTAAAATCAAAAAGTATTGCATTAACCCTGTAGAGGCTCAAGAGTCTTCCCTGGCTAAGCCGGAAACCTTGGATGTTGCCTGGGAGAAGCCGGCAGCTGTTGCTATTGTGACCGGCTTTGATAAATTCTCCGTTAAGGAACTGGAGAAATTTAGGGCAGAGCAGGGCTTGGCTATGAGCTTTGCCGATTTAGCTTTTGTGCAAAAATATTTTAAGAAGGAAAGGAGAGATCCTTCTATTACAGAAATTAAGGTCTTGGATACCTACTGGTCTGACCACTGCCGTCATACTACCTTTGAAACTAAATTGAAAAAGGTAACCATTGAAGACAGTTTGTTCACGGAGCCTGTTAAAGAGGCTTACAATCTTTATAAGAAGGACAGACAATTTGTGTACGGCAAGGGCAGCAAACGGCCGGTTACTTTGATGGACATGGCTGTCTTAGCTACCAAAAAGCTGAAAAAACAGGGCCTTATTCCTGATTTGGATGCTTCTGAAGAAATCAATGCTTGCAGTATTGTTGTTCCCATTAAGAATAATAGGAAAACTGAAGACTGGCTGGTTATGTACAAAAACGAAACCCATAACCATCCTACTGAAATAGAACCATTTGGTGGCGCAGCTACTTGCTTAGGCGGAGCTATCAGAGATCCTTTGTCAGGTCGTAGCTATGTATATCAAGCTATGAGAGTAACAGGCGCGGCTGATCCCAGAACTCCATATGAAAAGACTTTGCCGGGCAAGCTTCCCCAAAGAAAATTAACTCTTGGTGCAGCTGCCGGTTATAGCTCCTATGGTAACCAGATCGGTTTGGCTACCGGTAGTGTAGAAGAATATTATCACGATAAATTTGTAGCTAAACGTATGGAGATTGGTGCCGTTATTGGCGCTGCTCCCAAGGATGCCGTGGTGCGGGAAAGACCTGCTGCCGGTGATATCATAGTGCTACTAGGTGGACGTACGGGCAGAGATGGTATGGGCGGTGCTACCGGTTCCTCCAAGGAACATACCGAAAAATCCCTGGCTACTTGCGGTGCCGAAGTACAAAAGGGCAATCCTCCTACCGAAAGAAAGATTCAAAGATTGTTCCGCGACAAGACAGTTACCAGATTAATAAAGCGCTGCAATGACTTCGGTGCAGGTGGCGTTTCTGTAGCTATTGGTGAGTTGGCTCCCGGTCTTGTTATCAATCTGGACAAGGTACCCAAAAAGTATGAAGGTCTGGATGGTACCGAGCTGGCTATCAGCGAGTCACAAGAGCGTATGGCTGTTGTAATTGCTCCTAACGATCTAGATAAGTTTATGGCTGCCGCTGACAGAGAGAATCTGGAGGCAACTGTAGTTGCTGAGGTTTCTGCTGATCCCAGATTGGTAATGTACTGGCGTGGTGATAAAATCGTTGATTTATCCAGAGCATTTTTGGATACCAACGGTGTATTGCAAACCACCAATGTAGTAGTAGATAAAATTACCAAGTCTTCACCCTTTAACAAGGTTCCTACTGAAGTACAAAAGAGTAAGACCTTGAAGGATGCTTGGCTGCAAAACTTAGCTCGCCTCAACGTTTGCAGTGAAAAGGGTTTAAGCGAACGTTTTGATAGCACCATCGGCAGGGGCACGGTTCTGATGCCTTTCGGTGGCAAGCGTCAATTAACTCCCAGTGAAGGTATGGCTGCACGCATTCCCGTTCCTGGTGGAAAAACTACAGCTACCTCCGTAATGGCTTCCGGCTACAATCCTTATGTAGCTTGCTGGAGCCCGTACCATGGCGCTATGTACGCTGTGGTAGAATCTATGTGCAGAGCAGTGGCACTGGGTGCAAATCCTGATACCATGCGCTTGACCTTGCAGGAATATTTCCCCAAGCTTCATACTGAAAGCAACTGGGGACAACCCTTTAGCGCTTTACTGGGTGCTTATAAGGCTTTGACAGCCTTAGAAGTTCCTGCTTTGGGTGGTAAGGACAGTATGTCCGGTACCTTTATGAAGCTGGGTGTACCGCCTACCTTGGTTTCCTTTGCGGTAAACGTAATGGATGGTAAGCACACTATTTCTAATGAATTTAAACAAGCAGGGGATAAGGTCATCTTTATTTCCACGCCCTGCGATGAACATGAAGTGGTTGATTTCACAACTCTGCGCAAGAATTTGCGTGCTATTCATACCGCTATTGAAAAAGGTAAGGTTGTTTCTGCTGCTGTAGTTAAAGAGGGCGGTATTGCAGCCAGCATCTCCACCATGTGCTTAGGCAATTACCTGGGCTTCTCCTTTGTAAAACCCTTCCCTCATGAGGAAAGCCTCTTTACCTTACAGCCCAATGGCTTCTTGTTGGAAATGGCTGCCAATGCTGATCCTGAGAAGGTCTTTGAGCAGGTTGATTTCTTAACCCTAGGTACAGTAGGAGCTGAAGCCGCTATCAAGATTAACAAGACCAAATTGGCTTTGCGTGACGTAGAAAAGGCCTACACTGAGACCTTAAGCTCCATTTTCCCTGCTAAGACAGGCAAGGTTGGCTCCAGTCCCATTATCGATAAGCTATACAAGGCTAAACTGCCTTTAACAGCACCCTTTACAATCGCTAAACCCAAAGTATTCATTCCCGTGTTCCCGGGTATCAACTGTGAATATGATTCGGCGGCTGCTTTTGAAGCAGCAGGTGCAAAGGCTGACATCTTTGTGGTTCGTAACCTGACTCCGGAGGCAATTAGCGAATCTGTTGATGTGATGGTGAAAAAACTGAGCCAGTCACAAATTATGATGATTCCGGGTGGCTTTAGTGCCGGCGATGAACCTGATGGCAGCGGTAAATTTATTGCTACCATGTTCAGGAATCCTAAATTAGCTGATGCTATTACCAAGCTGCTGGAAGAACAGGATGGCTTAGTTCTGGGTATTTGCAATGGTTTCCAAGCTTTAATTAAATTGGGCCTGGTTCCTTATGGCAAGATTACAACTTCTACAGAAACTTCTCCTACCTTGACCTACAATCGTATTGGTCGCCACGTTTCGCAAATGGTTACCACCAGAGTGGTTTCCAACAAATCTCCCTGGCTGGCCTTGACTGAGCCTGGTGAGGAATATACTATCGCAGTATCTCATGGTGAAGGACGTTTTGTAGCAAGTGAGCAAGAAGTAAAGCAACTCTTCGCGCATGGCCAGGTGGCAACCCAATACGTAGACTTGAATGGCAAGCCTACCATGGAAAGCCCCTACAATCCCAATGGCTCTTATCAGGCCATTGAAGGTATTACCAGTCCGGACGGCAGGGTATTCGGCAAGATGGGACACTCTGAAAGATTTACTGACGGGCTAATGAAAAATATCTACGGCAACAAGTACCAACCTATTTTTGCTGCAGGCGTAAAATACTTTAAATAAAAATGGGGGAGCTTGCGTTTTACTTGGCAAGCTCCCTTCCTGTTAGGAGTACATATGAAATTAGAATTGAAAAAAGATTATGCCGGTTTTGTTGTTAATAAAATAACTCCCTTGCCTGATATTAACGCAGTAGGCTATGAAATGGAGCACAAGTTTAGCGGCGCCAAGCTGCTTTATCTTGATTGCCCTGATGACAATAAGGTGTTTAACATTGGCTTTCCTACGCCCAGTATTGATGATACAGGGGTAGCTCATATTACCGAGCATTCTGTTTTGTGTGGTTCCAGAAAATACCATTTAAAAGAACCTTTTGTAGAATTGGTAAAGGGTTCCCTTAATACCTTCTTAAATGCTATGACATATAGTGATAAGACGGTTTATCCTGTAGCTAGCAGGAATGCGAAAGATTTTCGTAATTTAATGGATGTATATTTGGACGCCGTTTTTTATCCTTTGATTTACAGCAACCCTTTTACTTTGGCTCAAGAAGGCTGGCATTATGAGCTTGCCACTTCAAAGGATGACCTGGCCTATAATGGTGTCGTTTATAACGAAATGAAGGGTGTGTATTCCACCGCTGATGCTATAGAAGAAAATGAGGTCAGCAAGGCCTTGTTTCCTGATACTCCTTATCGTTTTGAGTCCGGTGGCTATCCTGATGCCATTCCTACTTTGACGCAGGAAGCTTTTACCAAATTTCATCAGGAGCATTACTGTCCGGAAAATGCTTTTATCTATTTATATGGTGATGTAGATATTCTTGCAACCTTAGCATATATGGATAAGGAATACCTGAGCAAGTTTCCGCGCCGCGGGAAAGCTGCTTTTCAGGTTCCGCTGCAGGAAGCTTTTATGAAAACTAAAGAGATAGAAGCAACGTATCCCATTCCCGCAGAGGATAGTACGGAACAAAAAACCTACTTATCCATGAATATTGTTACGGCTACGGCTTTAGATGCCAAAAGGATCATTGCCCTTCGTCTTTTAAATTCGGTGCTGTTAGATGGCAATGATGCCCCCTTGCGTCTGGCTTTGGTCAAGGCCGGCATAGGCAGCGATATCAGTGGTTCCTTTTCTTCGTCCTTATTACAACCTATTTTCAGTATCAGAGCCAGCGGAGCCGAGGCCAAAGACCTGGATAAATTTGTGCAGGTGATTTATAGTACCCTACAAGAAATTTCCCGGCAAGGTATTGATACGAAATTACTTACTGCCCAGCTAAACTCAGAAGAATTTAAGCTGAGAGAAGCTGATTTCGGTGTCTATCCCAAGGGCTTGCTTTACGGCTTAAGCTGCTATGATACCTGGCTTTATGGTGGAGATCCCTTTATTAGTTTAAAGTTTACTGAGCTGATGGATTACTTGCGGAACAAGATTGGCTCCGGGTATTATGAACATCTGATTGAAACTTATCTTTTGGATAATACGCATAAGGTTTTACTGGTATTAAAGCCTGAGCCGGGTAAAGAAGAACGGAAGGCTCAGCGCGATGCAGCCACCATGGCTAAAATTAAGGCCGGCTTAAGCGCTGCTGAAATTAATAAGTATTGTGAGCTCACCAAGGAGCTTCATGCTCGCCAAGGGGCAGAAGATGCGCCTAAGGATTTAGCTTCCATACCTGTTTTGGAAAGAAAAGATATTCGCAGACCGGTGGAAAACGAAAATTATACGGTTACCACTGCCGGCAAGCGCAAGATCCTCTATCTGGCACAAAAGACCAATAAGATTGTTTATGCCAATTGGTACTATGATATTTCCGGTATTCCGGCCCAGCTTATACCCTATGCCTATCTCTTTATTGATGTTTTAGGCAAGGTGAACACTAAAGACTTTACTTATCAGGAACTATCTACTTATACCAATACCTATACCGGAGGAGTCTCCTTTAATATCAGTGTTTGGCCCTCCTATGTGCAACCTGGTCAATACGATATTCGCTTAGCTGCCAAAGCTAAGGTTTTGAGCAGCAACTTAGCCAAGCTGTTTACCCTTTTAAGCAATTTGGCGCTTACCTCTGATTTTAGTGACAAAGCTCGTATCAAGGAGATCTTGGCTGAGGTAAAAACCGACTGGGATAACAACTTTTTTGCCCGTGGTCAAACTGTGGCAACAGCACGTTTGTACTCTTATTTTTCTGACTATGCCAAGGTGTCCGAGCAGGACCAGCTGAGCTATTATTTATTCATCAAAGCTTTATGGAACAATTTCGACACGGTTTGGCCGGAGCTACAGGCCAAGCTGCAAGAAGTGGCTGCCAATTTCTTTCATCATGACCAGCAGCTTTTTGCCTTTTCTTGTGAAACAGATTTTAAGGAAGAGGTACTTAAGCAGGAAAAAGCTTACGCAGCTACCTTGCCAGCCGGTAAATGGGCGGGTAAAGCAACTGCTGCTTTGCCTAATCTTGAAAAGAACGAGGGTATTACCACTTCCGGCAAGGTTCAGTATGTAGTTGCCGGCGGTGATTTTAGACGACATGGTCATACCTATACCGGTGCCATGAAGGTGCTGGAAACTATTTTGCGCTACGGCTACCTTTGGACCAAGATTCGTGTTCAGGGTGGTGCCTATGGTGCCAATGCTCATTTTGAGCGTTTAGGCTTTACCTTTTTCTCATCCTATAGAGATCCCAACTTAATAGAGTCCTTAGCTACTTATAAGTCTCTGCCGGATTATTTAAGCAACTTTGCGGCAACCGAAAGAGAAATGACCAAGTATGTTATTGGTACCATGAGTGGGGTAGATGTCCCCTTAACCAATGCTATGCACCTGGATAGAGCTACAGCAATATATCGGATGGGTTTGACTTTGGAAGAAAGTCAAAAAATTAGAGACCAGATTCTCGATGTAACCGTAGAAGATATTAGGGCATTAGCCCCGGTAGTAAAAGATGTTTTGGCGGATAATTATTTCTGTGTGGTAGGCAGTCAAAATAAAATCACGGAAAATAAAACTATCTTTTCTTCTATTAAGAACGTCTGAGTATGGACTTAAAGTAAGCTTTATATGTTATACTGAAAAGACGAAAGGAGAGATAGTAAATGGAGCAAAAAGCTGTACGCACTTTGTTGGAGCAGGTTGCTAAAGGGAAAACATCCATCGATGAAGCGCTTTTGCAATTGAAAAAAGCTCCCTTCGAAGATATTGGCTTTGCCAAGCTTGATTACCACCGAGGATTACGGCAAGGAGTAGCCGAGGTTATTTATGGTGCCGGTAAAACTACGGAGCAGATCATCAAAATTATTGAAAATATGCAGGAGCATGGGCAGAGTACCATACTTTTGACCAGAGTAAAGCCAGAGGTTGCAGCAGTAATCAGCAAGCAGGTAAAAATGGCTTATAACGAGCTGGGTCATATTGCCATCATTGGGAAAAAACCAAAACCGTCCGGATTGGGCAAGATACTGATAGCCACCGGTGGTACCAGTGATATGCCTATTGCTGAAGAGGCTGCTGTTACGGCAGAGGCTTTAGGCAATGAAGTAGTTCGTCTCTATGATGTTGGTGTTGCCGGACTGGAGCGGACGTTAAGTAATCTGGATGTGATTATGTCTGCCAGCGTCATTATAGTTTTGGCCGGTATGGAAGGTGCTCTAGGCAGTGTAATTGGTGGCTTGGCAGATTGTCCTGTCATTGCAGTTCCCACCAGTGTGGGCTATGGTGCTTCTTTTAAGGGACTTTCTGCTCTTCTGAGCATGCTTAATTCCTGTGCCAGTGGTATCAGCGTTGTAAATATAGACAACGGTTTTGGTGCGGCCTACCAGGCCAACATGATTAATCACATGAAAAAGCACAAATAATAATTCGGAAAAATTATGAGAGTTTTATAATACCAATTAATAAAGGGTTGCCTATTTCTCGTCTGGCATTGGGTTAGCAATGCCGGCCTCTGAAATAGGGCAACCCTTTTGTTTAAAAAGGGAGCTGTATGCTATCCAAGCACGACCTTAAAAAACGAAGAACGTGCGAGAAAGCTACAGCTCCCTTAGCATTTTTATTTTTCCAGCAAAGCATGTATTGCCGGAAAAGGCTCTACAGTACGCTTTAAAATACCATGCAGATAGGCAATGGTAATACCATAATTGGTGATGGGAATATTTTGAGCTACAGCGGTGGCAATACGATACTTTACCTCTTTTTCATTGAGCATGCACGCACCACAATGTACAATCAACTTGTAGGGCGACAAATCACGAGGGAACTCTGTGCCACTGGAAAATTCGAAAACAGGCTCCTTGCCTGTATATTTTTTTATCCAACCGGGCAGCTTTACTGTACCGATATCGTTGCATTGACGATGATGAGTGCACCCCTCTGCAATGAGTATCTTATCACCGTCCTTTATCTTGTCTAAAGCCTGCGCACCCTTGATAGAGGTGACTAAGTCACCCTTATAACGAGCGAAGAGAATTGAAAAAGAGGTTAGCAAGATATGGGGCGGAGTGATTTTAGAAACCTGTGCAAAAGCCTGACTGTCAGTAACAACCATTTTCACCTGAGAACCAAAGCGTTTTAAAGTGTCCTCCAATTCACTGGTTTGTACCACCAGAGAAAGAGCCCGAGCCTCTAAAATATCCCTGATAGTTTGTTGCTGAGGAAGAATCAAACGTCCCTTAGGTGCAGCAGAATCGATGGGAACGACCAGGACAACCAAATCCAGAGGCTGTAATAAATCCCCGATAAGTTTTAAGGTCATATCCTTGTTGGGTACTAGATGAGCTAATTTTTCCTTTAGCTCCTGAATGTGCAGCTTGGTGACAGCACTGACTAAAATACTATCCTGTGCATACTCGGCAGGGATGATACAAGCAGGTGCCTCGTCAGCTTTGTTAAAGACCAATAAATAGTTTAGATTTTTCTTTTTGATTTGCTCTATAAGCTCTGTATCTTCTTGGGTAATACCGCTAGTGGCGTCAATAATAACCAAGGCTATATCTGTTTTATTCAAAACCTGATAGGCTTTTTCCACCCGCAATTGTCCCAGCTTGCCTAAATCATCCAAGCCCGGGGTGTCAATAAGCATAACAGGACCTAAAGGCAAAAGCTCCATGGCCTTATATACAGGGTCAGTGGTAGTACCTTTTTGTTCGGAAACGATAGCTAAATTTTGGTTGGTAATGGCATTAATCACACTGGATTTACCGGCATTTCTTTTGCCAAAAATACCAATATGAATACGTTCTGACGAGGGCGTTTCGTTTAAACCCATAATAATCACTTCCTAGTTGTCTTAAAGTACTGTATTTTAATCGCATAATAGCATAAAACTACACCTATGAAAAGAAATAAGTTTTTTCAGACAATAAAATGCCTTAAAATAGTAAAATTGTATGAAAAAAAGTAAAATTTGCTGTACCAAGAGGGGGTATATGTGGTACAATTACCGATAGTAATGTATATATGTAGTATGTTATAATGTTTTTCAGGAACGAAGTGTAAAAATTTTGGAAAGGTAAAGGGAGCCGTCAACATGACATTAAGAACTTATAAGATTTTGCTTTTGGCAGATCCTTGTGATGTAGAATACAAACTCACAGTAAAGGCTTTGCAGGAAGCATTTGCCCAAAATCCTGAATGTCAGGTATTTATAAATACCAAGGTTTCTTTGTTCAGCGGTTTTTTAGGCTTCTTTTTCCGCCTTGGGTATAGATTCTTAAAAACATTTATGCCTAATCTTTTTGGAAAATTTTACAATGTAACCAATGAATCCTCCCACCTTCTGTGGCTGCGCAATCTGCTTTGTAAGTTTGTGGCCGCCTTACAGGAGGAGGCAATCAAAACCTTGCGTCCTGATATTATTATTTCCTCCGGAGTTATTCCGGCAGGCGTTGCCAACCTGTATAAAAAAGATCATCCTAAAGTTTTTTTGGCAGAGGTTATACCGCAATACTCTATACATCAATGGTGGTTGTTTGAAAGAACCAACCTATATTTCCTGGCAGGGGATGATATCAAACCCTTTGCGGAATTTCAACCTTGGCAGAGAGTCTTTGCTTGTGGCGTACCGGTTCGTCAGGAATTTAAAGCAACCTACAACCGGGAGTATCTGCGCATGAAGTTTGGCTGGAAAAAAGACGATAGAATCTGCTTGATCATGGATGATATTAATCGACCCTTACCGGTGGAAGATTTAATGACTTCTATTGTAAACAACTACGATGCCACCATTAAATTCATAGCCGTGGAAGGCAAGAATTTAAATGCGGCCAGGAAGTTGCGTCGCTCTCCTTATGGAGTGAAGGTTTTTGGCTATGTGGATTCGCCGGCTGAAATAATGAATTGTGCCGACTATTTAATTACCAGAGCCAGAAGTGTTATTGCTGCTGAAGCGCTGACAACACCGGCAAAATATATTTTGTACAGTCCACTGCCGGGGCCTGAAATGGCTAATGCTCAGTACTTGGAAAATTTAGGTGCCGTAAAAGTAGCTATTAACCCCTTTGAAGTTGCTAATAACATCAAGGATTATGACAGAGCAGATAATATTTTCTTAGGCGCTATGGGCAAGCCTCTTTCTGCAGATTATATTGCCGAAGTTGTCCTGAGAGAAAAAGATTAAGAGATACCCTATACCCCAAACCAGACCCGAAATTATAGGCCAAGGAGGAATAGGCATGGAAAAGTATTATTTAGCGGCTTTAGCCCATTATTTAGGTATGGCCGCGCCACAGAAGGCAGCCACTTTGGCTGCCCTTTTTGGTTCTGCCCAAAGAGCTCATCAAGCAGGAAAAGGTGCTGTGCGTCGCCTTGGTGTTTCTAATGCCCTGGTGGAATATTACGGTTCAAGATATCAGGAGAATTTTCCTGAAACATTACTGGCTTATTGTCAGGACCATAAGGTAAATATCATTACCAGAAACGATGCTTGTTATCCGTTTCTGTTGCAGCAAATTTATGGACCACCGGCTGTTTTATATGTGCAGGGCAAATTGCCGGATAATGGTCCCAAGTTTGCCATTGTAGGCTCTCGTAAAGCTACTGCCTATGGTCTAAAGGCTGCAAAATCTTTTGCCCGTGTTTTGGCAGCAGCTGATATTAATATTGTCAGCGGCGGGGCTTATGGTATTGATGGCGAAGCACATAGAGGTGCTCTGGAAGGTGGAAATACCACAGTAGTTTTAGGTGGAGGCTTGGCTGAACTATATCCGCCCCAGCATAAAAAGCTCTTTGGCGAAATAAGAGAGCGTGGTACCCTGCTGACTGAGTATGCGCCCTGGGAAGCGCCCTTAGCAAAATATTTTCCTTTTCGGAACAGAATTATCGTGGGACTTTGCCAAGGGGTGTTAATTGTGGAGGCAGCGCAAAAAAGTGGTGCCATGCTGACCGCCAATCTGGCGCTGGCAGAAAATAGAGATGTTTATTGCCTGCCGGGTAATATTTTTTCTCCTACCAGTCAGGGAACCAATGGCCTGATTAAAGAAGGAGCAAGACTTGTTGATGCGCCGGAGGAAATACAAGCTGATTTTTCCTTGCCTCCGAAAAAGACCGGTGTAGTAAAAGGCCGTGAAAAGTCACTTTTTTCGTCAGAACCGGCTGGTTTAAATGCCCAACAAAAGGCTGTGTACAATATAATTAGAAGTCAAGAATACATTACATTGGAAGAGATTGTTATAAAAGTAGGCTTGACAATCCAGTCAGTTAGCGGTATTTTGTTAGAGTTACAGTTGAGTGGCAATATTATACAAGAAAAGGGTAACAGATTTCTGGCAACCTGAGGAGGGTTTCTTTATGACCAAGAATTTAGTTATTGTGGAATCACCGACTAAATCCAAAACCATTGAAAAGTTTTTAGGCAAGAATTATACGGTAAGAGCGTCCATGGGACATTTGCGTGATTTACCGAAAAGCCAATTCGGTGTGGATTTGGAACATGATTTCGAGCCTAAGTATATAAACATAAGAGGTAAGGGAGATTTAATCAAAGAATTGCGCTCCCTGGCCAAAAAAGCAGATAAAATTTATCTGGCAACTGACCCTGATCGTGAAGGGGAAGCTATTGCCTGGCATTTAGGACATATTCTCGGAGTGGAACCTACTAAGAAATGTCGTATTGAATTCCACGAGATTACTTCTAAGGCGATTAAGGATGCCCTAAAGAATCCTCATACCATTGATATGGATAAGGTGGATGCTCAACAGACACGTCGTATTTTGGATCGTATCGTGGGCTACAAGCTCAGTCCCTTACTTTGGAGAAAAGTGCGCAAGGGCCTAAGTGCCGGCCGTGTACAATCTGTAGCTGTTAAAATTATTTGTGACAGGCAAAAAGAAATTGATAAGTTTGTACCTGAGGAATATTGGACTGCTTCTGTTACCTTGCATGAAACCGGTAAGACTGCTAAGTTTACCGCCGATGTAATAAAAAAAGCAGACAAGAAATTAGCAATTCACAATAAGACCCAGGCCAATAAGGTAATGAAGGAACTGGCTGCCGCTTCTTATGTGGTACTGGACAGCAAGGTTACAGAAAAGCTGCGCAGGCCTTCAGCACCGCTTACTACCAGCAGCTTGCAACAGGAAGCAGTAAAAAAGCTGAACTTTACTACCAAGAAAACCATGATGGTGGCACAGCAGTTATACGAAGGCGTTAATGTAGGCAGAGCGGGAACCGTAGGTTTAATTACCTATATGAGAACTGACTCTGTGCACTTGGCTAATTCTGCCCTGGCTGAGATTCGCACCTTTATAGAAAAAGAATATGGCGCTAACTATGTACCGAAGAATGCTAACCTTTTCTCCAGTAAGAAAAATGCCCAGGAAGCCCATGAAGCTATCAGACCTACCTCTGTGCTAAGAACCCCGTCTTCCATAGCCTCACATTTATCCAAAGACCAATTAAAGCTTTATACCTTGATTTGGAATAGGACAGTAGGCAGCCAAATGGCTAATGCTGTGGCAGAAATGACTACCCTGGATATTAAGGGTGGAGATTACCAGCTGAGAGCTTCCGGAACGGTAATAAAATTTGACGGTTATTTGAAATTAGCAGATAAAAAAGATTTGTCTGAAGAGAAAAGTAAAAAGGTACCACTGTTGACGAAGGGTACAGCCTTGAGCCTAGTAAAGGTCGATGAAGCAGTACAGCATTTTACCGAGCCGCCGGCTTATTTTACTGAAGCAACCTTGGTTAAAGAGCTGGAGGATAGAGGTATTGGTCGCCCCAGTACTTATTCTCCTATTATCCAAACCATCCTGGCCAGAGACTATATCGCTAAAGAAGGCAAGAAGCTGATGCCTACTGAGCTGGGAATTTTGACCATGGATTTGCTGGATCAATACTTTAAGCAAATCATTGATGTTCCCTTTAGCGCTAAGATGGAAAGTGAACTGGATGCTATCGGCGAGCACAAAGCAGATAAAACAAAGGTCTTAAGTGAATTCTATAAACCTTTTGCGGCAGCCTTGGAAGTAGCAGACAAGGAAATACCTGTGGTGGAAATGCCGGTCATCGTCACAGATGTTAAGTGTGAGAAATGTGGCCGTATGATGGTTATCAAGGAAGGTCGCCATGGCAAGTTCCTGGCTTGTCCAGGTTTCCCTGAATGCCGTAATACTAAACCGTTGTTAAATAAAATCGGTGTTAAGTGTCCACAATGTGGTGGCGATATCATTGAACGCCGTAGCAAGACCAGAAGAGTTTTCTATGGCTGCTCTAATTATCCGAATTGCAAGTTTACCACCTGGGATAAACCGGTGAATAGCTTCTGTCCGAAATGCAACAGCATCATGCTGGAGCATGTGGACAGAAATGGTAAGAAGACACTCCATTGCAGTAATGAAAAATGTGAGTTAAGTTCTCTGAAAAAGAAAAAATAAATAAAGGAGCAGGCCATGACTATTCATGTGATAGGCGGGGGCTTAGCCGGATCAGAAGCCACTTGGCAATTGGTTAAGCGTAACATTCCCGTTACTTTGCACGAAATGCGGCCTAAAAAGGAAAGCCCTGCACACAAAACCGAATACTTCGGTGAACTTGTGTGCAGTAATTCTTTGAGGGCCAACAATATAGAAAATGCAGTAGGATTGCTAAAGGAGGAAATGCGCAGGCTGGATTCTCTTATTATGGCTACTGCTGATGCTACCAGTGTGCCGGCAGGCGGTGCTTTGGCAGTTGACAGGGTAACCTTTGCCCAAAATATTACCAAGGCCATTAAAGGCCATCCTTTAGTAACCGTAGTGGAAGAAGAAGTAACTCAGCTGGACTTTCCTGCTGAGGACTATGTGATTATAGCTACAGGGCCTTTGACCTCACCGGCGCTGACCCAAACTATCGGTCAACTGGTCAAGCAGGATTATTTCTACTTTTTTGATGCAGCGGCTCCCATCGTAACCAGGGAGTCCATTGACGATACTATTGCTTATAAAGCCTCTCGCTATGATAAAGGCGAGGCTGCCTATTATAACTGTCCCATGAACAAGGAAGAATATTTACGTTTTTGGCAGGAATTGTGTGCAGCTGAATGTGCTGAGGTAAAGGACTTTGAAAAAGGGAATGTCTTTGAAGGCTGTATGCCTATTGAAGAAATGGCCAAACGGGGCGAGGATACCATGCGCTTTGGTCCCTTAAAGCCGGTAGGCTTGCCGGATCCCCGCACTGGGGAGGAGCCCTACGCAGTGGTACAGCTACGACAAGATAATGCGGCAGGCAGCCTGTACAACATTGTTGGTTTCCAGACGCATTTAAAGTGGCCGGAACAAAAACGAGTCTTTTCCCTGATACCCGGTTTAGCCAATGCCGAATTTGTCCGTTATGGGGTAATGCATAAGAACTCCTACATTAATTCCCCTTTGCTTTTGGATGCATATTTTAAGCTGCGCAGCAATGACCATATTTATTTTGCCGGTCAAATTACCGGTGTAGAAGGCTATGTAGAATCTTCCGCCGTAGGACTTATGGTAGGCATTACTCTGGGAGCCAAGCTAAATGGCAAGGAATTGCCTCCTTTTCCTGTAGAAACTGCTTTAGGCTCTTTGGGCGCCTATGTCAGCAATGCAGAGGTTAAAAACTTCCAGCCTATGAACATCAACTTTGGTTTGATGCCTCCCTATAAGGCCGGTAAGCATTTGAAAAAAAAGGACAAAAATGCTCTAATTGCCCAGCGAAGTTTAGAAGCATTACATAATTATATTATTAACTTGTAAAAATATTCTGAATATGGTAGGATAAATTATCAAGAATTATACACAATTTGAGGTATAATCATGACTAAGAAAATTTTAACTGATAATTGGGTGGCAAATTTTCTTAATTATCTCAATGTCGAGAAAAACTATTCCCCGTTAACTTTAAAAAGTTACGCAGGGGATATTGCACTTTTTGAGGATTTTTTGTTGGCTAGAACAGGTGGTTGTCAGTGGCCGCAAGTAAGCATATTGGACATACGTGCTTATCTGGCTCAGCTGAACACCAAACACGCAGCTCGCAAATCTATTGCCCGACGTATTTCCTCATTAAGATCTTTTTACAAATATCTCATTAGAGAGAATTTGGTTAGGGTAAATCCTTTTGCCAAGGTTAGAACTCCCAAGCTTGAAAAAAAGCTTCCTGTTTTTTTAGAGGAGGTAGAAATCAACGAGCTTCTGGCACAGCCTGACACAAGTGATACCTTGGGCTTACGAGACAAGGCTATCCTGGAGCTTTTGTATGCTACCGGTTGCCGTGTTTCTGAATTAGCCGGTTTAACTTTGGATCGCTTGGACCTGGGTAATCAGTATGTATTGCTTTTAGGAAAAGGCAATAAAGAACGGCTGGTTCCCATTGGTCATCCCTGTGTACGTGCTATGGATGCGTATATTACGCAAAGCCGTACCGCCCTTATGGAAAAATTTAAGGTAGGGGAACATGATTTTATTTTTGTTAACAGCCGAGGCACGCCCTTGACTGACCGTAGTGTAAGAAGGATTTTAGATAAATACATTAGCCAAATGTCCTTGCAAAAGCATATCAGCCCACACTCTATACGACATACCTTTGCTACCCACTTGTTAGAGCATGGCGCGGATTTGCGCTCCGTCCAGGAGCTGTTGGGGCATGCTAGTTTATCTACTACCCAGATTTACACTCATGTAACTACAGAAAGAATTGCCAAGGTGTACGAGAAACATCACCCCAGAGCATAAGTTAGGAGGAATTCACATGCTGGCCTTATTAGAAAAAACCAGAGCCATTAACAAACTATTACAAAATTCGGAGGTCCTCAGCTATAAAAAAATGGCTGGAGTACTTCGTGACGTCATCAAATCCAATATTTACATTGTTTCCACTTCCGGTAAGGTACTAGGTTATTCTATCCTGGATGGTTTCGAGTGTGAATTAATGATTAAGAAGGTCTTGGAAGTTGGTGCTTTTCCTGAGGCCTATGTTAAATGGCTGGATGAAATTAAAGAAACTTCTTCTAACTATCGCTTAGTGAAGAATATGTGTGCTTTTTCTGAAGGAACCCGTTGCTTGTTTGAAAATAAATTTACTACCGTTGTTCCTGTTTTTGGTAACGGAGTACGTTTGGGTACTTTAATTTTAGGCAAGTTTAAAAAAGAATATGTAGACACTGATTTGCTGTTAGCTGAGTATGCTGCTACCGTAATCGGTGTTCAGCTGTTGCATGACAAAGCCATTGATATTGAAGCAGCTTCCCGAAAGAAAGCCATGGTGCAAATTGCCTTCTCTAATTTGTCCTACTCCGAATTGGAAGCAATCGCCGAAATATTAAAAGCCTTGCCGGGTGAAGAAGGACTCTTGGTTGCCAGCAAGATAGCAGACCGTGCCGGCATTACCAGAAGTGTTATTGTTAATGCTTTAAGAAAATTTGAAAGTGCCGGAGTATTGGAAACTGAATCTCTTGGTATGAAAGGTACTTATGTTCGTATTCTTAACGAATACCTGAGAGAAGGCTTGCAAGACTATAAAAAATAAAGGACATAGAGGTCAATCTGCCTAGGCACCTTGACCTTTTTGTTCATTGCTAAAGGAGCTTAAAAGCTATGTTTGGTTCAGTATCAGATATGCTATTTCGTATACCTGCCTTGCTTTTAGCTTTGACTATACATGAATATGCCCACGGCGCTGTTTCTTATAGCTTGGGTGATCCTACGCCTGAAGCACAGGGGAGGCTGACCATGAATCCCTTGGCGCATCTTGATGTAATGGGTACTATCATGTTGATCGTCGTAGGCTTTGGCTGGGCTAAACCGGTGATGATTGATCCACGTTACTACAGACATCCTCGTCTGGATACCATGAAGGTATCCTTTGCCGGTCCGGGTGCTAATCTAGTTTTATGTTTTATCGCTGCTTTGCTTTTGATTCTTATGTCTAAAATGAATATGCTCTCCGGTTCTGTTTTAAAATTTTTGCAGTCCCTGATGATTTATAATGTCTATTTTGCTTTTTTCAATTTATTGCCCATTCCGCCTCTGGACGGTTCTAAGATTTTAATGGAACTGCTCCCCAGTGAGATGGCCTATAAATTTGAATCAACAATAGGGCCTTACAGCATGTACATTTTAATTGCCTTGTGCTTGACCGGTTTAGTGAGTAAAATCATTATTCCGTTTGCTAATATCTATCTCGACCTGGTTCAGATTGTGATAGGAATATTTATGTGAAGAGGGGTATCTAGTAATGAAAGAAAGAATTTTTAGTGGTATGCAGCCGTCCGGACGTTTCCATTTAGGTAACTATATGGGAGCTTTGGAAAATTGGGTAAGATTACAAAATGATTATGAATGCTTTTTCTCTATAGTGGACTTGCACTCTTTAACATCCTCTTATGCTGATACGTCTCAATTGCAAGAGAATGTAAAACAAATGGCTATTGACTGGTTAAGTGCCGGTTTGGATCCTGAGAAAAATGTTATATTCGTACAGTCACATGTTAAAGAACACGCCGAGTTGTCTGTACTCTTGGGCATGTCTACACCACTGTCTTGGCTGGAAAGGGTACCAACCTTCAAGGATAAGATCCAACAGCTTAGCACCCAGGGCAAGGACTTAAAAACCTATGGCTTTTTGGGTTATCCTGTTTTAATGGCTGCTGATATTATGCTCTACAAGGCAACCCGTGTGCCGGTAGGTGAGGATCAGGCTGCACATTTGGAGCTGACCAGAGAAATGGTCCGCCGTTTTAACAGCTTGTATCATGTGGAGCTTTTCCCGGAACCTCAGGCTGTTTATTCCAAATCTAAAACTCTGCCTGGTATCGACGGCAGAAAAATGAGTAAGTCCTATGGCAACACTATTCCCTTTGGTGCTTCACCGGAGGAATTGCAAGCCAGAATAAATATGATGATTACCGACCCGCAACGTATTCGCAAAACCGATAAGGGAAATCCTGACGTATGTATCGTTTATGCTTTCCAAAAAGCCTTTAACGAAGCAGAGGCTCCTCAAATCGCCGCACAATGCCGAGCAGGTGAAATTGGTTGTGTTAAATGTAAACGGTGCCTGGGAGAAAAAATGAATGCCTTATTGGCAGACATCCATCTCCGTAGACAAGAGCTGGAGAAGAAACCGGATTATATTAAAGAAGTATTGGATGACGGTGCTAAAAAAGCGCAAGCTGTGGCCAGTGCCAACATGGCTGAAATTAAAAAGGCTATGAATATTTACTAAGAATTGGGTAACTATGGATACTTACAAGATTAGAGTACAGGATTTTGAAGGTCCCCTGGACCTGCTTATCCATCTCATTGAAAAAGATAAAATTGATATTTATGATATTCCTATTGTGTCTATTACGGAGCAGTATATTGCTTACATAAACAGCATGAAGGAATATGATCTGGATATTGCCAGTGAATTTTTATTGATGGCAGCTATTTTACTGCAGATTAAATCCAAGATGCTTCTGCCCAAAATGCCTACTGAAGATGAAGAGGAAGAAGTCGATCCTCGTCAAATGCTGGTAGAAATGTTGGTAGAATATCGCAAGGTAAAAGCTCGTGCGCTCAAAATGAGAGAGGCTATGGACACAGCTCATTATAGTTATACCCGTAAGCCTATGCCTATACCCAATGTGCGTAGACAGTTAAAACCTATGAGTCTGGATGATTTACTAACAGCGGTAGCTGCTTTGGTAAGCGATACGGATATTAGCACGCAGATCATAGCCCGTCAGGAATTTCATGTTCATGACAAGATGGATGAAATCATGAAACTTTTAAGTTCTCACGACAATGCTATTGCTTTTACCCAGGCTCTTGATATAGCTGATAATCGCAGTGAAAAGATTGCTGCTTTTTTAGCTGTCCTGGAGTTGTTGCGCTTAAAGAAAATCAGCATTCGCCAAAAAGAAGCATTTGCTCCTATTTATTTATTCTTGCGAGAGGATAATTTATCATGATTGAAACACATTTATTAGGCCATTTAGAAGCCTTGCTGTTTGCTGCAGGCGAACCCTTACCTTTGGAAAAAATTGGCGCTGCTTTGGAATTAAATACTTCTGAAACTGAAGAGCTGGTAGAAGCCTTAAAAACTTCTTATGCCGGTGAAGCCAGAGGACTGCGTATCAGAAAGATAGCAGGTGGCATTCAGCTGACTACCAAGCCGGAGCTTTTTACCACTATTCAAAAACTGGTAGCACAACAGGAAATTAAATTGTCCAACGCTGCTATGGAAACCTTGGCTATTATTGCTTTTAAGCAACCGGTTACCAGAAGCGAAATGGAAGCCATCAGAGGCGTAAAGGTGGACGGTGTGGTTAATACCCTGCTGGATTTAAATCTTATCACCGAAGCCGGTAGAAAAGATGTTATTGGCAGACCAATCCTCTATGGCACCACTGATTTATTCCTGGTGACTTTCGGATTGGATTCCTTACACGATTTACCTGAGATACCGGAAGAGATTCTCTCTGCCAAGACCCAAGAGGTGCAGGAGGGCGCGCTATTTTCCGGTGAGGGAGAGATACTCTCTGCCACAGGTACTTCCCCTGAGGATGCCAAGGTGGAGAGTCCCACAACTGAGCAAGCTTCAACCGAAGAAACTACCACAAAAAATACGCAAACTGAAAATATTCCAACTGAAGAATCTAAACCTAAAGAAGTTCAACCGGCAAGTAGTGAAGATAAACCTACAAAATCTGAAAATACTAACAAAGAATGATAAAATGCCGGAATCGTTAGATTCCGGTATTTTTTAGGAGTAACCTATGGAAGAAAAATTAGAAAGGCTACAAAAAGTGATGGCTGCCTATGGTGTGGCCTCACGCCGCGAATGCGAAAAAATTATTTTGGCAGGTCGTGTTAAGGTCAATGGTAAAGTTGTTACCGAGCTGGGAGTGAAGGTAGGTCCCAAAGCTTTTATCACAGTTGACGACAAAGGACTGAAACCCTTTACCCATAAATATGTAATCTTGTATAAGCCTCGTGGCGTAGTAACCACCATGAAGGATCCTCAAGGTAGGAAAACCGTAGCTGATATGGTTGCAGATATTCCGGAGCGGTTGTTTCCGGTTGGCCGTTTGGACTATAGCACCGAAGGCCTTATTCTTTTGACAAATGATGGTGATTTAATGCAACGCATTACTCACCCCAGTCACGAAGTAGTTAAAACCTACGAGGTGACCGTAGCAGGATTGGTATCTGATGAAAAATTGGATATTCTGCGCTTAGGTGTCCCTTTGGAGGATGGTCTGACGGCTCCTGCCTTTGTAGAGCTTAAGAATCGCAATATTACAGCGGGTACTACCGAATTTAACATGAGTATTCACGAAGGACGTAATAGACAAATTCGTCGTATGTGTGATTTCATTGGTTATCCTGTCCGTTTCTTAAGACGAATCAAGGTTGCCAATTTAACCTTGGCTGGTTTAAAACGTGGCCAGTATAGAGAACTTACTGCAGAGGAATTACAAGCTCTGGAAGAGATAGTGGGAAAACATGAGTAAAGTAATTATTATTGGTGGTGGTGCAGCCGGCCTGTTGGCCGGACTTGGTGCGTTAAGTACCGGAGCACCTACTATTATTTTAGAAAAAATGCCCAAGGTTGGCCGCAAGCTGCTTATTACCGGCAAGGGAAGATGCAATATTACCAATAACTGCTCCTTAGAGGAATTGGTAAAAAATATTCCCGGTAATGGACGGTTTCTCTATAGCGCTTTTCAACATTTTACCAATACTGATATGGTCCAGCTTTTAGAAGACAATGGACTGCCCACTAAAGTGGAACGTGGTAATAGGGTCTTTCCGCAAAGTGATAAGGCCATGGATGTGGTTGATACCCTGCGCCGAATTTTTCTAAATGCCAAGGGTGAAATCCTTACCAGTCATCCTGTGACCAAGCTGAAAGTTGCAGATAGTAAAATTGTGGCTGTAGAAACAAGCAAAAAAGAGTTGTTTACTGCCGATGCTTTTGTGTTGGCAACAGGTGGCAGCAGCTATGTCGGCACAGGCTCTACAGGGGACGGTTATCGCATGGCCGGGGAAATCGGTCATACTATTGTTCCGCTTAGGCCTTCTTTGGTACCGTTAGAGTGTCCTGTGGACTTAGTAAAAAATTTGCAGGGCTTATCTTTAAAAAATGTTACCGCTTCTTTGCTGGTAAATGATAAAATAGTAGGTGAGGAATTTGGCGAAATGCTCTTTACCCACTTTGGTGTATCCGGCCCCATTATTTTGAGCCTTAGCGAAAAAATGCCCTTGCCGGAAAAGAGAGCAGGTAAAAAAATTACTTTGGTCATTGATCTAAAGCCTGCTTTAACACCTGAGCAATTAGATGCGCGGGTACAAAGAGATTTCAAGGAGTTTAGCCGCAAGCATTTAGTCAATGGTTTAAATAAACTTTTACCGTTAAGTCTTATTCCGGAAATTATTAAAGCCGGGAACCTGAACCCTGAGGAAGAAATAAATCAGATTACTAAGGAACAAAGACAGCAGCTGGTAACGACTTTGAAAAACTTTACGTTGCCTGTTATCGGTACCAGACCACTTGCGGAGGCCATTGTTACCGCCGGTGGCATTAGCCTGAAGGAGGTTAATCCTAAAACTTTAGGCTCCAAGCTTTTTGCAAACTTGTTTTTAGCCGGAGAAGTTTTAGATATTAATGGTTATACCGGTGGTTTTAATTTACAGGCTGCTTTTTCTTCCGGCTATGTCGCCGGAGAAAGTGCCGGGCGATTTGCCCAAGGGGAGGAATGAACCCATGAAACAACTTATCGTGGCTATTGACGGACCTGCCGGTGCAGGCAAAAGCACCATTGCGAAAAAAGTCGCAGAAGCCTTAGGCTACATCTATTTAGATACCGGCGCTATGTACAGAGCTGTTACCTTGCAATTTTTAGAAAGCAAGCAGCCCTTTAGCGAGGAGCTTGTTACCAAGCTTGCCCAGGAGGCTAAAATTACCTTTCAAAGAGAGCCCGGGCTTAACCGTGTTTACCTGGCAGGCAAGGAAGTAACTGAGGCAATTCGCAGTCAGGAAGTAACCGGACAGGTTTCATTGGTTGCTGCTGTAGGTGGCGTTAGAGAAGCCATGGTAGATGCACAACGCGAACTAGGCAAGGCCGGTGGTGTAGTTTTGGATGGTCGGGATATTGGTACAGTGGTATTTCCGCAAGCTGATGTTAAGGTGTTCCTTACTGCTTCTGTAGAAGAAAGAGCCAGGAGGCGTTTTCTGGAATTGCAGGAAAAAGGCGTAGCCGTAAAGCTGGAAGATTTAGCCAAGGATATCGCTCGCAGAGATAAGTTTGATTCGGAGCGGGAAATCGCTCCCCTGAAATGTGCAGATAATGCTCATTATTTGGATTCCTCCCATATGGATATACCTATGGTAGTTAATGCAATTTTAAAACTTTGCAAAGAGGCTTGATTATGTGGTATAGATTTGTACAATTTATCTTCAACATACTATTTAAAATAATATTTAGATTTGAGGTTATCGGCAGGGAAAATATTCCCTTGGAGGGTCCTGTTTTGATCGCCAGCAATCATGTCAGCTTGCTGGACCCGCCTTTGGTAGGTACTGCTTCTTCCCGACCGGTTAATTTCATGGCTAAGGAAGAATTGTTTACTTTTCCTTTAGGACCTATTTATAAATCCTTGGGAGCTTTTCCTGTTAAAAGAGGTGCTTCTGACAGGCATGCTATTAAAACTGCTTTAGGCCTGCTTAAAAATAACCTGGTGCTGGGAATCTTCCCGGAAGGAACCAGAAGTAAAGATGGTACCTTGGGACCAGCAGAGCCCGGTGCGTTGACCTTTGCCTATAAAACCGGTGCCGCAGTTGTACCTACTGCAGTGCTGGGTTCCAACTTAGCAGCTCGTCAAACCTTTTGGCCCAAGGTTAAAGTTGTTTTTGGTACACCGTTGTATTTTACGGAGCAGCATCTCGACAAAGAGGAAATTGAAGAAAAAGGTCGAGAATTAATGAAAAACATTGGAAATTTGCTTGAAAAGAACAAAAATTGAGGTTCATTTTATGAAAATTGTCCGTGCTGAAAATTATGGCTTCTGTTATGGCGTAAAAAGGGCTGTTAAGATTGCACAGGAAGCCGCAAAAGGGTATAATAATAGTGTTGCCACTCTGGGAGAATTAGTGCATAATCCCCGAGTTAAAATAAACTTAGCAAAAGAAGCGGTAGGTTGCGCCGAAAGCCTTGAGGAATTTAAGGCAGGGGATGTAGTCATCTTTCGTTCCCACGGTGTCGGCCCCACTGTTTATGAGGAGGCTAAGGCCAAAGGTTTAACTTTGGTGGACGCAACTTGTCCTCATGTAAGAAAGGCTCAGCTGTCAGCAGAGAGTTTAGCCAAGGCAGGCCGTTATGTCATAATCATTGGTGAAAAACGGCATCCGGAGGTTAAAAGTATTCTGGCCTGGGCCGGCAAGGAAGCTATGGTGGTGGAAACAGAGGAAGACATTCCTCTTCTTCCTGTTAAGCCTTCGTATGGTGTGGTTTGTCAAACTACTTTTGCTGCTAGTCGGTTTGAAGAATTGTTGGGTAAGATCCAGCAAGCTCATCCAGGCGATTACCAAGTAACTGTCACAATCTGCACAGCTACCAAAGAAAGGCAGCAGGCGGCCATTGCTTTAGCTAAGCAAGTAGATGTGGTTTTTGTTTTTGGGGGACGAAATAGCGCTAACACTAGACACCTTTGGGAATTGGTTAAAGCTATAAATCCCAGATGCTATCTTTTAGAAGAGGCATCAGAAATTTCTTTACAAATGTTACAAAACGCCAGTACAATTGGCATAACCGCAGGTGCATCAACACCTGAGGAAATTATTGAGGAGGCTGTATTTACTATGGAAACTATGGAAAGTTTATTGGGCGAAAAGGAAAGCATGAAGCTGCATATCGGAATGATGGCAGAAGGAACTGTGGTAGCTATTACCAATGAGGAGGTAGTAGTTGACTTTGGCTATCAAAGCGAAGGCTCCGTGGCTTTTGACCAATGGGCAGTCGGTGGAACCAAGGAAACAGTTGCTCCCGCGGTTAAAATTGGAGATAAGGTAGCCTTGAAAGTAATCGCCAGCGAAAACAAAGATGGTTTAGTTGTTATGTCCAGACTAAAAGCCATGGCTGATGAAGCTTGGACCAAGTTGCCTGAACAAATCGCTGAGAACAAAGTACTCAAAGTAAAAGGTTTAAGAGCTGTTAAGGGTGGTCTGACTGTTGCTTACAAAACTGTAAGTGGTTTTATTCCTGCTTCTCATTTGGATATTAAGAGAGTAGAGAATATTAAAGAATACGAAGGCAAGGAAATGGAAGCTGAGGTTTTGGAGTGCGTACCTGAAAAGAAACGTTTAGTATTATCCAGACGTAATCTTTTAAGACAAGAAGCCAATGCCAAACATCAAGCCTATGAAGAAGAAAAGGCCAAGAGAAAAGAAGCAAGAGAAGCAGCTGAAAAAGAAGCTTTTGCTACTTTGCAAGTTGGCAGCACTGTACATGGTACCGTAAAGAGCGTTGTTGATTTTGGTCTCTTTGTTGAAATTGCACCTTATGTGCAAGGCTTGGTTCACGTTTCCGAATTATCCTGGGAAAAGGGTGTAAAACCTGCTGACAAATACAAACCAGGTGATGAAGTTGACGTATTCATTAAAGATCTTGATCCTGAAAAGAAACGTATCAGCTTATCCATCAAAGAGTTGTTGGAAGATCCTTGGCAGGCAAAAGCTAAAGAGCTTAAAGAGGGCGAAATTCTGACCGGAACTGTTACCCGTTTCTTATCCTTTGGCGCTATCGTAAAGCTGCCTAATGAATTAGAGGGTATGGTCCACGTTTCTGAAATTGCTGATAAACGTATTGAAAAACCCGAAGATGTTTTGAAAGCCGGCGAAGAAGTAAAGGTTAAAGTTCTCCACATTGATACCCAGGGCAAGAAGATTGCTTTAAGCATCAACAAGGCTAAGGAAGATGCTGAAAAAGCTGAAACCAGCCAATTCATGGAAGAAAAGCCTGCTTTATCTCAAGACCTAGGCGAGAAGTTAGCTGAAAGTGTTGCTTCCACTGAAACTCCTAAGGAATAATAAGAGGTGGCAAGATGAAAACCAGGGAAAACCGTAAACATGATCATATTAAATATGCGTTGGCCTTAGCTGATGGGCCTTTGGAAAACGGTTTTTCCCAGGTTCATGTTGTGCCTAATTGTCTCCCTGAGTTAAACTTTAGCCAGATTTCTTTGGCTACAGCTTTGCCCGGTATTCCCACTCTGGAACATCCCATTATCATTAATGCTATGACCGGTGGGGCTCAGGAAGCAGAAGAAATTAACAAGCAGCTGGCCCAAGTGGCTAAGCTGACGCATAGTGCTATGGCTGTAGGTTCTCAGTATGGTTCCATAAAGAGCAATAATTATTTGGAAAGCTTTACCGTAGTACGCAGGGAAAATCCTCAGGGCATTGTCTTTGCCAATGTTAGTCCTTTGGCTACAGTTTGTGAAGGTCAGCAGGCAGTGGACATGCTGGAGGCCCAGGCACTTCAGGTTCATTTAAATGTTGCTCAGGAATTGGCTATGGAAGAGGGAGACAGAAATTTTACAGGTTTCCTGAAAAGCATTGAGGCTTTAGCCAATAACATTTCTGTGCCTATTATTGTCAAGGAAACAGGAGCCGGTATGGCTGCTGAGCAGATTAACGCCTTGCTGAATGTAGGCGTAAATATTATTGATATCGGGGGAGCCGGTGGCACGAATTTCATGGCCATCGAGGCTGCCCGTTTCCCTACCACAAATACAGAGCTGCGCACCTGGGGTTTACCTACAGCTATTTCCTTACTGGAGGCTGCCAGGGTAATGAGCCATAATCAGGGTATTATTGCTACCGGCGGTGTGCGTACCGGTTTGGAAGTTCTGAAGGCTTTGATTTTAGGCGCTAATGCCGTAGGCATGGCCGGAAATATTTTAAAGTTTTTAGTTGATGGTGGTGTAGAAAGTGCTGCCGGGGAGCTTGTTAAGATTTTGCACAATCTGCAAGATTTCATGCTCTTAACCGGTTGTAAAACTGTGCCCCAATTGACAAAGGTGCCTGTTTACTTTACGGGAGAAGTTTTGGCTGCCCGTCAGGCACTGATAAAGTAAATGTCTCAAGATAAGTGCAAGGCTGCACTTGTCGAAGAAAGAGGAAGTATATGAGTAAACCCATAGTAGCTATTGTCGGCAGACCTAATGTTGGCAAATCTACGCTTTTTAATATCTTTGCTAATAGCAAAATATCTATTGTAGAGGATACCCCCGGTGTAACCAGAGATAGACTCTACGCAGATGCTGAATGGCTTGATAATGAATTTATGATTGTTGATACAGGCGGTATTGAAATGCAAAGTACCGACGAAATTGCTGTATCTATTCGCCAGCAAGCCCAAATCGCCATTAATGAGGCTGATGTTATTCTCTTTGTTTGTGATGCCAGAACAGGTATTACCATGGAGGATGCAGAGGTTGCCAAGCTGCTGAGACAATCCAAGAAATCGGTGGTCTTAGCTGTTAACAAGGCTGACTCAGCAAAACAAGACGAGGTTATTTACGAGTTTTATAGTTTAGGTATTGGTGAACCTATTCCTGTTTCTGCTGCTAATCATATAAATTTAGGTGATTTGCTTGATGCCATTGTGGAAAAGTTTCCTACCGAAGCATCCAGCTCTGATGATGAAGAAGATATAATCAAAGTTGCCATTATTGGTCGTCCCAATGTTGGTAAGTCTTCTATTTTTAATATTTTGGTAGGCGAGACCCGTTCTATTGTCAGTGACGTTGCCGGTACCACTCGTGATGCTATTGATACCTCTGTTATTAAAGAGGGTCAACGCTATCTGTTTATAGATACCGCCGGTATGCGCAAAAAAGGCAAAATCGACGAGCCTATCGAAAAGTACAGTATTATTCGTTCCCTGCGGGCTGTTGACCGTTCTGATGTAGTATTAGTAGTGATTGATGCTGTAGAAGGTGTTACCGAGCAGGATAAGAAAATTGCCGGCTATGCCCATGAAGCAGGTAAGGGAGCTGTCTTGGTAGTAAACAAATGGGATTTGTATGCCAAGGATAATTCTTCCACCTTGCGTTTCACGGAAATGCTGAGAAAAGAATTAATATTCATGCAGTATGCCCAAGTGGCTTTTGTCTCTGCTCTTACCCAGCAGAGAATCTATAAGCTGCCCGGCTTAATCAAAGCAGCGGCAGAGGCTAATGCTATGCGTATTTCCACTGCTGTTTTGAATGAAGTAATTACTGATGCGGTTGCTATTAATCCACCGCCCCAAGATAAAGGTAAGAGACTAAAAATTCTGTATTCTACACAGGTGAAGGTGAGACCGCCTACCTTTGTTATTTTTGTTAATGATCCTGAAATCATGCATTTCTCTTATGAAAGATATTTGGAAAATAAATTGCGGGAAGCTTTCTTGTTTGAAGGCACTCCTTTGCAAATTATTATCAGAGGAAAGAACGAGGACGAATAGGTTAAAGCTATGGTATCTTTTTTCGCTGCTGTAATTGGATATGTTTTAGGATCCATTCCTTGCGGTTTGGTTTTTGTGAAGATGATTTGCGGCATTGATATACGTGAGTATGGCAGTCATAATATTGGCGCTACTAATGTATTTCGTACCGTAGGTGCCCGTATGGCTTCTTTTGTCCTATTAGGGGATATGCTCAAGGGCGTAATAGCTATTCTATTGGTTCGTTTCTTGTTTGGGCAAAATTTACACATGGAATTGCTTACGGCAATTTGCGCCATGATTGGTCACAACTATTCCCTTTTTCTCCATTTTACGGGAGGAAGGGGAGTAGCCACCGGTCTGGGTGTGCTTTTGTATTTTATGTCCGATGTTTCTATTTTTATCTTGACGGTTTGGGTTGCCATAGTTTTTGTTACCAAGTATGTTTCCCTTGCTTCTATTCTGGCAGCATTTTTGGCACCTATAGCGGCTTTCTACAGAGGCTATCCTATAGAGCTGGTGCTCTTTGCCTTAGCGGCTGCTGCCTTTGTCATTCTGCGTCACAAGGATAACATTGTACGTTTAATTCATGGAACAGAATCTAAAATCCAGCAAGGTCATTTAGCTAATAAACAAGAATCCGCTTCTTCAAAAGACGATTCTGAGGAAGATAAAAAATGAAAATTTCTGTTATCGGTTCCGGTAGTTGGGGAACAGTTCTCTCCCAAATCTTGGATGATAATGGGCATGAGGTTGTGTTGTGGTCCAGGACAGCTGAAAAAGCACTGGCCATGAATACTACTCATCGTAATGCCGATTATTTACCCCAGCTGCAGCTATCTCCCAGTATTCAAATTACAAACGACTTGCCTGGTGCAATAAAGCGAGCAGAAGTGCTCGTTTTTGTTGTACCCTCTAAAGCTATGTCTGACGTGGCGGAGCAGGTTGCTGAAATCAGCGGTTGTGAAACAAAAATTATTTTATCTTGCACCAAGGGCATTGAACCCCAGCAGCATTTAACCATGAGTAAAATTCTTGGTAAGGTATTTCCCCACGCCAAGGCTATTGCTGTTATGAGCGGTCCTAATTTGTCCAGAGAAATTGCGCTGCGCCAACCTAGTGCCACGGTAATTGCCTGCCATGATTTGCAAATTGCTGAGCAATTACAAGGCCTGTTTATCAATAAATATTTTAGGCCATATACTTCTACCGATGTTGTAGGCGTTGAACTATGTGGTTCTATAAAGAACTGTATGGCTTTGGTAGGTGGCATGATGAGCGGCTTGCGTTTTGGCGACAATAGCATGGCTGCCCTAATTACCAGAGGTCTGGCAGAAATAAAACGCTTAGGGCTTAAATTAGGCGCTGAGAACGAGACTTTTAATGGTTTGGCCGGTGTCGGTGACTTAATTGCCACTTGTGAAAGCTCCCAAAGCCGTAATCATGCGGCCGGAGTAGCACTGGCGGAGGGTAAGAGTCTGCAAGCTATTCAAGATAATAGCAAAATGGTCATAGAGGGCATTATGACCACTAAGGCTGTACACGCTTTAGCAGCTCAACATAATATTGAAATGCCTATTATTGACCAGCTTTATCAAGTTTTGTTCGAAGGCAAGAATGTGAAGGCAGCCTTAGAGACTTTAATGAGTAGAACAGGTAAAAAAGAATAGTAGCATGTTTATTTTTTGTGTGCTATAATGTCTACTGTACGCAAAGTAATATTCTTTTGGAAAGGACACAGCTCTATGGACAATACTAAGAAAACAGCTTTTTATTTAGTACGAGATGAAATTCTACCTGAAGCTATAAAAAAGACCATTTTAGTAAAGGATATTTTAAAACGAGGTGAGCTAAAAACAGTTAACGAAGCAGTAGCAAAGGTTGGTTTAAGCAGAAGCGCCTATTATAAATATAAGGATTATGTTTTTCCCTTCTATGACGCCAGCAAGGAAAAGATCATTACTTTATCCTTGTTGCTTGAACACAAGGCCGGTGTTCTCTCCAGGGTCTTAAACACCATTGCGGCAGAATCCGGTAGCATTATGACCATTAATCAAGGCATACCTTTACAGGGTGTTGCCAATACGACAATTTCCATCGAGACAAAGTTTTTAACCATTGATTTGGAAGCTTTGTTAGATAAAATTAGATTAATCGATGGAGTAAAACGCCTGGAATTATTAGGCCAGGTAGACTAAATATCATTTTGGGGGACAATTATGAAAAAGGAAATCAATCTAGGTCTGTTAGGCTCCGGCACTGTTGGCGGAGGAGTAATTTTAGTTCTTAAAAAGAATGCAGAAGAAATTAGCAAAAGAGTTGGCGTGCCGGTTAAAATAAAGCAGGTATTTGCCAGACACCCGGAAAAGGTCAAGGAATTGGATCCGACCTTGCCAACCACCGCTAGTTTTGATGATATCATTACAGATCCGGATATTGATATAGTGGTAGAGCTTTTGGGCAGAGAGCATCCTGCCAAAGAATATATCATGGATGCTCTAAAGTCTCAGAAAAATGTTGTAACAGCCAATAAAGATGTAGTTGCAAAATATGCTAGTGAGCTTTTTCCTCTTGCTGAAAAAAACAATGTTGATTTTATGTTTGAAGGCGCTGTAGCCGGCGGTATTCCCATTATTCGACCCTTAAAATGTTGCCTGGCAGCTAACAGGATTAATTCCATTATGGGTATCGTTAACGGTACTACCAACTACATGCTGACCAAGATGTCCAAGAATCATGTTGATTTCGCGGAGGTATTGAAAGAGGCACAAGCCAAGGGTTATGCTGAATCTGATCCCACTGCTGATGTGGGAGGCTTGGATGCAGCACGCAAGCTGGTTATTTTGGCTTCCATTGCTTTTAATACCAGAGTTACTTTGGAGGATATCTCGGTAGAAGGAATTCAGAATATTAATATCAGAGATATTGAATATGCTCAGGAATTAGGTTATGTGATTAAGCTTTTGGCCATTGCCAAAAACGATCCTAAAAATGGTATCATTGTTCGTGTGCAACCTACCATGCTTCCTGAAAATCATCCTCTATCCACGGTAGGTGATGTCTATAATGCCATTTTCGTCAATGGCGATGCAATAGGCGATACCATGTTCTTTGGTAAGGGCGCAGGAAGAATGCCTACTGCCAGCGCAGTTTGCGGCGATATTATTGATGTGTCAAGAAATATTCTCAACAATTGTACCGGTCGTGTACCCAGCTCCTGCTTTGAAACAAAACATATGTGTGCACCGGAAAATATCATGTCACCCTGTTACATGCGTTTATTGGTACAGGATAAGCCCGGTGTATTGGCAGCTATCACTTCTGCCTTTGGTGCACAAAATGTCAGCCTGAAGAATGTTGTACAAAAACAAAGCGTGGACGATTTGGCTGAGCTTGTGGTTATTACCTATGCTGTTTCAGAATTTAATTTGCAAATGGCAATTGCTACCTTGAGAGGCTTACCGGTGGTAGAAAAAATTTCTAATGTAATTAGAGTAGAGGATAACAACCTGGAGTAGAATATGACTATTATCACTCAGCAAAAAGTTACAGTAAGAGTCCCTGCCACCTCTGCCAATTGTGGCCCGGGCTTTGATGCATTAGGCTTGGCTGTAACTTTGTACAATACTTTTACCTACGAAGTTTTACCGGAGGATCAGCTGGAGCTTACAGTGGAAGGCCAGGGTGCCGGTTTTATGAAAGCATCACCCAGAAATTTGGCCTTTTTATCCTTTTTTAAGCTGTGGGACAAAGTAGGCGCCAGACGTGTTGGCCTGAAGGTACACATGCAAAATAATATTCCGCTGTCGCGTGGTTTGGGAAGTAGCTCTTCAGCTATCGTAGCGGGTCTTATGGCCGCCAATGCCTTAACAGGCAATACTTGTTCTCAGGCAGATTTAATTGCCCTGGCAACCGAAATTGAAGGCCATCCTGACAACGTAGCACCTGCTATTTTGGGCGGTTTTACCATTAGCTTTATGGACGGTGGAGAAGCTCACTCGGTGAAGCTTACTCCGGCCAAAGCTTTTAGCTTGATAGCGCTTATTCCCGATATGCCTTTGGCCACAGCTAAAGCCAGAGCAGTCTTACCCAAAGAAGTACCTATGCAGGATGCAGTGTTTTCCATGAGCCGGGCATCACTCTTAATTGCTTGTTTACTTACCGGTCATTTTGAAAAAATGGCTCTGGCCTTGGAGGATAAATTGCATCAGCCGTATAGATTGCCCCTTATTCCCGGCGCCGTGGAAGCTATTGCGGCAGGAAAGGCTGCCGGTGCTTATCAAGGAATTATTTCCGGGGCTGGTTCAACCCTGATGTGTTACGCTCCTGCCGATGCCGATAATCAGGCTATTGGAGAGGCAATGGTTGATGCTATGACCCAAAAAGGGCTGAAAGCAACCTTCAAAATTCTCAATATTGATTATGTTGGTGCAAAAATATTGTAAATAACTTGACATATACCATAAAAAAAAGATATAATACCAATTGTGTTCGGGGCGTGGCGCAGTTTGGTAGCGCGCTTCCTTGGGGTGGAAGAGGCCGTGAGTTCGAATCTCACCGCTCCGACCAACTTAACATTAAACACCACAAAGTTAGTCTTTGTGGTGTTTTTTTATAGTTAATCTGCTATAATTATGCTGTGTTTAATAAACTTATTAAGTTTATTAATGTGACAATGGTTTCAACCTAGGAGGATGCCTTTAATGTCTGATTTACAAGATAAAATAGCTAAACGTCGTACGTTTGCCATTATTTCTCACCCGGATGCGGGAAAAACTACTTTAACCGAAAAACTCTTGCTCTACGGTGGTGCCATCCATCTTGCCGGCTCCGTAAAGTCCAGAAAAGCACAAAAGCATGCTGTTTCAGACTGGATGGAGATTGAAAAGCAACGTGGTATCTCTGTAACATCTTCTGTTTTACAATTTGATTATGAAGGTTATAGAGTAAATATTCTTGATACACCCGGTCACCAAGACTTCAGTGAAGATACTTACCGTACCCTTATAGCTGCTGATAGTGCAGTGATGTTAATTGACGCTGCCAAGGGCGTAGAGCCTCAGACAAAGAAATTGTTCTGGGTCTGCCATAGAAGGAAGCTGCCGATCTTCACCTTTGCCAACAAATTGGATCGTTACGGCCGTGCCCCTATGGACTTGATGGATGAAATAGAAAAGGTTCTGGGCATCAGTGCCTATCCTATCAACTGGCCCATCGGTATTGATGGGCATTATATTGGTGTCTACGACAGGTTAAAAAAGCAGGTAGAGCTGTTTGAAAGTGATTCAACCCATGGTTCCAAGATTCTCAAATCAACCACAGGAACCCTGGAAGATCCCTCCATCCGAGCAGCTATAGGCGAAGATAATTACCAAAACCTGATTAATGATATTGAGCTGCTGGACTTAGCCGGCGATGATTTTGATCTGGCCAAGGTTAAACGTGGTGAATTGACTCCCATGTTCTTTGGCAGTGCCATGACTAATTTTGGCGTACAAAGCTTTTTGGAAAAATTCTTGGAATTATCCCCGGAGCCTCAGCCCCGTCTGCTCAAAAACGGTGACGTTTTAACACCGGAAGATCCAGATTTTACTGCTTTTATTTTTAAGATTCAAGCCAATATGAATCCGGCCCATCGAGACAGAATTTCTTTCATGCGTATTTGCTCAGGTGTGTTTAGCAAGGGTATGATGGTTTATCATTTGCAAAGCAACAAGCCGGTAAAACTCTCTCAGCCTCAGCAGTTTCTGGCGCAGGAGCGTTCCATTGTGGAAGAAGCTTATCCTGGTGATATCATAGGCGTGTTTGATCCAGGTATTTTTCAAATAGGCGATACCCTTTGTAACGAAAAGCATAAAATCCAATTTGAAGATTTTCCAATTTTCCCTCCGGAAATTTTTGCCCGCATCCAGCCTAAGGATTCCATGAAAAGGAAACAGTTTGAAAAGGGAATTACCCAACTGGCCCAGGAAGGTGCCATTCAGGTCTTTCAACAAAGAAATATTGGCATGGAAAGCTATGTGGTAGGCGTGGTAGGCGAACTGCAATTAGAAGTTTTAGAATATAGGTTACTTAACGAATATGGTGCACAGCTACTTATGAATCAATTAAGCTATAGTGTGGCACGTTGGGTTTATGGTAAAAAAGAAGCCATCGAAAATATCAAGGGCCTGGACAATGGCATGCTAGTTTTTGATAAGGAAGACCGTCCTGTTATCCTGGTAAGTAATGAATGGTCCTTAAACTGGATATTAGAGCGTAATCCTGATATTAATTTTACCAACGTTCCCAGTGAAGCCCAGGCAATTTAAGCTTTTAAAGAAATAAAGGTAATATTATGAACAAAATTTTACGAACAACCAAACTGTACAAATTAAAGCTTTATCAGCAAATCATGCTGCTGGTCTTTTGTCTAATGCTCATAGATATTTCCCTAAATGTTTTTTTTATTGACCGACAGATGACTGTTATCGTTAATAATCAGTTGTCCAGCAATGCAAATATGGCAGCTGATGCTATTGCTGCTTCGCCTTCTATTCGGCGCGGACTATCCCAAACGCCTATTGACGAAAAACTTGTAACACAAACGGTCAATAATACTTCGCAAGCTATTAAAGCCAGCATCATCGTCTTGGACAAAAAAGAGAACATTGTAGCTATTTTTAATCCTACCAATGAAGCACTGGTAAATGATAAAGCGTTATCCGAAGGTAATTTATCAGCTTTAAAAAAATTACCTATTAATATTTTTAAAAGCCAAAATGCCAAACCTATCATAGGTGACAACAACCAAACCCTTGGTTATGTTTTAGTTGGTTATCCTTCTACCAATGGTAGAGAGGTTAATTCATCTATGTTTGACTTATTGGTGACAGCCGGTGCCATTGGTTTGGCCCTGGGTTTTTTAGGTGCCTGGGTACTGGCCTATACAGTAAAGAGTACTCTTTTCGGGTATGAGCCTGAAGAAATTTCCAGAATTTTAGAAGAAAGAAATACATTACTTGATACTGTTAACGAAAGTATTTTTGTTACTGACTCTTGCTTAAATTTTCACATGATTAATAGCAAGGGACAAGAGCTTTTGCGCAAAGCTGATGTCCGGTTGACCGGAGCCTTAGAGGAAAACTCTTTCTCCCAAATAGGTGATCCTGAAATTTTGCAAAAAGTATTGACTTCAGGAGAGGGACTAAAAAATGCCGATATTGCAATCAATGGTTTACCCACGGTAGGTGATGTTATACCTTTAAAAAAAGCGGATGGTCGAGTTGATGGTATTTTACTGAGCTTGAATGAAAGAGATAACGTGCAGGAAATGGCTGAGCAGCTAAGCGGCGTAACTAACTATGCTGATGCCCTGCGAGCCAGGACTCATGAATTTATGAATAAGATGCATGTTATTAACGGTTTAATTTTTACTAAAAACTACGACGAATTAAAAAAATATGTGACCAATATTACTGAAGATGATGCCAACGAAGTACAAGATATAACAGCTAAAATTAAAAATCCTTTATTAGCTAGTTTTCTAATTGCAAAAAAGAGTAGGGCTCACGAACTATTGGTTGACTTTACTTTGTCTGAAGAAAGTTCTTTTTCCGAAGAAATTGGCCAACAAATTAATATTCATTCTCTGATTATCATAATTGGTAATTTATTGGAGAATTCTTTCGATATATTGAAGAAAAAAGAGAATGATCGATCTGTGCTTTTGGAAATTCTAACTTATGAAAACGAATTAGTAATTATGGTAGCCAATAATGGTGAAGCAATCCCAAAATCCGACCTTGCAAAGATATTCCAAAAAGGGTACACTACAAAAGGAAAAGGACATGGCTATGGTCTAGCTTTGCTTAAAGAACGTGTTGAAAGTTTACATGGAACTATCGGTGTTGATTCAGACGAATTGAATGGTACGGAATTTACCGTAGAAATTCCTTTACAAGGAGAGTGCGAAAATGATTAAAGTATTAGTTGTTGAAGACGATCCCATGGTAAGTAAGCTTCATGAGGTTTATATCAATCAATTAGATGGTTTTAAATTGGCTAATACCTGTAAGAATAGTGAAGAAGCTCTGGAATATTTAACTACACAACGTGTTGATTTGGTTATCTTGGATGTATTTATGCCGGGTAAGGATGGCATGGAATTGCTGCAAGATATTCGTTCTCAAGGTATTAACGTGGACATCATTATGATTTCCGCAGCTAATGACAAAGAAAGAATTGTTAAGGCTTTGCGTTTAGGTGTTTTTGATTATATTATTAAACCCTTCGAATTTGAAAGATTTAGCATTGCACTTAATAACTACAAACAAAGATATTTAATTTGCCGTAAAGAGGGAGCTCTGACTCAAACAGAATTGGATTATTCTTTACTAAACAGAAGTAAGAATATTACCGGTAAAATTCCCAAAGGTTTGGAAAAAACCACTCTTTATAATGTGTGGCAGGAGATTGTCAAGATTGATGGCAATTTTACTACCGAGGAAATCTCTAAAAAAGTTGGTATTTCCAGAGTTTCTATTCGTAAGTATTTGGAATTTTTAAAATCCATTAATATTCTGCATTTGGAATTAAATCGTGGTAGCGTAGGTAGACCTGTTTATAAATATAAATGCATTAACCGCAATGCTACTATAGTCAGTTCTTATGTAGAGTAATCTTGAACATGCAGGCGGGTGCTTAATATGAATAATCTCCCTACCATAGAAATACTGGGAATACCCGTGCATCCTCTTGCTATGTCAGAGGCTGTAGCTTATTTGGTAGATAGAGTTAAACAAAAATTAGTTACCAATGTGGTAACTGCTAATGCAGAAATAATTATGCTGGGCCAACGGGATCCGGACTATAAAAAGATCTTACAGGCAGCAGAGTGTGTTCTGCCTGATGGCGCCGGAACCGTTTGGGCCGGCAGAACTTTGGGGTTTGCCGTACCGGAACGAGTAGCCGGCTTCGATTTGTTTTTAAACCTTGTTAAAACGGCCCCGGAGCATGCTTTCAAAATATATTTTTTTGGAGCAAGTCCGGGTATCGCTGAGCTTGCTAAAAAAAAGTGTGAAGAATTCGCTCCCGGCGTCCAGATAGTAGGCTGTAGAAATGGTTATTTTACTGCTGAAGATGTTCCGCAAATAATTAATGACATCAATCAAAGTGGTGCAGACATTTTATTTGTGGCTTTAGGTGCGCCTAAACAAGAGTATTGGCTTCGGGATAACCAAGAGCTGTTGAAGCCGTATCTGCGCATTGGCTTGGGTGGAAGCTTTGATGTTTTAGCTGGTAAAATGGCCAGAGCTCCCAAGTGGATGCAAGAAGCATCCCTGGAATGGCTCTTTAGGCTTTACAAGGATCCCAGCCGCTTAGGCCGGATGATTGTGTTGCCTAAATTTGTTCTCAAAGTTTTAACCGCTAAATATAGTGGTAAGTAAATAGACAAACCACACTAGTTGTGGTAAAATAACATAGTTAAACTGGGAGGTGTGCTAATGTCCAATTTCCAAATTGTGCAAGATGGCTATCCATTTATATTCTTTTCATTGCTTTTGACCATCTTGGTTGGAACAATTGTGGGTTGGCCTTATGCTGTTGTCCCCGCTGTTTTAGTTATTTATTTTATTTATTTTTTTAGAAATCCTGCACGTACCATAAAACCTGATCCTAATATCCTGTATTCACCTGCTGATGGAACTGTTATGGCAGTAGAAGATTTTCATGACCAAGAATTCTTAAATGAAGATGCCATCAAGGTGACTATTTTCTTGTCTGTTTTTGACGTACATGTTAATCGTTGCCCTATGGCAGGTGAGATTAAATATCAACGTTACACCTGTGGTGAGTTTGTACCGGCCTATAAAGAGTCTGCTCCCGTGGTAAATGAGCGGCATGCCATAGGTCTTGCCAATGGTAAAAATCGGATTTTGGTGATTCAGATAGCAGGCATTTTAGCTCGTAGGATTGTTTCCTGGGTAACGCTGGGAAGGACTGTAAAGCAGGGCGAGTGCTATGGTATGATTAAATTTGGCTCCAGTACTGAACTGGTTGTGCCAAAATCAGTGCAAATATTAGTCCATAAGGGCGATAAGGTTAAAGGTGGAATAACCGTTATCGGGAGGCAAAATAGTAATGAATCCTAAACGCATAGTACCCAATAGCATCAGTGGCTTGAGCTTGGTATTGGGTGTTCTTTCAATATTTTTAACTTTTAAGCATGATTTCTTCTGGGCTGCCATTTTTATAGTTTTAGCTGTTTGCGCAGATTCCTGTGATGGCAGAGCTGCCCGTTTACTTGGTTGCCAAGGTGAGTTTGGCAAGGAACTGGATTCCTTGTGTGATGTGTGTTCTTTTGGTGTGGCCCCGGCCATTCTTATTTATATCTATGCTTTGGAACCTTGGGGAATTATCGGTCAAGTTATTGCTTCCTTGTTTACTTTCGGTGGTGCTATGAGACTGGCCAGATTTAACATTAATGCTTCGGCAGTGCATGGCTATTTTCAAGGCATGCCTATTCCAGCCGGTGCTTGTTTTGTTGCCACCTATGTAATTTCCGGTTTTCATTTTGCAGTTCCTGTGGTTGCCATAGGTACTTTGGTTATTGCTGTTATCATGTACAGCAATGTTCGTTTCCCTGATTTTAAAGGGAAGGGGAATCCGCTTTTTAAGGGGCCCGTCATCTGTTCCGCTCTTATTGGGTTATATATGTTGTTTACCAATTTAAGCGGTTGGCCATTTATTTGTATGTTTACTTACACTATTTGTGGTATAATAAACAGGATTTACGTTGGAGCTTTTCACAAGACCTATGAGCAATAAGCGAAGGAGCTTAAATAATGAGTAGTTATTTTGATATCATTATGATACCGTTACAATTGCTGATAGTATTCTTTACGATCTATTATTTTGTAATTTCTTTTTTTGGAATATTTCCTCGTAAAAAAGAGAGAAAAATTTTAGAGCCAAGAACTACTTTTGCAGTGATTATAGCTGCTCACAATGAAGAAAAAGTAATCGGTCAATTAGTAGAAAATTTACATCTGTTGAAGTATCCTGATGATAAATATGACATCTTTGTTGTAGCAGACAATTGCATAGATAAAACCGCCGCTGTTGCTACTAAAGCCGGCTCACAAGTATTTGAAAGATATAATGACAATGAGTTGGAACAGGGCAAAGGGTTTGCCATGGAATGGATGTTTACCAAGCTTTTTGCCATGAAAAAGCAATATGATGCCGTTGTAATTTTTGATGCCGATAATCTGGTTCATCCCGATTTTCTCATGGAGATGAACAACAGATGCTGCAAGGGCGAGAAGATTATTCAAGGCTATTTGGATTCCAAGAACCCCAATGACACCTGGATTTCCGGTGTGTTTGCTATTTCTTTCTGGATGATTAATCATATCTGGCATTTAGCCAAATATAATATTGGTCTATCCTGTGTCTTGGGTGGTACCGGCATGTGCATTGCCACAGATGTGCTTCATAAGTATGGTTGGGGTGCTACTTGCCTGACCGAAGATATGGAATTTACTATGAAGTCCTTATTGGACGGTATTCCTACTACCTGGGCACATGATGCCATTGTTTATGACGAGAAGCCTTTAACCTTCAAACAAGCTTGGAACCAGCGCATACGTTGGGCACAGGGGCACTTTGATGTAGGTGGCAGGTATATTCCCAAATTGTTTGTAGAAGGACTTAAACAAGGTAATATTGTTCTTTTGGATGGTGTTATTGATTTAATTCAACCCTATTTCCTATTACTGTCTACCGTATTTATTATCTGTAGCTATATTTATACTTTTGTGCCGTTTTATACCAATGTGCTTTATGCAATTTTGCCCTATGAAATCTGGCAGGTTATTGGTATCGGACAGTATATATTCCCGGTAGTCGTTCTACTGAAGATTCACGCTTCCTTAAAGTCCTGGTTCTATTTATTGCTTTATCCTATCTTTATTTACAGTTGGATTCCTATTACAGCTATTGGCTGGTTCCACCGCCATGAACATACCTGGAGCCATACTGCTCACACCAGAAGCATCAGCTTTAATGACGTATTGGTGCCTGAATCTGCTGAAATTGGTCCTAAACAGATTATTTTACCGAAAAATTCTAAATAATTATCCAAAAGTGCCTATATTTCTAGGCACTTTTTTCTTAAATTCTTTAAATTTACCTACAATTATGTTAAAATATGAGAGTGAATTCATTTATAGGAGCTGGCATCTTGAAACTACAAGGTATACTTTTTGATTTTGATGGCACCTTAGGAAATACCACAGATTTAATTTTGGCTTCATTCAAAAATACCATAGCGCACTATAATCAAAAGCAACCATCCAAGCTGGAAATAGTTTCCACCTTCGGGCTACCACTGAGAGATGGCTTGGCCAAGTTTCTACCAGGTGTACCTATTGATGAAGCCGCTGCCTTTTATCGTGATCATAATTATGGCAATCATGATAAAATGATTAAACCATTTCCCTACGTGGAGGATGGTCTCAAGGACCTAAAGGAGCACGGTTATAAGCTGTGTGTAGTTACCTCCAAGAAAACACCACTGGCGGAAAGAGGTCTAAATTTACTACATCTGAGACAATACATGGACGGAGTAATTACTTTTGATGATTGCAAGGAATATAAGCCGGCTCCTGAGCCTATGCTTAAGGGAGCAGCTGCGCTTGGCCTTGCTCCTCAAGCTTGCTTGTGCGTAGGGGACAGCCCTTTTGATTTGCTGAGTGGCAAGGCTGCAGGCTGTACGACGGCTTTAGTAAATTGGACGCCTTATACTCTTGCCATGGTACATAAACTGGTTATTCCTGATTATACTATTAATAAGTTAACTGATCTTGTGACAATGCTGGACCAAATTAATAAGGAGAAAAAATGAGAAAGCTAGCAATAATTGCGGGAAGCGGCGTAAAAGAATCTTTAAGTTCCGCCGGACTAAAAACTGAAATTGTGCATACTCCTTTTGGAGATGCAAAATGTGAGCTAGGCAATGTCGCCGGCAACCAAGTCTGCTTTTTAGCCAGACACGGACTGCACCATGTACTGCCTCCTCACAAAGTAAATTATCGTGCTAATATCTGGGCCTTAAAGCATTTAGGTACAGAAGAAATTTTATCTACTACAGCGGTAGGATCTTTAAATGAAAAAATGCGTCCAGGTGATTTTGTCATTTGCGACCAATTTATTGATTTTACCAAGAGTCGTGTAAATTCATTTTTTAATGGCGAAAATAATTTAGTTGCTCATGTGGATTTTACCGAACCATATTGTCCCAGCCTACGTGAGAAGCTGAGCCAAACCCTGGCAGAGCTGAAGCTTTCCTATCATGCAACAGGATGTTACGCTTGTATGGAAGGGCCTCGTTACGAATCCAAGGCAGAAGTAAAGATGCTGGCCGCTCTGGGGGGAGATATTGTTGGCATGACTAATATTCCGGAAGTCCTTTTGGCCAGGGAAGCCGAAATGTGCTATGTGAACATTTCCCTGGTAACCAATATGGGTGCCGGTATTTCTAAAACTCCCTTGTCCCATGAGGAAGTAGTGGCAGCAATGTCTGCCATGGGCAAAGATGTTTTGGCAATTTTTGATGCTTTTATTCATTACAATGAGCCTGTCAAAGCTGACTGTCCTTGCAAACACGCTTTGCGTGAATATGGTGGTTTTCAAGTGGATAGTTTTAAATAATAGCTCCTAAGAAAGGAACCATTTATGACATACGATGTTGTAATAAAAAATGTGGAAATACTTGCTAAGAACGATGGCAAAACATATAATATTGGTGTTATTGGTCATAACATTTCTTCTATAGGCCAAGAACCCATTGAAGGTAAAGAAGTAATTGATGGAACGGATCATATAGCTGTTCCCGGTTTTGTTAATGCCCATACCCATGTAGCAATGAATTTATTGCGCAGCTATGCGGATGACTTGCCCTTAATGGACTGGCTGACCAAGATGATTTGGCCGGCAGAGGAACATCTGGATGCTGAGACTGTGTATTGGGGCACGCAGCTGGCCATTCTGGAAATGTTGAAGAATGGTGTAACCTGTTTTTCCGATATGTATTTCTTCATGGATGAATCTGCACAGGCTGCTGCTGATACCGGCATGAGATGTACCCTGTCGCGTGGCATCATTGGTCCCAAGTTCTCGGACACGGTTAAAAGACTACAAGAAAATGTCGAGCTATTCCAAAAATGGCATGGCTATGATGACGATAGAATTAAAGTGATGTTGGGGCCCCATGCTCCATACACCTGCCCGCCTGATTCCGTTAAAGAGATAATGAAAGCAGCCCAGAAATTGCACTGTGGTATTCATATTCACCTGGCTGAAACAGCAGGGGAGATTAGTGACTGCAGAAAACAATACGGCTATACAGCTATTGGTCTCATGAATAGCATTGGGCTGTTTGAGCTTCCTACTGTGGCAGCTCATTGTGTCCACGTTTCTCCTGAAGATATTGCAATCTTGGCAGATAAACATGTTTCTGTAGTACATTGCCCGCAAAGTAATTTAAAACTAGCCAGTGGCATAGCACCTATTGCTGATATGTTAAAGGCCAATGTCAATGTGGCATTAGGCACTGACGGCGCTGCCAGTAACAACAATTTAGACATGTTGGAGGAAGCCCGTTTAGCAGCCATTTTAGCTAAAGGTACTACCGGTGATTCTACTGTAGTGCCGGCTGAAGAAGCTTTCAAGATGGCAACGGTTAACGGAGCCAAAGCTTTGGGTTATAATGATTTAGGATCCATTTCTTTAAATCAAAAAGCAGATATAGTGCTTTATGATATGCATAAGCCTTGGTGGTATCCAAGAAACAACAGAGTTTCCTTATTAATTTATGCAGCTAATAGTTCTGATGTAGACACCGTACTGATAAACGGCAAAATTTTGATGAAACGGGGTGAAATGCTCACTATTGATACCGAAAAAGTTTATGCAGAGGCTAAAATTCAAGCCAAAAAATTAACTGGTAAAAATTGATAAAATCAAATTAGGGGAGTGGTAAGAGTGGTAAAGATTCTAGACAAAAAGCAGCTTGCACCAACCGTCTGCGAATTTACTGTGGAAGCACCTTTAATTGCCCACAAATGCAAGCCCGGACAGTTTGTTATGGTTTTAGCAGATGAAAACAGCGAAAGGATACCCTTGACCATTGGTGATTCTGATGCAACAAAAGGTACTATTACCATGGTTATTCAACAAGTCGGCAATACTACTAGACATATTTGCAACGACTTTAATGTTGGGGAGTCTTTTCAAGATATTTTAGGACCTCTTGGCTGTCCTTCTGAAATGGGCAAATTTGGTACAGTAGTCATGGTTTGCGGTGGTATCGGTGTTGCTCCTGTACATCCTATTGCTGAAGCTTATCACAAACTTGGTAATAAGGTTATCACCATTATTGGTGGCAGAAACAAGGATCTTATTTTGTGGAGAGATAAAATGGCTAAAATCAGTGATGAATTAATTATTACCACTGATGATGGTTCTGAAGGCATTCATGGTTTTGTTACCCAACCTATCCAAGAAATGATGGAAAAAGGACAAAAACCTGATTTAGTTGTTGCCATCGGGCCTGTTCCCATGATGATGAATGTAGCTAAAACAACGAAACCCTTTGGCGTACGTACTACTGCCAGCCTAAGCTGTATCATGGTTGATGGTACAGGTATGTGTGGCGGTTGCCGTGTCAGAGTTAATGGCGAAAATAAATTCACTTGCTGCGATGGTCCTGAATTTGATGCACACCAAGTTGATTGGGCTAACCTGATTCAACGTGGTAAGATGTACAAAGGCATGGAAGCAGAAGAATACAGTTGTGGAGGTCATTGCAAATGCGTGGAGGAATGAGAAACCCTATGCCGGAACAACCGGCTGATGTCAGAAACAAGAACTTTGAAGAAGTTACTTTAGGTTATACTGCTGAAATTGCTGTAGACGAAGCTCAACGTTGCTTGAACTGCAAGGTGCCTCGCTGCATGACTGGCTGCCCTGTTAATATTGATATCCCTCGTTTTATTCATGCTGTAGCTGAGAATAAATTTGAGGAAGCTTTAGGAATTATCAAAGAAAAAAGCAATTTGCCTGCTATTTGCGGACGTGTTTGCCCTCAGGAAAACCAATGCGAGAAGTATTGCGTATTAGGTGTTAAAGGCGAACCTGTTGCTATCGGTCGTTTGGAAAGATTTGTTGCTGATACTGCCAGAGCAGCCGGCAAAGATGTTGTTAAATTTGAAAATGTCCCTAAAAAGGGTATTAAGGTTGCTGTTGTCGGCGGTGGCCCCAGCTGCTTAACTGCTGCCGGAGATTTAGCTAAGATGGGTTATGATGTTACCTTGTTCGAAGCTCTCCATAAGGCTGGTGGCGTGCTGATGTATGGTATTCCTGAATTCCGTCTGCCTAAGGATATCGTGCAACATGAAATCCAACAGTTGGTTTCTTTGGGTGTACACATTATGACCGACGTAGTAATTGGCCGTACCTTCACTCTGCATGAATTATTAAATGAGGAAGGCTTCAAAGCTATCTACGTAGGTACCGGTGCCGGTTTACCGCACTTCCTACACATTCCCGGTGAAAACCTAAATGCTGTATATTCTGCCAATGAATTCTTAACCAGAGTTAATCTGATGGGCGCTTTCAAGTTCCCCAAGGTTGCTACTCCTGTTTATGTTGGTAAAAACGTAGCAGTAGTCGGTGCCGGCAACGTAGCAATGGATGCTGCCCGTACTGCCAAGAGATTAGGCGCAGAAAATGTTTATGTGGTATACCGCAGAAGCGAAGCTGAAATGCCTGCTCGTAAAGAAGAAATAATTCACGCCAAGGAAGAAGGAGTTCAACTGCATATGTTGAATAATCCTATTGAAATTATTGGCACTGAAGAAGGCTGGGTAAAAGGCATTAAATGCATTAGAACCCAATTGGGTGAACCTGATGCTTCCGGCAGAAGAAGTCCTGTGGAAATTCCTGGTTCTGAACATGTATTTGATGTAAACATGGTCGTTATTGCCATCGGTCAAGGTCCTAACCCCTTGCTGAGAAGCACTACCTCAGACTTGGTAACCAACAAGAAGGGCTTAATTACCGTTAACGACAAGGAAGCAACATCTATTCCCGGTGTATTTGCCGGTGGAGATATTGTTACCGGTGCTGCAACTGTAATTTCCGCTATGGGCGCCGGCAAGAAGGCTGCTGTAGAAATTGACAACTATCTAAACGGTAAATAATACTTACAATTTGTAGGTAGGGGAAGTTTCACAGAAGTATTGATGATAGGGTAAAATATCACCAAGTGAGGATATGATTTTCATAATGAGAAAACGTTTTACAAGTCTATTACTTGCTACTGCAGTAATTCTGGGCGCCGCTTATAGCGCCCAGGCTTTTGCAGAGCAACGATATTTTAAGCCGGAAAGCGGTGGTTACCGCTTAAGCATACCGGCAGGAGCTCAAGAAATTTATCATACTACCACGGGAATCCGTTTTGTAGTAGGGAAAAACCAATTAGTTAGCGCAGATATTTATAGTATGCCTAACTTTATTTCTGTTCCGGTGGAAAAATATTCCCAAGAGCAGAAAAAGGATTTGGCTGCTTTTATCCAAAAGACCTTAGATTTTTCTGATTTCAAATTTCTTCCCCAATCTGTTAAGCCAACTCCGCTCATTAAAAATTCAACAGGGAGTGGGGCACAGGTACAGGTCAAACCGCAAGGCAGCTTAAAAAGCCGCCTGGAGGCTCTCCGCTCTGTAGATAAACCTACCACAACATCTGCATCTGCTAAAACAGATAAGGACACTAAACCTACCACAACTGACATACAAATTGGCAATAACGCTGATTTAAGCTTTGCCATGCAAGCTCCCCAGGAATCTACCTTGCACAGAAAATATTTGGCAGGTAGAGGCTACCAGCTGCTAAATGACAAAATGCTGATTATAACAGTTGCTTCACCTGAAGCAGAAAAAAATATTGCTCAAGCAGGACTGGCCGCTGTAACAAACGATTTAAAGCCCACTAAACCACGCTATCCTGAGTACAACATTATTACTTCCGGCTTACTCGGTATGGAAATTGAGTTGCCGGCAGGTTGGCATGGCTACACCTTAAAGGCTGACAATATTATTTTTGCCCGTTCCTTAAGCAGCGTACATGAAGATAATGCGATGGTCAGATCATTTAAAACTAATGAATTTGCTGATTTTGCACAAGCAGATGCCAATTCCTTAAAAGATGCTGAAAATAACTTTGTAGATAAAATTACCAAATATACTCCAAATGTTTCTATAGTCAAACATGAACCTGTCATTATTGATGGTCTGAATGGAAGTATTATTCAATTTACTGATAGTGATGATTTAAAAAAGGTCTTTGTTGTTAATACTTATTTATTTACCAAAGATGGAATTGGTTACCAGATAAGATTTAACACCGATGATACCATAAATTATGATTTGAAGATGCAAGCCTTTACAGGAGCCATTAAATCCTTTAGACGTATTAATACTATAGCAACTAATACCAAAATACAGTCACAAGCCAAACAAAAGCCCGTAAATCGCTTACAAGAACTGCAAAAAGCAAGACGGATGTCTCAACAAGCAACTAATGCTAACCAAACATCTGCTGCTCAAGTAGTTAATAAAGAAAGACAACAAAGTAAGAAATAATAATTTTATGAAAATTATTAGCGACGCCGGGCAAAGGGGATAAATCCTTAGCCCGGCGTTCTTTATATACTTAATTAAATTTTACATAATATATATTATCGGACGTTGCATAATGAACAAACGTTTGACAAAGACAAACACTATTGATATACTTAACTATATGGTTTCAGATATTTCTTCACAAAGTACAATTTATTCAAGGAGGAATTTTAAATGGCAAAAAATGGTTCCAACCCAATTACCACCTCTGATGAGCCTACTTTAAACGATCGTCAAAAACAAATTGTTCAGTATATTAAGGAATATATTTATAGCAAAGGTTTTCCGCCTTCTGTCCGTGAAATTGGTAAAGCTGTTGGTCTTTCTTCCAGTGCCAGTGTCCATGCCAATCTTCATAAGCTTGTTGATTTGGGAGTTTTAAGCTGTGATCCGGATAAACCCCGTACCTTAAGCTTGACTGAGGATGCTGCCTGGCGTCAAAAGACTATGGTCCCGGTACCTTTGGTTGGTGCTGTTCATGCCGGTGAACCAATTCTTGCCGTGGAAAACATTGAGGAAACATACCCTCTACCCTTAGATTTAATCGGTTGTCAGGATGATGTATTCATGATGGCTGTTGTTGGTGATTCTATGAAGGATGCCGGTATTTTAGAACATGATTATGTTGTGGTTCGTAAACAAAGCTTTGCCAACAATGGTGATATAGTTGTTGCCCTCATAGACGGCGAAGATACCACTATCAAGCGTTATTTCCGTGAATTAAAACAAATACGCCTGCAACCTGAAAATGAAGCTTACAGCCCAATTTTGGGCGGAGACAATATCCAAGTTATGGGTAAGGTAATTGCCGTCTTTAGAATGTTGTAAATTAATGCGTTTCTAGTTTTTACAGCTTCTTAAATCTGTTGTTTTTCTTCACTAATCTTCAATTTTTGTTTATTTGCTTAAAACTGCTCATTTTTACAGGTACAAACACTAGGACCCCCTTAAAAAAACGCCTCAAAACGCAAATTTGGAGGTCACCCCTTGCAAAGCCAGTGTTTATGCGGCTTTCAGCGATTTTCACTATAAAACAATCCTAAAAAAGCAAAAATCTCGAATGTTAAGTTAACGTTCGAGATTTTTTTATTATTTTAAATCTGCAATTTTTTTAGCAGCAGCTATAATGGCAAGATAGCCGTGCTCAAAAGTTAAACCACCTTGGAAATAAACATTATAAGGAGGCCTCATCGGTGCATCAGCACTAAGTTCAATGGAAGCTCCTTGTACAAAGGTACCGGCTGCCATAATAACTTCATCAGCATAACCTGGCAAATGTGAAGGTATAGGTTTAACATGCGCATCAATAGGAGAATTTTCTTGAATAGCTTCACAAAAAGCGCAAAGCTTTTCTTTGGTTTCCAACGTAACTACCTGAATGATATCGCTTCGCTTGGCGTCAGGTGCCGGAGAAACTTTATAACCAAGCTCCTTGAAAATTTTGGCAGCAAAGATAGCTGTCTTAAGAGCTTGTAATACAACGTGGGGGGATAGGAATAAACCCTGGTAAAACTCTCTGGCAGTATCACCTAAGGTTGCACCCATTTCTCCACCTAACCCGGGCGCTGTCAAACGATAAGAAGCCAGTTCTACCAAATCCCTACGACCTACGATATAGCCACCGTTAGGTGCGATGCCCCCACCTAAATTTTTAATCAGGGAACCTGCCATTAAATCTGCACCTACCTCGGTTGGTTCCTTTTCTTCCATAAACTCACCATAGCAATTATCTACGAAACAAATAACATCAGGTTTTATCTTTTTGGCAGCCTGACAAATCTCGCCGATTTCAGCTACGCTTAAGGTTCTACGGACATTGCTGTAGCCACAGGATCTCTGAATATGAATCAATTTAGTCTTAGGTGTTATAGTTTGAGCCAAAGCCTCCAAATTAGCTTGGCCGCCTTCCATGGCAATTTCTTTATAAATAACTCCCAGGTCAATTAAGGAACCTGGTAATTTGCCGGCAATACCGATAACCGTTTGTAAAGTATCATAAGGCTTACCGGTAATGCCAATCATTTCGTCACCGGCTCTAAGTACACCTAGAAGTGCTGTAGCTAAAGCATGGGTACCGGAAACAAATTGGGACCGAACTAAGGCTGCTTCAGTTTTAAAAATATCAGCGTAGATATCATCAAGTTTATCTCTGCCTATATCAGAATAGGCATAACCCGTAGTGGGTTTTAAATAGTAATCTGATACCTGGTTCTTGGCAAAAGCTGCTAAGACTTTCTTTGTATTGCTTAACGCGATTTTTTCATGAGCCTTGGTTTGTTTTTCTACAGCAGCTAAAGCTCGTGCTTCAATTTCTTCCCAATTCAGCATTACTATTTTCCACCTTCGTCAATAATATATTGTTCATAATTTTTTATTAAATCTTTATGTAAGGAAACTTTAATAACAATACCTTTTTCATCGTAAGTCTGGCTTTCTACCGTACCCACTTCATAAAGCTTGGCTGCAAGACCTGTTGCGGCATATGGGATGCACAAAGTTACCATTCGATTAGATAGATTAAGATTGGTACCAATCAGCTCTAGTAATTTATCCAAGCCCAATTTTTTCTCGCAGGAAATAAAAACAACATTTTCCCTGGAGCTAAGATTTCTGACCCTGGCATTATCATTTTCCAGCTTATCAATCTTATTGTAAACAGTAACAATCGGCTTGTCCGCAACACCTAATTCCGCCAAGACATCATATACAGCAGCTTCCTGTTCCTGATAAAGCTCGTGACTGATATCTACTACGTGGAGCAACAAGTCCGCCTCGGTAACTTCTTCCAGGGTGGATTTAAATGCTGCCACCAGCTGGTGAGGTAAGCGCTGAATAAAACCAACAGTATCCGTTAGGATAATTTCCTGTTTATCAGGCAAAGTAAGGCCTCTGGTAGTCGTATCCAAGGTGGCAAACAACTGATCCATAACATAAGCATCTGCATTAGTTAAGGTATTTAATAACGTCGATTTACCTGCATTGGTATAACCAACCAGACATACCTGGGGAATGTTATTCTTTTTTCTTTTCGTTCTGTGCAAGATACGTACGGAACGAAGTTTTTCTATCTGATCTTCCAAGAAAGAAATTCTTTCTCTAATTTTACGGCGATCAACTTCCAGCTTGGTTTCACCGGGACCTCTGGTCCCAATACCGCCACCTAATCTGGATAGTGCTGCACCTTGACCCATCACTCTGGGCAAAGCGTATTTCAGCTGAGCCAATTCGACTTGCAGCTTGCCTTCGTTAGAATTGGCCCGCCCGGCAAAGATATCTAAAATCAAAGCAGTTCGATCTAGCACTCTTATGCCAAGCGCATTTTCCAAATTTCTATTTTGAGCCGGGGACAGTTCCTCATCGAAGACACATAAATCCACATCATTATTTTGAATGAAGGTTGCCAGCTCTTTTACTTTACCGGCACCGATAAAAGTAGCAGGATCCGGTTTGGCCTTTTTTTGCAAAAATTTACCAACCACCTTAGCTCCTGCAGTTTTAGCAAGAAGTGCCAGCTCTTCCAAGGAATCTTCAGCAGTCCACTTCAGCTCAGTCTGCTGCCAATCCAAGGACACAAGCACTGCTTTTTCTTCCACGGAAGCCAGAGAATGACCGCTAACCTTTTGAGCTAAAAGCTTTTCCAGGGTATTAAGTAGATTCGTAAAATTTAAGGAAGCGGCTTCCTTAACGCCATAAGGACCAAATTCTTCTGTCACCAATTGACCGTCTTCCAGACTGTCTGTAATTAGGCCAAAGGAAACCATACTGGGCGCACTTTCATCCCGCCAGCCAATGGCTGCCAGAGCATCAAGTCGCATATTTTTGAGCGCCGATAAATCAGCTTTGCTTAGAATAGAATCAACAAAAGGGTGGGTGTGGATACAACGTATACCGGACAATCTCCCCTGCCCTCTTCTTAGTTCCAAGGTTTCGGGGTGAATATCGGCACTGCTGCCTATCGTCACACTTTCCACCTTGCCATTACGGGCAATTAAAATTGCTATTTCTCTGTTTAAGACAGCAGAAATATTCCTCATTGTTTCAGCCAATTCTTCTGTCAGCAGCTGATCTTGAGGAATCTGGACATCGTACAACTCTTCCAGAGTTGCCAAGATGTTCTTTTTAATTCCTTGTAAATTACCTAATACTTCTCGCATGATATTTACTTAGCTTTCGCCGGCTCCATGTTAACCTTAAATCCTCTAATAGTACCTCTCTGCATAGCACTTAGCAGCTTTTCGGCATTCTTAGTAGGAACTTCCAAAAAACTAAATTTGTCATAAATATTAATGCGGCCGATATCCTTGGCAGGAATCTTGCCTTTTTCAGCAACTATTTGCACAATATCACGTACCGTAATCTTAGCATTGGTACCAATGTTTAAGAACATTCTTACCATACCACGTTGCGCACCGGTATGCTTCAAATCATATTCTTCATGTTGTTCCCTACTCTTTTTGCTACGGGATTCTTCGTGATCATTTTGCTTAGCATCTGCTTTAGTCCGCTCCTTATGTTTAGGCTCGGACTTGTCATATTCCTTACGCTTTCTATCAGTTCTTTTGTATTCTCTATGTCTTACCTTAAAGACTTCCGGTTCGACAATTTCAGTTTCTACAGGCTCCAGAGCCTTGGTACCTTCTTGCATCAGCTGTAGAGCAGCAGCGGCAATATCTTTGGCCTTATAATCATTTTCCAAAGATTCCACGATGCTAAAATAATCCTGATAATTGCCCAGCTCCAGAACACTTTGCATCTTGGAAAGAATTTGTTCTCTTTGTCTTTCCAAAACATTGGCAGTTGTAGGCAAAGTACCACGAATAATTTTTGTCTTAATGGTACGTTCAATTAATTTTAATTGACGGAATTCCCTGGCTGTAATGAAAGTAATAGCAATACCGGTATTGCCGGCACGACCGGTTCTACCGATTCTATGTACATAGCTTTCCGGATCCTGAGGTATATCAAAGTTTACTACGTGGGTAATGTTATCAATATCCAAGCCTCTGGCTGCTACATCAGTAGCTACCAGAATGTCACTCTTTCCACCCCGGAATTTCTTCATTACCTTATCACGTTGATTTTGGCTTAAATCACCATGCAGGCCATCAGCCAGGTAACCTCTGTTGCCTAAGGCGCTGACCAATTCATCTACGCCTTTTTTAGTCCGGCAAAAAATAATCATCTTGCTATTATCTACTGTATCCAAAATGCGGCACAAGCCATCTACCTTATCTCTGGTTTCATAATAGAACTGGTCAATCAGAGGTGCTGTAACTATTTCTTTATGAATAGCTACTACTTTAGGTGAATTCATATATCTCTTAGTCAGGCCAAGAATTTCCTTAGGCATGGTCGCAGAGAACAGCATGGTTTGACGTTCGGTAGGAACGTTCTTAATAATTTCTTCCATGTCTTCAATGAAGCCCATATCCAACATTTCATCTGCTTCATCCAGTACAAGAAACTTAACATGATCAAGCTTGATGGTACCACGATGAATATGATCCAGCAATCTGCCGGGAGTACCAATGACAATTTGCACGCCATTGCGCAAGGCCCTTATTTGTCTATCAATAGGCTGTCCACCATACACAGGCAGTGCCTTTACTCTCTTATGTGTACCAATTTTACTTACTTCTTCAGCCACCTGAATGGCCAACTCTCTGGTTGGGGACATTACAAGTGCTTGAATGTGCTTATCGTGTACATCCATATTTTGCAAAATAGGAATACCAAAAGCAGCGGTTTTACCGGTACCGGTTTGCGCCTGGCCAATCATATCCTTGCCTTCCAAGGCAATAGGGATACCTTCTTTTTGAATAGGTGATGGCTCTTCAAAGCCCATATCTCCTAAGGCTGCTACAATTTTCTTATCCAGTTCCAGATCACCAAATTTTTCTAACGTTGTTGTCATATATTCTCCTTATAATTCTTTCAGCATATCCATAGCTAAGGATAATGCTCTCATGGCACTACGTAATTTTATGGTACTACGAGATGCTTTAAAACGATACTCTTTACAAACTGTTCCTTTTGCACTGGCTGCGGCAATATACACCAGGCCAACAGGCTTTTCCTCTGTGCCGCCTCCGGGGCCTGCAATACCTGTAATGCTAACGCCAAGGGTGGTGTGAAAAAGATTACGTACTCCTTCAGCCATTTCCTTAGCTACCTCTTCGCTCACTGCTGTGTATTGATCCAAGGAGGCTTGTTGAACACCCAAAACCGTATGCTTTGCCATGTTACTGTAGGAAACCACAGAGCCCATTAAGTATTCAGAGCTGCCGGGAACATCAGTAATCATGCTGGAGGTAAGTCCTCCTGTGCAAGATTCAGCCAGGCTGATAGTATAATTGCCTGCTTTTAATTTTTTGCCTAAAGCTTCAGCCAGGGTTTCGTAATCAACACCATAAATATATTTATCACATTTTGCCCTGATTGCAGCTTCTGTTTGAGCATTTAACTTTTCTGCCTCAGCTAAGGTGGTGCCTTTGGCAGTAATACGTACCACAATCTCTCCTTTTCTAGCATAGATAGCTATTGTAGGATTAGATTGGTGGGTAATTTCTTCATCCAATAGTGTGGCAACCATGGATTCGGTAATATCCTTCATGTGCAGCACCCTGGAGTGAATAACACCCTGAGCAGCAAACTCCTTACGCAAATAAGGCATTACCTGATTGGCAAAAACATGCTCAACTTCCTGAGGAGGTCCTGGTAACATGATGATGATTTTTCCCTCAGGAGTTTTTACTGCAATACCGGGAGCAGTTCCAACCTCGTTATTGAAAACGATAGCGCCCTTGGGCACCATGGCTTGCTTTTTATTGTTCTCCGTCATTACAGTACCTTTGGTTTTAAAATACTCTCCCAGCTTGTTCATCCACATGGAGCTTTCTTCCAAAGGCAAATGCAAATATTTTGCTACCATTTCCTTGGTAATATCACCCCGGGTGGGACCTAGGCCGCCGGTAGTAATAATGATATCAGCTCTTTTTAAAGCTATGTCCAAAATGGACAGGAGCCTATCCTCATTATCCCCAACAGTAGTTTGATACAGCACATTAAAGCCTGCATCATTTAAATTTCTGGATAGATAAGGGAAAGACGTATTAATAATTTCTCCCAGCAATAACTCCGTGCCTGTATTAACAACCTCGACGATCATTTTTCCTTGGACCTCCGCACTATTTCTCCTACAACCTCATACGTAAAGCCTTGACTTAATTTTACCTGCACAAAATCACCGGGCTTTAAGCCTTTAGCATTTTCAATGAAGATTCTGCCATCAATATCAGGAGCTTCCCAGGTAGAACGTCCAAAGGCCAGAGTGGGATCTTCCTCATCAAAGCCTTCTACCAATACCTCTACTACAGAGTCTTCTCTGGTTTGATTAATTTCTTCAGAAATATGTGCCTGCAAAGCCATCAATTCATGGTAACGGGCTTGCTTTACTTCCTCAGGTATTTGATTGGGCATTTTACCTGCCCTGGTGCCTTCCTCCTGAGAATAAGTAAAGACACCGGCACAGTTAAACTTCATACGCTTGGTAAAAGCTAAGAGCTCTTGAAATTGCTCCTGTGTTTCCCCGGGGAAGCCTACAATGAAGGTAGTCCTTAGGCATACATTAGGAACCTTCTCTCTGATTTTAGCAATGAGATTTTCTACTTCCTCTGTGGTATTTTTCCGTCGCATAGAGGCTAGCAGTGTATCACTGGCATGCTGCAAGGGCAAATCCACATAGTGGCAAACCTTATGGCACTGAGCCATAGCTGCAATCAATTCATCGCTGAAGCTTTCCGGATAGCAATATAAAACTCGTATCCATTTCAAGCCTGCAATGTTATCTAACTCTTGTAGTAATTCTGCCAAACGCAATTTACCATACAAGTCCTTGCCAAACTGGGTCGTATCCTGGGCAACGACAATCAATTCCTTTACACCTTTTTTGGCCAAGCTTTTAGCCTCAGCCACAACTTCTTCATAAGGTCTGGAACGGTACGGTCCACGAATCAAGGGAATGGCACAGAAAGAACAGCAATTATTACAGCCTTCAGCAATCTTCAGATAAGCAGTATATTTAGGCGTAGTCAAAACTCTTTCCGTAGGTTGAGAATACTTGCGAGGCGGCGTGACATAAATAAAGCGCTCACCTTTTAAAACACGATCAATAATCTGGCCAATTTCGTTGTAACATTCTGTACCGATGATGGCATCTATTTCCGGAATTTCCTTGAATAAATCTTTAGCATAACGCTGACCAAGACAGCCGGTAACTATCAATTTCCTGCATACACCTGTTTCTTTATAAGCTGCCATTTGCAGAATCATGTTAATAGACTCTTCCTTGGCACTGGTTATGAAGGCACAGGTATTAATTATTAGCACATCAGCCATACTGGGGTCATTGGTTATGGACCAGTTTCTTTCTTTAATAAGGCCCAGCATCACTTCCGTGTCCACCAAATTTTTAGGGCAACCTAATGATACTGATCCTACAACCAGAGGCTGCTGTGTTTCTGTATTTTTTCCCATAAAATAACCTTTCATGTTTATCTAAAAATGAACTTAATATATCTAGCTAAAAAACACTTTTGCTTGTATAAATCTATCTTAAAAACACTTTTGCTTGAATAAATTATTTTTTAAATACCTTGTTGACGGTTCCCCATTCTTTTTCGCCATAAGGAACCTCTTTACCATTAACCTTAATGGTGACATCACGGATACTGCCCAGATTAACCTTTACTTCTTTGTTACCCTTGAACACTTTGGTGGTACCGGCAGGAATGGTAGCAGCTTCTATACCTTTACCATCTGCAGTGACCTGTGTCCACACAGGCTTCTTATAAGTAATTTCAACTGTGACGCCGTCTCCCTCACCAACAGCAACTGTATCTTGGTCCGATTTGGTTTTGTCAGTAGTTTTTGCCTCTTTAGAAGGGGCTTTGTCCTCCTGCTTGGTTGCTTGCTTTTTATCATCTGCCTTAGCTTTATCACCTTCTGCCGCAGCATTTTCTGTACTGTGAGCAGATTTCACACCGGTATTAATTTTGGTGTTCTTTGTATCAGATGTAGCCGTTTTACTACCTAACATGAAGTAAGCCATAACACCACAGAAGATCAAAAGCAAAACAATAAACATACCGGCAAATGCTTTAAAGTTAAAGAAAGATTTTTTCTCACGTACCGGTGCTTCATAAACCGGCTCAGCTTTGCGGGGCGGCGTTCTCACCGGCGCAGGTGCAGCCTTAGGTGTATCAACAGGCAGATCAAATTTAATCTTCCTGGTAGCTTCTAAGGCAGGCTCTTCCTTGGCAACAGGTTTAGCAGCCGGTGCTTTGGGTACCGGAGCAGCCACTTGCGGTGCTGCTTCCTCCTCTTCCTCGTCATCTACCGTTTCATATAAGTTATCATAAATAAAGGCTTTAATATCGCCCCAGACATTCTTTATGCCACTGCCCAAAGAAGATTTTGGCTTAGTTCTTTGCTGATTACGCTCTTCAACCGCATCTACGGCTGCTTGCACATTCTCATCAGGATGGGAAATTACTTCTTCGGCTAAAGTAGTAATTTTACTGCTCTTTTTATATTCATCTACCAGGGCATTACCATCCAAACCCAGATAATTACCGTAGTTTCTGATAAAGCCTTTGATAAAAACATCACCGGGAATGTTAGAGTATTCACTATTTTCCAGAGCCTCCAAATACTGGGCACGAATGCCGGTACCTGTGGCCACTTCTTCAATAGACAAATTCTTTTTTGTACGAATCTCCTTTAAACGTTGGCCAATGTCACTCATTGTGATGTTCCTCCTGTCGGTTACTGAAGAATTTTTCCTCAATTACGGTGGGGCTCATGATTAAAGCTCTTGGTTTACTACCATCCGCAGGTCCAACGATACCCTTTTCTTCCATGGTATCAACTAATCTTGCCGCTCTGGTATAACCTATTCTAAATTTACGCTGCAACATGGATGAAGAAGCCTGTTGAGTTGCCATAACCAAACGAACAGCATCTTCGAATAATTCGTCTTCTTCCTGCATATTGCCATTTTCCGTTGTTTCAGTTTTCTTGGTACCTTTAAGTTCTTGGGTGGTAACCTCTTCCTGAAATTTGGTTGGGATAGCCTGTGCTTTAATAAAATTAACAACTCTGGCTAATTCATCATCAGCAATAAAAGCACCCTGTACTCTTAAAGGCTTGTTGGCTCCGGTAGGAAAATATAACATATCACCTTTACCTAATAATTTTTCGGCACCGGAAGCATCCAAAATAGTTCTGGAATCAATTTGTGAGGATACCGCAAAAGCAATCCTGGAAGGGATATTAGCTTTAATGGTACCGGTCAAAACATCAACAGAAGGTCTCTGGGTAGCCAGAATCAAATGAATGCCTGCAGCTCTGGCTTTCTGAGCCAAGCGCAGGATAGCATCCTCTACATCTACCGCAGCTACCATCATTAAATCAGACAACTCATCTATGATAATAACGATGAAGGGAAGTTTTTCTTCCGCATTAACGTTGTAATCATCAATTTTACGAACCTGTGCCCTGGCAAATAAAGTGTAACGACGTTCCATTTCCACTACCGCCCAGTGCAGGGCAGAAGCGGCTTGTTTAGCTCCTGTAACTACCGGTGTAAGCAAATGAGGAATGCCATTGTAGTTGGTCAGCTCTACTACCTTGGGATCAACTAAGATTAGCTTAACCTCCTCCGGTGTAGCTCTAAATAAGAGGCTGGCAATGATAGTGTTGATGCATACGCTCTTGCCGGAACCGGTAGAGCCTGCTACCAACAAATGGGGCATCTTACTTAAATCTGCCACGATAACATTACCGGAAATATCCTTGCCTAAGCCAACACAAAGCTTGCCTTTGGCATTTCTGACTGCATCACAATCCACAATACTGCGGAAGCTGACAGGGTCAGTAGTCTTACTGGGTACCTCTAGTCCAATAGCCGCTTTACCGGGAATTGGTTCAATACGTAAACTGGGTACAGCCAATTTCAAGGCAATATCATCAGAAAGATTTTGAATCCTGTTGACCTTCACACCGGGTGCAGGGGCAAGTTCAAAACGCGTAACCGCCGGTCCCTTGGTCACATCAACCAAAGTGGCACGGACGCCAAAATCTACCAAGGTTTGTTCAATAATTTCCCCCTGGGTTTCAATCTCTGCCTTAAAATCTTTTTTATTCAGCTTCATAACTGGATGCAGAAGATTAAAAGAAGGAAATACGTAGGAAGACTCAGTACCATCCGCATCTTTTTTGTGCGGTGGCAACACCGGTTTATAAGCCTTAGCCGGAGCTTCTTTCTTTTCCGGCACGGGAGCCGGTTCTTCTTCCTTACCCTCTACCTGGGCAGGAGAAAATTTAAAAACAGGCTGCACAATGTCCTTAGGATTTTCTTCCAGCATATCACGATAAGAAGCATGGTGATCTTCTTTTTCCTGATTGTAAAAACTTTTTTCTCTGCGTCTTTGTTGCATATCTTCCAGCTTATGAGCAGCATTTACTGCGCCATTTTTTACGCCCTGTCCCGCCTTTTGCAGAGACTGGCCAAGGGAAAACTTACCGGTTAAGACTACACCAACCAGGCCCAAAACACTAAGAGCAATAAGCGTCCCGGCATTACCTAATACTTTCTTTAAAAGAAAGACGATGGTGCCTCCTAGAAGGCCACCACCGGTTGGTAAAAATTCAGGAAGTATTTCACTGCCGTCGGGTACGACAGCAAAATGAAATAAGCTTAGGGCTGCTACGAGGATAACCAATATAGAAAAGAACTTCTTGGAAAGAACCATCTTCTCGTGTTTCAAGAGATATCCCAGTCCTATAACACAGAAGTAAATAGGTAAAAGCCAGGCGCCTCTACCTAAAGCGTATCTTAAAACACGCGAAGCAAAATGGCCGATGTACCCAACATTAAAGCCTAACAGAGCGCAAAACATAAACAGGCTTAGTCCAAAGAGAACCACCCCGGTTATTTCCACATGCTCAAAGGCAGATGGGTTTGTAGTTGATTTTTTTGCCAGCTTTCTTTCCACAGAAACACCTTCTTAAATACAGTTAAGATTATACTTCCATAATCAGAGGAAGAATCATAGGTCTTCTTCTGGTCTTTTCAAACAGGAACTTGCCTAAAGAATCTCTAATGGCAGTTTTAATCTGAGCCCATTCCGTAATATTGTTATCACGGCACTTATCCAAGGCAGCCATAATCCTATCCTTGCATTCGTCCATCAAATCTTCGGATTCGCGCACATAGACAAAGCCGCGCGAAACTATGTCAGGCCCTGACACAACAGAATAAGTATTTTTATCAATGGAGACAACTACAATGACGATACCATCCTGAGAAAGCTGGCGTCTGTCTCTGAGCACCACGTTGCCAACATCACCAACACCTAAGCCATCGATGAGAACTTTACCTGCGGTAACCTTGCCGGTAATTTTAATGTCGCTGTTGGTTACTTCTACTACTGAACCATTTTCAGCAATAACAATATTATCCTTAGGCATACCTAAAGATTCAGCCAGCAATTTATGCTTTACCAAATGACGATATTCACCATGGACAGGCATAAAGAACTTGGGCCGTACTAAATTATGCATGAGTTTTATTTCTTCCTGGCTGGCATGTCCTGATACGTGAATGCCTAAGGCTTTTTCATAAATAACATCCGCACCCTGTTTATACAGATTATCAATGGTGCGAGCGACGCCCTTTTCATTACCGGGAATTGGAGTAGCGGAAATAATAACAGTATCACCGGGCATAATAGTAACCTGCCTGTGATCGCTGTTGGACATTCTGGTTAAAGCACTCATGGGTTCGCCCTGACTGCCTGTAGTAATAATGGCAATTTGCTTAGGTGCATAGTTGCGTGCTTCTTCAATATCAATTAAGACACCTTCAGGAACCTTTAAATAACCAAGTTCAATGGCGATATTAACAACATTAACCATGCTGCGTCCTAAAATAGCGACCTTCCTCTTATTGGCCACTGCACTGTCTACCACTTGTTGAATACGATGTACGTTAGAAGAGAAGGTTGCCACAATCACTCTATTTTTAGCTAAAGCAAATTGTTCATCCAAGGTTCTGCCAACCAGTTTTTCACTGGGCGTGAAACCGGGACGCTCAATATTGGTACTATCAGCTAATAAAAGCAAAACACCCTTGTCCCCCAGCTCTGCCAATTTGCTATATTCAGTAACCTGACCATCAACAGGGGTCTGGTCAAACTTATAGTCACCGGTGTGCACAATAGTGCCTACAGGTGTATGAATAGCCAACGCTACTGCGTCAGGAATACTGTGGTTCACTCTGATAAAGTCCACTCTAAAGGGACCTACTCTGATAATACTGTTTAAATTAACAATCTTGCACTTTTCGTCAGATACACCATTTTCCTTCAGACGACCTTGTAGAATACCCAAGGTTAATGGTAAGCCATACACAGGCACGTCGAAGTCTTTCATCACATATGGCAAAGCACCAATATGGTCCTCATGACCATGGGTTAAAAAAATAGCTTTTAACTTATCTTTATTTTCCCAAAGATATGTAGTATCCGGAATAACCAGGTCAATGCCCAGCATATCGTCATCTGGGAATGCCAAGCCTGCATCCACCAGTATCATATCATCGCCATAACGGATAACGGTCATGTTCTTGCCGATTTCTCCCAGACCGCCCAAGGGGATAATCGAAATTTTCTTTTGTTGCTGTGTTTTATTCAAAAAAACACCTCCTATATTTATTGGATTCCCGAACAAAGCTATATATTGTGTAAAGCCAGCCGAACAATCTCCTAAGGGGTATTATACCTTGTAAAGGTGCATTTTGCAATGTTTCTTACAATATATAGGCAAAAAAATAAAAGTGGGACGCTCCCATATTTAAAGGGAGCTTTCCCACTTTTGAAACAATTTCTAAGCTTATGCAGCTTTTTGCTTACTAGTGTCAGCTTTGTTTTGCATTTTTTGCCATAGATACATAGCAATAATAATTGCTGCACCGATAAGGTCAGTAGTAACGCCTGGGTCAACCAAGAGCAAACCACCTATGAAGAACAAAATTCTTTGAACCATATTGCAGGTTCTGATGCAGTAACCAATCAAGGATACAGACAAGCCCCACATACCAACTAAAGCAGTAAGCATAGCTTGAAGAATAGCTGCGCCATTAGCATTAATCATCAAGATTTCCGGAGACAAAACGAAGATATACGGAACGATGAAAGCAGCAATGGAAAGCTTAGCGGCAATAACACCGGTCTTCATCGGGTTAGCACCGGCAATACCTGCACCGGCATAAGCAGCCAAGGCTACAGGAGGAGTTACATCGGCTACGATACCAAAGTAGAAGGCAAACATATGAGCTGCTAAAACAGGTACACCCATTTGTACTAAGGCAGGAGCTGCAATAGTAGAAGTGATTACATAGTTAGCAGTAGTAGGAACGCCCATACCAAGAATCAGGGAGGTAACCATGGTGAAGAACATAGCCGGCAGCAGTTTGCCACCTGCCAGGTCTAACAAAGCGGTAGCCATTTTCAGGCCAACACCGGTTTTGGTTACAACGCCAATGATAATACCGGCAGTAGCGCAGGCAATCAGTACGCCCAAAACGCCTTTGGAACCGGAAATCAAACCGTTAACAACATCCGCAAAAGAAACTCTAGTGCTCTTTTTGAGACATGCGCAAACGATAGACAAAATGATTGCGGCAAGTGCTGCTCTGGTAGGAGTATAACCGGCTACCAATAAGTAAACGATGATGATCAAAGGAATAGCCAAATGGCCTTTTTCTTTAATCAAATTGCTAATCTTCGGTAACTCGTCCCTATTCATGCCTCTTAAACCGCACTTCTTGGCTTCATAGTGAACGCCCAGCCATACGCCTGTGTAATACAAAATAGCAGGAATAACAGCTGCTTTAACAACTTCGATGTAAGGAACGCCAACGAATTCAGCCATTAAGAAAGCTGCAGCGCCCATTACAGGAGGCATCAACTGACCACCGGTGGAAGCAGATGCTTCTACGGCACCGGCAAATTCAGGACGATAGCCTAATTTCTTCATCATAGGAATGGTGAAGGAACCAGTACCTGCTACGTTGGCAACAGAGGAACCGGATACAGTTCCCATTAAGCCGGAGGACAATACTGCTACTTTAGCAGGACCGCCGGCAGCCCAGCCGGCAATAGCGTTAGCCAAATCAATAAAGAACTTGCCTAAGCCGGTAGCTTCCAAATAGGAACCAAACAAAATGAATAAGTAAATGAAGGTTGAAGATACGCCCAAAGGAGTACCAAAAATACCCTCTGTGGTGTAATACAAATGTCCAAACATTTCCTCCAGGCCAACACCTCTGTGAGCCAAAATGCCGGGAGCATAAGGCCCTAAGAAAGCATATACCAGGAAGGCTAAAGCCACAATAATCATAGGCCAGCCTACAGTTCTACGAGCTGCCTCAATAACCAGTACAGAACCAATCAAGCTGATGATAAAGTCTGTCTGGGTATTCATGCCTGCACGTAAAACCAGTTGCTGATACTCAACAACAATGTACATGGTGACAATAGCACCAATCACTGCAAAAATAACATCTAGCGGGTTCATCTTTGTTTTATCCCACTTTTTAGAAGCAGGGTATAACAAGAAAATCAAAACTAAACCGAAGCTTAAGTGAATGGCTCTTTGCAACATGGCGTCTAAAACACCAAAGGTTGCAGTATATAATTGGAAAATAGCAAAGGCAATGCAAATAGCAGATACAATCTTATCCCAAGTGCCTGTAAGCTTACGTTTGCCGGACTCTGGATCAAATTTCTCCAGAACTTCATCGGCTGACATAGCCTTGGGTGCATCCTTACCTGTTTGGGTTGCCTCATCCTCAACCTTCGTTGCAACTTCTGAGGCAGCACCAGCCTCTTTTTTTATTTCTTCCATCTCGGTCATGAAACGGAATCCTCCCTTCCTATTGTAACCAAACTTGATAACGCTTTTTCACTGTAACTGTTACTAAAGTTCCTGATGGATAAATTTTATATATAGGTAAATCTTGACCATTAATAACGAGCCTTTGTTGGGGTATTTCATGCGTTCGTAAAACTACATTTTTAAAAGGACGATTCATTTCCAGAATGAAATGTCCGTCTTTAGTTAACGTAAATTTTCCGTCATCCGGATAACACGGCAAACCGACACCGTAGGATTGATAAATAGTGTGTGTCATCACCATGTCATCAACACCTTTAATAGTAAAGTACTCCTCACATGGGGTCCGTTGTACAGAATGAATATAAATATAATACCACTCATCACCCACATGAATAGGAAATCTGTAAGGTTGAAGATTATCTTCCGGCACAACCGAAAGCACCAATTGATTTCCGTACCAGCACACACCAATGATTGCAAGAAACACTATTAAAAGTATGGCACGAAAAAGTGACCGAGGTCCGGATTCAGCCGGACTCCGGTCACGTTTACTACAAAACTCACTCATAAACTAGACGCTTATTTCTCGTTGAAGAATTTTTCAGCACCGGCAGCCATCTTTATGGACATACCATTCTTACCGGTAGCCTTGCTTACAACGGAGCAAGCCTTATGAGCTGCTTTCAAACGATCCAGGTTACCATAAATAGCCTTTACGATATCATATGCAGTTTGATCATCCATCTTGTCAGTAACAACCAACATACATTGAATTGCAACTGCAGGGCAATCCTTATCCTGGCTAGCATAAGTCTTGGCAGGAATGTTAACCTTGGTATAGAAAGGATACTTAGCAATTAAAGCATCAGCCTTATCAGCGTCTACAGGAAGCATAACAACCTTGTTTTGGGAAGCGATATCTTGAATAGCAGCTGTTGGGAAACCAGCAGTTACGAATGCTACATCAACGTTACCGTCTTTCAAAGCGCCGGAAGCTTCGCCGAAGGATAAGTATTGAACTTTAATATCATTATAAGTAATACCATAAGCAGCCAAAATCTGACGAGCGTTAGCTTCAGTACCAGAACCAGCAGCACCTACTGCAACTCTCTTGCCTTTTACTTCGTTCAAGGACTTAATACCGGTTCCATCAACAGTTAAAACTTGTACAGTTTCAGGATACAAAGTGCACAAAGCTTTAATGGAATCAACTTTTTTATCTTTGAACATTTCAGTGCCGTTTACAGCGTAGCTGGAAATATCGTTTTGAACCAAAGCAAGGTCAACCTTACCTTGTTTTAACAAGTTAATGTTAGCAACAGAAGCACCAGTACTTTGTGCACTGGCATTAGCACCCTTAACATTTTTGTTCAGGATATCAGCAATAGCACCACCGATAGGGAAATAAGCACCGGATGTACCACCTGTAGCAATGTTAATAAACTTCTTAGCACCAGCAGCAGGAGCTGCAGCCTTACCAGCATCTTTCTTCGTGTCTCCTCCACCACCACAACCAGCAAATAAGGTACCCATAACCATACATGCCATTACAAATGCCAAAATTTTTTTCATAAAATTCCCTCCTATGATTTAATTTCTACATCTGAGCAAGACCGTTACCAAAAATGTTAGCAACCACCCCCAAAAATTAAGGCTTCGTTACCCCTCTAAGTACACTATCAGTATACAATTTTGTCACAATTTTAGCAAGCTAGTTTCGAATTCACTTATTTTCGTGAATATTTAAAAAATCTGCATGTAGCCCTAAGTCCTTCTTCCAAAGAAGTAAAGGCTCTAAGGTGTAAAATTTTGCTAATGGCTACGTTGGATAATACAGAGCGGTAAATGTCTCCGGTACGAGGAGTCGTATATTCTACCCGGGGCTCCTTTTGCATAACTTTTCCAAAGGTAGCAATGAGCTCGTTCAAGGAAGTTTCTTTGCCTGTAGAGACATTGAATATACCAAAACCCTGCTGCTCCATTCCCAGGCAAAGTGCCTTGGCAATATCTTTGACGTAAACAAAATCCCTGGTTTGTTTACCATCTCCAAAAACAGTTATCTTTTCACCTTTGGCCAGCTTTTGAGCGAAGATACTGATTACTCCGCCTTCTCCTGTCATACCCTGTCTTTCGCCATATACATTGGCAAAGCGCAGTACAGTAGTATTTAGGCCATACAAATCATGATAAAGCCTGAAATATTCTTCAGCTACCGCCTTGGTAAGACCATAAAAAGAGGTAGGAACCAGTTTTTCTGTCTCCAATAACGGCAGGTTGGTATTGTCACCATAAACCGCCGCACTGGAGGAAAATATCAAAGCTTGAACACCGGTCTTTCTGGCTGCTTCCAAAACATTAATCAAGCCCAGGACATTAAGCTGTGCGTCCAGGCCGGGATCTTTTAAAGAAACAGGAACCATGGTTTGGGCGGCCAAATGTATCACATGAGTGAACCTCTGAGCCTGAAAAAAATCCAATAACTCCGGGCTTCTTATATCCATTTCCACCAGCTTAAAAGTGTCAGGAACATTTTCTCTACGACCCGCAGTAAGGTTATCTAAAACCACAACCTCAGCATGAGAATAGTTTTTTTGTAATTCTTCACAGACATGAGAACCAATAAAACCAGCTCCACCCGTTACCAAAATTTTCATTCTTCAATATTCCTCCGGGAACGAATTTGCGTAAGCACATCCAGGCCAAAAGCCCTAATGGTTATAATACCACCTAAGCCAAAGGGTACATACTCACAGAAAAAGCGCCACAGCACAGCCATAACTCCTGTCAAGCCACTAGGCACTAACGACTTAAAAAGGAGAATAAAACCACCCTCGGCCACACCTGTACCACCGGGTGTGGGGGTAAAATAAAGAACCAAATTCAATAGGCACATCCGGCTCATGACCACAGTCCATTTAAAATCAATATCAAAGGCCATTAAACAAATTGGCACAACGGAATAAATAAACAGCAAGCTGATGCCTGATTCCAGGAAAGCCTTCAGCATGGCTTTAGGATTGCGTGCCAGCAAAAACATGGCTTGCTGAAAATCTCTGTAGCCTAGGAAAACTGCTTCCTGAGTTCTGGTAGAAAAACGTTGACAAAAATGCATCAGCCATTTTTCAAATTTCCCGGTATACACAAACCTGACCAACAGGAGTGGTAAAACAATACTCAAAGTGCCTACCACAAAAATTATTCCGGTGGGCAAGCCATCTACTAAGGCAGGATCCAAGTAAAAGATAATGGGAATACACAAAAACAAAAAGAGTATAGACATAAATATTCTTACAATTATTATCAAGGTTGATTTAGCTACAGGAATGCCTGCTCTTTTCATAAACATAAATTGAGCAATACCGCCACCGCCTTGTCCGGGGGTAATCAATGCCAAAAAATAATTGCTTAAGACTACAGTAATTACATGTCTGTAATCAATTGTTTCGTCAGACAGCTTGGTCAAGGTAATAAGCCTTGTAGCATCAAAAAACAATCCGGCAAACACTGTAGCAAAAGCAAGCAAAAGATACCATGGTTGGAACATGGCTAAATACTGGAAAGCGCGCATATCAAAGGTAAAGTAAATAACTGCAGCAGACACAACAACGACTATGACAAATAAAATACAAAATATACGGAATATTTGTTTGTTCATTCTTTAACCGCCAAACTTAAGGAGAGCATTTCCCCGTATTTTATTGCTTACAATCATTATACCACTTCTCAGGTTACACTGCTGAAAGCCTAAACTCGTACTAGTTTTATAATACTAAACTTTTATAATTCGCAAAATGTTTTTTCACCAATTGATTCAGAAAAGCCTCGCCGCGCGCGGCTAAAATAGTCTGGGCGCAAGCGGTGGCATTAGCCCCACCGCCCTTGGGCAATTCCATCCCTGCCAAGGTAGATAATTCAGCCATGATTTGCACAAATTTGGCTCTGGCCAAAATAGAAGCTGCTGCCACAGCCAGATCTTCCTCCGCCCTAGGTTGTTGCTGAACAGTAAGTTGCGGAAAATTACTGTGGAGTTGAGCTGCTATGTTATTGCTCTGGGAAAATCTATCCACTAAGGCAAAATGACAGCTGCTATTGGCTTGCAAGACCTTGCTCAGCGCTGCTACATGGCCTGCAGCCAATAAATCATTAAGGTTTTTGCCTTGGGTCTTCATTTGCTCATAACGCAAATTATAGGCTTCCGGTTTTAAAGCCAGCACCGCATGTAAAGGAGCCAGGGCTTCAATTTTTTTCGCTAATTCCAAAATGCTCTTCGGTGCTAAGACCTTACTGTCTTTTACACCAAAATTAAAAAACTTTTTGGCAATATCCTTGTTGATTAAAACTGCGGCTACTACCAAAGGACCAAAGAAATCACCCTTGCCTGATTCGTCACTACCGGCCCATATATAATCAAAACCGGGGCAAGCAGTTAGTAAGGATAGGTGTTTAGGCTGGTCATTTACAATGGGTGTCGCTTCTGAGGTAACCAGTTCAACTACGGCCAAGGCAGCCTTTTGCAGAGGCCCTTCTTGTCCACCCCACACTAGCTTACGACCTTTTTTGCCGTTGTAGACAGCCAGGGTAACCTTCTCGTTTTTGTTTTGTAAAATCAACTGTTGGCCATAGTTAATTTTTTTAACTACCAGAGGCTCACTAACTAAAGTATGCAATTTGCTTTGTAATAAGGCAATAAATTCCTCAAAGTTTCCTTGTGGCAATTTTTCTTCCCTCTTCAGTCGCTAAAATCATAATTTCTTGCAAAGTTGTATTGGCTTTTTTAGCTAAAAGTACACACTCTTCATATTCCGGTGCCAAATTAACCAAAACGCCCTTATAATAACCTGCCTTAACCTTAACCTCTCCCTGTGGTAATTTAACCGTGTAAAAATGTCTGGTTAAAACAGTACGATCTACCGAATGAAAGCGCAGACCCAAAGTAGAAGTTTCGGTAAAGATAATTTTTTCGAATATTTCCTGCATAGAACGTTGATATAAAACGGAAAGCTTATAAGCCGGACGACATTTTTTCATGTAGATAGGCGTGTACCAGGCATCTAAGGCACCCTGGGCCATTAATTTTTCCACAGTGTAGCCACAAACTTCTCCGGTAACATCATCCAGATTACATTCTGCCACCAATAAGTCTTCCTCATTAATCAGCTCAGGCTGGGTGTTGTCAATATACACCCGCACAACATTCGGTATAGCCAAATCCCAGGTTCCTGCGCCATAGCCAATAGCTGTGGTAGTAAAATCAGCAGGCTTATTCAAAGTAGGTTGAGCCAAGGCAAACATCAGTGCAGCCCCGGTAGGCGTAACCAATTCTTTGTCAATCTCACCTTGGTAATTAGGCAACGTCTTAAGTAATTCCGTAGTAGCAGGTGCAGGTACAGGCATCAAACCATGGGCACAGCGCACAAAGCCTCTGCCGGTTTGCATTCTACCCACATAAATGGTTTTGACGTGCAAGTCTTCCAAAGCCAGCAGGCAGCCCACTATATCAATAATGGTATCAACAGCACCTACCTCATGGAAATGTATTTCATCCAAAGCCTTACCATGTACCTTGGCCTCGGCTTTGCCCAACTCGGTAAAGACCTGACTAGCCTTTTCCTTAATTGTTTCCGATAGTCCGGAGCCGTTAATAATTTTTAAGATATCAGCTAAGTTCCTATGCTCGTGGTGATGGCTATGTTCGTGTTCATGTTCGTGTTCATGTTCGTGTTCATGTTCGTGTTCATGCTCGTGTTCATGGTCATGTTCGTGGTGATGTTCATGCGCGTGGTCATGCTCGTCATGATGATGATGGTGTTCATGTTCCTCGTCAGTATGGTGTGCATGTATCTCATGCTGTTCATGACTTTCCAGATTTTCAGCAAAAGTAACCGTACCCTCGCCGCTTAACTGGGCATCAAAATGAGTGGCCTTAATGCCACACTTTTCAACTTTTTCATAAATCAGCTTATACTGACCTATATCCAATTTTTCCAGTTCTGCCTTCACTTTCGGAAAGGAAGCGCCTAAATCAAAGAGAGCTCCCATAAACATATTACCGCTGATGCCACTAAATGGTTCTACATATAGCTTGGCCATACTTGCTGCACCTCTTTCTAGGATTCTTTTTTTGCAGAAATATTCTTTTCCCTAACTGTCAGACTACGAATAGAAACGTTCACATTACGTACCGGCATAGACGTCATCATCTCTACTTTTTCCTTAATTTTATTTTGGATATCCTTGACCGTAGCAAAAATATCTACACCGTAAAATAATACCAGCTCCAAATAAATGGTCATACCTTTATTGGCATCTGTAGGTCTGCGTACACTGATGGAAGATAATTTATCTACCTGCTGCTTTTTCTTGGAAATTATAATTTTCACAATATCGTTTACTATGTAATCACTCATGGTGATTTTGCCATAGTAACTAAAAGCAGGACGAACTATGGATTTGTCAGGCACATTGGCCCGGTTCTTTTTCCTGCCAAAAAGCATCCGCGGCAAATCAACCAGAACACCGGATAAATGGGGTTTTAGTTCAATCGTCGGTACAGGAACAATATGCTTGCCTTCCTTGATACGCATTTCCCTTGCCTTGTTGATTTCATGCTTGGAAGCAATATTCTCAATACGTACATAGGATTCCGGCTGTGGTAAGGCCAGCCTTTCACAAATTTTTTCTACCATCTTATCAGAAGTACCAATTACCAAAATACACTGTATTTTGCTTTTAGCTAAAGCTTCTCGTACCATAGCAGCGTGATCTTTTTCCATAAAAATGGCACGCTTTACAGCCTGGACCTTATTCTGCTCAGTCTTGGCAGAGGTTCCTGCTAATATTTTGGTACCTTCGATAAGAAGGCCATCATCTATAATGGCATCACAGCCATGTTTATGGGCAACGCCAATAGCTCTGTAGCTTTTGCCTGTACCGCTTGGTCCCACAAAGGCAATTACCCTCATGCCGGACCCCTCCTCGTTATTTATAATTAATCACAGCGGCCACATCCTCGTAGCCTACTTTAAAAACACCCAGCTTGGACGGAAACCTTCTGGGATCACCATGAAAATCACTGCCACCGCTGGTCAGCAAACCATGCTCTTGAGCTTTTTTTAACCACAGCTCTGTTTCGTTGTTTTCCAGGGCAGAAGGATGCCAAACCTCCACAGCATCAAAGTTCACCTGTTGCAAGATGGCCTCGGCAACCTCCCGGTTACCCACTTCGCTGGGATGGGCAAAAGAAGCAATGCCACCGGCATGATGAATAACATCTACGGCTTGCTGGGGAGTAAGCTTCTCCTGCTTACAATACGCCGGTTTACCTTCGGCTATCAGAGCATCAAAGACCTGCTGAACATGGGCAAAATAACCCTTCTTCACCATTACTCTGGCTATATGTGGTCTTCCCAGGCTTCTACTGCCATTGGCTTCTTTCTTTACATCAGCAATGGTAATATCATAACCAAGCTCCTGTATTTTTTTCACTATGTTCTCAATCCTTACGGTCCTACCGGCTCCTGTCCAAGCAAGTTTTTCCTGGAGAAGCGGGTCGGCACAGTTCATAAAATAACCAAGGACATGGACATTAAAATCTTCGGCACCGAAGAAAGTGTCTATTTCCACACCGGGAATAAATTTAATAGCATAGTTTTTTTGCTGTAAATATTCTTTTGTTCTGGCATGAGCATTGGTATTATCGTGATCAGTAATAGCTATCGCTTTAATGCCTACCTGCCAGGCCATATCTAGTATTTGCTCCGGAGTATAAATACCATCGGAGAAAACAGTATGAATATGTAGGTCTGCCAACATGGCTTAGAGCTCCTTAGCTAATGCTACTAATGTTGCTACACCAAAACCTGTACCACCCTTAATCCAAAAGCCAGTAGCTTTTTCAGCAAAGGCCGGGCCGGCAATATCTAAATGTACCCAGGGTGTATGTGGTTTTACAAATTCTTCAATAAAAAGACCGGCACTGATAGTGCCACCCCATCTACCGGTTTCATTTAAAACATCTCCTGTTTTAGCCCTTAGTTTTTTTCTTATCTCAGGCAAGGATGGCAGGAGCCAATAATTTTCTCCGGCTTTTTTACCGGCAGCTATAACCTGATCAGAAAATTCTTTGTCATTAGTAATGACACCGGCTGTTTCCATTCCTAAAGCAATCAGGCAGGCACCTGTTAAGGTAGCAAGATCAATGACCTTGGCGGCACCCTTTTCACAGGCATACCAAACAGCATCGGCCAAAACAATTCTACCCTCTGCATCAGTATTGGCTACTTCTATAGTCTTGCCGCTGGCTGAGGTAATGACATCGCCCGGTTTGTAGGAGCTGCCACTGGGCATATTCTCTACGCACCCGGCCACTGCCATAACATTCACCGGCAATTTTAATTCTGCAATGGTTTTCACAGCGCCTAAAGCAGCACCTGCGCCACCCATATCATCTTTCATTTCACCCATACCTTGACTGGGTTTTAGAGAAATTCCCCCGCTGTCAAAGCATACGCCCTTACCTACAAAAGCAATATAGGGTTTGTCTTTACCGGCACCCTCATATTTTAAGGTTATCATACGTGGTTCATGCTTGGAGCCTTGGCCTACGGCCAAAATGGCTCCCATCTTTTTCTTTTCCATATCCTTCCTGGTTAATACTTCGCAAGACAGCTTTAGCTCCTTGGCAAAAGCCTGGGCAATATTGGCCAGTATTTCCGGATATAATAAATTGCTTGGTCTGTTTACCCAATCCCTAACCAAACAAATATTTCTGGTAAGTATTTCTGCCTCTTTAACAAGCTGAGTGGCTTTGTCCAAAGACGTTACAATAGTAAAATCACAAGGCTTGGGCGCATCATGAGTAGTCTTACATTCTCTAAAGGAATAAGACCCCAGTGCCAACCCCTCTGCCAAAGCAGTAAGATATTCCGGCGTCAAAACAAAAGAAGTAAGGACGTCTGCCTTACCACCGCTTTGCTCAACCGCCAATTTTCTAGCTACTGTTCCGGCCAGCTTACGTAGCTGAGTCGCTCCAGCCTCGCCCAGTGAACCTGTTCCGGCAATAACCAGCTTTTTAATTTCACCCTGCTGCTGGTAAAACGCAGAAATAATTTTGCCGGCCTTGGTACAATCTTTTTCTTCCTGTACTAATTTGGCAATAAAATTACCCATAGGTAGTTTACCCAAGGCTTTAACATCCTCGGGAGCAAGAAAATAGACCCTGGTTTTAGCTTTTTCTGAAGATACGGTATCTTTAACTCTCATTTCTCAACTACCTCCTCAAAAGTCATTTTATTATAACATGAATTGTGTCCGTATAGCAAAAAGAACATATGGACAAAACAGGATAGCAGCAAAAATAACACCCACAGCAGAGAACAAAAAGAGAGCTGCGGAGCATACAACTAACGTATGTCCCCAGCCCTCTTTTGTATCTATGGCAAAACGCCCGGCTTGCCATGTGTATTTAATTTATTTTTTTAGTCCTGTTTCAATCAACAATTTCTTAAACTTTTCTTTTTCTTCCGCATTCATAGGACACATAGGTAATCTGTAAGGTCCTGCATTAAAAGGTGTAAGCATGGTAACAGCCTCTTTGATAGGAATAGGGTTGGTCACCATAAACATAGCCTTAGCTTGAGGAACCATCTTAGCAAAGAGATCCTTAGCTTTTTGGACTTCACCATTTTCATAGCTTTGTATTAATTCTTGTAACAATTGACCACCTACGTTGCTTAATACAGAAATCAAACCGGTAGCTCCTACGGACAGGAACGGCAAAATCAAGCCATCATCACCACTATAAATACTAAAGTCCTTAGGCATTACACGATACAATTCTGCAGTTTGAGCAACATTTCCGGCTGCTTCCTTAATAGCAACAACATTGGGACAATCCTTAGCAATGCGCGCCATGGTTGTAGGCAAAATGTTGGTACCGGTACGACCGGGAATATTATAAATGATCAGAGGTAATTTGGTGGAATGAGCAATTGCCTTGAAGTGTTGGTAGAAGCCTTCCTGGGTAGGCTTATTGTAATAAGGGCCTACGCACAATGCACCATCAACTCCCAAAGATTCAGCCATTTGAGTCATTTTAATGGTTGCTGCTGTGTCATTAGAACCTGTTCCCACGATTACAGGTGCTCTATGATTGATTTTCTTTACTACAGCGGCATACAATTCCTTCTTTTCCTCAGTGGAAATGGTAGGAGATTCACCGGTAGTACCGCAAACCAAGATAGCATTTGAACCATTTTCAATTAACCATTCTGCAAATTCGGCAGTTCTGGAAACATTAACGGAACCGTCTTCATTAAAAAGTGTAACCATTGCTGTTATCAATCTACCAAAATACGGGTTCTTCATAAATTCACCTTCCTATAATTTAAAAGCTGTGTGCAAAGCATTAACCGCTTGGTTAACGTCTTTTTGTTTAATTATAGCAGAAATTGTTGTATTGGAATCAGTTGTCTGCATAATTTGAATATTTTTACCTGTTAAAGCGGAAACGAAAGTAGCCATCACACCCGGTACACCACCCATACCATTACCGACTACGGAAACCTTAGCACATTCAGGTGTGCAGATGTATTTATAACCTTGTACTTTTAGAACCTTATTGGTTTTTTCTGCATCCGGATTATAAACTGCAAAGCTGATGGTATTAGGTTGCAGGCTAACAGCGCCAATACTGATACCATTACTTGCCAGAGTATCAAGCAGCTTTTTACCATTACTTGCATCTCCTTCAGAAGGAGTAACACTAAACAGGGTAATTCCCATCAGGTTGGCTACACCGCTGGCAACATGTTTGCTTGTAGTACCATCCTGCTCCATTACCCGGTTATCAACTGCTCCGGAAATTAAGGTTCCCGGTGCATCGGAGAAGGTAGATTTTACTACCAGGGGAGTATTATGTGCCATGGCAATTTCAACAGCCCTGGGGTGAATAACCTTAGCGCCCTGATGAGCCATTTCACAAATTTCTGCGTAAGAAATTTGTTTCATGATTTTTGCATCTCCCACTATTCTGGGATCAGCGGTCATTACGCCATCCACATCGGTATAAATTTCCACCAGGTCAGCATTCAAGGCTGCTCCAAAAGCTGCTGCAGAGGTATCACTGCCGCCTCTACCTAAAGTGGTAATATCACTCAAATCTTCTGTTTCACCTTGGAAACCGCAAATAACAGGAACAAGTCCTTCTTCCAGGAGGCTGATTAAATAGCCTGTCCGGATATTTTTAATTTTTGCTTCACCATAGTTAGAATCAGTAACCATACCTGCTTGACCACCGGTAAGTGCTTTTGCTTTTATGCCGTTAGCTTGCAAGGTCGCTGCCATAACACAGGATGAAATAATTTCGCCGCAAGCCATCAACAAATCCAGCTCATGTGGCAAAACATGGGGATTGGCTTCCTTCAACACCCCTATCAAGGTGTCTGTGGCATAAGGTGCGCCTTTTCTACCCATGGCAGAAACTACCACTACCGGTATATAGCCATTAGAAATTGCTTCATTAACTTTCTTTACTACAGCAGCTCTTGCTTCTGCAGTTGCTACTGAAGTACCGCCAAATTTTTGTACAATAATTTTCATTTCACTAAAATCTCCTTTTACACAGCTGGTCAATTTTAAATCTACTAGATGCCAGTAGCTTTCCCTGCCAGGCACGGCCTTAACATCCGGTGCCCGGCCTGGCAAAAGCTGCTAATTAATGCACTTAATTATAACCAGCCATTTTTGATCATTACTTCGGCAATTTGCATGGTATTAAGTGCAGCACCCTTACGAATCTGATCGCCTACGCACCAGAAATTGTAGCAACGAGGAGCGGATTCATCCTTGCGCAAACGGCCTACATAAACATCGTTTTTGTCGGAGGTGTATAAAGGCATGGGGTAAATCTGATTTTGAGGATCATCTTGGAGAACAACGCCTGGGAAGTGACTTAAAGCTTCTCTCATTGCCTCCAAGCTAACCTCTTGTTCCAACTCCACATTTACAGATTCACTATGACTTCTATAAACAGGAACACGGACGGTTGTTGCAGTAATGCCCATTTCGTAGTCATCGAAAATCTTCTTGGTTTCATTTACCATTTTCATTTCTTCTTTAGTGTAAAGGTTCGGTTGGAATACATCAATGTGAGGAACCAGGTTTAGTGCCAGAGGATAGTGCTTCGGAAAAGCAGCACCGGGGAATATGTTGGCGGTCATTTCTTCACCGGCAGCAGCTTGTTTGATTTGTCTTTCCAGCTCATCCAGACCATCTTTACCGGCACCGGAAGCTGCCTGGTAAGTGGAAACAATAATTCTCTTAATACGAGACAAATCGTAAAGTGGCTTTAAAGCCATAACCATAATAATGGTAGAGCAATTCGGATTGGCAATAATGCCCTTGTGTTTTAGGATGGCTTGGGGATTTACCTCAGGCACAATCAGGGGAACTTCAGGATCCATACGGAAGGTACTGGAGTTATCAATGACAACTGCACCAGCCTTGACAGCAATAGGAGCGAATTCCTTACTAATAGAACCACCGGCAAACAAAGCCACGTCGATGCCGTTAAAAGAATCTGCTTTAGCTTCTTCTACTTTGTAGGTTTTACCACGTACTTGCACTTCACTGCCTGCGGTACGGGAAGATGCCAACAATTTCAAATTGCTAAAAGGAAAATCTCTTTCGTTTAACAGCTTTATAAATTCATGACCGACAGCGCCGGTAGCGCCCAATATTGCTAAATTATAATTCTTCATCTGTAAAATCCCCCTTAAAATAATAGAATAATTTTAGAAACTTATGTGGTTCGCACTTTATTTGCCACGGCTCTGGTGCAGTGGTAAATAGGCCTGCTCACCCTTACTACTTACCTTTGTTTACTTGCTATTTCAAAATTGAATCCAAGCCGTAGCTTAGACCAACCTTACTAACCATGGTTCTGATGCCAAGCATTACACCGGGCATGTAACAATCTCTGTTAATAGAATCATTTCTGATTTTTAAAGTTTCACCCATACTACCAAAAATAATTTCCTGGGAAGCAACGAAACCAGGAAGCCTTACACTGTGAATTCTCATTCCTTCGAAATTATTTCCCCTGACATTTGGCAACTTTTCTTGTTCATCCTGACGACCTTGTGCTACAAAGCCACCTCTGGCCTCTGCCAGCATTTGTGCGGTTAATACTGCTGTACCACTGGGTGCATCAACCTTTTGATCATGATGCATTTCTATTATCTCTACTTGCGGGAAGTACTTAGCTACTTCCTTGGCTATACGCATCATCAATACTGCGCCCATTGCAAAGTTGGGGCAAACCAGAGCTCCGACCTTGTTTTGGTTAGCCAGCTCTTCAACCTCTGCCAACATTTCTTTGGTAAAGCCGGTAGTTCCTACTACAGCACAAACATGTGAATTAAGAATGATACGCAAGCTTCCCATTACAGCATCAGGTCTCGTAAAATCTACAACTACCTGAGGTTTATATTTATTAATGGCCTCTTGTAAATTGTTGTCGATAGGATGACCTTCTACTGCTTTGCCAGGACCTCCCATTACGTCCACAGCACCAACCAACTCCATATCGTTTTGTTGTAGTACTGTTCTTGCTACTGTGTTACCCATTTTTCCTAATGCGCCATTTACTAAGACCTTAATCATACAAACACCCTTTCCGTTAAAAGAAACAAGCCATTGAGAGTTCTCAATGGCTTGTATATGCTTACCTACGTTGGTAGTTAAGACCAGTACATGTCTTGATAGCTCTCCACCATAATGGCGACAGTCCGCTAGCTATTGGCTAACGACCCAACATTGATGTATGCCTGCATCAATATTTCGGCGGTAATCCTTTCCTTTCTCTCTGCGGTGCCCCTCCAGAAAGTACTCTTATTTCCCGCGCCTCTATCTTTTAACATTAAATTTAATAAATTACTTGTTTATAGTATAGTCACTTCATTCTGCGTTGTCAACAAATATTTTACATTTTTTCAAAATTTATTTTATTTTTCTCTTTTTCTGTTACTTAGTGCTACCAAAGCCACCACTACGTTCCTTTTTGGAAACCTGTACATCATCGTCAGCAGTTAAAAACTTGTAAAAGATACCTTGCGCAATCCGCTCGTTTTTTTTCAAGGTCAAAACCGTCTCTCCCTTGTTGATGATGGCCAGCATGATGTGCCCTTCATTATCAGGATTATCATAATAGTCGGCATCAATAATCCCCTCATTATTAACCAGGCACAAGGAACGTTTTACTGCCATACTGGAACGTATATGCATACCCAAATATTCATCAGCCTGCATATAGGCCTTTACTCCGGTTGGTATCATGACTAATTTTCCCGGTTCAAGAGTAACATCTTCCGGCACACAGAAATCATAGCCTGCTGCTCTGGCTGTTTGTCGGGCCGGCATGTTAAACTCAACATCACGGTATTTGCTGATTTTCTCAAAACCTCTTATTCTCATCTTTTCTCCTTCTCGTCTGCTTTACTTTTCTTTAGCTTTTTGGGCCGGCGTAGCATAATCAGGTGCATCACTCAATAGACAATCAGACCGCTTGGGCTCAGCTGCCTTTTGCCACGTTGCAACTAAAGCCTGAGCCTTGTCACACAAAACTGCTACAAAGGTATTGGCAGGTATGGCTTGAAATTTAGGGGTAAGCTTTTTCTTTTCGATTAACTTACCTGTATTAGAAAAAATACTTGCTTCCGTAATCTTATAAGTACGATCAGACAAATTAAGATTCAAATGCAAAGCTACTTTTTTAATAGATTCATCTTTTTTCACTTTCTTTTGCAAAGACTCATCTACCAGTCCCAGAAAGCTTTGATCATCGATATAAGCTGCCGCATCTACTCCCATGATAACGATGTCCTTAGGAGCTACATTTACAGGAATGGGTTTTAGGCTATTTTCATCATAAGTAAAAGTTCCTGCCTTAGAGGCTGCCAAAATCTGCCAATGTTCACCCATAATATTTTTAGCCATAGCTATATTTAACGGAAGAAACATAATAACAGCCAACAGCAAAGTCATAAAGCTTGTTTTGCTAATTTTCATATTCACCACTACCTCTTTTCCTTACTGGTTTCATAGTATCCAAAACAAAACAAATAGTCAACTGCTAATTCTCCGTATGCTATAATGTAAACACTATGAAAGAATTATTGGTAACGGGCCTGGTTGCCCCACTTAATTTAAAAGCCTTTTTAAAAAGTAAGCTTATTTCTTCCTCTGCCTACAAGAAATTAAAGGCAGAGGCTTGTCTTATGGTTAATGGCGAAGTTATACACCGCAATGTCGCTCTCAGCAATGGTGACAAGGTTACCTTCATTATCCCTACCGAAGACAGCACCCTTATTCCGGAAAAGGACAACCTCCGGATTATTTATGAGGATGACACTCTGCTGGTGGTTGACAAACCGGCACCTATGCTTACTCATCCTACTGTGCAAAGTGCTACCGGAACTTTGGCAAATCTTATCGCCGGTCATTACCTGGCCAAAAGCCAGCGCTGTGGCATACACCCTGTTTCCCGTTTGGATAGGAATACCTCCGGGTTAGTCCTTTTTGCCAAAAATTCCCTATACCATTATCTGCTTACTCAAAGTCATATCACCAAAACCTATCTTGGTATTGTGGAAGGCCAGCCCACTCCGCTCAGCGGAATTATTACTGCACCTATCAGTCGCAAACCTGGAAGCATCATAGAAAGAGAAGTTAATTTTAGCCAAGGCCAAGCTGCTGAAACTACCTATAAGGTATTAAACAGCAACCAAAAATTCAGTTTAGTTCGTTTTGTGCTGCACACCGGCCGCACTCACCAAATAAGAGTGCATTGTGCCTATCTGGGTTGTCCCCTGGTTGGAGATAATTTGTATGGCAGAACCGGACCTCAAACAAGACATTGCCTCCATGCTTTTCAACTGAATTTTGTGCAACCTTTTACAAATTCCTTGCTTTCTTTTACCAGTCCCTTGCCTAAAGATATGGTTGCTATGCTTAAACAAGTAGATTTGTGCTATAATAATATTGTATAAAAAATATGAGGAGGTAAGATTATGCCCTTTGTAACTTCAACGGAAATGTTTAAAAAAGCTTATGCAGGAAAATACGCAGTAGGTGCTTTCAATGTTAACAACATGGAGATAATTCAAGGAATTTGCGATGCGGCTAAAGCAGAACAATCTCCTTTAATCCTTCAAGTGTCTGCCGGTGCCAGAAAATACGCTAAGCATATTTATTTGGTTAAACTGGTAGAGGCAGCTATGGAAGATACCGATCTTCCCATTTGCTTGCACCTGGACCATGGTGGAGACTTCGAAATTTGCAAATCTTGCGTAGATGGCGGCTTCACCTCCGTTATGATTGATGGTTCCAAATTACCTTTTGAGCAAAACGTAGAACTAACAAAACGGGTTGTGGATTATGCTCATAACAAAGGTGTAGTTGTGGAAGCAGAGCTTGGTAAACTGGCCGGTGTAGAAGATGCTGTAAAAGTTAACACCAAGGATGCTACCTATACAGATCCTGACCAAGCTGTGGAGTTCGTAGAAAAAACCGGTGTTGATTCCCTGGCTATTGCCGTAGGAACCAGTCATGGTGCTTACAAATTTAAAGGCAAACCGGAATTAGACTTTGCCCGTATTGAAAAAATTACCAACCTTCTGCCCGGCTTCCCTCTGGTTCTACATGGTGCTTCCACTGTTCTACCTGAGTTTGTAAAGAAGTGCAACGAATTTGGTGGTAAAATTGATGGCGCACAAGGTTGTCCTGAAGATATGTTAAGACATGCAGCTACCTTTGGTATCTGCAAGATTAATATTGATACGGACTTGCGTTTGGCTATGACGGCTTCCATTCGCCAGTACTTTGTAGAGCATCCTTCTGATTTTGATCCCAGACAATATTTAGGACCTGCTCGTAACGCTATTCAAGCTATGGTAGCTCATAAGATGAGGGATGTGCTGGGTTCCTCCCATAAACTATAAATAAAAGAACGACCAGCTAAGAGCGGATACTTCGTCATAACAGCAAAATGGACTTGTGGACATACCGAAAGTGTATTGTCCCCAAGCCCATTTTTTGTTATTCCTTGTCTGCGCTCTTATCTGACCGTTCTCAAAACAGTTTAAATTAACCAGTTTTTATTCAAACAAATCGGAGTGATTTTTTCTAAAGCCATCCAGCATAAGTGCCAAAGCAAATGGATAACCAATCTTTAGGCTGTCCAGCTCCACCCACTCTTCTCTGGTATGTGCCCCACCACCATTATAAACACCTACGGTACAAGCAGTAACGCCCTGAGAGAAAGGAATATTGGCATCAGTAGAACCTGACTCAAAGCTAGGAACCTTGCCATCGTTATAAAGCGCAATGACAGCTGCCAGCTTTTTTTCAAAAGCAGCCTGAACGTCCTTATCCAAGTCGCCCATGCAAGGACGAATACCTAAAATTTCCACATTAACTTCTATGCCCATTTTTCGGTAAGAAGTAATAATGCTCTCAAAGAAATCCATCATGCTAGCCAAATGTTCCCTAACATCGGAGCGATATTCAAAGAGCATTTCTGCCTGTTGGGCAATGGTATTAACAGAAGTACCACCACTAATGGCTCCTACGTTATACGTAGTCTTGCCACCTTTGGGTACCTGCACCCTATAGAGAGTATCAATCAGTGAAGCCATGTAGGCGATGGCATTCTTATTGCCAAATTTAGCAAAAGAATGACCACCCTCTGTTTTTATTTCTATTTTATAGCGAGTAGAACCAACTGCATAATTTACAAAATGTTCTAAAGAGCCATCAAAAGAAATCATGGTCTTTACTCTGCCCTTGTAAGCTTCCATAAAAGCCTTGGCTCCTTTAAGATTGCCAAAACCTTCTTCGCCACTATTACATACAAGCACCAGACCTTCATCCGGAATAAAGCCATGCTTAGTAATATATTTGGCTGCCATCATCAGGGTGGCCAGGCTGGCTGTGTCATCACCTACACCGGGGCAATATAGCTTGCCATTTTCTTCGTGCATGGGCATAGGCTCAGTATCCGGGAAAACAGTATCTGTATGAGCAGAAAAAATATTAACCTTATTATTGTCAGTACAATTAATCGGATAAATAACATTTAAGGCATCATCAATGTAGACACCTTTGGCACCCATCTTCTCCAGCCATTCCTTACAAAAGGCTGCCCTTTTTTCCTCATGATTAGAAGGTGCCGTAATTTTACACATAGTCTTTAGCAGCTCTACCAATTCAGCATGCTCTGCGGCAAGATCTTGCAAAATTTCTTCATTAAGTTTATAGCTCATGATTTTCTCCTTATAAACAAAAAACAGCAAACTCGTCTCTTTGAAAAAAGCATGGCAAAAGGATTGTCCCCCTGCCATGCTTATTATAACATATCAACTCAGTAATTAAAGGATACCGGGAGGCAATGCAGCGCCAACACCAGGTCCAATAGGAATACCCAAACTCATCCAAATTACCAGGAAGATAATCCAGACAACCTGGAGTACCAAAGCAATTGGGATCAAGTTGGAAATCAAGGTACCAATAGCCAAATTCTTATCATATTTTGCTTGTGCTACACTGAGCAGCATCCAAATATAGGGGCTCATAGGAGTAAAGCAGTTAAAAGGAGAATCGCCTAAGCGATATAACAATTGAGTAAAACCGGGATGATAACCTAAGAGCATGAACATAGGAACGAAAATCGGTGCGAAAATTGCCCATTTAGCAGAACCGGAAGAAACTATAATATTAACCAAAGCGCAAATGATAATGAAGGAAACGCACATGGGCATACCGGTAAAGCCAATATTCTTCAAGAAATCAGCACCACTGATAGCCAGCATAGTACCTAAGTTTGTCCAATTGAACAAGCCTTGGAACTGACCACAGAAGAAGCAGAATACCACGTATGCACCCATAGCGCTCATTTGTTTAACCATAGCGCCATTAATAGACTTCCAGTCTCTGAACTTACCGGTAACAAAACCGAAGGTAATACCGGCAATGCTAAACAAGATAAACAATAGAGGAATCAAACCATTCAATAACAGGGAACCGACCAGCTGTCCACCCTTGGATAGAATTCCGGTTTGGAAGCCGATGATAACGATAATGATAAAAATAACAGTAGTTATGGCCGACCAATGCAAAGCCTTAACTTCTAGCGGAGTGACCTCTTCCAATTTTTCATGTTCATCAGTGGGCACGAATTTGCCAAAGCGAGGCTCAACAACCTTCACAGATACCCAACCAATTACAATGGCACATAAAAAGGTAGAAGCCATCATAAAGTACCAGTTGCAAGTTACGTCTACAGCAAATACACCGGGCTTGCCTAAAAAGGCAGTAAGAGCATCGTTGGTAAGACCTTGAAGTAATGAGTCCGTACCGGCAATTAACAGATTGGCAGTAAAACCGGCTTGCGCACCAGCATAAGCAACAATCATACCAACAACAGGATGTTTACCAACAGCAATGTACACCAACGCTGCCAGCGGCGGAATAACGATCATGGCAGTATCAGATGCCAAGTTACCGTTAGTTCCTAAAAAAGCTACAACATAAGGAACGATACCAGGATTAACATTACTTAAACTACGCTTAATCAAAGTGACCAACATGCCTGATTCTTCACAAAATCCGATGGCCAAAGTCATGGTAATAACCAAGCCCATAGGAGCGAAGTTGGTAAAATTCTTAACCATGTTTTTCAAAAACCACTCCACACCTGCTTTGGAAAATAGGTTGGCAGAAACAACTGCCTTGTGGGTTGCCGGGTTGGTTAAGCTAATACCACTCATTGTCAATACCGCGCCAAGTACTGCTACAAGCACAAACAAGTAACAGAACAGAATGGCCGGTGGCGGCAATTGATTACATATTCTCTCTACCCAATCCAAGAATATGTCGACTTTTGTTCTTGTTGCTTTTACTTCTTTCACAGCGAATCACTCCTCTTGTTTTTATTTTAAAAAAAGAGTGGTGCACCTGCATCACTCTCCTCCTTCAGTACAAATTATATCTTGTTTAATTTTATTTTGCTATATGAAAATTACTTTTTAAATAATTCTCATTATTTTGTATACAATTAGTTTAATAATTCTTTAGAAAATGTCTCCTTGGCAAAGAAAAAAACAGCTCTAACACTGATACTGAGCTGTTTTTTAATAATTATTATTTTTTACCATAAATTCTATAAATTACTTTCTTTTGGTAGATGCCTGAAGAAAAGTTTACTTAAAACAAAAGCCGTTAGGAAGGCGCAAATATCAGAAACAGGTTGGCACCAAATTAAGCCGGTAACACCCCAGAAACGTGGCAACACAAACAAAGCCGGGATTAAATACAAACCTCTTCTGGCCGCTGCCATGATAATGGCACCCTTGGTGTGTCTGGTAGTTTGCAAAGTCATATTGGCAATCACGACCAACCCTGTTAAAAAGAAAGTAAAGGTCTGAGCCTTTAAGGCCATAGTACCAATCTCGATTACCGCAGGATCATCTCTGAAGACCTGAATAATGCTATCTGCATAAATATAGCCAACCACAGAAATGAATAAGGAAAAACCGGTCATAACCAGCAAGCAAAATCTGAAGCCCTCTCTCACCCTCCGATAAATGCCGGCTCCATAGTTAAAACCACATACCGGCTGGTAGCCTTGACCGAAGCCTACAGAAGCTGCACCGGCAAAGAAAGAAAGCCTGGTCACAATGGACATCCCGGCAATGGCCGCATCGCCATATGCACCGGCTGCTACATTTAAAACAATTGTACCTAAAGAACCAAAGCCTTGCCTGAACAAGGAAGGCAAACCACCGGCAAAGATTTCCCTGACGCGAGCCATACTTGGTTTAAATTTGCTCCAATGAATCTGTAAATTACCCCCTTTGTGACTCATGTACAACAGGATACCCAGACTAATAGCCTGACTGAGGATTGTTGCCCATGCCGCTCCGGCTATACCCATATTAAAGACAAAAATAAATAAGGGATCCAAAACAACATTAAGCATGCCACCACTGACAATACCTACCATACCATAGGCGGCGCTGCCCTGAAATCTCAACTGATTATTCATGACCAAGGCACACATCATAACCGGTGCTCCCAGCAGAATAATACTCATGTAGCTCTTGGCATAGGGCAGAATTGTGGGTGTTGAACCCATAAAAATGGCAAGCTGAGTAGAAAATAAGCAACCAATTACCGCCACTACACAGCCGGAAAGGAAAGCCAGAAAGAAACCGGTAGAAGCCATGGTAGACGCTTCTTGATTATTTTGGGCCCCTAGCTGGCGTGAAATGTAGTTGCCGCTGCCATGGCCAAAAAAGAAACCTAGTGCCTGAATAATGGACATAACAGCAAAATTGATACCTACCGCAGCAGTTGCTTCCGTATTAATTTTGCCAACAAAGTATGTATCCGCCGTATTATAAAAACTGGTAATCAGCATACTAATCATAGAAGGAACAGCAAGTGAAAAAATAAGACTCGGTATGGGCGCCGTTGTCATTCGTTCCAATTTATCTTCTTTATTCATGTTATTAGCCCCGTTAGATGCATTCATATAGTAATCTTGCGCTAATTATAGCTTATTTGCGATAATTTTGCCAGAATAGACTCAGGCTGGCGCAAAGCTTTCCTGCTATTTTTGTGCACCTGAATTTGTGAACTTTTTGTTAACAATTGCTACCTTTCATGTTAAAATTGAATTGTAAAAGCCAACAATTCTGGCAAAAAAACAAAATTGAAAGGGTGTGTTCAACAATGAAGTTGAAGAAAATTCTTGCGACATCTGCTGTTTGCGCATTAGCTCTGGCCGTTACAGCTTGTGGTGGTGGGGCAAAACAAGCTGCAAAACCAGCTACAGGTAGTGGTAACACAGGTGCTTGGAAGCCTACAAAAGACATTAAAGTTATTGTGGCTTATAAGGCAGGTTCCGGAACAGATACCGGTGCCAGACTGTTGTGTACAGAAGCAGAAAAGGTTATTGGCAAAACACTAGTCATTAAAAACAAACCTGGTGCTGATGGCAAAATTGGTTGGACTGACCTTGCCAAGGCAAAACCTGATGGGTATACAATTGGTTTTATCAATCTTCCTACCTATACTACTCTTTGCCTGGCCAAAGGCAGTACTTTTAATGAAACCAGTATTGTGCCTATTTGCAATCACTTAACTGAAACCAGCGTCGTGGTAGTAAAAAATGATAGTAAATGGAAAACCCTGAAAGACTTGGTTGCCGATGCTCAAAAGGAGCCTAATAAATATAAAGCTTCCACTAACGGTGTACAAGCTTCCAACCATACTGCCGCACAGTTGTTATCTACCACTGCAAAATTCCAATACACTGCTGTTCCCTATGGTGGAACTGCTGACCAGCTTTTAGCTTTACGTCAGGGTGAAGTTGATTTCTCCTGCGCCAAGGTCGGCGATGTTGCTAAATTAATCAACGGTGCCAATCCTGAGCTGAGAGTTTTAGGTATTTATGCTGAAAAACGTGATCCTGCCCTGAAGGATGTTCCTACTTTGGGTGAGTTGGGCTACTACAACAAATGGTACGGCTCTGCTCGCGCTCTGGTTGCTCCTAAAGGTACTCCTGACAACATCATTAAATTCTATGTTGATGCTTTCCAAAAAACTATGACTGATAAAGCCAACGTTGAGGCTCACCAGAAAGCAGGCTTAGAGCTTGATTTCATGGACAATGTTAAATTGGGCAAGCTGATTCAAGAGCAATTGGCCTTTTGTAAAGATACTGTTACCGGTTTATACAAGAAATAAGCTTCACAATCTAAATTAGAGGAGCAACGAGTTTCATGAAAAAATCAGAGCTATGCGTAATAGTGTTTATGTTACTCTTTAGCGGTTTCTTCTTTTACAATACTATGGACTTACCGCCGGAGGCGCAAACATATCCACGTTTTATCATTGGACTTTTAGTAGCCCTAACAATTTTAAAATTGGTTCTCATGATTCTCGCCAGCAAAAAATCAAAGGAAAAAATTATTAACGACGATGCTGATGTTTGGGAAGGCTTGCTTCCAAAGCAATTTGCTGTTGTTTGTGTTGCCAGCCTGTTGTATTTTGTATTGATGTATTTCTTCGGATTTTATGTGGCGTCTTTAGCTTACTTAGTGTATTGTCTCCACTTCTTCCACATTTCTTTGAAATACTCAATTATCACAATACTAACCATGCTGGTAATCATTTATGCGGTATTCACCATCTTCTTAAATGTACCGCTGCCCACCGGCGAAATTTTGTCCCAATTCATTTAGCTACCTAGGAGGATAATATGGCAGAAGGTACATATGCTCTCATGGCAGCCGGTTTCGTTAATGCATTATCACCTACAAACATTTTAGTAATGCTGGTTAGTGTTACTATTGGAATTATCATTGGTTGTATGCCCGGGTTATCCGCAGCAATGGGCGTGGCCCTCTTGCTGCCTTTAACCTTTGGCATGGAACCATCTTCCGGTTTGATTATGCTTGGCGGAATCTACTGCGGAGCCATTTTTGGCGGCTCCATTTCAGCAATTTTGATTCACACACCCGGTACTCCGGCTTCAGCTGCAACTGCCTTAGACGGTTACGAAATGACCTTAAAGGGTATGGCAGGCAAAGCTTTGGGCACAGCTTGTACGGCTTCTTTCTTTGGAGGCTTGCTCAGCTGTATTTCCCTGTATTTCTTTGCTCCACCTTTAGCTCAATTGGCAATGAAGTTTGGTAGTCCTGAGTATTTTTGGCTTTCCTTATTTGGCTTGACCATTATTGCCGGTGTTACCACCGATTCCTTACTGTTCGGGTTAATGTCCGGTGCTTTTGGCTTGGTGCTCTCCACCATTGGCATGGATCCTATGCAAGGTGTAGAAAGATTTATGTTTGGACAGGATGCTTTATATAACGGCATAAACGTTACTTGTGCTTTAATTGGTTTATTCTCCATGTCCCAGGCTTTGGTACTGGGAGAAAAGGCTATCGAAAAAAGGCCTGATGCAGCTAAATTCCATGACTCAGTTATCTTAACCAGACAGGAAATGAAACGCATTAGTCCTACGGTTATCCGTTCCTGGATTATTGGTAATATTATCGGCATTTTACCCGGCGCAGGCGCTTCTATCGCTTGTTTTGTTGGCTACAATGAGGCTAAACGTTTTTCCAAACATCCCGAGGAATTTGGACACGGCTCCATGGAAGGTGTGGCCGGCTCCGAGGCTGCCAACAATGCTGTAACCGGTGGTTCTTTGATTCCTACCTTGACCTTAGGTATCCCCGGTGAAAGCGTTACTGCCGTCCTTATGGGCGGTTTAATCATTCACGGCTTGCAACCCGGACCAGAGCTTTTCACCAAATATGCCAATATGACCTATACATTTTTCGGCGGGTTTGTTATTATACAATTTATCATGTATGCATTAGGTTTAGTTGGTTGCAAGGCCTTCGCAAAAATCGCCAAGGTTTCTGATGCAATTTTGATTCCTTGTATTTTCGTGCTTTGTGTAGTTGGTTCTTTTGCCATCAATAACAGCTTTACTGATGTTGTGATTATGTTTATCTTCGGTGTTATTGGTTTCTTGATGCGCAAGTTCAAACTGAACACGGCAGCTGTGGTATTAGCCCTTATTTTGGGTCCCATCGGTGAAAGAGGCTTACGTCGTTCTCTCACCCTGTCCCACGGTGATATCAGCATTCTCTTTTCCACCCCGATTTGCATCGGTTTAATTATCCTCAGTTTATTATCTATCTTTTCACCTATCTTGATGAACAAGTTAATGAAAGCCAAACAACAATAAACGAACACTTCTAACGTCGAAAATTTTTTGAGACGAAAGATGCGGGAACAGATTTACCGGAAGTATTTCTAGCCGTATCTTGAGATACGGCTATTTTTTATTTTTAAAGGAGATTCTATGGAAACCAGAGTAGCATTAATTGGAATTATTATAGAAGATACAAAGCAGGCAGGAACCATAAACGAGCTTTTAAGCACCTATGGTAAATATATTATCGGACGGATGGGCCTGCCTTATAAGGCTAAGGGCATTAATATCATTAGCGTTATTATTGATGCTCCTCAGGATGCCATCAGTACTTTATCAGGAAAAATTGGTAAATTACCGGGCGTTTCTACTAAAACCGCCTATTCCAATGTGATTAGCAAAGAAGGAAGCAGCAATGCTTAAAACAACCCATCACTTAAAATCCACCGTACTTTTTTTCCTCATCATCGTGGTCTGGTACCTGCTTGCTCAAGCCCAAATTTGGAGTGCTTTTGTTTTGCCTGGTCCGGAAAAAGTACTTACTGCTTTTAGCGAAATGTGTCAAAGCGGCGAATTGGCTGCCTCAATTTATATCAGCTTTAGGCGCATTTTGATAGGCTTTGTCATTGCCTGCCTTTTAGCTTTTTGTTTCGCCATCACTTCTTTACTTTTTCCCAAGGCCAAGCCTTATTACGATGGCATCTTAAATTTTTTACGGAATGTTCCTCCCCTTACCTTGATTCCCTTACTTATTTTATGGTTTGGCATTGGCGAAACGCCTAAAATAATCGTTATCGTTTTAGCCTCTTTTTTCCCCTTGCTGTTAAACCTGGATACGGGATTTAGTGGCTGTGACACCAGGCTGTTGGAGGTAGGAAAAATTTTAGGCTTTAGCCCACAGGAAAATTTAAAGAAAATAATTTTTCCCTATGCTCTTCCTTACATTGTAGTGGGCATGCGTATTGCCCTGGGCTACAGTTTACGAGCCATTATAGGTGCAGAAATGATTGCTGCCTCCAGTGGTTTAGGCTACCTGATTTTAGATGCCCAAACCATGTCCCGCAGTGATAAGGTGCTGGTTGGGATCATCGTCATTGGTTTATTAGGTATTTGTTTAGATTTTTTATTTGGTCTATTTATCCGACATAGTTTCCCCTACAGGACGGAGGTAACCTCATGACTACCCTTACTATTACCGCCCTGCATAAATCCTATTTGGTAAAAGACCAGCCTTTCGAGGTATTAAAAGCCTTGCAGCTTACTGCCCCCTGTGACGAAATTACCGTTATTCTGGGTGAAAGCGGCTGCGGCAAAACCACTTTGCTGCGCCTTATTTCCGGATTGGAAAAACAAGAGAGCGGAACCATTAGTTTTTCAGAACCTACTAAGCTGGGAATGGTCTTTCAAGAAGCCAGGCTCATGCCTTGGCTAAACGTCAAGGAAAATATCTGCTTTGGCCTTAGAGCTCCTGCTCCTGCCAGGGAGCTGGCAGAACTAATCGCTACAATTGGACTTACCGGCTTTGAAGAGGCACTTCCTGCCACCTTGTCCGGTGGCATGCAGCAAAGAGTATCCTTAGCCAGAGCGCTAATTCTTCATAGCAAGCTACTGCTGATGGACGAGCCTTTTGCAGCCCTGGACTATTTCACCAGGCGCAAAATGCAGCAGGAACTACTACGCATAAAAGCAGCTACCAAGACAGGTATTATCCTGGTAACACATAACATTGATGAAGCCCTGACCCTGGCTGACAAAATCATGGTGATGCAAAATGGCCTTATTACAAAGATTTGGCAATTGCCTGCCAACAAGCAAAGGGATATCTTAAGTGAACCTTATATTCAATTTAAAAGAGATATATTAAACACATTACACGTTAACTAAAAAGGAGAAAATCACATGTACAACAAAGCCAACAAAATTAAAGCACTGTTTCTGGGAATGTTATTTTTAGGATTACTAAGCGCAGGCTGTGGCACTACTGCCAAAAAGGAGACTCCCATTCAGCCTGCACCTACCAAAATAAAAAGGGTTATCTCTACTTACGTACAAGCGCCCTTAAATGTTCCCAGCATCATCGAAAAGAATAAGCATTTTTTGGCTACTGCCTACAATAAGAACGGCATTGAATTTGATTATTCCACCATTACTTCCGGTGCTGAACAGACCACTGCCTTGGCCTCCGGTGATATTCAGATTTTAAATTGTGTAGGCGGTTCCTCTGTATTATTAGCAGCAGCCAGTGGTGCAGATTTAAAAATTATAAGTGTCTATTCCAGTGCTCCCAAGGCATTTGTGCTTTTCTCGAAGAATAAAGCCATTAAGTCTCCTGCTGATTTAAAGGGACTTACTATTGCAGGACCTAAGGGAACCATTCTGCACGAGCTCTTGGCCGCTTATTTGAAAAAGGGTAATATGACTATGAAGGATATCAATTTTGTCTCCATGGGTATTCCTCAAGCCAGAGCAGCTCTGGAAGGTGGCAGTGTACAATGTGCCTTACTGGCTGGACCTGTAGCCTATAATGCGCAAGCTTCCGGTCTTAATGTCGTAACTACCGGCGAAGGTCTGGTATCCGGCTTAACCTTAACTGCTACTTCTCAAAAATTCTACAAGGAACATAAAGACGTTATTGATACATTCCTGCAAGTCCAAAAAGAGACTTTGCAATATATGGCCAGCAATGTTAACGAAGCTATGGATATTACTGCAAAAGAAACCGGCTTGTCTAAAGATGCTGTAGCCGGGATGTACAAGCTATATAATTTTGAGCCTAATATTACCGAGCAAACCAAAAAGGAACTTGATGCTACGCAGGATTTCTTAGTGTCATCCGGTATGATGGTCAAGAAAATTGACCTAAATAAAATCTTTTAATTACAGCTCCCCTGCTTTTTAATACCAAATAACAAGAGAGTTGCACTAGTCCTCGCCTGACACCGGATTGTGGATGCCAGTTTCCGAACAAGTGCAACTCTCTATTTATTTATTTATTTTACTTCACTCTTGGTACCGTTAAACCCCCGGAAGGCATAAGGATCAGTGTGTAGTCAGGTCCAACTTTCTTAATGGCCATGGCTAAAGCCTCTGCTATGGTATCCACCGCTCCTGCGTAAAGCATGTCCTTAGCAAGCTGTTTGTCCAAAGCAGTAACCAGGATATAATCAGCCTTCTTCATTAAACGACTAATGGCAAAAGCCTTGTTGGCACCAATTTCAAAATGCTCTTCCAAAGCCTTTTGAATGGCATCACCATTTTTTAAAGTACGGAAGGTATCTTCCAAAGCCTTACTGCCGCTACCCTCCCTGCACTCAGCCACCATAATTACAACGCCACCTTTACGTACTGCCAGCTGAGCATTGTCCATGGTCTTTTGCATTTGGTACACATTAATATCCTTGGGATAGCCACCACAGGAAGCTATTACTATATCAGCCTCTCTGGGAATCTCAACGCCATAAACCAGGTCAACAAATTTACAGGCTTCCTGATGTGCCTTAATATAATCACCGGCAAAGATTTTTAAGAATTCATGTTTAACATTCAAAACAACGTTAAACAGGAAAAGAGAATGAGTTTTGGCAAACAGCCCTACTCCCTCCATTTGGTCTTCGTAAACAGGATTGCCAATGGTCTTGCCTAAACCGGCTCTTTCATCCAGCATAAAACTATGATTATGCCTTACTGTTTCCCAGGCAGCACAACCGGGAAGAATGGCTTTCCTGCCCCCGCCGTAGCCACTGAAATAATGATGCACGATAGAACCGGTCATAATAATATGGTCAACGTTACACAGCTCTTTATTAATCCACACAGGCGTGCCCCGGGAAGTATTGCCGAAGAAAGCAAAATTGGCCTGCTGTTTGGCATCGCTGTTCACCATCCGGATTTTTTCAGCTACCTGGGGACTGACAGCCTCCACCATTTCCTCGTGAGACATCACCCTATGGGTGCCTAGGGCAAAAACAATAGTCATGTCCTCATCCTTAATGCCCAGCTTATGCAGCTCTTCCACTAAAATAGGCATAAACACAAAGCTATTAGCTACTCTGGTAGGATCATTGCAAATAAAAGCAATCTTTTGTCCAGGCCTAACCATTGCTGACAAAGGTGCACAGCCGATAGGATGATAAATAGCATCTAAAACTGCTTGCTGCATGTTTTCTATTACAGGAAAATCAGTGGTTTCCACCACCTTGATAATTCGTTCACTCTCTAGGGTAATACTTTTTTTACCATCGCCATAGAGAAAATCATAATTTGTCATTTTCATAGCAGGTCTCCCCTTACCACAACATTTTAACCACTTCTATTTTAACATAATAACACCTATAGCGTTGCAAAAAAAATACTTCGCAAAGAAATTCCACTTAAACGCTTGACAAAGCAAAGAAAAAGCACTAAAATAAATGACAAATCAAACATGCAAATGCAATGACCGAAACAAGTACATTGTACGAGGATTCTACAGAGATGTGAGCCACCGGCTGAAAGCTCACTAAGATATCCAACACAATGGAATGCCTTTGGGAGCAGACCGGCTGAAGTTAGTAAGCTGTGTACGGAACGCCACCGTTATTTGGTAGAAGTGTGTTAGCACTGTGATTAACAGAGTGGAATTTTTATTACCATCGTCTCTGCCAGAGACGGTGGTATTTTTATTTTCACCACGATTATTCTCTGTTTAATCGTGTTTTTTTATGACTTTTTTCAGGAGGCTAGCTTATGTTTTCAGAAATTCAGAATGATATTCGTGTTGTTAAGGATCGTGACCCGGCAGCTAAAAATACGCTGGAAATCATCTTGTGCTATTCAGGCCTTCATGCCATCTGGTGTCATCGCCTGGCTCATTATTTTTATAACAGAAATTGCTTTGTTACGGCTCGATGTATTTCCACAATAAGCCGTTTCTTTACCGGTATTGAAATTCACCCCGGTGCTCAGATTGGTCACGGTTTGTTCATCGACCATGGCATGGGCATTGTAATAGGTGAAACCACCATCATTGGCGATAACGTTACCCTGTATCAGGGCGTTACCCTGGGTGGCACCGGCAAAGAAAAAGGCAAAAGACACCCTACCATAGGCGACTATGTAGTGGTAGCCTGTGGTGCAAAGGTTTTAGGCTCCTTTACCGTAGGCGAAAACGCCAAAATAGGCGCAGGCTCCGTAGTACTCCATCCTGTTCCCCCTGACGCTACTGTAATTGGTATTCCGGGGCGTGTGGTTGTACAAGCAGGAGCAAGAGTGCATCACCATTCAGAAGACACTATTGATTTAAATCATGATAAAATGCCTGATCCCATTGAGGACCAAATTAAAGTATTGCAGAAACAGGTCGGTATTTTACAGCAACAAATCAACGCTATCAATACTTCTGAAGCAGAACACTATGCAGAATAAGAAAGAGTAAAAATAATTTACCTAAAAATTACACTAAAAATTGAGAGGAAGTATTATCATGAATAAAATATATAAAAACATCACTGAATTAATAGGACATACACCTTTATTTGAACCGGTACGTTTTAACACTGAAGAAAAATTAGCAGCCAAGGTACTAGTTAAGCTAGAGTACTTTAATCCTGCCGGCAGTGCCAAGGATCGCATTGCCAAGGCCATGCTGGAAGATGCTGCCCAGCGTGGGCTTATTGGTCCCGGCTCCGTTATTATCGAGCCTACCAGTGGCAATACCGGCATAGGTTTAGCCGCTGTTGCAGCTGCCAAAGGCTACAGAGCCATTTTTACCATGCCTGAATCCATGAGCATTGAACGTCGCAAATTGATGTCTGCCTATGGTGCAGAAATTGTTCTGACTCCTGCCAAGGAAGGTATGCAGGGCGCTGTAAATAAAGCTGAAGAATTAGCGAAGGTAACTCCCCATAGTTTTATCCCGGGACAATTTACCAATCCTATCAATCCCAAGGCCCATGAGCTGACCACCGGACCGGAAATTTACGAAGACACGGAAGGCGCTGTAGACTTTTTTGTAGCCGGTGTTGGTACAGGCGGTACCCTTTCCGGCGTAGGTAAATATCTCAAAAGCAAAAAAGCTACGGTTCAAATTGTTGCCGTAGAGCCTAAGGACTCCCCGCTGCTTTCTGAACATAAAGCAGGTCCTCACAAGATTCAGGGTATAGGCGCCAATTTCATCCCGGCAACTCTGGATACAAAAATATATGATGAAATAATTCCCATTACTACGGAAGAAGCTTATACTGCCGCTCAAAAGCTGGCTAAACTGGAAGGCATCTTAGTAGGTATTTCTTCCGGTGCTGCTCTTTACGCTGCCACCGTAATAGCTAAGAGGCCGGAAAACAAGGGCAAGACTATTGTGGCCTTCCTGGTCGATTCCGGAGAAAAATATTTAAGCACTCCTGATTTTATTGCCAACAAATAAACAAAAAATAAACCTTAGGAACTTTCCTAAGGTTTATTTTTTTGGGGCCCGGATATACAGATATCAGGCTCGCTTTTTAGTGAAACAAGCTTCCACATATTTATGATTGGTTACTAAAGTCACTCCCAACAAGGTACAAGCAGCACCAAAAATTTGGATGGTACCAATGGGCTCTGCAAAAAGCAAATAACCGGAAAGCATACCTACTATGGGCAAAATATTAAAAAAGATAGTAGCAATACTAGGTCCCACTTTTCTGCACCCTAAATTCCAGGAAACTATAGCAAAAATCCCTCCGAATAAAACAATGTACAAAAAGGCCAGCAACGGTACAGCCGGCAAAGCACTGAGCCGGAAAGTATCAGTACAAATACCCCAGCCCAATACAATTAATCCACCTAAAAGCCCCGTCCAGCCACTCATCGTAAGAGGAGACATTTTTCTCATGGCTACAATACCTAGCAGCGAATAGCAGGACCATGCTACCTGCGAAGCAAAAGACAGGATATCCCCAACATTAAAAGCACTATTGGCAAGAACACGCCAAGAGCCTTTGGTAACAATAGTAAACACTCCCAGGAAGGAAATAAAAATACCTAGCCAAACTAAGGCACCATGCCTTTCCTTCAAAAAGAAGAACGCTCCAATAGCAGTCATACAGGGGGTCAAGCCTGTCATAAGAGTGCAAATGGTAATGGTGGTATATTTTATAGCAGTAAATTGCAAAACATTATTAAGGGCCATTCCACATAAGCCCATTACAAGCAGCAGCAAGAATTGCCTTGGTGAGATAAGCAGTGCTGACTTACCTTCCTTATGGTAGGCATACATAAGTAAAACAATACCCAGAAAAATATAAAGTACTGCCGTAATAGTCTCCGGTGTCCAAAACTCCTCTGCCCATCTTACACAGACGGGTTGGAAGCCCCAAATGGCTGCAGTAGTGGCTAGTAAAATGTAGTATTTCAAATTGTTCATTTAAATTGACACCTTTCACCGACGCCTTTGCCTCAAGACTGTATTCTACGTCTTTCCTTGACACGATGTATGCGTTTATTAAGATAAGCCTCCACATAGTGATAGTTTGTAACCAAGGATACGCCTACAATAATAGCAGCTGCACCAAATAATTGTACCGTTCCTATTTCATCACCAAAAAGCACATAGCCTGACAGCATACCAACCATGGGCATGATATTTAGGAAAATGGTGGCAATACTGGGTCCCACAACCTTGCTGCAAGCATTCCAGGCTAACATGCTAAAAATTCCACCTAGCAGCAAAATATACAGGAACGAAAGCATGGGCAGCGTAGACAAAGGTACAGGATTAAAGGAATGCGTCGTAATACCATAAAGATAAACCATGCCGGCTCCCAACAGGCCTGCCCAGCCTGTTACTGCTATAGGCGACATTATTTTCATAGCCTTCATGCCCGCCATGGTGTAACCTGTCCACGCAACCTGAGAGCTAAAAGATAAAATATCTCCGATATTAAAATCAATAGCTCTAAGTACCGCCCAGGAACCCTTACTGACAATTGTTAATACACCTAAGAAGGAAATGGCAATACCCAGCCAAACAAGAGGGCGTAGCCGCTCTTTTAAAATAAGTACAGAAGCTACTGCGGTAATGCAGGGCGTAGTTGCTGAAATCATGGTACAAACTGTTACTGTAGTATATTTTAACGCCGTAAACTGCAATACATTATTTAGCGCAATACCACACAACCCCATACATAATAAAAAAGGCCAACTTTCCCAAGTGGGAAACATTTTTCTGCCTTCCTTATGAAAAGCCCAGCCCAGCAAAATGCATCCTAAAATTAAATAACGTACTGAAGCAATGGTAACCGGGGTCCAAACCTTAACTAACCATTTTACACAGGAAGGTTGAAAACCCCAAATAGCAGAAGCCATGGCCAACAGGACGTATGCCTTTAAATTAGTCATCAAATAATACACTTTCCTAAAACATTCTATATACTCGCTATTTTAACTTTATAATAAACTTTTGTCCACCCATAAAAAAGGCTGACTAAAAGCTAGTCAGCCCACGGAAGCATTTCTCAGCACAGGAAGTTACGTAACATCGCGTATAAAGCTTTTGGCTCAATTGGTTTATTCAGCTGAGCATTCATGCCACTTTCCAGTGACCTATGCATATCTCCATCAAAGGCATCAGCAGTCATGGCAACAATCGGTATGCTTTTACCTTCCCCACCTAAGGTGCGAATAATTCTGGTTGCTTCCCTACCATCCATTACCGGCATACGAATATCCATTAAGATTAAATCATAATACTTAGGTGGTGCTGCTTGAAATTTCTGGACGGCAATATAACCATTTTCTGCCAGCACCACTAACAAACCAACCTTTTCAAGCATCCTGGTAGCAATTTCAATATTGAGAGGATGGTCCTCTACCAACAGTATCCGTTTCCCCTTAAGGCAAGTGTTATCAGCGGTTACACCTGTAGCAGCTACAACGCCGGAAGGCAGCTTAACTGCTGCTAAGGTTAAAGGAAAGACAAGCGTAAATGTACTACCCCTGCCCAGTGCACTTTTTACCGCAATAGTACCATGCATGATATCAGTAAGCTTTTTTACAATAGCCAGGCCCAGTCCGCTACCTCCCACCTTTAGCTCAGCCACCTCTGCCCCCTGGGTAAAGGGCTCAAACATCCTTTTTTGAAATTCCGGCGCAATACCCTTTCCTGTATCACTGACCATAAAGGTACAGGACATTATGCCCTCTTTTATCTGTCCGGGCTGAATAGCCAAACAAACACGGCCACCCCGCGCAGTAAACTTGATAGCATTACTGAGCAGGTTACCAATCAGTTGACTAAAACGTACTCTATCCAACAGCACGGTTTGGATAGCTGTCTCTGCCTCAATCTGAAAAGTAAGCCCCAGCTTTTGACATTGGCCGTCAAAGACGGTATGCATTTCCTGCACAAAATCCTGTAGGTTGCAAGGAGCTTCATTTAGGCTTAAGCGGCCGCTTTCAATGCGGCTCACATCCAGCACATCATTTAAAAGAGCTAAAAGAACAATGCCACTGTCATGAATCTTATGAAGATTATCTTTGGTTTTTAAAGGATCCTTGATATCATCTTCCGCTAAATCAGTTAATCCAATAATAGCATTTAACGGTGTCCTGATATCGTGGCTCATTCTGGATAAGAAATCCGTTTTGGCTTTATTGGATAATTCCGCAATTTTTACCTCTGCCTCGCTTCTGGCTAATTGCATACTAAACCTTTTACTGCGCTTTCTATCATATAAAAGGATACCAATGACCAGCACAAGCAGAACAATACCGGCAGGACGAATAACATCGGCATGCAGCTCAAAAAAAGAAGGTGGATCATTTATATACACAGTATCCTTTGGCAACTGGTTCTTACTAATCTTAAAACGCTTCATAACCTCAAAATCGAATTTATGAGTATAATCACCCTTTAAATAGCCCAGCTGCTGAGGCGTTCTTTCGCCATTTAGCACCTGTTTGGCCATTTGTCCGGTCTTTATACCAACACTTTCATAGGACAAGGCACAACCACCCAGCAAGCCATCGCCGATACCAGCCTCATCACCTTTGAACACAGGTATTTTAGCTGCCTGACATACAAAGTTGACACCATTGGCAATGGTGTAGTGCTGACCTGAACCGTCAATACTCAGCATGTTGAACAGCAAAATAGTTTCATCACCATATGTACCAAGCTGCTGCCTTAACTCCTCAGTTTTATACTTTGTGGTAACTAAATTGACAAAAGTCAGTTGAGGAAAAACCGCCTTGAAGTTAGCAATTTGTTCTTCCGTCCCTTTAGAAGAAAGTGTTTCATCGGTAATAACAACCACTTGTTTAGCTTTAGGATTCAATTTAAAAGCCAGAGCAACAGTTTCTTGCAAAGGGAAGGTTTCTACTACGCCCGCCATTAACGGATCAAGAACAGCTTCCTTGACCTTCTTTTCGGAATTAACATTCTCAAAAATTACCGGAATATTTTTAAAATACGCATCGCGATTATTGCGTACAAAATCAAGAGCATCATCATCACCGGTAATTATTAAATCAAAATCGAAACCATACTTTCCTCGTAAATATGCCAATTCCCTTTTAGTTTGCTCTATGGCAAAGGCCGTATCCAAGTTCTTGGTGTTCATAAAAACATATTGAATGGTAGCAACACCCTTTAATTCCCTTTCTACCTCGTTCACCACTACCGGTACCGTCACGTAATCGCGAGAGTAGGAATTGATAAACAAAACCCGTTTAGAGCTGACAATATTAGCGCTGTGGGCTACTGAGGGCGGCAAGAAAATCACCAAAAGAACAAATAAAATAGGCATAGCTCGACTCATCAGCCGGCTAATGCCTGATTTTTGTGTTGTTCTACAGTAAGTCCGCTCGGTTTGTCCCTGCATGAAGGCCTCGCTTGTGCACAAGAAAATACTATGCTAAAAGTGTAATGTAAGTAAAGTTCACTTTTTATAATTTTAGCACACTTTTAACTATTATTTCCAGTATTTTCTTTATTACTGTAACAACTTTAAGATGTACTTTCCCCGTCCTGCTGTTTACCACACAAAGCACCTAATACAGCTGCTTTAGTGACAATCCCTCTTAGGTGATTATACTTATCCGTTACAGCGATGGGATACTTGGCATGCACGGCCAAATTCATGATGGATCTTACCGGCTGGTCAGGAGTATCGGTCACAGGAATTTCTTCAATCAGTATGTTGGCAAAGCTTTGCTTATTATCGAGCACTTGGAGTACGCCATCCAAGGTAACTAAACCTAAAAGCTGCATTTTATCGTCCACAACGTAGGCACTTGATACCCCGTTAATGCGCATGCTGTTTAAGGCCAGGTGTGCTCCCTCTGCTACCCTGACCAGCGCTGCCGGTTTCTCCATAATATTGGTTATGCTAACTACCTTGCTGGAATCTACGCTATTGATAAATTTGGAAACATAAGCGTCCTTTGGCTTGGCAAGCATTTCTTCCGGTGTGGCCAGTTGGATAAGTTTACCATCTTTTAGAATACCAACCCTATTACCCAGTTTAAAGGCTTCATCAATATCATGAGTAATAAAAATAATAGATTTTCCTACCTTCTGCTGAATACAAAGCAATTCAAATTGTAAGTCATTACGTACCAAAGGATCTAAGGCAGAAAAAGCTTCATCCATTAATAAGATATCTGGATCACAGGCAAGGGCACGTGCCAGTCCTACTCTCTGCTTCATGCCTCCGGACAGACGATTCACATCTTCCTTTTCCCAGCCGGTGAGTCCCACCAGCTCCAGCATGCTTCTTCCCTTGTCATACCTGTCTTGTAAAGACATGCCCTGTATTTCCAGGCCGTAACAAACATTATCCAAAACAGAACGATGAGTCATTAGTCCAAAATTTTGAAAAACCATGGCAACATGTTTCTGCCTGAAATTTAGCAAGGCTTGTTTATTATAGGCTGTAACATCTTCGCCCTGAAAATATATTTTGCCGGCAGTAGGTTCCTGCAAACGGTTAAGACACCGCAAAATTGTAGATTTACCACTTCCAGACAAACCAATAAGCGTCAGACATTCACCTTGCTTTAGCTCAAAAGAAACATCCTGCACCGCTGCCAAAACATTATGCTTTTCTTTCAATTCTGTTCTGGACATACCAGCCTGTAAATACTGCAAGGCTTCTTTGGTAGGACAGGAAGGAAAACCTACAGGAAAAAGCTTGGTTAAACCCTCTACCCGGAAAAATACATCCTTCATGTTCTTTTCCCTCCTTGTACTACTAAGCCCTGAGTCAATCTATCCAGTAGGACAGCAATGATAACAATACATAAACCGGCAATCAGGCCTCGCCCTGATTCGGTTCTGTTGATGGCAATAAGCACCTCCATACCCAGACCGTTTGCCCCGATCATGGAACAGGTCACAACCATGGCAACAGCCATTAAAAGTGTCTGATTTACGCCGGTCATAATAGTTGATCTGGCTTGCGGCAATTGCACCTTCCATAAAACCTGCCAACGTGACGAACCAAAAGCCTGAGCCGCTTCAATCATGGCCGCATCAACGTTGCGCAAGCCATGGCTGGTAAGTCTTATCAGTGGTACAACGGCGTATACCACCGTGGCAAGTACGGCAGGAACCTTACCGGGACCCAGCAGCATTACTGCCGGAATCATATAAACAAAGGTCGGCATGGTTTGCATAGCATCTAAAACAGGTAGAAAATATTTATCATCAATAATGGAAAACAGGATGCCCACCGGAAAACCAAGCAGCAACGAAATAGTAACGGCAGCCAGGACAATGGCCAAGGTTTCATTCATCATCTGCCAATAACCGACCACGCCAATCAGACTTACCAAAAAAGCCAGGACCAATCCTTGACACCAACTCTTCCGCAGCTTTTTTCCCGCCACAATAATAAGTAGCAGCAAAAGCCACCAGGGCAAAAAACTTAGTATGCCCTGCAAAAAATTCACATAGGCCAACAGAATTGTTTTCAAAAGACCAAAAGCTGAGCTGAAATTGACATTTAAGTAATAGACAAAATTATCAATCTGCGTCGCTATACCTAAGTCGCCAACCTGAGGAAATGTTGAGGTCATTATTTCGCCTCCCGGAGAGCCTTTTCTACTGCGGCTCTTTTCTCCTCAGGCAGCCATTTTTTTAATAGCTCGGGGTGTTTTTGCAAAAATTTACGAGCGGCCTGGTCATAGCTAAGCTTGCCCTCGGACAAGAGGACAAGTCCTTCTGCTGTCAAAGCACTGGAAGTATGATAGCTTTGCAAAAATTTAACAAAATCCGGATAGGACTGCCAGGCTTTCTTGCCAACACCAATTGTAACCGGGACAGAGGGTGCTGCCGTCTTGCCCTCTTGGAAAGCCTTTTCCTCATAAGGCGCATCTGCCAAAAGCACTAAATCCAATTTGCCGCTTAACCAGGTTGGTTCCCAGTTGTAGCCGGCTATAGGTTCTCCTTTGTCATAGGCCGCTGTAAAGGCTGCATTTAATACTGCATCAGAACCAGGTCTGAAATAAACGAAGTCTTTGTCTAATTTATAGAATTTAAATTTTTTATACATTATTTCATCAATGGCCCACCCGGGTATTGCCCCATAAATTCTACCCTTACCGGGATTTTCTTCATCCTTAAAGACCTCCGGATATTTTGCTAAATCAGCCACTGTCTTTAGCTCAGGTGCACTTGGTGCTATCCCTCTTTTGGCATCTCCCTCTATGACATAACGCGGCACATAGATGCCCTGTCTATTATCAGCAAAATTTACGCCGGCTACCTGAAACTTGCCGCTTTCCACATCCTTGGCATAGGTTGCAAGATTGTCCGTCCAAATTTCCATATACACATCTGCGTCGCCTCTAAGCAAGGCCGTATAGGTAACAGGCGTGGAGCCCTTTAGCTCTTCGGATTCCAGACCATAGCCGTACTTGGCGATAAATCTGGCAATAGCATTATGAAAGCGCAGACTGTCCCACCCTGCATCACAAAATACAATTTTGGCAGCCGGTGTCGTCCCATCCTTGCCACCACAGCCCTGCAATAGCGGTATCACACATAACAAAACTAAGAGCACCATTCCCAACCAGCTCGACTTTTTCATTTTCTTACCTCCCATTCTTGTGTTAAGCAAAAGGGTCTAGCAAAAAGTTTATGTTGGTTTAACAAAGGTAATGTAGCACAGACAACTTTATCTATTTTTTAAGTTGTCTCTTGTTCCTTTTTTACTTTAACGTAATTTATCTTAGATGTCAAGTTAACATTATTTTGCCAATTTTATTTGTAAAGGAAAGCTTATTACCAATTTACAAAGATACTTAAAATCAGTATAATGAAAAATAAGATGATTTTATGTCAAAAGTAACGAGGTTGTTATGTTGAAAACACTTAACCAGATGTCACTGGCCACTTATCAAAAAATTGCCTGGGATGTTGCTGAGGACATCGCCAAGGGGCATTATAAAAAAGGTGAAATCATCACCGGCAGATCCGCATTGGCTGCTAAATACTCTGTTTCACCTGAGACTATTCGCCGGGCAATGTTTCTGCTAAAAGATTTGAAAATCGTAAACATTAAGCAAGGCCTTGGCATTAGTATTGCCAGTCCGGACAAAGCCGTCGAATTGCTAAATAGAATTCACAATGTAGAAACCTTTTCCGGCCTGGAAGAGGAATTGCGCACCCTGCTTAAGGATGAGGAAAATACTCATAAGCGCTTCGTAGCCAAAGCTACCGAGCTCTTGAAAAAGCTGGAGCATTACCGGGTAAAAGCCCCTATTGCCCCCTATGAAATCAACATTACCAAGCAATGCATTTTCCTTGGCAAAATGATTTCCAAAGTAAACTTTTGGCAAAATACAGGCGTCACCGTGGTAGCCATCCGGCGTAAAGACGATCTCTTTATCTCCCCCGGTCCCTATGCAACCTTTGAAGTCGATGACGTTTTTGTCCTGGTTGGTCCGGAGGGCAGCGAAAAAGCAGTTAAAAAATTTATTAACGGTACCAAATAGCGTAGCAGTCCATCTCTGCTGCGCTTTTTATTTATAAATTTATATAAGCTTTTTATTATTACTTTCTGCAATTTTCATAATATTTCACTAATTGACACAAATTCACAAAAGTTGTAATATCAGAACATAAATTTATTTTTCACTTAAATAAAAACAAGCTTAGCAAGGAGGCCAAAAAAATGTTTGATGTAAAAGAATATTTAAATGTTGGTCAAAATTTTATGATTACCAAGGTTGTAGAGCATGAAGATACCGCCGGTGAAGATTGCCCTGAAATGAGCAACTTTTTGTGTAGTGCTGCTATTGTTCGTCTGGCTATTCATTCTGCGGTAGAAACTATAGATAAATACCTACCCGGTGAATTTATCAGTATCGGTTATCAAATTTCCTTCACCCATGACACTGCTACACTACTTGGCATGACCGTAACGGTTAAAACAACTATCATAGAATTAAACGGCAACGAGGTAGATTTGCGTATTGATGCCTGGGATGAGCAGGGTGATATAGGCCATGGCATTCACAAAAGAAGAATTGTCCATAAAGAAACCTTAAATGAAAAAGCTGAGCAAAGAGCTCGCTTTTTAAGCAACCAACGTCTTTAATCGCTAATTTTGGGAGGTAACAAGATGTCTTTACCAGATAACCTGACTGGCGCCCTTGTGCTCAGCCTGATAGATTTTGTTTTAAGCTTTTTGTTTATATCTGCTATTGGAGTGCTGATGAGTGTTCTCTCTAAAGTAGAAAATTATAATTTTAACAGCTCGGCTGTCAGAAAGAGATAACATCATGATTGATATACATCTATTATTACTAAAATTATTAGAGCAAACCGGTATCCTGTCCCTGACCTGGGGTAATATTTTCATGGTAGCGGTTGGTTTTATACTTTTATACCTGGGCATTAAGAAAAAATATGAGCCCTTTCTTTTAGTCGGTATTGGCCTATCTTGCATCGTGGCCAATATTCCCGGCTCAGGGCTCACAGAAGAGGGAGGCTTATTTAACTATGCCTATAAAGGCGTGGAAAGCTTAATTCTCCCTCCCTTGATTTTTTTAGGCGTAGGTTCTATGACAGATTTTGGTCCCATGATTGCCAATCCGTCTTTGGTAATTTTAGGTGCGGCAGCCCATCTCGGCATTTTCGTTTCCTTAATCGGCGCTAAAGTATTAGGCTTTTCCTTGGCTGAGGCTTGTTCTATTGGCATTATAGGTGGCGCAGACGGTCCCATGGCGATCTATACTACCATGAAGCTGGCTCCTCACCTACTACCGCAGATTTCTGTAGCAGCGTATTCTTATATGGCCTTAATGCCCCTTATTCAGCCACCTGTCATGAGACTATTAACTACTAAAAGCGAACGTAAAATTATTATGAAACAGCCTCGTTACGTTTCTCGTCGCGAAAAGCTGATTTTTCCTGTCATTATTACTATCATAGTTAATCTGCTTTTACCTCCTGTAGCTCCTCTGATTACCATGCTGATGCTAGGCAACCTCATTAGGGAAAGTATCGTTTTGGAAAAAATGGGACAAACTCTTTCTAATCATTTCCTGAACATCATTACTTTGATTCTGACCATTGCCATTGGTTCTACCATGAAGGCTCAAACCTTCTTAACCTCCTCTACCCTAATTATTATCGCTTTAGGTTTAGTAGCCTTTATATTTGGTACCGCCTCCGGCGTGCTTTGCGCCAGAGTTATGTGCAAGCTTAGCGGTGGCAAAATTAACCCGTTAATCGGTTCCGCCGGCATTGCTTCCGTACCTATTGCAGCCCGTGTATCTCATAAGGTAGGTCAGGAAGAAAACCGTAGCAACTTCTTGATTATGCATGCTATGGGTCCAAACCTGGCCGGTGTATTTGGCACCGCTATCTCAGGTGGCATTATGCTTGCCTTGCTGGCTCACTAATTTAAGTTAATAAAATGCCTCTCTAAGGCTAAAGCCTTAGAGAGGCATTTTATTTTATCTTTGTTTCAGCTGCATAAACTGTGCCAGTTTTTGGAATAACACCTGCGGATCAATAGGTTTAGCTATATGATCATTAATACCTGCAGCCAGGAATTTCTCTACATCATCAGCAAAAACAACTGCTGTTAAGGCAATAATCGGTACTGTTTTAGCATCTACCCTATCCATGGCTCTGATTTTCTCTGTGGCCTTAATGCCATCCATTATGGGCATCTGTATATCCATTAAAATGCAATCAAAATAGCCCGGTGCGGATTGAGCAAATTCTTTAGTCCCTGCCAGACCATCTCCCACTATCTCCAGCAGCACACCTCTTTTGGTTAAAAGAGCTTTAACGATTTCCTGATTCAAGGCGTGATCCTCACAGAGCAGCACATGCTTGCCGGTAAAATCAAACTCCCCGGTTGGCACTGCTTGTACCACAGAAGCTGCTTTTTGTTTTTCAGCAACAGGACCATAATCACAAAGGTAATTTACCGTGAAATTGGAACCCGCTCCCATTTGACTTTGCACGGTGATAGAAGCTCCCATAGTATCAACCAGACGTTTCACAATGGCTAGTCCCAACCCTGTACCACGTCTTTCCGTACTTTCTTTTCTTTGCTCCTGTGTAAAAGGATTAAACAAAACTTTTTGGAAAGCTTCACTCATACCAATGCCATCATCAATAACAGATGTAGTCAGTGCTACCTTATGATTGGCCGCCGTCTTACTACTAATGATTAATTTAATATTACCGCCCTCGGGAGTATACTTAATGGCATTGGAAAGCAAATTAAAGAGAATCTGGTTGAACCTTAATTTGTCAATACGAGGAGCAATTTCGCTTTGTGCACCGCTTTTATCCAAGCTAAAGGTCTGATTGCGTTCCTTGCAGAGAGGCTTAATGACAGCCTCAATATAGCTGGTAAATTCTTCTAAAGAGTATGGTTCCGGATGGAGTTCTATCTTGCCACTTTCTGCCTTAGTCATATCCAAGACATCGTTAATCAAGCTTAGCAGGAACTTAGAAGACGTATCAATCTTGTCTAAATTGGCCCGGGCTTCTGCCGGCAGCTGCATTTCCCTCGTTAAATATGTCATGCCAATAATGCCATTTAAAGGCGTCCTGATATCATGACTCATCCTGGACAGAAACTCACTTTTAGCCTCATTGGCAATATCAGCCTTGCTTCTTTCCTCCTCCAGCTTTTTATTGTAACGCTTCTGCCAGCTAAGCCAAAGCAAGGAAATAACCAGAAGCAATACGACAAAAAGCACTAAGCGATTATGTATCAGCTTGTCCAGCAAAGTATATTGTGGTTTAATGGTTGTGTTTTTAAGCAACAAATTGGAAACAATAACAGGACTAATGGTACTGGCCGTTTTAGCCAAAATCCTAAACAAATATGGATCAGCCTTACCGGAAATACCCAAGCTAAGGTCAGTTGTCAAATCATGTTGGCGTTGGGCATATAAATTATTATAAATATAATGGTAGCTATATTGAGCAAAAATATCATCAGGTAAAATGGCGCCATCTACTTTACCTTCCTGCACTGCTTGCAAGCAGTCCTCCGGCGTAGCTAAAAGAACCAAATTGTACATATACTTACTTTTGTGCAACCTTTCAGCCAGTCCCTTGTGACCAGCTTCTATTGCTATCTTCTGGATGGAAAGTTTTCTGGGCTGCAGATAAATCAAGCTGTTGGATAAAGTAACATATGGTCTTATAGTTTTAAAACCACTGGAGTCGGTAAGGCCGTAATAATCATAGGTCTGTCCACATATATCTGCTTCTCCGGCCAGGAAACGTTCCTGCATCTCCTGGTAGTTTGCGCACCATATATATTTAAATTTTAGGCCTGTTTTTTGAGAAAGTAATGCTAAATAATCGGGTATAAAACCTTGTGGTTGTCCATTCTCCACATAAGCTAAAGGCCGTTGGTCCAGTGCTAAAAGTACACTTATTGCTCCGGCTTGTTTAAGATAGTCCTGTTCTTCGTTGGTAAGAGCAATAATAAATTCACTTTTTTGAGTACCAAAATAACGTCTCTCCAACCACTCACTTAACTTCGGTTCTGTGACACTGAGCATTTCCATAGCCGAATTTAAATCATTCAACAAATCCGGCCTCCGCTTATTCACCACGAAATAGGTGGACCTGGGATCCCATTGGTGTATCAATTTATAAGGCTTGTGCTGAGTCAAATTGCTACACACCACGGCATCTGCTTCGCCCTTGTCCAAGGCATCGTACATATCTGCGGTGGTGTCGCGTACTACGTAATTAACGGTAAAATTTTGGTCTTTGGCCAACTGATCCACCCTGGACTTCCAGTATTCAGAATGGTTAATGGCAATTTTTATGCCATTAAAGCCCGCATAATCATTATAGGCAAAGCGTTTATCATCCATCCGGCAAAGCAAAATCATATAGCTGGAATAGGAGGGATAGGTACAATAATTATATAAACCTTCCCGCTCCGGCGTTTTGGCATAACCACCCAGCAAATCAATTTCGCCATTACTCAGCATTTGTTCCAAGTCAGCAACCTTACCAAAAACAAATTCGTATTTCCAGTCCACGAACTGGGCAATACGAACCAGGCTTTCGTATTGGCTGCCACTGATATTATTAATGTCCGTCCCTTCTTGAAAGCCCTTACTGGGATACCACCCAACACGTACTGTTTTTGCTTGTGCCAAACCTGCTGAAAAAGGCACAGCCCAGGCTACCAGAACAATACATATGGTAATCAGTACGGAAAACAAACTGCGGATATTTTTACGCATGGGGTTTCCTCCTGTGGTAATATCTTTGGTTTTATTACTGATGAAACAGGGATTGGGAACCTCCCTTTGCCGCACACCTCTACGTTTTTATTTTACTCCACCCTTTTTGTATTTGCAAACCCAAGATAAAGGTCCACCGGCTTGCACAGAATTACGAACTTTGTTATAATGACCAAAACGGGAATGAAGTACTCCCCCAGCCTGGCTGAAACCGCTTTTAAAGCTGATGACTTCTAAATTACAAAAGGGCATCAGTTTTTTTATGCCCATACGGGAGGATAATATGTTTCTGGATATGTTGATGGTTATCGTGGGTGGTGGTATAGGAGCAGCCCTGCGCTATCTTACCACTATGTTTTTATATGGTGAGGATTCCCCCACCTTTCCTTACGGAACCCTGGTAGTGAATTTAATTGGTTGTCTCTGCATAGGCATCTTGGCCGGTTACTTTCAGAAGCGCCCTGATTTACCCATATATATTAAGCTCTTTGCTATTACCGGTGTTTTAGGTGGTTTAACGACCTTTTCCACCTTCTCCCTGGAGACCTTTAATCTACTGTTTTTGCATCCCCTTTATGCCATTGCCAATATTACTTTAAGTATTGTGGCAGGTTTATCCTGTGTTGCTTTAGGCTTACAATTCATTCATGTTTTATAATTTTGCAGCAGTGTATTGACAGGTTGGTTTGTAGCTTAGGTTTGTTTGTAGCTTAGGTTTGTTTGTAGCTTAGGTTTGTTTGTAGCTTAGGTTTGTTTGTAGCTTAGGTTTGTTTGTAGCTTAGGTTGGTTTGTAGCTTAGGTTTGTTTGTAGCTTAGGTTGGTTTGTAGCTTAGGTTGGTTTGTAGCTTAGGTTGGTTTGTAGCTTAGGTTGGTTTGTAGCTTAGGTTGGTTTGTAGCTTAGGTTGGTTTGTAATGACTAAATGCTTTTTCCTGACAAAAGGCCACGCAGATTCTTCTGCGTGGCCTTTTTGATTTAAGCAAAATATTTAGCTAAAGTTTGGAATAAAACCTTGGGCTTAACCGGTTTAGCCACATGGTCATTCATACCAACTGCCAAGCATTTTTTAATATCCTCGGCAAATACATCAGCCGTCATGGCTATAATAGGTATCCTTTTGGCATCAAACCGTTCCAGAGACCTAATCTTTTGCGTAGCCATTAAGCCATCCATCTCCGGCATGCGCAAATCCATGAGAATGGCATCAAACTCACCTTCGTAGCTGGCTGCAAAAGCATCTACTCCCAAACGCCCGTTTTCGGCTGTAGAAACTATAATTCCTTTGGACCTGAGCAAAACACAAGCAATTTCTCTATTTAAGGCATTGTCCTCACAGACTAGGATCTTTTTACCACGCAAATCTACCTGAGCCAAACCATCGGCAGAAACCCCAGCTGCTTGTCCGGCACCCTCTGGTGCATCCTGTAAACGTAAACGCACCGTAAAGGTACTACCTTTATTCATTTCACTATCCAGTCTAATGGTACCGCCCATCAATTCCACCAGCTGCTTGACTATGGCCAGTCCTAATCCGGTACCGCTGCTTTCGTATCCGGAACGCTGCTCTTGAGAAAAAGGCTCAAAGACCTTATTCTGAAATTCCTTGTTGATGCCAATACCATCATCTTGTACAGAAAACAAGCTTTCCAAGACTCCGTCAGCTGCCCTTTCATTCCAGAAGCGCACGTTAATATGTCCTCCGGCAGGCGTATATTTAACAGCATTGGTTAGCAGATTAAGCATGATTTTCTGTAGCTTTAGCTTATCCAGTAAAGCTACTCTATGTACAGCTTCCTGTGTAGAAACAGTAAAAGCTATATTTTTAGCCAGGGCCATCGTTTTGATATCTTCCCAAATCGTACCAAAAAGTAATTGCTTGTCAGTGGAGGAAGGCTCCAATTGCAATGCCAGCTTGCCGCTATTTATCTTGGAGAGGGTTAAGGTATCATTAACCAAATCCAGCATTAATTTACCGGAGGCATTGATTTTCTCCATATACCTCTTGTTGTTGACAGCATCCGTGCTCTTTAAAGCCAAATCAGAGAAACCAATAATAGCATTAAGAGGAGTACGCAAATCATGACTGATATTGGCAAAGAATTGATTCTTTTCCTCTGCATTCTTCTCCATAGCTTCAAGTCTGACTTTTTCTCTTTCGTTATTCATTTCCCGGGCATCCAACATTTCTTTTTCACGATAATGTCGACGCAAAGTAAACAAAAAAGCAATAAGCAAAATAACTAAAGCCAACATAATCAAAGCAAAAGTCACCAAGCCCCACATGGGCAGTCTCTCCATAAGACTGCGGAAATCACTTTGAGGAAGGACATGATTAGCTACAATATAATTAAAGTTGTGTTTTTCTATCGTAGCTCCCTTGCTTAAAATACCATATAAGGCATCATCTGAGGCCCTAACAGCCATATAAAGCTTGCCATGCACGTCCAAAGGCTTCGTGATATAGCCATCCATGCGGTGATTGTTGGCAATCCAGGTAGCAGTAACATCACTGCAAATAATGGCATCCACTTCTGCAGAGCTTAAAGCAGCATAGCAAGCATTAACATTGGGAAATTTTTTAGTATTATAATCTTTTCCTGCCACTATTTCTTGCAGAAGAGTAATATCTCCACCTAAAATAGCAACATTCTTAACATGGTCCACATCTCTTCTTACAATCTCCACCATGCTTATACTATCAATTATACTTATTACCCTAAAACCCTGCTTAAGAGCATTGGGCAAGCTGCCATTGTAGTAGCCTAAAACATCCGCATCACCATTTAATACGGCCTGCTTTAAAAGGTTTGTGGTCGCTGGAAAAGGTACCAGCTCAAAATTCAAACCGGTTAATTTCCCTAAACCAGCATAGTAAGAGGGAATGATACCGGCTAATTTACCATCAGGATTTTTATATATATGAGGTGGTGCAAACTGCGGCACTGCCACTTTCACCGTCTTATGGGTAGCTAGATATTCTCTCTCATTCCTGGTAAAAATACCCATGTTGCCGGTTTTAGGAGCAACATACTGGTTATAAAGCTCCTGCTCAAACAAAGGATTTTCAGTCAGAATTTGCTTAAGCGCACTATCAAACCTCTGTCTCAATTCCTTGTTGTTCGGATTGAACATAGCATAACAATCAAGCTGTCCAAAACTAAGCAACAAACGTAAGCCATCAGCTTTTTCACCACTGACAAACGTACTATCTATTTCCTTATTTCTTACTGCCTGAAAAACACTAGCGGCATCCGGATAAAATTTGAAAGAGGGTTTTAGGGCATTTTTATCACACCACTCTACGAATACATTATAAACGGCATCATTGGTTACTACTCCGACTGTCATGGCATTTACCGCTGCCATATCGCCAAAATTATAGCGGTCGTCATTCTGACGAACCAAGATAGAATACGAAGCCGTGGTGGTAATAGAATCAGAAAAGATAAACTTTTTCTTAAGCTCCTCAGAAGGAGGCACCGTTATTTCTACATCTATTTTTCCCTCTGCCAGAGCCAAATCCTCGGCTACATAATTGGGGAAATCCACAAACTGCACATCAAAATTGCCACGCATGGCAACATTATAAACCAATTCAGGAACATAGCCTTTATATTCGCCTGCTGTATCCTTAGTGGCATAGTGAGGCTCGTAAACATACCCCACCCGTAAAAGCTGTCTTTTTTCGTTGGCTTGTACAGCATTAACCAAAGAAACAACCAAAAACACCAGGCAAAAACATAGGTAAAATATTCGTTGGTACTTGTTTATAGTTCTGCTCATAAGATCGCCCCATATTACTACGTTTACTACTCATCATACCCATTTACGCTAATTATACCCTCGTAATATGACCAAAGTCAAAAGAAAACCAGCCTAAAGTCAAACCTTAGGCTGGTCTTGGTTGTTAAAACCTATTTAATTAAATTTTAGGGCCTGCTGCAACCAAAGCTTTACCGGCTGCATTGCCTTCGTACTTAGCAAAGTTCTTTACGAAACGTCCTGCTAAATCTACTGCCTTCTTTTCCCACTCTGCTTTATCAGTATAGGTATCACGAGGGTCCAAAATCTTGGTATCTACGCCTGGCAAAACAGTAGGAACTTCCAAATCAAAATGAGGAATCTTCTTGGTAGGTGCTTGGTTGATAGAACCATTCAAGATGGCATCAATGATACCACGAGTATCTTTAATGGAAATACGTTTGCCGGAACCATTCCAGCCGGTGTTAACCAAATAAGCCTTAGCACCATTCTTTTCCATCTTCTTAACCAACTCTTCAGCATATTTGGTTGGATGCAATTCCAGGAAAGCCTGACCAAAGCAAGCGGAGAATGTTGGTGTAGGCTCAGTAATACCACGCTCGGTACCGGCTAATTTAGCAGTGAAGCCGGACAGGAAATAATATTTCGTCTGCTCAGGAGTCAAAATAGAAACCGGAGGCAATACTCCGAAAGCATCAGCGGACAGGAAAATAACCTGCTTAGCAGCCGGTGCAGTGGAAATAGGACGAACAATATTTTTAATATGATTGATAGGATAAGACACACGAGTATTTTCAGTAACGCTCTTATCTTTAAAATCAATCTTGCCATGCGCATCCAAGGTAACATTTTCCAGCAAGGCATTGCGTTTAATAGCATTATAAATATCAGGCTCGGAATCTTTATCCAGGTTAATAACCTTAGCATAGCAGCCGCCTTCAAAGTTGAAGACGCCCTTGTCATCCCAGCCGTGCTCATCATCACCTACCAAAAGACGCTTGGGATCAGTGGACAAGGTGGTCTTGCCGGTACCGGACAGACCAAAGAAAATAGCGGTGTTCCGGCCATCCATATCTGTGTTGGCAGAGCAGTGCATGGAGGCAATACCCTTTAACGGCAGATAGTAGTTCATCATGGAGAACATACCCTTCTTCATTTCACCGCCGTACCAGGTATTGATAATAACCTGCTCACGACTGGTAACATTGAACACTACTGCAGTCTCGGAATTAAGTCCCAATTCCTTGTAATTTTTAACAACAGCCTTAGAAGCAGTATAAACAATAAAATCAGGAGTAAAGTTAGCCAACTCTTCAGCAGTCGGTTTAATAAACATGTTCTCTACGAAATGAGCCTGCCAAGCTACTTCCATAATAAAACGGACAGCCATTCTGGTATCCTTGTTAGCTCCGCAGAAAGCATCCACTACATACAATTCCTTGTTGGAAAGCTCTTCCAAGGCGATTTTTTTCACTGCTGCCCAAGTTGCCTCAGAAGCAGGATGGTTATCGTTTTTGTACTCAGGAGTAGTCCACCAGACAGTATTTTTAGAATTTTCATCCATAACAATAAACTTGTCTTTAGGAGAACGACCGGTGTAAACGCCCGTCATAACATTAACCGCACCCAGTTCGCTTTCCTGCCCCTTGTCGTAGCCCGTCAAAGCAGGATCCATTTCCGCCTTATACAAATCTTCATAAGGAGGATTGTACATAATCTTTTTAGTACCGGTAATACCATACTTCGTTAAATCAACATTTGCCATTTAAATCTTCGCCTCTCTTTGCTATTTATAAATTGTGAAAAAGCCCAAATTCACAAATAATTCTATATACTAACTTTAACACAATTTACCTATTTTAACAATGAAGATATCACATATAAGAAAATTATGCAGAGGTCAAAAGCAACTGCCTATGTGCCAAGGGACGGTCCTTGTGCGCATTTTTCGTACTGGGTGGGACAGACTACTTTGGCGCATTCTTTGTACTAGGAGGACAAACATTTTGGCGCATCCTTCGTACCAGGGGAACAGACACTTTGGCGCATCCTTTGTAGCAAGAGGACAGACCCTCTGTCACTTTTATTTGTGTTGCGCAAACAGCCAATCCCTTACTGCTGTAATTTGATAGGCGTGGTCAAAGGAATACATATGTTCATTGGCATCCTTGGCACTTTCAGGCAAGACAGAACCTGTGACAAAAGTAGCAAAGTTTATCGCATTGCCTTGGGCAATTTCCCGCTTTGCAGCTTTAGACAATTCAGAGTAGCTCTGCGTGGCATCCCAGGTGGCAGTACTTACTTCGGCACCCTGCTCCCGCAAAACTGGTAATAAATCGCGCTGGCCCTGTGAGGCTTTAGGGTCACCACCGGCTGCAATATAGAAGAATTTTTGTTGGGCCAATGAGGATAAGTCACTAATATTCCATTGACCGGAAACCATTAGGGTAGCTGCAAATAAATCAGGATGCTTAGCGGCTAAATACATGGTTGTCATGCACCCCATGGATTGTCCTGTACTATAAATTCTTCTTGTATCCGCTCCATATTTTTGAGCAACAGCTTTAACCAAACGAGCTGTGGCCTCCACATCCTCAGTTATCTTAAAGCCATTATGATCATCTATAATCACCCCTGCGTATTGAGGAACTAAAATTATACATGGATGTTTTGCCTGGGCTTTAGCGGTAGCCCAAATAGCAGGACTATAACCTCTTTGTAATGGTGTTGTTGGATCTGTACCCACTGTGCTGGCATCTCCAATAAACATCAGGAGTGGATAGCTATCTCCTTCTTTATAATCAGCAGGCAAAAATAAATTGTAGGTGATAGAACGATTGGTAACTGTGTCGATGTAGGTATGCTGAGTAAATTTAGGTATTGTTTCAGCCAACATGGCTTGCAGCTTTTTATCAGCGCTTTTATCGATAGCGCTACGACCTTTTGGACCTTCACCAAAGTCAAGAAAAGCTTGGGACATTTCTGTGGTGGCTGCGGACACCGTTGTCGGAGTCATGCCGCTTATGGCTAGTTGAGATACTAATGTAAGGGCTAAAATAGTTTTAAAAGCTTTACGCATTTTACTACCTTCTTTGCTAAAAATTTTCTTTAGTATAGCACAATATTTCTAAGCACATAAGTGAACAATTTTTGTCAAAATGTGTGGGCCAAGAATGTTGAATCACCAAGCCTGACTTTGTTACTAAATAACCTAACGCCGTAATCATCCTCTTTCACAGATTTATGGCAAGCTTAATAAAAAAAAATAAAGGCTAGTCAGATTGACTTTCCTTTATCTTTTTTCTTGTCATAATGCAATACCTTATGCAGTTATCCTTCAACACACAAATCATGGTGGAGATGAGGGGAGTCGAACCCCTGTCCGAAAGCATTGTCATGCAACTTTCTCCGAGCGCATCCGTCATTTTAGATTTCGCAGCCTCATCGCCTAACGGCGGGCTAATCGGCCACTATCTCGATAGATTTCCCACAAGCCTCTCCGAGAATTGAAGCTTGGGTATCCTGCTGCTGTCGTCTACCCTGCTCACGCAGGAGATGAACTGGGAGACGTTAGCATTAAGCTGCTAAAGCGTAAGAATCGTCTGCGTTTATAACGCGTTTCCACCGTTTAACGGGGTTGATGGAATCCCGGCTCGCTTATCACACCACACCTACCCCCGTCGAAGCCATTACATCCCCGTAAGTAAGTTTGCTGCCAGATTATTGTAGCACAGTGCACCTTAATTTTCAATGGAAGAAAACGTGCCAAAAGGACTGCCCCACTGTCCCAGCCATATGGTTAATTCCCTCCTAAAATGCTAAAATAGAATTATAGGAATGTACGCAAAGGAGATGTTTTGTATGACTATTTTAGGAGCCTTTATGGTACCACACCCACCTATTATATTACCGGAAGTTGGTCATGGCGAAGAGCAACGCATCAGCACTACCATTGCTGCCTACGAAGAAGTAGCCCGTCGTATTGCTGCGCTAAAACCTGACACCATTTTGCTTACTTCTCCCCATACTATTTTATACATGGACTATTTTCATCTTTCACCGGGAGCCAGTGCCCAGGGAGACTTTGCTCAGTTTAGAGCACCTCAAGTAAAAATTAGTTGCGTCTATGATCAGGAACTGGTCAAGGCAATCGAAAAAACTGCTCAGGCTAAACAATTCCCGGCGGGAACTTTAGGTGAACGTAATCCTGAGCTTGACCATGCCACTATGATACCGCTTTATTTTCTCAACAAACTCTACACGGACTATAAACTGGTGCGTATCGGGTTATCAGGCGAAAGTCTCTTAAAACACTATCAGTTGGGACAAATGCTGATGGATACTGCCAATAAACTGAAACGCAAAGTTGTTTTTATCGGCAGTGGCGACCTGTCCCACAAATTGAAAGAGGATGGACCTTATGGCTTTGATGCACATGGTCCTGAATACGACCAGCGCATTATGGAAGTAATGAGCAGCGGTGATTTTGCCCAGCTTTTTGCTTTCCCTGATGATTTTTGTGAAAAAGCTGCTGAATGTGGACACCGCTCCTTTGTCATTATGGCCGGCGCTTTAGATGGACTAGCTGTTAAAGCTGAAAAGTTATCCTATGAAGGACCGTTTGGTGTCGGCTATGGAATTTGCGCCTTTACCCCAACCGGACCTGATGAGAATAGGCATTTTGCCAGTGCCTACGAAAAGATTCGTGCCGCAGAACTTGTTGAGCGTAAAGCCAAAGAGGATCCCTATGTCCAATTAGCCCGTACTACTATTGAAAGCTATATAGGCAACGGAAAAAAAATTGCTACACCAAAGAATGTGCCACCTGAAATGCTTACTCAGCGAGCTGGTACCTTTGTATCTTTAAAAGTGCACGGTCAGTTGCGGGGCTGCATTGGTACCATTGGTCCTGTTCGTGAAAATATTGCTGCAGAAATTATCGGCAACGCCATCAGTGCCTCCACCCAGGATCCTCGTTTTTCCGCGGTACGCCCTGATGAACTTCCCGATTTGGTTTATAGCGTGGACGTTTTAGGTCCTATCGAGGATATTGACTCCCCTGACCAGCTAGATGTCAAACGCTACGGAGTCATCGTTACCAAAGGTGGCCGCCGAGGACTGCTTCTTCCCAACCTGGAAGGCGTGGATACCATTACGGAGCAAATCAGCATTGCCTGTCAGAAAGCAGGCTTAGCCGCTAATGAAAAAGACATCAAGCTGCAACGTTTTGAAGTGGTAAGACATCATTAAATAACTATAGCTTGTTTTTTTGGGTTCCGTCCTTTGCTTGGCTCGGCCTGCAACAAACGACTTCTCTTCTTTTTTACAAGGCGTACTAAAGTCAGGCTTAAGCAAAGGCACTGCCAGTTATTTAAATCAAGAAGGAAGTGCAACAATGACTATTTGTACAGTCTGTCATCATCACTGCAATTTAGCACAAGGTCAAATCGGCTTCTGCAGAGCCAGGCAAAACATTAACGACATAATCGAACCCATTAACTATGGCATGCTTACCTCCTTAGCCTTCGACCCTATTGAAAAGAAACCCTTAAATAGATTTCATCCCGGTACCGGTGTTTTATCCCTGGGTAGCTTTGGGTGCAATCTTCACTGCCCCTTCTGTCAGAACTACGATATCAGCATGGCAGACAAGGACAGTTATCGACTCACTTACTTTGCTCCGGCCGACATTGTGGCCAAAGCCCAAAAACTTAAACCTCAGGGCAATATCGGTGTGGCCTACACCTATAACGAACCATTAATTTGTTATGAGTATATAGTAGATACCGGTAAATTAGTTCATGCCGCCGGTATGTACAACGTAGTAGTAACCAATGGTACTGCCTCTCTGGAAGTTGCTCATGCCTTGCAGGGCGTTGTAGATGCCTACAACATCGACCTAAAGGGAATTACTCAGGACTACTATGCTAAACTACAAGGTAATTTAACCATGGTACAAGATTTTATCACCGCAGTGGTACCCCACTCTCACGTAGAATTAACTGTCCTTGTGGTTCCCGGTGAAAACGACAGTGAAGCAGAAATGATAGAACTAAGCAGCTGGATTGCCCAACTTTCTCCTGACCTTCCCCTCCACGTCAGTCGTTTCTTCCCGCGCTTTGAATGGGATGACCATCCCGCCACACCAGTTAAAACTATTTATACCTTAGCTGACGTGGCACGACGCAAATTGAAATATGTCTATACAGGTAACTGTTGATTCTAGAACAAAAAAGCTCAGATGTATTGCCGTCAACGACTATTGGCCAGCCTGCCAAGAATAAATTTATTCCTGGTAGCACCTGCAATAAGTCACCTCGACAAAAACATCTGAGCTTTTCTTTGCAAATTTACCAATCGGGGACGGTACCAATTGGCAAATCCCTCTGCTTTTTCTTACCAATCGGGGACGGTACCAACTGGTAAATACTTCTACTTTTTTCTTAAATAGTTACCAGTTAGTACCGTCCCCATATGGTAAATTCCTTTACGTTTTTCTTAAATAGTTGCCAGTTGGTACCGTCCCCAAATGGTAACTACTTCTACAGTTTCTTAAATTCTTCTTGTAATGCGGGCAAGGCTTTGAACAGGTCTCCAACAATGCCATAGTTTGCTCTTTGGAAAATAGGAGCTTCCGGATCAGTGTTTACGGCAATGACCAGTTTAGCTTCTTTGATGCCTAGTTGATGTTGTACAGAACCGGAAATACCTAAGGCAATGTAAATATTGGGGGCAATCTTCTTGCCGGTTATACCTACTTGCCAATCATGAGGGGCCCAGCCTTCATCAACCAAGGGTTTAGAGGTGCCAAAACCGGCGCCTATGGCTTTAGCTACAGCTTGGACTTGTTTCATTCCGTCTTCGCTGCCTACACCACGTCCTGCGCCTACCACAACTTCTGCATTGTCCAGAGTCAATTCCTTGGATGGTTCGGTAACGGCTTCCTGAGCCACAAAGTTAACTACTTTTTGGGCAGGAGTAATATCCAGGCTTGTTAAGGCTTCCTGAGTAATCTTGCCGGTGCGTGCTGCGTCAAAAGCATTACCGCGGAAAATCTTACCGCTGATAGTTGCCAATTGAGGACGGGAGGTGGTCAGAATCTTTACGAACAGCTTACCGGTGTAAGCAGGTCTGATCCAGGTGATGGTATCATCCTCAGAGGCATAGCTGCAATCAATGCAATCTGCCACCAGACCGATATTTAGTTCAGCGGACAACCGACCGCCTAATTCCCGACCATTAACGCTGCCACCAATGAGCATTACATTGGGGTTGTATTTGTGCATCATAGTTTCTACTGTCTTAGTGAAAACTTTACCTTCAAAAGTGGTAAAAGCAGGATTTTCTACACATACAGCTTCATCAGCGCCATAGCCAATAATCTCTTTGGCTGCTTCCTGCAAGCTATTGCCCAGTAACAAACCAACTAGCTGTACTTTCTTGCTATCAGCCAATTCTCTGCCCTTGCCCAGTAGCTCCAAGCTAAGTTCAGAGGGCTTGCCATTATTTAATTCCACATATACCCAAACATTTCCCATGTCAGCCATATGAGCACCCCCTATATAACTTTCTTGCTACGTAAAATTGCGGCGAGCTCTTTTACAGCAGCAGCTTCATCGTTGCCTTTAACAATAACGCCTTGCGCATGTGCTTCAGGCATAAACAGCTCTGTAACCTTGGTAGCAGAACCGCTGGCACCAACCTCTTGAGGGGTAAGGCCGATATCATTCAAAGACCAAACGGGAAATACAATCTTTTTCGCACTCATTTTACCTTTAAGGCTGGGTGTCCTCACCGTATTGGCAGTCTCCATTACGGAAACAACGCAAGGCAGGGGAGCTTCTACCGTTTCCTCGCCGCCTAAATTGCTTCTGACTGCCTGCAAGGTATTATTGGTAAAAGTTATTTTTTGCACATATGATAACAAATTCATGCCCAGACGCTGTGCCACGGCAGGAGGAATTTGTCCGGTATCTCCATCAGAAGATTTCTTGCCGGTCACTACTATCTCCACTCCACCGATTTTTTCAATTGCTTTGGCCAATACCCTACCTGTTGCCAAAGTATCTGAACCCTTCACTGCAGGGTCATTAACCAGGATGCCGTCATTGGCACCCAAGGCAATACCTTCTCTCATAATCTCTGTTGCAGATTCGCTACCCATGGTAACAATGGTAACTGTTCCGCCACCGGCAGCCTCTTTTAAGGCCAGGGCTGCTTCCACAGCATGCTTATCTACCGGATTCATCATGGACGGTGCGCCTGTTCTTACCAGGTTGTGAGTCACAGGGTCCAGTTGAATCTCAGAGATAGCCGGGACTTGTTTTACCAATACAACAATTTTCATATAAAAGCCTCCTTTTCATTTTAGGCAAATTCTATTTTTTGACCTTGACGCATGTTTTGTGCTTCTTCTCTCAGTCGTTTTATTCTTTCTTCCGTAGCAGGATGGGTACTAAACAAAGCCTTGGCATCCTGAGCGCTAAAGGGAGAAATAATAAACATATGAGCAGTATTGGCAGTAGCATTAGGCAAGGTTCTTTGGCTGGCAATAGCTTCAATTTTGTTCAAGGCATCCGCCAGGGCATCAGGATTACCACACAGCGCACCACCGGAACGGTCCGCCATATATTCCCTGGAACGGGAAATGGCCAATTGAATCAGCATGGCTGCTAAGGGTGCCAAAATTAACACCAAAATACCACCTAAAGGACTTCTGTTTTCATTATCTCTTCTGCCCCCGGCATACATGCCAAATCTGGCCATCATAGAAATCACGCCGGCCATAGAGGCTACCACGGAACTGAGAAGAATATCGCCGTGCTTAACATGGCTCAGCTCATGTCCCAGTACTCCCGCTAGTTCTTGCGGAGTTAAAATTTTCATGATACCACTAGTTACACACACTGCGGCATGCTCAGGGTTGCGTCCCGTCGCAAAGGCATTGGGTACCGCGCTATTTACTATATAAACTCTGGGCATAGGCAAATTGCCGCGTTCTGCCAGCTTCTGTACAATGCCATAAAGCTCAGGTGCGGTATTGGCATCCACCTCTGTAGCCTGGTACTGAGAAAGAGCCAGCTTGTCACTTTGCCAATACATAAAGAAATTGGAAGCACAGGAGATAAACAGCATAATCATCATACCCTGCGCGCCGCCAAAATAATCACCGATTAAAACCATCAGCATGGTCAGCATCGTCATTAAAATCATTGTTCTAAACATGTGAGTTTCCCCCCTTAAATAAGTAATTCAGATACGGGTACAAATTTGATGCCACCATCTTTTAATTGTTTATAGATTTCTTCCCAGGCCTGTGCCGTAGCCGGTCTGGCGTGGCAAATAACTATGATGGAACCATTTTTGTCCGCGGAATCAGCCGCTGCCAAAATTTCCTTCTTGATATCTGACACACTGGAACTATTATCTAAAAATCTACTGTTCCTACCTGTTCTTACACCTAGCTGTCCGGCTATCTTTTCAGCAAGAGAATCTGAGCTGGTTCTGCTATCCAAGAAGAACAAGCCTTCTTTCTTAATTACGCCCAGCACCGTTTGCATGGTAGCGTAATCCGTAGTTGCCTTGGAACCTTGGTGATTGTTTACACCTTTAATACCCGGCAAACTATTAATAGCATCCTTGGTAATCTTCTCCAATTCCGCTTTACTCATGCCCACCTTGATGCAGCGTGTTTCTGAGCTGGCCTCATTGGCCGGCTCCATAGGCAGATGCAGCATAGCCAGTTGGTCATTTTGACGAATCACCTGTAAGGCCGCCGTACTATTTGCCTTAAAAGGAATAATTGCAAAAGCAAGATCAATAGGCAGTCTGCTAAGGGCCTTGACCGGTCCAATATCATAGCCACAATCATCTATCACCACAGCCATTTTACCGGTATATTTCTTGCCGGCCTTTTTAGCCTTTTCCTTGTTTTCCTTAACAATGAGCACACTCTTTTCGTTAGTCTGGTCACCGTTAAAAATAATAGCCTGATCAAAGACCAGCTTTGTTTCACCTTTACCCACTTTGGCAACCATGGCGATACTTAAGGCAATGGCATTTTCATCAACATAGCTCACCACATTTTGATCAACCACCTTAAAGCCGTTACTTTCTGCCTTTTCTGTTACCCAGGCAGCAGCCTTTTGCAAGCTGTCACCATAAGGTATACCAATAAGCAGTTTTCTCTGTGTCCAGGTAATTTCACCGGAAGAAGCATCTTCCCTAGCCTGCTTCATGTCTTTTCTACCATCGTCAGAAAGCTGCCATTTCGTTTGGGCCATTAAAAGAGCATCCATGGCCCTTTGATTGTCCAAGGATTGCTGTCTCAAATTAATATTTTCCTCACCCACTACAGCCTTCTTAACCGTAGGAATAATGGTACTGATAATTTCTTTCAAGGATTTAGGCTGGTGATCAGGTGCTTGGCGGGAAGCAAAGAAAAAGCCTAGGGATGCCACAAAAGCAAGCACCGCCATCAGCAGTAAAACACCGCCGAACTTTCCTCTGGAATTCTTTTTATTCGTTCTCTTACGAGCCATTCTTTACTCCTGTTTAAGCTCTGGGATGAGCCTTTTCATAAATAGATTTTAATCTGTTATTAGTTAGATGCGTATAAATCTGGGTAGTCGATATATCAGCATGACCCAACAATTCCTGTACAGTTCTTAGGTCTGCTCCATTATCCAACATATGTGTGGCAAAAGAATGTCTCAGAATATGCGGAGTTAATTCCTTATGAATACCTGCTTTATGTCCATAGCCCTTAATAATCTGCCAGAATCTTTGTCTGGTCATAGGCCTGCCTCTCATGGACAAGAACAAAATAGGAGAAGCCGGTTTGCCTTGAATCAGCGCCGGGCGAACCACGGACAAATATTTTTTCAAACAATTTACCGCATAGTGTCCCAAGGGAATAATTCTTTCCTTGGAACCCTTACCATAGGCTATAACGTACTTCATCGTCAGGTTGACCTCAGCAATGGGCAAGGTCAAAAGCTCTGATACCCTCATGCCGGTTGCATAGAGCACCTCCAGCATGGTTCTGTCCCGATAGCCCTCTTTAGTTGCTACGTCAGGTGCAGCCAGAAGTTTATCGACCTCTGCGTGGCTGAGCACCTTGGGTAAAATCGTACCCTTGTTACCTGCCTCCACTACTTCGGCAGGATCAAGCTCCAAATAACCCTCCACCGTCATAAAACGGAAAAAGGCTTTTAAGGCTGCCAATTTTCTGGCGATAGAGGTAGGGGCGTACCGTTCTTTCTTTAGGGAGGTAATATACGCAATAATATCCTGGCGTTTCACGGCCTTGGTGGCTTTTTGGTTCCATTGGGCAAAAAGTCGTAAATCTCTGGCATAAGCCTCCCTGGTATTTGCTGCCAGGCCTAATTCAACCGTTAAATATTCCACAAATAGTTGAATATCCTGTTCCATCTTACTCCTCCTGCCTAGTCTTTCTTATCCGGTACCATGATTTTGACATTTTCCACCGTGGTAATGGTAGAAATTGCATGCTTATAAATCATTTGCTGCTTATTTTCCACTTCCATAATAACGGTAAAATTATCAAAACCTACTACGGTGCCACGAATTTGGAAACCATTCACCAGATAAATAACAATAGATGTATTTTCTTTTCTTACTTTGTTGAGAAAGGTATCCTGTAAATTAATTTGTTTGCTAACATTGGGTTGACCCATGATCTTTCACCTCATTCTTTTTTCTCTTTTATCGTATAACATCCCTTGTTTTAATTCAAGTAGCTGATCATTGTCTCCACCAGCTTACCATAATCTTCTTCCGGGGTAATGTTAAACCATTTAATATAAGACATTTGCTTGTACCAGGTAATTTGCCTTTTGGCAAAGTTGCGTGTGGCCTGCTTTATCTTATTAATACATTCTTCTTTATCGTAGTCCCCTGCCTGATATTTCAAGATCTGGCGATAGCCTATGCTGGTCATGCTTTGTGCATAAGGCGGCACACCTTGCTCCAGCAGCTTTTGCGTTTCCTCAAAAACTCCGGCCTTGACCATTTCATCCACCCTGGCATTTATTCTGTCGTAGAGAATTGGTCTTTCCATATTAAGGCCAAATACAACGGCATCATAGGGGCTAGCTGTACCTTTAGTCTGGGAAATGCTTTCTCCTTCCATGGCAACCTCAATGGCCCTGATAAGGCGACGATTGTCATTTACCTTCAGCTGCGAGGCAGCCTCCGGATCTATTTGGGTCAGACGGGCATAAAGCGCCTCCCTGCCTTCTTTTTTGGCCAAAGCCTCCAGAGAAGACCGCAGCTCTTTTTGCGCCTCGGTTTGAGCAAACTGATAATTTTCCAGCAGCGCTTTTAAATAAAGACCAGTGCCACCAACAATAATGGGTACTTTCCCACGTTTAGCAATGTCTTCGATTAGCTCAGCAGCCTTGGTCTTAAAATCCACCACATTAAAAGAAGCATCAGGCGGCAGGATATCAATTAAATGATGTGGAACCGTCTTTAACTCCTCAGCAGTGGGTTTGGCAGTGGCAATATTCATGTCCTTATACACCAGCATAGAGTCACCTGAAATAATTTCTCCACCAATTTTCTGGGCCAGCAGTATGCCGCACTTACTTTTGCCTGTGGCGGTAGGGCCTAAAATCACCACAATTTTTCTTTTAACAGACATTGTTCCTCCTCAAAATACCGTAATTAATACTGCCTGTTTTAGTACCTTGGATTTCCGTAAAGCCCAAGTCCTTAAGTACTTTATAGGAATGCTCCTTTACTACCACCGTAGGAGCTACCCGTAAAGCTTCTTCCAAAACCTCCCTGGTCAGTGGTTCCTTAAAAGCCACCGGCCTAAGTGGCTGCATACCTGAGGATGCCCTAATAGGTCTTTTAAACATAGGGTCAAAATACACTACATCAAAGCTGTTTTTTGACAAGGAACGCAAATAAATATCTGCTTGCGCCCTTTGGGTAGAAATGCGTCTTAAAGCAGCAGTTAATTCGGGGTCAGCGCAAACATAAGTAGCCAGGCCTGCTGCCGTTAAAAGCCACAGCGGCTTGGAGGCCTCCAAGGCTTCCACCTGTCCGGTCTTACCAACTACCAAAGAGGCAATAGCCGCATCTCCTCCCAGCCCCAAGGTGCAGTCCAAGAATTTCATGCCCGGTTGTAAGCCACAGGCCGTAACAAAGTTGTCCTTCTCTCCCAGCTCCAGCTTATGAGCACGCAAAACAGCCATGCCGGGATGATACTTCAGAAGACCCTCCTCTGTAAAAATCTGCGGACCTTCCATCGTAGCAATCAAAATTCCCTCTGCCTCTTCACCGGCCAGCATGTCTTCCAAATTGGGATACCAGGTGCGTTCCACATAGGACGTCTCTAGCAAATCAGCCCATTTTTGCGCAATATTGGTTAGTGCCGTATTTGAATTTAAACCTCGCGTTACTACAAATTTCATTTTAAGTCCTCTTAAACATTTTAAATAATTCGTCCATCGTTACTTCCACCATACAGGGTCTGCCATGGGGACAGGTAAAAGGATGCTCGGTATTGAGCAGCTCCATGATAACCTGCCGCATTTGTCTGATGGTCAGTACCTCTCCTGCCCTGATAGCACTGTGGCAAGCCGCATAGTGCAGAATTTCTTCTCGTAAATCCTGCTGGGTAATATTTTTGCCCTCTTCCAGATATTTTAAAATATCATGAATAAAAGCTTCTGCAGCATCATTGGCCACATCCGCCGGCAAAGCAGAAACACGTAGCATGGTCTCGCCGGCCGGTTCTGCATCAACGCCCAGCTCTAAAAAAACGGTACGATTTTCTTCCACCAGATTAATCTGATCCTTCTGAACTTCCACAAAAATTGGTACTAAAAATTCCTGCACCGGAACCTTTTCTTGTCTTCGAATAAACCGATCATACATAATTCGTTCATGGGCAGCATGTTGGTCAATAAGATACAATGCTGCTTCTGATTGAGCAATAATGAAGGTCTTGCCCACTTGTCCCAGCGGCCAAATTGTAGCAACGCCGGCAGTGGGGTCCGTAGCACAAATTTCTTCACTCGCTGCAGGGGTAGTTACGCGCTGAGCCGCTAAAATATCTGTTAAGGGCTGGACCGTCGTTTCACTGGATTTCCAGATTTGTTCCTGGCGCGGTGCATAATAGCTCCCGCTCTCTTGGTGGCTACCGGCATGACTTGCTGCCGGCTGAGGCCTAAAAGCAGGAGAAGCGCTAGTCTCTGCTGTGACTGCTTCGCCCTGCAAGGGCTTGGTCAGAGCCTCACTTAAGGCATGAAAGACCGCTCTGTAAACTGCACCCTCATCGCCAAACTTAATCTCACTTTTTTGAGGATGTACGTTAATATCGATAGTGTTGGTATCTAATTTTAAATTTAAAACAGCAAAGGGAAAACCAGCTTTAGGAATCTGAGATTGATAGGCATGGTCAATAGCCTTGCTTACCATTCTGTTATTAATGGTTCTGCCGTTTACAAAAACCGTTTGCCACTGTCTGTTGCCTTTTAGCAAGGTGGGTTTACCTACGAAGCCTTCTACTGCAACTACCTCGTCCTGATAGTCCACCGGCAAGGTTTCCTTGGCCACGTTCTTACCGTACAGAGCAGCAACTACATCCAGTAAATCACCATTACCCGGTGTATTAACTACCTCTTTATCATTATTTAGCAGGGTAAAATGCACATCCGGGCGGGATAGGGCCAGCTTGCTGATAATATCGTTAATATACCTGCCTTCAGTGTTAATGGTACGCAGGAATTTGCGACGAGCCGGGACATTAAAAAACAAATCCTGCACCGTTACTGTTGTACCTACGCTGCCACCTGCTGAGCCTACCTCAGGGTTACTGTCCCCGGTAATGGTAATAGAAGTAGCAAACTCTTCCTCCTCCGGTCTGGTAACCAAGGTAAACTTGGAAACAGAAGCAATACTGGGCAACGCCTCTCCTCTAAACCCCAGTGTGTGTAGAGAAAGTAAATCATCCGCAGTTCTGATTTTGCTGGTAGCATGGCGGAGTACCGCCAATTTAGCATTTTCCCTGGTCATACCGGAGCCATTATCCTTGACCCTGATAAATTCCGTGCCACCTTCATAAATAGCAATCTCAACATTATCGGCTCCTGCATCCAAAGAATTTTCCACCAATTCCTTTACCACAGAAGCCGGTTTTTCTACAACCTCACCGGCAGCAATTTGATTGGCAGTATTTTGATCTAAAAGTTGGATATCTGCACTCATCAATTATTGCCTCCTTCTTTTTTTGCCTCTTCCTGCAAGTGATAAAGCTCGTTAATTGCTTCCAGGGGAGTCATGGTCATAATATCTAATTTCTTTAATCTATCGGCCAGGGCATTCCCGAACAGGGACATTTCCTGCTCCGGCTCTTGCTTAGGTGGCGCAGCAACTGTAACAGTTGCTTTACCATTGTCATATTCCTTCAACAGGTCCTCTGCCCTGGCGACTACCTTTTTCGGCAAGCCCGCTAATTCGGCTACGTGAATACCGTAGCTGCGATCAGTGCCTCCCGGCACAATGCGACGCAGAAATACTACCTCATTGCCCTTTTCTTTGACCGCTACAGAGTAATTCTTGACGCCCGGCATAATATTTTCCAGTTCTATCAGCTCGTGATAGTGCGTGGCAAATAAAGTTTTGGCTTTGATTTTTTCATTGATGAATTCCACCACGGCCCTGGCAATACTCATGCCATCGTAGGTACTGGTACCTCTGCCTACCTCATCCAAAATAATCAGGCTGCGCTTGGTAGCATACTTTAAAATATTGGCTACTTCATTCATTTCCACCATAAAAGTACTTTGTCCGGTAGCTAAATCATCACTGGCACCTACTCTGGTAAAAATTCGATCCACAGGACAGATACTAGCTTCGCGAGCCGGGATAAAGGAGCCCATCTGTGTCAGCAGGGTCAGCAAAGCAACCTGCCGCATATAGGTAGATTTACCTGCCATATTAGGACCGGTGAGAATAATCATGCGCTCATCGCTGCAGTTCAAATGGGCATCATTAGGTACAAAGATTTCTCTTTCCAAAATCTTTTCTACCACAGGATGACGACCATCCTTAATCCGAATTTCTTCATTGGCATTTAGCTCAGGACAAATATAGCCGCCCTTAAAAGCCGCCATGCTCAAACTATAAAGCACATCCAAATTGCCAATGGCTCTGGCAGTTTTTTGCATGGCAGGGATATGCTCTCTGATTTCCTGACGAATTTTATTAAAGAGATAATATTCCAGCTGCTCAATTTTTTCCTTGGCGCTGAGAATCTTGTTTTCAAACTCCTTCAGCTCAGGCACAATATAGCGCTCGGCATTAACCAAGGTCTGCTTGCGGATAAAATCGGCAGGAACTTGACCGGTGGCTCCCTTGGATACTTCTATGTAGTATCCAAACACCTTATTAAAGCCAACTTTTAAAGTCTTAATACCGGTGCGCTCTTTGATTTTCAGCTCAAAATTTTGCATCCATTCCTTGTTGTTGTGGGCAATATCATGCAGTTCATCCAGTTCCAGGTCAAAACCCTGGCGGATCATGCCTGCCTCTCGCACCGTAAAGGGAGGATCATCCACAATACCTGCCTCCAAGGTAGCCAAAATGTCTTGGTGTAAATCTATATCCTTATTTAACTGCGTCAAAAGTCCCGGCCCCAACGGCTCCAGGTCCTTCTTTAAAGCCGGTACTACCCTTAAAGCGCTGCGCAATGCCACTAAATCTCTGGCGTTGGCAGAACCGACTTCTATGCGGGAAAGAATTCTTTCCAGGTCGGTAACCCCTTCCAGACTTTCCTCCAGGCTAGTTCTTAATTTTACATCATTAACTAAAATACCCACCGCATCCTGACGATTCCTAATCTTAGGAATACTCAGCAGTGGCGCTTCCAGCCATTGTCTCAGTCTTCTGCCACCCATGGCTGTTTTAGTATAATCCAAAACACCAAGCAGGCTGCCATGCTTGTTGCCATCGCGCATATTCTTCAGCAACTCCAGATTGCGGATAGCCGTAGCATCCAAATTCATAACATCCTCAGTGGAAATTTCTTTAAGGCTGTTTACCTGCGCCAAATCGGCCTTAACATTCACATGGATATATTGCAGCATGGCTTCCACGGTATTTCTTACCAGAGCATCCGGAGGTTTTGCAGCTTCATTTTTAAAATGCTGCGCAAAATAATTTATGTCTTTATCCGGTGAGAATTTACCAACGACACATTCCGGCAGCTTCTGCCCCAGAGCTGTGCTGATTTGTTCCCAGCCACTGATAGCTCCTACTGCAATCAATTCCGCAGGCTGCAATCTAAAAAGCTGATCCAAGACAAACTCAAGACGGTTTTCGCCTCTGGTCACGTACCAGGCACACTCACCGGTAGAAATATCAGCAAACGAGGCGCAGATTTCTTCACCGTCTTCTTCCAGACAGGCCAAATATTGGTTATGCTTATCCTCCAAAACTGCATCACTAAGTACAGTACCGGGAGTAATAATCTTGGTTACTTCTCTCTTAACGATACCTATGGCTGCCTTGGGGTCCTCCATCTGGTCACAAATGGCAATTCTATAGCCCTTCTTCAAAAGCTTGGCCAAATAGCCATCCACCGCATGATAGGGCACGCCGCACATGGGAATACGATCTTCCAGGCCGCCGGCCCGACCGGTTAAGGTGATATTAAGTTCTCGGGACGCCGTCATGGCATCCTCAAAAAACAATTCGTAGAAATCTCCCAGACGGAAAAACAATAGCTCATCAGCATGTGCTTCTTTGATTTTCAGATATTGTTGAACCATCGGTGTATATGCTGTGGTCATTCTACTATGCTTCCTTTCAGCAGCCAGGTTTGTGCCACATCTATATGGACCTTCACCTTACTGCCAATTTCATACTTTTTATTTTCCAGAGGCCAGAGAACCAGTTTGTTGCCATCGGTTCTACCGCTATAGATGGCAGGATTATTATGGCTGGGACCTTCCACCAGCACATCCAGGGTCTTACCTAGCAAGCTTTTGTTTCTGGCCAGGCTGTGCATATTTTGCACATCCATTAGTTTTCTCAATCTTTCCTTCTTGACAGCCAGAGGCACCTGATTGGGCATCTTGGCAGCCGGAGTACCGGAACGTTTGGAATAGATGAAGGTATAGGCTACATCATAATCCACCTCGTCCAGCAGTCGTAAGGTATCTTGAAAATCTTCTTCTGTTTCGCCGGGGAAGCCTACGATTAAATCGGTGGTAATAACAGCAGCAGGCACGTAGGCTCTGATTAATTTAACCAGCTTTAAATAATCTTCCCTGGAAATACTTCTATTCATGGCTTTGATGATCCGGGTACTGCCTGATTGCACCGGAATGTGGAAGTGTTTGCAGATATGCTTGCTTTCTGCCACTGTTTTAATTAAGTCTTCCTGCATATCCCTGGGGTGACTGGTCATATAGCGAATCCGCTCCACACCGGGAATATCATCCACTGCCTTCAACAAATCGCTAAAAGCGTTAGTTAGTCCAAAATCCTTGCCGTAGGAATTAACGTTTTGTCCCAGCAAGGTAAATTCCTTATATCCTGCAGCTACTGCCTTTTGGATTTCTTTCAGAATACTTTCTTTGCTTCTGCTACGTTCTCTGCCTCTCACATAGGGAACTATGCAGTAGGTACAAAAGTTGTTGCAGCCATACATAATAGGTACCCAGGCAGAAAAGCTGCTTTTCCTTACAAAGTTACCTTCAAATTCATCAGGTACCTGTTCCAGGTTGGCAAAAACATGCCGGTCTGTTTGCCGGTTGGCTTTAAAGCTTTCCAAAATGGCGCTAAAGTTGTTAACGTAAGAAGTACCGATGATAAGGTCTACCTGTGGATAGGTTTTCAGAAGCTTGTCACCGTCTTTTTGCGCCATACAGCCTGTTACACAAACTATTTTTTGAGGATCTGCGGCCTTAATGGCCTTCAGTTCCCCTATTTTACCCAGTATTTTCTTTTCGGCGCCTTCCCGTACACAACAGGTATTGACTAAAATTACATCGGCCCGGTGAAAATCTTCTGCATATTGGTAACCCAAATCTGCCAATTGTCCGGCAAAATGTTCTGCATCGCTTTCATTCATTTGACAACCATAATTCAAAATATGATAAGTTTTATTCATTCGTACCTCGTAAATTTTAATAAGTCTTTTCAGCAGGCCTACCCACGGTCAGCATTGGGCAAAGACACTGCAACCTCTGTTTTCTACTTAACCAGATAATTATACTAAAAATTGCCCCATTAAACAAGAAGCGGACATTAGTCAATGTCCGCTTGCTATCTTCTTTACGCCACACCCGGGAAGGAAGAAACATATTTGATTTTAATATCCGGAAAGCTAGTGACAAATTGTACGGTAAAATCCTCTCCGTACTCTACAAACTGCCATTCTCCCACCTTATCAGGAAAATAATCCACCACCTTCACCTTTAAATCCGGGAAGCTGGTTACCACCTTTACCTTGATATCAGGATTAAACTCCACAATTTTAACCTTACCACCCAAAAAGATACCTTTAAAATAGCCGTCTCTGTTAATAGAACCAGCTGCATCAGCAAGTGGTAAAGAACTAAAAGTTAAAAAGAAAAAAGTCAATAACGAAACAAGTATTTTCATTCGTATCACCTCTTGCCCCATTATACCATATTATCCCTTATGTTTGATAGGCTGCCAACCGTGCACCGGGAAAAATAAGGAATAAACAGCTATGAGAGAAAAAATGATGCAATATAGCCCGGAAGTCAAAATGCTAGGTAACATTTTAGAGAGGGAGAACTTACCAAAAACAGTGGCCAGAACGCTGATAATTATACTAAGACCATACAAGCCGCCCCACCAGATAATGTCCCTCAGGCCAAAAGGATTAATACCTCTGGCCGCATTATAAAACAGCCAGGCGGTACTGAGCAGTATATACAAACCAAATACACAGCACAAGGCCATAGGAATGGCATTGTCCAAAAGCTTCATGGTGGGATGCTTAACAAAACAGCTAAACCATACCTTTAGGTAACCACAGAAAATCTGATAATTACCTGTACACCAACGCCGCAGCTGGGAAATCAAGGTCTTAAGATCTGTAGGCTGTTCATCATAAAAGGATGCTTTAGCCTGATAAACGGCATATACACCTTTGAGATTTTGTTGCATGGAGAACTCAATATCTTCCGTAATACTGGAAGTATCCCAACCGGTATCCCTAATTAAAGCATAGCTGAAACCAAAGCCTGTCCCGGATAAAATTGCCGACATACCTAAATTGCTGCGGGGCTGACAATAAAGAAAATCTACTGTCTGCCAATAAAGAGTATACCAACCGCTGACAGTGGAAGCATAGGGATTCAGAGCCAAACGGTCTCCCATGACCAGTTGGGCTCCCTGGGCAAAGCTTTCGTTCATATGCAAAAGGAAATCAGGTGTGGCTACATTGTCCGCATCAAAAACAACCATATGGTCAAAGCTATCGCCATACCTCTGCTGAATTTGTGCAATACCCCACTTAAGAACCGCGCCCTTACCTGTCCTGGGCCCATCTTCCCTGACACACACAACAACACCGGGAAACCCGGCACCAATAGCCGCAGTCTTGTCCGTACAATGATCTGCAAAAAGAAAAATTGTAAAGTAGTCCTTGGGATAATGCTGTTTAATTAAACTAGACAACAAATTACCAATAACAGCTTCCTCATTATGAGCGCATATAAGAATAGCAAAGCGACTGGGCTTTGCTAAAATATTTACCTGCTTTTTACCATGCCAAAGGCCTACCAGAGTTACACCTGCGGCCCAGACAAAGGCTATGAGCAATACCACCTGGATTACAAGAGTTAAAGATGTCATGCTTGTGCCTCACACTAAAATTTACCAATTTGCCAAAGCTAAAACCGCTACACCTAACGCACCCATGGTGTAAATAATTACATCCTGATTAAAATCTGCTGACATTACTGCCACAAAAAGCAAACCAACGCACATGGCCGTAATGGTTATTCTTAAAAGGGCAATGCTTAAACGCTTGGTAGCCGTTTTCTCGTCCTTCACCACAAGCCATAAATCGTGATTAACACCTATTAAAAATCTGGGCGCAAAAAATTTGTACAACAAACCACCTAAAAGCACAGAGACCAAAAGACCCGGCAGCAAAACCCAGCCATACACTTTAACAAAAGGTGCCATGGCCAGCTTGTCAGCAAAAAGACTGATAAAAATAGCAGGTGGCACAGCAGCGGTTACTGCCAGGATACCAAACATAATAAAGGTTCTGGTATCCACCAAAACTATTTGCGGCTCTCTGTCACTTTTCATTCCCTGCCAGATTCTAAATGGTACATAAGCAGCACCAAATGCTCCCAGGGAAGCACCTATCGTCAAGGAGGTCAAATGATTGGTGCTCACCTGCCCAAAAATCGTACCTATGGCGCAAGCGCACGCTCCTACTCGCCCAAACAGCAACCCATAGCCGATGGGCAAGGCAGCCATCAACCGTAAACCAACCACATCAGGAATGATCACAAATTGATTGGAAAGCAGTTCCAGTAAAGCATAGATGACAGTTAATAACGCGCCAATTTCTAATTTTAGAGAGAATTTATTACTACCCATGTACTTCCTCTTTTCATCTATCTATTTACCAAACAACATTCATTTTACTCCAAATTTTTCAAAAGACAAAGTACTAGATGGTACCTTCCTCCCGGTCGAAATTGTTTTGCCGCAAGGCTTCATACAAAACAATGGCGGCGGAGTTAGCCAAATTCAGACATCTGGCTTCCTTAATCATAGGAATTCTAACACAATCCTCAGGATATTCCATCCGGAATTTTTCCGGCAAGCCCTTAGTTTCCCTGCCCAGGATGAGCAAGGATTCCGGTCCATACTTAACACTGGTATAGGACTTGTGGGCATGAGAGGTTAACAAGAACTTGGGACTATCCGGATATTTTGCCAAGACCTCATAAACAGAATCATAATAGTGGACATCCAGTAAATTCCAGTAATCCAATCCTGCTCTTTTTAAATATTTATCATTAATCGTAAAACCAAAAGGACGCACCAAATGTAAATGTGTACCTGTGGCAGCACACAACCGGGCAATGTTACCCGTATTACCGGGAATTTCCGGTTCTACCAAAACTATATGCATATTTTCACCTCATAATTAATCTATTACTGCTTGGGATAAACAGCAATAGTGGCAAGCATTTGCTTGTGAAGATTAAGAATCTTTTCAGAATAATCACTGCCGGTAGCCCATTTACCGTTTAATTGATACCACCTGCTAAAGAAACCATCTCTTTTTTTCTGGTTGTAAACCAAATAATAACGTGGATCAATAATTTCCGTCCTGGGCTTGTCAGCAGAACAATAGGCTAACAAATGCTGAATATGAGCCCGTACTCCATAACGAGGCGTAAGAAAATAGGCCCCCCGCACCGTGGCACTGGTCGTACCTAACCCGCAAAAGTTGTTTTGCTCCGGTACAACAGTTCCCCCAAAGGTAAAGAAGCCTGTTTCCAGTAAAGCTTGACAGAAGGCAATATCCCATTTGATATTTTCGCTGGAAGCCTCTTCATAGTAGAGCTCCACCATATCTGACGGGGTAGCATCTACAGGCAACTTCCAATTGTATCTTTCCAAAAGAGCTCTGGCTTGCTCACGGGTAGCTAGCGCCTGACCCTGAATGGAAACCTGCTTATAGTTGTCATTAAGCTGCCATATTTTTTCTTTTTCCAACAGAATATCAGCCAGAATTTTTAAGTTTGGATCAGTGACCACTTTATTTTGACTGGCAGCCTCACGCCTTTGTTCAGCACCCATTAAATCCAGCGCTGACCTACTAACGCCCTTAGGCATGATAATAATGGGCTGAGGCCCCACCGTTCTATTAATAGCTGCTTCACCCAGCGCAGCACAAAAAGCTATGCCAAGCAACAGTATTAGCATGGGACATTTTTTCATTGTGCTATCTTCTTTCTTTTGGGAAATACATAGAGACTAACAAGCATGATGACAAAAGCAACAATAATACCGGTAGAAGTAGCATTTAAAATCCAGGGACCCTTACCTTTGTTACCGAATTGCAAAGCAATGGTTACCAGTACACCAATACCGGCTGAACAAAAGGCACCTTTGGCCGAAGCTCTCTTGCTGAATAAGCCGAAAATAAAAGGTGCGCCTAAGGAAACCGTCATCAAGGAATAGAAAATAGACAAGGCTGTAATAATATTGGCCATAAAGTGAGCTACGATAATACCAAGCACACCGCAGACCACTGTAATCTTTCTGGAAAAGGACAACAGCTGTTCATCAGAAACATTCTTATTATAGAAGGTTTTATACAAATCTTTGGACAAGGAGGTTGCCAGCATATAAAGAACAGTATCCGCAGTACTAACCTCTGCCGCAAAAATTGCAGATAACGCAAAAGCTGCAATGCCAAAGGGCATCATATTTTTCATGGCTGTAGGTAAAGCCAATTCCTGATTGGACAAATTAGGAAAAGCAGCATAAGCACACATACCAATCAACATGGGAAGAAAGGCAAACAATAATTGGACAATACCATTGAGAAGCGTACCGATTTTTACGGCACGTTCATCTTTGGCAGCATAAACCTTGCCTACCAAGCCCGGGGAAATACAAAAGGCCGGTGTAAGCATCAGGAAATACCCGATAATAGCCGTATAACCAATGCCATCCCAAGCAAAATAATTAGCCGTTTTGGTTGTTTCGCCAATATTTTGGGCAACTGCAGCCTGCAGACCGCTTAAACCACCTACATAAGACAAAGCGTAAGGTGTGGCAATAATAAAGCCTCCCAGGATAACAGCTACTTCAATAATATTCACTATGGCAGCAGAACGAATACCACCTGCTGAAAAATAAATCGTCACAACGACTGCGCCAATGATAATGCCGTAAAACTTGTCTATACCTGCTACCACATTTAAAATCCAGGCAATACCAATAAGCTGCCCTGAAAATAAGGCCAGGGTGCCAATAGCCATCATGGTGGAAGTCACAGCGCGAAAAGCAGGCGCGTATCTGTAATCAAGATAATCGCCCATGGTAAATAAATCATTATCCTTGGCAATTTTCCAAACCTTTGGCCCAACGACGTAAGCCAAGATCAATGATCCCAGCCCACTACAGCCAATCCACCACCAGCTGGAAACACCAAATCTATATGCCAGTCCTGTAACTCCTACCGTAGAACCGGCACCAATATTAGCAGCTATTAAAGTTATGAAAAGTAAAAACCAGGAAAAGCTTCTATCCCCCACAAAAAAATCTGCAGCGCCATGCACATGCTTGCCAATGAGGTAACCAATGAGGACCAAAAGCACTGCAAAAACTACAATTGTTACTAAATATAGGTTCATTTTGACAATCCTTTCCTTATTTATTTAACACATGAATTGTACTGTATTTGGCCTAACTTGTAAAGAATTTGGCAAATCAAATATTTTATAATATAATGCAAATATATTTATATTTATGGGAGGTAATACTTATGGTCGAATTTAAATATATTAATCATTCCTGTTTCATTTTAGCTACTGACAAGGATGCTATTATTTTTGATCCCTATCTGGATGGTAATCCCCGTGGTATTAAACCAAGTGACATAAAAGTTTCTCACGTGCTGGTGACGCATAACCATGGCGATCATCTAGGCTCTGCCTATGAAATTGCCAAAAACAACAATGCTACCTTCATTTCCACTGCCGAGGTTGCTCATGCTGCAGCGGAAGCCGGTGTAAATGCTTATCCTATGCATATTGGCGGCGTGCTTCCTTTCCCCTTTGGCAAGGTACGTGTAACCCAAGCCTTTCATGGCAGCGGTATAGCAGGTGGTCATGCTTGCGGTTTTGTTGTTGATTTTTATGGTACCACTGTTTACTTTGCCGGTGATACAGGTATTTTTGGCGATATGAGCTTGCTCGGTCAATTAGAAAAGCTGGACTATGCCATTTTACCTATTGGCAATACTTTTACCATGGGTCCGGAAGATGCCAGATTGGCCGTAAAACTTTTAGGCGTAAAAAAAGTGATTCCCGTGCACTACAACACTTGGCCTAAAATCGCCCAAGATCCTAAAAAGTTTAAAGCTGCCGTGGAAAAAGACGGCGTAGCTCAGGTATTTATTGTAGCACCCGGAGAATCACTGACTCTGGCTTAACGTTTTTTACAAAAATAAGCATAGGGGCAATACTGACAATTAGTGGGTAGGACTTTAAAGTCCTGCTCACTTTTTTTCTGCAAAATTTCTCTCAGCAGCTCCGCAAGCTTAGTTTCTTCCTGCTGCCTATCCTCAGGCAAAAGCCAGGCTGTATTATTTTGCAGAAAATGCAGCTGCGCCTTTTTCACCTTTTGCCCTAGTAACTTTTCGGCAGCCAAGGCATAAATAACCAATTGCCTGGTGTAGCCCTGTTTTTCTTCCCCATTGGCCGGGGGATGACCGGTCTTAAAATCAACAATGCCTAAAGTCTGGTCTGCATAATGTACCAGTCTATCGATACTGCCGGTAAAAATTACCTCTTGTCCGCCTATTTTTAATAAAGGTAGGTTAAAGCTCTTCTCTGCCTCCTGCGGCAAAGTGGCAATCTCCTGATAGATAGGGCTGGCACAGTATTTGACCAACAGCTCTTCAGCCACTTCTGCCAATCGTTGACGCTGGCTGTCAGAAAATTCCTGATCCTTTACTGCTCTGGCCAAAGCCGCTTCTAAAGGAACCTCTTGCTTAAGCTCCAAAGCCTTGTGGACAACTAAGCCTAAAAGCTGTGGTGAAATAGCATAAGCCTTGCTTCCTATCCTTTCTTCATCCCAGCCCGGCATTTTACCCACATAGCTATAGAAAAATCTTCGAGGGCAAATATCATAGTCCTGCAAAGCTGTAGCACTGAAGGTTAAATCTGTAAAAAGCGCAGCCGTTCCTAAGGGCTGTACCCTTGCATAGGTAGCAGCCGGTACTGCCGGCGCTTTTTCCTCCTGCTTTACTCCGGCACTGGGTGGCACCGCAGCTGGTTCGTATTCCTGCCAAGCAACCAAGGTATCATTTTCGGAATGAGTAAAAATTCTGGTCAAGGAATCAAACCAGCTCTCCTGTTCTTTCTCCTTAGGCTTAGCTGTAACTAGCTTGACAGTTGACATTACTAAATATTTTTCCGCTCTGGTCATAGCCACATACAGCTGACGAATCTTTTCTGCACTATCCAGCTTTTTATTTTCCTCTTTGGCAGCTTGAAAGACTGTGGTTTCCTGCCAATTTCCGGCACTGTCTGTCACCTTGAAGCCCAGGCCTACTGTATTGATAAATTGAAAAAGTGCCGTGTCGCTTCTGTCTCGCACCTGCAAAGACGGCAAGCACACCACCGGGAATTCCAGGCCCTTGGATTTGTGAATGGTCATAATATTTACGGCATCTTCACTTTTCACTACCGTCGCAGCTTGTTCTCTGGCATTTATTTCTCTGAGCAGGGCCAGCCTGGCCAGAAAATCTTGTAATGAGCCACCTTCGCCCAGTGCATAATCCACCGCCATTTTTCTCAATTTATCTACGTTGGCAAGCTTTTCCGGTCCCTGCTCCTGACTAAGCAGCAAGGTTTCTACCCGGAAATTGGCATAGAAAGCATCCCAGGCCTCTGTTAAGGATAAAGTACGTACCGTCTGCACAAAGTGCTGCAGCTTTTTTACTCCTGCTGAAATATTAGCATCCTGACTTTGTTGTAGCACTTCCCAAAGAGTTTGCTCTCCCACCTTGGCAAAAAGCTCTGTTAACGTAATATCGGAAATTCCCAGGTAAGGTGACCGTAAAACGCCGGCCAGTTCAGTATCCTTCCTGGTATTAAGCCCAAAGGTAAATAAATTAATACAATCAACTATTTCCTGTTTTTCATAAAATCCCTTACCGTCAGTAATACAAGCAGCAATACCCTCTTGCGCCAAAGCGTTACCAAATCGCTCTGCCACATTTATAACCGGCAGCAAAATCGCTACATCAGAATACTTAAGTGCAGTGTCCTTAGTCACGATGTCTTTAATCCTTTGGGCAATAAAACGAGCTTCCGCTTCCTGAGCAGCGTTGGAACTTCTGTCCTCATTAAGGATAACAGCTACCTCCGGTTTGGGACCGGGCTCTCTATGGGCTGTTAAATCTTGGGCAGAAACATCGGCGCTCTTATCTTCTCCCAGCAAATCCCTAAAGAGACAATTGCAGGCAGCCATGATTTGAGGAGTGGAACGGAAATTATCCGCCATAACAATATTTTCACCCCGGCTGGCACTAATAGCATCCCTTACCTGCTTAAACACACTGACATCAGCACCTCTAAAACGATAGATGGACTGTTTGGCATCTCCTACCACAAATAATCTATTTTCTCTCAGCTCAGTAGCCAGACCGCCTGCCAATAAGTAAACAAGTTTCTTTTGCTCCTCATTGGTGTCCTGAAACTCATCTACCATAATATAGGTGTATTTATGCCTGTACCTTTGCAAAATATGGGGATAGGTTGCCAGCAGCTCTACTGCCTTGGCAGAAATATAACCGAAGCTATAATACTCTGCTGTTTCCAAAGCTTTTTGATAATATTTTTGAAAATCGGTTAAAAGCCTTTGCCAAGCTTGGGCAAAAGAAAAACCAATCTTATTGTAAGTACTCTGTTTCAGCTCCTGCAGAGCAGCGCGTAAATTCTGCACCTGTTCTTTTACTTTACCGGTAGGCATAACAGGTCTGGACAGCTCATCTGCACTAGCATAATCTTCTTTGGCAAGATAATTCCTAAACAAGGCTTCATCTGCGGCCAAGGCTTCAATAGCCGCTTTCGTTTTAGTACCGGCCAAAGCTGCCACGTCCACCAAAGCTGTAAAGCAATCCAGGGCCTCCTGCTTTAGTCCATCTATATGGCCGGCTGTTTCCACATAGGGCAAGGACAAATCCTTGCCATTTAAGATTTCCGGTAAAATAGTTTCTAAATCAGCCAACGTTGCCTGCATTTTATAAGGACCATAAGCATCCAGCAAATATAGAAAGTCCTCTTGACCCTGCTCTAATTCCTGCTCTATAAAAGCCTGTATGGTTTCAGCTTTAAATTGCTCCAGCTCATATTCTTCCCGCACAAAAAAATTGGGATCCATGTTAGCTTCTACCGGGTTTTCCCTTAATACTTTGCTACAAAAGCTATCAATTGTAGTAATCTGAGCCTTATCCAAAAGTCCTAACTGTTTTTGCCAAGCCTCCCCGGCCAGACCATCTTCGCTTTGGATCTTTTCCAAAAAAGCCTTACGTAGTCTTTCCCGCATTTCTCTGGCAGCTTTTCTGGTAAAAGTAATAGCCAGGATATTATCTGCAGAAGCTCTTTGCTGTGCCACTATCTCCAGAAATCTTTCTACCAGCACCTTGGTCTTTCCGGAACCGGCTCCGGCTGCCACAGAGATATTTTGGTCCAATTTGGTAGTAGCATCTATTTGCGCCTGAGTAGGTTTATAATCACTCATAAATTTCCTCCGTATCCTCGGTAGCTACACTTAACCGATAACGACAAATATCTGCATAGGGACAATAAGCCGGACAAGCCTTTTTAGCCGGTTTAGCAGGAAAAGCCCCCGCCTTGATCTGTTTAACACAATGGGTAATACTGGCTTTAGCCGTCTGCAGTACCGTAGCCAATTCAGGTGCTCTGGATCTATTTAACCAATTCAGCTGCTCCTTCATGGTGGGCTGCCAGGCGCCTGCTTTTCTTTTCCCTTCCTTAAAGGAAAAATAACCTGCTCCTAAAATATTTTCTTCCTGTGTCTTGGCAAACTGTTCAACTGCCAACACATATAAGGGCAGCTGCAGAGCCTGTCCTTTACTTAGTTCTACCCCGGTAGGATAACCTCCGGTCTTGTAATCCGTAATCATATAATGAACACCATCAAAATCAATACGATCTATCTGCCCGGAGAATTTAATGGTTTCACCCTCTACCTCCAGCTCCAGCTGTGGCCAGGAATTGTCCGTCTGCCGGCCAAAGGGCTGCTCCAGATAATAGGGCAACAGATTCAACGTTTCCTGATTTTGGTAATCTCGTTCCATAGTCAGCCAATTGGACAGAGCTTGCAGCATATTTTTCTTTTCGTAATCAGCAAAGGAGGATTGGATAATTTGTCCTGCTGCTGAAAATTTAGCATACAAGAAATTAAAATCAGTTGCTAATTGCTGTTGCAATTTTTCTTCAGGATAATCATTCAGGTTCTTCTGTTTATACCGCCCCAGAAATTTGGCTACCGTAGCATGGAACAAATCTCCCCTGGTCGTTGGTTCCACCTCTTCCGTAAGCGGTGCCCAGGGAGCTGTCTGCCACACCCTGCCTGCTAAATAGGAAAAAGGACAAGCGATATAATTATCTAAGGCGGAGGCACTGAATTCCTTATAGGTACTTTCCCGGTCAATGTTGCCATTGTAAGGACTCTGCTCCGTCCACCTGCCAATATCTAAAGCTGCCAGCTTGCTAAAATCCCGGCCCAGATAATTTTGAGCCCAGGCTGCATCCTGAGACGCCAGCTTTTTATTTTGCACCAATATTTTTAACAAAGCTTGCACACTGGCACAATTCGACACATCCTCCTGCCAGCTGCAAACAGGTAAACTATCTTCTGTAAAATAACTCTTCAAATTTTCTAAATATGATGAAGCTCCTGCCCCATCGTCTGCAAAATAACTTAAGGTTAACTTTTTGGTAGCAATAGCCAAGGCTTCCCCAAAGAAAAATTGCTCCTGGTGCATGGCCATACTCGAGACTTTAAGTGGCACACCGGCTTTATTTAATAAATCCAACCGTTCCACATCGTTGTAAATCCAGTTCTCAGCTTTCAAACTGGGAAAGACACCTTCTCGCATACCTAGCAAAAAGACATAAGGGAAATTTACGCCTTGCAGGTTGGCAATTTCAGCAACCAGCACGCCATGAGATTTTTCCTCCTGTGTAGGAAGAAGAATTCCTCTGCTTTGTTCCTGCCAAAAAGCCAAAAAATCACCTAGACCAATTTTAGTGTTTGCCAGGCCGCTTTGTTCAAAGGCCAGCAGGAACTTTTCTAAAAGCTCTTCCACCGCTTGCTGGGAAGCTGCTAAAATTTTCAGCTGACCCATAGTCAGCTTATCCTGGCTGAAGGCTTCTCCCCACTTCTTTAGCAAGGACCACTTTTCCAGGGCTGCAGTCAGAAGGTCTTTTAATTCCTCCGGCGTATGTTTCTTGCTCAAGCTTTGCAACAAAGCAGTCAGCTCTGCCAATTTAGTTCCACCACAGTCCTGCTCAGCAAATTGTTTTAAACCCTGCACCGTGGCAAAAAATTTTTCATTGTAGCTTTCTTCCAGCTTTTCCCCATTAACACCATACAGTTCTCCGCATAAGGGATGAGCCAGTAATTTTTGCCAGGTCTGGACATCTTGAGGCAGTAACGCTGTCTCAAACAAACGATTTAAAAAATCGGGCAACAATTGTCCGCTGAAATTTGTTACCCTTGCCAAGGTTGTGGGAATACCATACTCCGTAAATAAATCGGAAAAGCCATTGTAATCATCCAGATGGCGAACCAGACAAAGTATTTCTTCTTGCTTTATACCGGCCAAAAGCAGCTCCTTAATACCGGTTAAGACCATGCGCATTTCTTGTTCCAAGCTATATGCTTCCAATATCTGTATATTTTTATTAACAATAGGCTGATGCTTTTTACCCTGCCAGCTATCCACCAATTGCTGTAAATCAGCAGCTCGTTTGACGTGAGCTGTTTCCTGCCTGGCAGTAAAGCCTAGGCCGATTAAATCCTCGTAGGCTTGTCTGGTAGCTTCTGCCAAGGTTTCTTTATTTTTATCGTAAAACAATCCTACCGCAATATCACAGTATTTACTTAAGCTTTTAAGCAGCTCCAATTGTAAGCTGTTAAATTGATAGAACTCCGTGAAATACAATTTTTGCCAAGGCAGCTTTGCCTGCCCCTGCTCCAACAGATTGATTGCCAAACGATATAGACCATCCACATCATAAAAAGTGCTCGCCTGCAAACGTTGGCTATAGGTCTCATAGATAAGTGCAACCTCTTGATCCTTCAATGCCAGGTTGGCATCTCTTTCCCAATGCTCCAAAGCAATTTTTAATTGCTCAGCTGTCACTTCACCTCTAGCCAATTCTCCGATGAAAGCTGTAAAGCTTTTGGTAAATCCACTCTTGTCAACCAAACCGGCAAAATAAGTAAGCTTGCCTGCCTCCCGCAGCTCCAGGAGAATTTGTTGCACAAGCATTTCCTGCGCAGCGCGGGAAATACGCACAAAATTCCCTGCATAGTTATTGAGCCGTAAAATTTCATTAGGCAGATAATCTATAATAGCAGAACGGGCCGTGCCTGCTTTATTTACTTCCTTACTAAAATATCTGCCCGGTACCACAATAAGAGCCTGGCCATAGGGATATTGGCCAGCCTCTTTAATAAAATCATAACGTTTAGTTTCACCCAAAGGTAAGCAATATAAAGTTTGCATTTTCTGCCTCCCTCTTATCATACACTTCTATTTTAACATATCAGAGCATAAATAAAAGAATCAGTATAAGAAAAAAGCTCCTCATAATGAGGAGCTTGGCAAAACCGTTTATCTGAATTCCACTTTCACATGCTGTCTATCTACTAAGCGTTGATATTTATATTTAGGATAACCAACTAACAGACAACCAACAATATTTTGTTTTACAGGAATTGCCAACAAGTCACGCAGCGGTTGATAATTTTCCTGAGCACAGGTTTGAATGAAGCCCATAATGGTCGTACCCAAACCAATGGTAGGAGCAAACAGCTCTGCGTAAGCAAAGGTCTGTTCACAATTGCTAATGCCTGTGGTATTCAAGCGTCTTGCTAAAGCGAAAATCATCTGCTGACCATTTCGGGCAATGATATCAACTTTTCTATCTCTATATACTTGCAGCACCTTAACAAAATATCTTTTGCGAGGAGAGTTGGCAGCAATTTCTTCCTCCATCCACTGTGCTGTTAATTCAGCAACCTGATGAATTTTTTCTTTATCAGAAATTACCAGGTAGTACAGACCCTGAGAATTAGCTGCGGTAGGCGCGTATCTGGCAGCATCCAAAAGCTGTCTGATTTTTTCTTCAGGAACTAATTCCGGTTTAAAATTTCTTATGGACCGTCTCATGCGTAAAAAATTTAATGCTGTTTTGCTATCCAAGGTTTCCATGGGCAAGGGCTCTTGCTCATCAATGGGACAACGCGTATTAATCAAAGCGCCCTTAGGGCAAACCGATACGCAATGTCCGCAAGACATGCAAGACATTTCGCTAATTGCATAAGGCCCCTTTGGTCCCATCTCAATAATACAGCTGGGACAAACCGTAGCACAGATTCCACACTTAATACATTTTTCTTGATCAGCCCTTATTAGGTTACACATGTTAACACCTCGACCCTGTGAGAAAAGTTCTTATATATTTATTCTAACACAAATTGCAACTTTATGCTAAAAGAGCCGGACGCTAGTCCGGCTCAAATTTTTAATGGCTCCCCGAGTAAGACTCGAACTTACAACAACTCGGTTAACAGCCGAGTGCTCTACCGATTGAGCTATCGGGGAATGTTTCAACGTGTGTTATTATACACTAAAGATTTTTTACTGTCAAATGATAAATATCTCCTTTAGTTGTTATTTTTTTTTGCAAGAAATGTTGACAAAATTTTCTTGCACAAAAATGTGATACTCTTGTTCATTTCACGTTGTATAGCGTCAACATATTTTGTAAATCTTGTCCAAAATATATTGCGCCTACTAAAAAAAGTGTTATAATATACAAAGATAAGGGCGTTAATTATTTGTTTGCAATTATTGCGCTTGAGCCCAAATTTAAGGAGGTCAAAAAAATGGTTGTAACGAAAGAGAAAACTGCAACAAAAAAAGTTGCTAAGAAGGCTGCTCCTAAAAAGGCTGCTGTAAAGAAAGTTGCTAAGAAAGCCGCTCCTAAGAAGGCTGCTGCTCCTAAGAAGGCCGCTCCTAAAAAGGCTGTTGCTAAGAAAACAACTGCTAAAAAAGCCGCTCCTAAAAAAGTTGCTGCTAAGAAAACAACTGCTAAAAAAGCCGCTCCTAAAAAAGTTGCTGCTAAAAAAGCTGCTCCTAAAAAGGCTGCTGCTAAAAAGGCCGCTCCTAAAAAAGCCGCTGCAAAAAAGACAACTGCAAAGAAATAATTAAACGAAAAAAATGCTGATGAGCAATGCTCATCAGCATTTTTTATTTTCTATTGAGTAGCTTTTTTCACCGCAGCATTACGTTGAGCAATACTCTGTTTAGCAGCTGCTGCATCATTCTTTTTGGTGCTGTCCAGTGGCGCACCCTCTACCTTCTTCAAAGCATAAACCACAAAATCAGCTTTCAGTTTTAAATCCGCACCCAAAGCCTGCGCACCATAGTCAGCACTCTTTACCACGACAAAACGGTCACCATTCTCGACTTGTTGCAAGAAAGTAATTAAACGGAAATAGTCGCCTTGCAAACTCACGTTAATAGGCAAGGCCAAAGCCGTGCCTTCCTTAGTAGCCTTGGCCGGTGCGATACCTAACAATTGTACACCTGTCGCCTCTGCAATTTTATTATATTCATGTAACAATTCTTCTACACTGACAGTATCAGGAATTTTTTTATGTGCTGCCTCCACTTTCATATTTTGGATTTTTACCAGAGCATCATAATTTTGATTTTGTCCGGCAAAAGTTTGCAACACAGCCAGCCTTTTATTTTCTTCATTCAATTTACTTGCTTGCGCATTCCTATCTCTATTCAACGGAACAATGAGAAAGATAGTGCAGATAATGGCAAGAAGAATCACTGCAAAAAGGCCTAAAATATATTTCATGTTGTCAGTAATATCAGGGTTTAGGTTTTTCAGCATCTTTTGTAGCCACCCTTTTAGTAATCGTTATTTTAAAATTGATTACCGGAATATTGTTTAAATGTTTTTGATCGGTGCTTTCCAAAATAACAGAGGTAACTTGCGGATCCAGCTGAAGATTATGTACAAAGCTAAGAACTTGATCCAGCTTTAAAGCACTACCCTCCACCGAAACATTCTCGGACTTCTTCGTATCCTGTGCAACCTTGGTAAGCCAGCAACCATACGGAGTTACATTTCCTAAATTTCCCAGCAATTCACTCCAGACAATTCTTTGCTTGGATAAATCGCTAACAAGCTTACCACGTCTGGCAATATCCAAATTCTGAGTCTGATTTAAGTCATAGCGTTGCTGCCAAAGGGAAAGCTTGGACAGCTCTGCTTCTGTTTTGACAACCTTGGCTTCCGTATATTTAAACATGGCCAGGCTTACGCCCCAGGCCAGCAAGGTCACACCTAAAATGAAATAACTGATAAACAAGAGCAGCTTGTTCACCGGAAAGCCTTGTTTACGTTTATCCGGTGGTAACATGTTTATTCTAATCATTGGCGTCACCTCCGGAAAGAGCTGCGCCAATAGCTACAGCCAAGGTAGGTGCACTTTGTTCTACTTTTTTCTTCTCAAACCTGGAATCAAAATTAATCTTTTCCAAAACGCTGAAATTGATTACCTTCATATCGATTCTGTCATTCATGGTTTCTGTTAAACCGGGAACAATAATATCATTACAGCAAACAACCAGGTTACTGAAGGAAGCATCCTTCTTGTTCAGAATATAATATTCTGTAGTTCTTCTGCATTCCTTGACAACATTTTCCACTTCTAAAACCAAAGCCTCTTTAACACTTTGGTTTTCGATAGCAGAACCGGTGAGTAAATTCTCTCCCCGTAAAATTTCTAAGGCATCCATAACACTAACGTTCATTTTCTCAGCAATTACTTTGGCAAAACTAATAGTGCCGCCCGGAATGCTACGCTGAGCCACCGGTGCGCCCTTTTGGAAAATAGTCAGCAAAGAATACGTACGCCCAAACTCCAAAAGAATAAAATTCTGCATCTCGTCTCCGATTAGCCTGTACACGGCAAGAACATCAATACTGATCTGCAAAATATTCAGCTCTACCTGCTCTGCTATTTTCACAATGCTATCTACAATATTTTTAGGCGCAGCAACAAGAACCACCGGCTGCTGGCCCTCACTATCAATATCGCCATACACAGCGTGGTCCACATAATAGGTATCTGCTTCATAAGGAACATACTGAGCAGAATCCCAAAGTACAGCCTGCGACAATTCGGCAGCTGTCATAGGAGGCATGGTGATGCCTCTGACGAAAGCATTTCTTCCTCCCAGGGTAAAGACACACTCTTTAGTAGAAAAGCCATGCTTATTAATTATCTCTGCCAAAAAGTTCCCCATGTCTTCAGGATTGTCCACAAAACCGTTATTACGCAAATTTTCCGGCAAATCCATGATTACATAATCAGTAACTTCCGGAGTTTTGTCTGCTTTCATATCGAGTTGTGCAATTTTAATACGATCGGCTCTGATATCTATACCCAAAACTCTTTCCGGCTTTGGATATAGTACCCGATTAATCAGGGCTTTTATATTCATCTTGGTGTTCCCCCTATAAAATTCACAGAATAATTATAACATAAAAGAAGATAATATCCTACCTCGTAGCAAAAAACTGCCAATAGCGGTATATCATATAGGGTCCATACAGTAGTGTCAGGTAAGCTGCTATACATAAATAGGGTCCAAAGGGAATGGGATCTTTTCTCCCTTTAAGCTTGGTAGCCAGCAGAACAATGCCCACCACGCCACCCATAACAAAAGCTAAAAGCAATAGCACCGTGGCATTAGGCCAGCCCAGCCATAAGCCTAAGGCAAAAGCCAGCTTAACATCACCCTCGCCCATGCCACCTCTGCTTAGAAAATAAATTACCAGCATGGTACCACCGGCAAAAACCATACCGGCCAAAGCGGACATATAGGCTTGCGTGTAAAAGCCTACATACAAAGCCCCCAAGACCAAAAGCAGAAGCACAAAACGATTCATAATGATTTGGTGGTCAAAATCTATAAAAGTGATTACGATCAGGATTGCCGTAAACAGGAACACCAGTGCCAAGGAAGGACCGGGCAAATAGTAAAAACCGGCTAAAGTAAAAAGTACGCCTGTCAAGAATTCTACCAAAGCATACCTGGCGCTATAGTGAGTATGACAATACCGACATTTACCTCCTAAAAAAATATAACTAAGTACCGGAATCATATCCAGTGCTCCCAGCCTGTGACCACAGGTACCACACCGAGAGGGCGGCGAAACAATGGACATGCCAACAGGCAAACGGTAGATGCAGACATTTAAAAAACTTCCTATGGTAATACCTATAATAAAATATGCTACAAAAAGAATGAGCATGCTTACCTCCAATAATCAAGCTTGTCCTTATTATAAACCATTTCTACTTTCTAATACCAGTACTTATTGCGTTCTTAAATACAGTAACGCCCTTTACCTTGTCCAGATTTTCTAGCAATAACTGCAGAAACTGCTCATGCTGTTGTCCCAGTGCTTTATAAGTGCTTAAGCAAAAAACCAATCTGTCAGGTGGTCCATTCTTCAGCTCCAGTACCTTAACTGCCATTCTTTTCTTTAAAACATTAGCCGCAGTAACCGGTACGATAGCCCAAGCTCCGGCTTTCAGTAAAAAATATTCCAGCATATACATCTGGTCCATGAACACAGTCATTTGTAACTTACTGCCAAAAAGATGATCATGCCACAGCTCATACTCCGGGTACCAGGGCAGACGCACCTCTTTAACAGCATCTAAATTTTCGGCTTTCATATTATTGGGCAACGGATTGTTTTTTTCTGTAATCAAAACCATCTTTTCTCGAAACAAAGGCATGGCTTGTACATTTTTATCATAGGTAATATCGGTAATCAGCGCTAAATCAACGGCACCATTTTCGATAGCCTCATAAGCTTCTGCGGAACGATAGTCTCGATATTCTATTCTGCCGGCCTTGTGCAAAGCCAAAAACTCTTGCAAAACGGTAGGCAGGATATAAGTGCCCACGCTACTAACCGCACCTATGCGTAGAGGATTCTGCTTATTTACCTCCTGCAGGCTAAGAGCTTCCTGATATATTCTCATCCAGCGCTGGGCAATAGGAATAAAAGCCTGCCCGGCTGGAGTAAGCTCTACATTACGTATGCCCTTGGCCCTAATGAAGACAGCATAGCCAAGCTCCTCCTCCAAGGCAGCAACTCTTCTGCTTAAAGCCGGCTGAGTGATAAACAGCTTCTGAGCTGCCTGGCTAATGCTTCCCATTTTCACAATCATTAAAAACGCTTCTATTTCCAGTCTGGTCATTTGCAACCGTCCTTTGTTGGCAGTAAATATAAATATTTATTTATATATTACCGCTAAAATAGGCATTTTTCAACTATTTAGTTTTCTAGTATAGTTATAGACATAAAATATTGTAATGAAAGGAAACCAATATGCCACGTACCCTGGATATGACCGAAGGTAATATCTTAAAACAATTATTGCAAGTTGCCCTGCCCTTAATTGTTTGTGATTTTATCCAACAACTATATAACACTATCGACGCTTTTATCCTTGCCCAATATGCCACAGCAGATTCCTTTGCGGCACTGGGTATTGCCGAAACCTTTGTTAATCTTTTCACTTTTATTTTAATAGGCGTCTGCATAGGCACCTCCGTTATCTTAGCGGCAGAATATGGTGCCAGGCACTACGTCTTTTTTCGTCAGGAAATGTTCATATCCACTTGCTTTGGCGTAGGCATAACAGCCTTTTTGGCAATTTTCGGCTATATTTTTCTGAAGCCCTCCCTAGTGGCTCTAAGTACTCCTGATGCCCTGCTTCCTTTAACCATTAAGTATTTACAGATTTATTTGATTGGCTTGATCTTCACCTTTCTTTATAATTACGGCGTGTCTGTTTTACGCTCTGTAGGTAATACCAAAACGTCCGCTATCATTCTTTTTTTCAGCTTATTTTTAAAATGTGGTTTTTCCTACTTCTTCATTGTCTTCAGAAATTTTGGCATTGCCGGTGCCGCTTATGGTACCATCTGCACACAAGCCTTTGCTACCTGTATTTTTCTCTTTTATCTAAAAAAGATGTTACCCCAACTAATTTTCACCAGAGCTGACATGGTCTGGAACAAAGAGTTAGTTCACGAAACAATTTCCTATAGCGTCATGACCGCTTTGCAACAATCCAGTCTGTATATAGGTAAAATTCTCGTACAGAATGCGGTCAATAGTTTGGGTACTGCTGTTATAGCCGGCTTTGCAGCAGCAACGCGTCTGGAGAGCTTTATTAATATATTGGGCAATAGCGGTTCCGCTGCCATTTCTACCTTTGTAGCGCAAAACAGAGGTGCTCAAAAATTTGACAGAGCCTTCCACGGCTTTTATAAAGGAGCTTTAATGCTTTGTATTTTCGGTCAAGGTTTGGCAGGACTGCTCTATGTCTGTGCTGACAAAGGCTTGGTTTTCTTTTTAGGCAATGAAGCAGCCAGCATTTCTGCCGGCGTTAATTATCTTCATGCTGTCTGTCCCCTCTATGTTTTAAGCTACATTGGCAGCTCCTGTGTGGGCCTTTTCCGTGGCTTCGGCTTTATGAGTGTAGTCTTTTGGGGAACCTCTCTGCAAATTGCTACTCGTGCCATTCTCGCCAACCTTTACGCCTCGCAATATGGCCTTCCGGCCATTGGTTACGCTACCCTTTTTGGTTGGCTCTTAATCGTCCTTTATCAAGCCTTTATGTACTACAAGAACTTTAAATAGCCACTAATACTCACAGGCGCTTTGGCAAAGACTTACTACTCTGGCCTTGTTCATTTGCGTGTTTAAGGCACTTGGAAAACACTACACTAAAAAACCGTTTCTCTGCTAGTTAGATAACAGAGAAACGGTTTTTTGTAATTTCTTTAGCTTGTTCACGCAACAGCTCTACCGGAAAATACCCTTTTTTATTTCGCCAGTGCCTTCCCAATAGTTTGATACAAAATACTGGGAGAAACAGGCTTAGCAATGTGTCCGTTCATACCGGCCTGCAAGCATTTTTCGATGTCTTCTTCAAAAGCATCTGCGGTCATGGCAATAATAGGAACGGTTTGGGCATCAGGACGCTCCAGGGCCCTTATCTGCCTGGTAGCGGCAAGGCCATCCAGCACCGGCATATTTACATCCATAAGAATCAAAGCAAAGAAGTTGGGAACATTGTTGCTAAAAGTCTCCACTCCCTCCTGACCATTAGGAACACATTGGACAAGCATACCTTTTTCTTTTAACAAGACAGTGGCAATCTCTTGATTTAGCTTGTTATCCTCACACAAAAGGATGCGTTTACCCTGCAAAATCTTTAGATTCAGTGCAGCATCTGACCTATGGCTCGTTTTTACTTCGTTGGGAGCCATGGGAAGAATAAGGCGAACAATAAATTCTGTGCCTTTATTCTCCTGACTATGTACTTCTATGGTACCACCCATCAAGTCTACAAAACGTTTGACGATAGGCAGGCCCAGCCCTGTGCCCATGGATTCATAACCTGTACGACGTTCCTGGGAAAAAGGTTCATAAATATGTGGCAGGAATTCTTGGGAAATACCAATACCATCATCCTTGACACTTACTACTAAGGCTATTTGCCCGCTGTCATTAGTTTCATCGTAGAGTGAAAACCATACATGCCCACCCTCAGGCGTATATTTAATGGCATTGGACAAAAGATTTAAGAAAATCTTTTTTATGCTAAGCTTATCTGCCAAGATAGTTCTGTCCGTAGTTCTGCTGCGGTCTGGCAGAAAAGTAATCTTTTTGTTGGCTGCATTATGGGCAATTGGTACGACGATGGCATCAAATAATTCCGAAACCTTTACCGGCTCAGGACGAAGCAACAGCTTGTCACTGTTGGCCTTGGAAATGGTAAGCGTATCATTAATTAAATCCAGCAACAAATCACCTGATGCTTCCACCTTGGAAAGATATGCTTGCTGTTCTTCTTTGGTAATATCATCCTTTTGCGCCATTCTGGTAAAACCTAAAATAGCATTTAAAGGAGTGCGCATATCATGGCTGATATTAGAGAAAAAAGAATTTTTTTCTTCGATAGCCTTCATCATGGAGGCTACTTCCACTTTGCGCAATTCCGTTTCCTGCTTGGCCAGGTTGATGGCATCTTTTTCCTTTTGACGATGTCGCAAATTAATTAACGAATAAACCAGACCAAGAATTAGGCAAAGCAAGACCAGCGTGAGAGCAACAATCCAGGTAGCCGGAATTTTAGCCAGCGAGGTTTGCCAATTATCTTCCGGCAAGGTATTATCAGTCACTATTTCATTAAAACTAATGGACGTTGCACTTATTGCCTTGCTTAAAATTGAACATAACAACTGATTTTCATAGGCAGTGGCACCGCATAAATCTATGGCTTTGGCATCTAAGGTAGTAATTTTATAAGTAGCCAGCGGACTTTGGTTTACCAACCAGGTAGCGGAGGGCATACCGCAAATAATACCATCAACTTTTTTATTACTCAGTGCCTCAAAGCAAGCCATTACCGTCTCATACCTCGTCAGCTCCACATGAGAAAGATTTTTGGCGCTTGTTTCCAGTATCTTTTTACTACGTTCCTTAATGGCCAAACGATGTAATTCGTTGATGCCCATATCGGCTTTGGTTACCAATACAGTATCCACTGTATCGTAGGGCCTGGTGAGCCGCAAGCCTGAAGTAGCTGCCGAAATCTGTCCATTGGCATAAAGGCCAACTACATCAGCCTCACCCTTTAAAACAGCCTGAATAGCTTCTTCATTAGTTTTGCAGTGCTTATAAACAATATTAAAGTCAGTAAGCTGCGCAAGCTTCGTATAGAAGCTGGGAATTATACCCTTGTGCTTAGCTGCATATTTCTCGGAATGATAGGGAGCATCATCATCCAGCACCGCTACAACCAGCTGGGGATGCGAAGCAATATAAGCCTTCTCTTCATTGGTAAGCATAGTCGTGGTGAAATTGGCAGTAGTATATTTTTGCACCAAGCGGTCGTAATAAATGCTATCCTCCGCCAGAATATTAGCCATAGCTTCATCTACTTGATTTTTAAGCTTTATTTCAGTAGCACGACAAATGAAATAATAAGGAATCGGCGCAAAATTCTGAATCGTACGATAGCCCTCCACCTCCGGAGACCCATAAAGTCCCGCATCGATTTCTCCTGCCTCCAGGGCAGCCTTCACCTGCGCTAAGTTTGGAAAAGTTTTTATTTTGGGAGTAACACCATAAATGCTGCAAAACTTGGTAAAATAACTGCCAACTGTACTGACCTGCTCGGTACCAAAGGTCATGTTGGCAAATTGCTTGTTATTGCCAAAAGAAAAACGATCCTCTTGGTCCCGTACAAACACACACATAGCCAAACGGCCTACCGGCTGTTCCGTAAACAGGTATTTTCCTTCTCTGGCAGGCGTTTTCACTACATTGCACATAAGATCTATACGACCAGTGTCCAAGTCTTCCAAAGCTGTTTTGCCACTTTGGTACAGCACAATCTCTATATTCAGGTTGGCATACTGGGCAATTTTATAGGCGTATTCTACATTTACACCGCTATAATCACCATCCATGTCCTTTTCCGCATAGTCCTTAAGCGCAATCACGCCAACTCTGGTTCTTGGTTTGCCACTATTGTCCGGATGTTCTTCGGCCAAAGTTGTAGCAACATTGTAGTTGAACAAGCCATACATAAGAAGCAACAACGCAGCCAAAAAGCATAATTTTTTCTTCATATCATACTTTCCCCGCTTATCATCCACTTAATATAATCTTACTAATTAAATTATATTCTAATTTGCTCAATTATTAAATAGGAATGTAGAAATAATGATTACAAATTTTAAAAAATAATTAAACAAAAAAATACTATCGAGAAAATTATTTCTCGATAGTATTTTACTTTAATCAATTATTTAGCCTTTGCTTGTGCAGCATATTTAACCAAAGTCTTAAAGAAATTCAGGCAAACATCAACATTGCAAGGAGAGGTTTTACCCTCTACCAAAACTAGCTTGCAATCATTTTCAGGATGGAACTGAACACCCACGCAGAAGGTCTTATGAGGATTTTCAATACCTTCAATAATTTCTACGCCATCTTTAATTGTTCTAGCAGTTTGGACAAGCTCGGTTCCCTTAATATCTGCAATAGCTTGATGGTGCCAAGAAGAAACATTAGCAAGAGAATTTGCACCAACTATGTCATATAAATGAGACTTGGTATTGGTAATTTCTACATCGTGACGTGCATAAGTTCTATTTTTTACGCCTACCGGCATTCTGTGTGTGTCATGATACACAGCGCCTTTACTAGCATAGTAGATAGGAATATCTTGCATGAATTTACATCCGGCAACAATACCCATAACCTGTTCACCACGGCAAACAGCAAAAGTCGGAATATTCTTGTCCATACAATAAGCCATCAAAGTATAATCGGAAATATCTCTGGTAGCATTAATGCCTTCGCCCTTATTGGCCTCTTTCTCGGGAACGTTAAACAAGGTAGGGCTAACATCTTCGCCACCCGTAAAGAATACTGCATCAACACCCTTAAGTACCTCTGCTACATTTGTTTTAGCATATTTTCTGCTTTTAATCACATCTGCATATTTTTGTTTCAACATACCGGACGGTTCTAAGTCCTTAGCAGCAACTGCACCTGTCTTATCATACTCCACTGCCTTGCTGGAGACCTGCTTAAGCTCTACAGGCACACCACCTGCCAGTTCAATCACCTTTTTAAAAGCTGCATAATTTTGCGTGTTACTCTTCCAGGATATACCTATAACTGGCTTATCCTTAGAAACTGCTTGCGCAAAAACCGGTGATGCTACACCAACTGCCAAAACTACTGAAAACGCCATACAAAGAATCTTTTTCGTAAATCTGTTGGTCATCATAAACTGCCTCCTTTGTTTTTTGTTCCCATAAAAACAATGCACTTACATCTTTATGATAGTTTGCTTATTTTACCTTGTCAATAAAATTCTTGTTATAAATCTAAACTTACCATTTGGGGACGGTACCAACTGGTAAATTATTCCTTGGTTCGTAATTGTATGGCCTCCGCTAAATGGACGGTATCAATACAAGCCGCTTTTGACAAATCGGCAATGGTCTGGGCGACTTTAATGATACGATCATGGCTTCTGGCGCTAAGGCCAAGGGTTGCATAGTATTTTTCCAACAGGTGTTCCGCTGCGGTAGTCAAATGGCAATATTTAATAATTTCCCTGTGTCCCATAGCGCTATTGCAATTTAATTTTTCTTGCTTTAAGCGTTCTAATTGAATATTCCGTGCGGCTATAACACGTTGACGAATAAGAGCAGAGGTTTCTCCATTTGTTTTTAATTTTAAATCTCTGTAGTTTAAACGTGGCACATAAACCTGTAAATCAATTCTGTCCAGTAATGGTCCTGATATTTTTTTGCGGTATCTTTCCAAATCGCCCATGCTGCAACAGCACTCATGTACTCCATCGGACTCGCCATAATAGCCACAGGGACAGGGGTTTTGCGCAGCCACCAAGATAAAACCGGCCGGGAAAGTTAAACTGGCCTGTACTCTGCTAATAGTCACAAAGCCATCCTCCATGGGTTGGCGCAATACCTCCAAGGCACTGCGAGAAAATTCCGGGAATTCATCTAAAAACAGAACTCCGTTGTGGCTGAGAGTCACCTCGCCCGGGCGTGGCAATCTGCCCCCGCCTACCAGAGCATTCTGCGATACAGTATGGTGCGGCGTGCGAAAGGGTCTTTCTGTTATTAAGCCTTGGCGCTTATTTAAAAGTCCTGCCACGCTGTAAATTTTGGAAACCTCCAGCTTTTCTGCTTCACTCATATTGGGCAAAATCGTTGGCAGCCTTCTAGCCAGCATGGTTTTCCCGGCTCCGGGAGCACCTACCATCAGCACATTATGCCCACCTGCTGCCGCTATTTCTAAGGCTCTTTTAGCAATAAGCTGTCCTTCTACTTCACTAAAATCTACAGCATAATTTTTTCTTATGTTTTCTTGCCCGCTTACTTTTCTACACACCGTAATAGCTTCACCGTTAATAAAATGATTGGCTACTTCTGCCAAAGTCTTGGGTGCATAGACCTTGATGTCGTCCACCACCTGTCCTTCCGCGGCATTATCCCAGGGAATATAGATATAGCGTCTACCTTTTTCCTGCGCTCCCAAAATCATGGGCAAAACGCCATTAATACCTCTTAAGGAGCCATCTAAGGCCAATTCTCCTACGTATACAGCCTCAGTGGCCTCCTGAGCCTCTATTTGCCTGGTGGCTGAAAGAATACCTATGGCAATTGGTAAATCCAGCCCGGAGCCATCCTTCTTTAAATCTGCCGGTGCCAGGTTTACCACCACCTTGGTAGGCGGAAAACGAAAGCCGGAATTTTTAATAGCAGCCTTAACTCTTTCCCGGGACTCTCTTACTGCTGTATCAGGAAGTCCCACTATTTCAAAACCAGGTAAGCCATTGGCTACATCAACCTCTACAATAATCTCTATACCGTAGATACCACAAATAGTTTGTCCGAATGTTTTTGCGTACATGCTCATCCCACCTTGCTGCGAATTTTAGAAGCAATTTATCAAATGGTTAATGGTCAATTGTTGGTTGAGATAGTAGATTTCAATAACATCAAAACGAATCCACAGATAATGTTCCCGGCAATTACCCAGGTAATGCCAGGCTGTGGCCCGCAGCTTCGCTTGCTTTCGTCTGGTAACGGCTGCAGCAGGCACACCAAAGGCCAAAGTTTTTCTGGCTTTCACTTCCACGAAAACCAGCACCTTGGCCTTGGACACAATCAAATCAATTTCCCCGTTACGACAGCGGTAGTTCTGAGCAACTATGCTGTACCCCTTTTTTAGCAGATACTTAGCTGCTTGTTCTTCTCCCCAGTGACCGAAGGTTTTTCGTAAATCCACCAGGTTGCTCCTTTCTATTTTAATATTTTAAAACTATCCGTATGTTCTGCCTCCCCTAAGGGAGTCTTGAGATTCATATCTTTAATCGGCTCATAGCTGCGCCTATGCCAAATAGAGGCACCATGTTCTGCAATCGCCTCCATGTGTTTTTCACTGCCATAGCCTTTGTGACCGGCAAAACCATATTCCGGGAATTTCTTATCCAGCTCTACCATGATTCTATCCCTGGTAACCTTGGCGATAATGGAAGCCGCTGCAATCGAAGCACTTTTAGCGTCACCATGAATAATTGACTTGCAGTGCATAAAAGGTATTTGCAAAGGCATTGCATCAATCAGCGCCACCTCCGGAGCCAGCTTAAAACCTGTTAAACAATGTATCATAGCTTCTTTGGTAGCCTCGTAAATATTCAGCCTGTCAATAGTAGCAGGACTAACAATCGCCACAGTAATACCCAGTGCCCTTTCCATTATTTCCGTATAGAGACTATCCCGCTTCTTCGCGCTAACCTGTTTAGAATCATTTAAACCACTAATAAAAATATCCTCCGGCAAAATAACCCCTGCTACAACCAAAGGACCTGCCAAGGGTCCCCTGCCTGCCTCATCGCAGCCGGCAATATAGTGCATTCCGGCCTGCCAAAAGGCCTGCTCTTCGCTAAGCATTTTCTCAAAGCGTTCCTGTTCCCGCACCCTGGCAGCCTGTGCCTTGGCGTGGCTAGCCAAAAGCTTTTGCACTCCGGCTCTTTTATCTTTAGCAAATTCAGCCAGGATTTCCTCCGAAGGATCCATAGCCAAAACTTCTCTAATTTCGTTGATATTCATTGTTCACCTCAAAAAAATAGGACCTTACGGTCCTATTAAACTTTATGAGCAGGCTCTAAGGTAAAAGCCCCCAGCTTACCTGTCTTAAAGTCTCGTAGCACCATATTAACAACCTTATCTGTATCAGTAACTCCACCTGATCTTAGACAACCACGAGCCTGTGCGATTTTTTCAAACAGGCGTAAAGCATTATCTGTGTCTTCTACCACAATATTATATTTTTCTGCCAAGCTCTGGGGATACTCATCATGCAACCTGGTAATAAGCATCTCCGTAGCTGTAACTTTGTCAAAGACTTCTTCCTTGACAGCACCGGTAATCGCTAAATTAAAACCAATTTCCGGGTCATCAAACTTGGGCCATAAAACACCCGGCGTATCCAAAAGCTCCAGGCCTTTGGCAATAGTAATCCACTGGGGTCCTCTGGTCACTCCCGGCTTATCCTGGGCAGCTACTTTATTTTTCCCAATAACTCTGTTGATCAGCGTAGACTTACCCACATTGGGCACACCTACAATCATGACCCGTATGGCTCTGTTGCGCACGCCTCTCCTCAGCCATCTGGCCGTCACAGGTGCAGCTGCAACCTTCACTGCTTCAAAAAGTGCCTTCACGCCTTTACCGGTAGCACAATCCACAGACATAGCAGCCATATTCTTGCTTTTAAATAATTCCAGCCAGGCCTTCGTCGCATTAGGGTCAGCCATATCAGTCTTATTTAAGGCTATCACCTTTGGCTTTGCGCCAATCATTTTAAGCAACATAGGATTAGAGCTGGATTTAGGAATACGGGCATCCAGCATTTCCACCACCACATCTACCAGCTTCAGATTCTCTTCCATCATCCGCTTCGCCTTGGTCATATGCCCGGGAAACCATTGTATTTTAAGTTCCATCGCTTCTCCTTAAGGCAGAGACCTAGCCTGACTAACCGGCCAGAAAATAACGCTGGCCTTGCCTTTAATCAAAGACAAGTTAACAAAGCCTACATCTTTAAATCTGCTGTCTTCCGAATTATTCCTATTATCTCCCATGACGAAAACATGGTCAGCAGGAATAACCGTTTTTCTATAATTGGTATGGAAAGGTTCCTTGATATAAGCTTCCTTAATTTCCTTACCATTAACAATAGTGTGGCCATCCACAATTTCCACTGTGTCGCCGCCTACTGCAATTACCCTCTTGATAAAATCCCGTCTGGTGTCACTGGGATATTTAAATACAATTACCTCGCCCTTCTTAGGCTCCCTGGTGTAATAAACAAACTTATTGACGATAAGTCTTTCCCTATCCAGCAGCGTAGGCATCATAGAAGGTCCGGAAACCAAATATGGCTCCACAATAAAGGTACGGATACCAAAGGCTAAGACAACAGCAACAATAATGGAAATCAACCAATCGCTGACTGTGTCCTGCCAAGAAGTCTTCTCTTTTTGCTCTGACATTTTTACTCCTTTAGATAAAAAAAGGAGACTGTCGAAACAGTCCCCTTTAGATTCCGATTAGCGACGTTCTCTAATACGAGCTGCTTTACCGGTTAACCTACGTAAGTAATATAACTTAGCCCTACGTACAATACCACGATGTACTACTGTAATCTTGTCCAGTCTTGGAGAATGTACAGGGAAAGTTCTCTCTACACCAACACCGGAAGCAATACGACGTACAGTAAACATTTCACGCAGTCCACCACCACTTCTGGAGATGCACATACCTTCGAATAACTGTACACGTTCTCTTGTTCCTTCTACGACTTTTACATATACCTTTAAGGTATCGCCCGGGCCAAACTCAGGAATGTCAGTACGAAGTTGTTCTTTTTCAATAGCTTCAATAGTATTCATATTTTTCCTCCTAGAATCCAAGACGTTCTTGTCTAGTCCCTACGACTAACAGCGGACCGCCCGTTTTTGCATACGATGTATTATAACACAATATAAAAGCCTATGCAAGGCTTTTTGCCATTATTTACAAGGCCTGGAAGCCAGCCTGTCCAGCATGATGGCAGCTGCACTGCGGACACACAAATGGTTATAACCACTAGGCCCCCAAATGGGCTCCAGGATAAGATCAAAAGCAGCCATGGTATCCTTTTCCAGACCAAAACCTGTTCCCAACAGAAGGAAGATTGGTCTATCTCCTGTTTCCAACAGATTTCTTACATGCTGATAGCTGACTGTATTAGGATAGGTCCTGGCATCCGTAGTCACCGTTAAAGGCTTCTTGCCGGTCAGTTCTTCAATATCCTTAATAGCCGCAGCAATATCAGGCATGTAATAAACATGCTCTAAAGCTTCATTACGATCAGGGTTGTATTCCCTGCCATAGCCATGCTGCCAGTAATCCGTCACCTTTTTGATGATGTCCGCCTGTACCTTAAGTGGATGGATTAAATAATATCTTTCCACATCATAGGTTCTAGCCGTTCTGGCAATATCATGAATATCATAATTGGTTACTGCCGTAGCAATAACCTCCATATTTTTATTATAAATGGGATAATGGACTAGTCCCAAAAACAAATTACTCATGCTTTTTCGCCTTGTTTTCCGTGAAAATTTCACTGAGTAGTTCTGCATCCTCTAAAGAAAGGTTAGCCTTGCTTAAAAGCTCAGGCCTTACCTGCAAAGTCGCCTTTAAAGCTTCCCTGCGGCGCCACTTTTTGATAATGACGTGATCACCGGAAAGCAGCACATCAGGTACTTTTTGTCCTTTATACACAACGGGACGAGTATACTGAGGATACTCTAAAAGCCCGTCGCTAAAAGATTCTTCGTCAGTGCTTCCCTCTTTACCCAAAACACCCGGGATATACCTGGCTACAGCATCCAAAATAACCAAAGCCGGTAATTCTCCACCGGTCAGCACATAGTCACCAATAGAAAGCTCCCTATCTGCCTGGTCCAAAATCCTGCGGTCAAAACCTTCGTAATGACCACAAAGGAAAATTATATTCTGAGTACTTTTGGCTAAAGCCACCACGGTTTTCTGCGTAAGCAGACTGCCACCTGGCGTAAGAGCAATCGTCAAAGCCTCCGGTGCTATTTTTTTAGCATCTGCCAAAGCCAGCAGAAAAGGCTCCGGTTTTAAAACCATACCCAGGCCACCACCACAGGGCGTATCATCTACGCTTCTGTGCTTGTCCCTGGTATAGTCCCGGGGATTAATGCACTCCACGGTAAGCAGTCCTGCCTTTATCGCCCTACCGATAATACTCACTTGCACAGCTTCTTGAATCAGCTCCGGAAATAATGTAAGAAAAATAAATTTCATTCTATTACACCCATTCAGGTAATACCGCTATAATTTTCTTCTCGGCCATATCAATTGACTTTATATTACTATCTATCGCCACTACCATAATTTCTTTATTGGCAGTGGTAGTAACTACAAAAACATCCGTCTTGCCGGGCGTAATAACATCCTTCAGCGTACCCAGCAGCTCTCCTTGCGGAGACACTACCTGAAAGCCAATAATGTCAGCCACGTAAAAATGCCCTGCCTGCAAGGGAGGCAAATCCTCTCTGGCAATAACAATCTCCTTGTTACGGAGCAGCTCAGCCTCATCCATGGAAGTAACCTCCCTGGTTTTAGCCAGCACCATATTTTTATGAAAGCGGATGCTTTCCACAGTTAAAGTTTTGCCATCTGTCAAACACAGTGTTTTCATGCTTGCATATTGTTTCGGATTATCCGTTAGGGGCATAATGCGAAACTCGCCCCGCACACCATGCGGGGCGACAATTTTGCCAATCACAATTTTTGATTTCATAATTACGCCCTAAAAGCAATAATCTTGCCATCTTCTACGACGATTTCAGCACCCATCAGTTCCTCTAAGTCAGAGCCAACTTCAACCTCTACTGTGCGTTCAATTTGGCCATGGCCAATTTCACTGCCCAGCTCCAGTTTTTCTGCTCTTTTTAGTTGAGCCTCTACGTCTGCTTTAGCTGCCAGTCTTTTTTGACGCTCTACTTCAATATCTTGTTGCAGAGCATTCAGACCTGCTTCGTTGACGTTGGCTTGTTCATTAATGGCGCGTTTAACATCAAACTCGAATTGTTCCATCCCCATATTAGCTTGTTGCACATTTTCTTTAAGGGTGGCTACAAGTTTAGCTTTTAAGCTTTCTGTAACTTTCGCTTTGATAGTAACAGGAACTTTCACAACCATTTTATCCATGTCATACCATCCTTCTTAGCCAATATCCACAATCACTTTTACATTTTCACGGGTGGCAGCAGCTTTCAATACAACACGAATAGCCTTGGCAATACGGCCCTGCTTACCAATAACCTTACCCATATCTTCAGGAGCTACATGTAGCTTCAAAGTAACAGTAGTACCTGTTCTCTCTTCATCAACATGAACTTCTGCGGGATTACTAACGATAGATTTAGCAATAATTTCAACTATCTCTTTCATACTAACCCCTCCTTATTTCTTTGCTGTCTTAGCTTCTGCTGCTTTAGCCATCAAACCTTGCTTGCTGAACATGGAGCGTACAGTATCAGTAGGTTGTGCGCCTTTAGCCATCCAAGCCAAAGCCTTTTCTTCATCAATTTTAACAACTGCAGGCTTTGCCAAGGAATCATATGTACCAATAGACTCAATGAAACGACCATCGCGAGATGCGCGCTCATCAGCTACAACGATACGATAAAAAGGACTCTTTGTTGCACCCATACGTCTTAAACGAATTTTAACTGCCATTAATTTCACCTCCTTAAATTGCTGTCTTTAAAATCTATTGCATGAAAGGCATTTTAAAATTGCCTTTTCTTGCGTACTTGTTTTTGCCTTGCATCAGCTTCATCATTTTCTTGCTTTCTTCAAACTGTTTAATCAGTCTGTTCACATCCTGTACCCTCAAGCCTGCTCCCTCCGCAATACGTTTACGGCGAGAACCATTGATAATCTTGGTATCTCTTCGTTCATGAGGAGTCATGGAGCGGATGATGGCCTCGATGTGCTTCATTTCCTTGCCATCCAGCTCAGCACCTTCCAGTTGCTTGCTGATCTTGCCCATGCCCGGAATCATGCTAAGTATGGATTCCAGGGAACCCATTTTCTTTACCTGCTGCATCTGTTCCAGGAACATATCCAGGGTAAAAGCATTGGCCTTCATGGTTTCAGCCATCTTCTTGGCATCTTCCAGGCTGATGGCTTCCTGTGCTTTTTCAATCAGGGAAAGCACATCGCCCATGCCCAGGATTCTGGACGCCATTCTGTCCGGATAGAACGGCTCCAAAGCATCCAGCTTCTCGCCCATACCTACCAGCTTTACCGGGCACCCGGTAACTGCCTTCACAGAAAGAATAGCACCGCCTCTGGCATCACCATCCAGCTTGGTCACTACCAAGCCTGTAATAGCTAAAGCCTTGTTGAAAGCATCTGCTACATTCACAGCATCCTGACCTGTCATAGCGTCAACCACCAGGAGAATTTCCTGTGGATTTACTGCCGCCTTAATGTTTTGTAATTCTGTCATTAAAGCTTCATCTATATGCAATCTACCGGCAGTATCGATAATAACAGTATCGCACAGTAGAGCATTAGCACGTGCTAAGGATTGCTTCGCAATTTCCACCGGAGAAACTTGATCTCCCAGGGAGAAAACCGGAATATCCAATTGCTTACCTAAAACCTCCAGCTGGGTAATAGCGGCGGGACGATACACATCTCCTGCTACCAGCAAAGGTTTCTTGCCACCCTTGCGCAAGTTGTTGGCCAGCTTGGCAGCAGTAGTAGTTTTACCTGCGCCCTGCAGTCCTATCAGCATAATAATAGTGGGAGGATTTGCTGACACGGTAAGCTTACTTTGCTGTCCGCCCAACAGATTAATCAATTCTTCATGAACGATTTTTACAATCTGCTGTCCGGCTGTCAGATTTGCCTCAACCTGCTGTCCCTGAGCTCGTTCCTTGACCTTGGCCACGAACTCTTTAACCACTTTAAAATTAACATCTGCTTCTAAAAGAGCCAGGCGAACCTCCCGTAACGTGGAACGTAAATCCTCCTCTGATACGGTTTTGTTGCCACGAATCTTTTTGATGGCAGCTGTTAACTTGTCAGTTAAATTCTCAAAAGCCATCTTCCTACCTACTTTCGTTCTCTAAGGTATGTAAAATCCTGTCAACTTCTTTAAGTCGAATTTCAGGACTGGTGTCTGCCAGATAATTTTCCAAAAGCTTTATGGCGGCCCTTATTTTAAATTGCTGTTCCTCTGCCTTCTTCAGCAGATGCAATTGTTCTTCGTATTTCTCCAGAGTGACTTCCACTCTTTTGAGCAAATCATACACGGCCTGGCGACTGGTACCACCCGCTTCAGCAATTTCTCCCAAGGATAAATCCTCGTAGAAATATTGTTTCATTATCTCTTGCTGTTTCGCAGTTAATAAACCGCCATATATACCATAAAGATTACCAAATCTTACCCTTTTTTCAAAATCAACTTCTGCCATTTTTATCACCGACGTTTATTCTACTATATAAAGAAACATCTGTCAAGCATTTTTACTTGACAGATGCTGATAATCTTATTCTAATTCAAACAATTGTGTTTCTACTATGTCACTGGCCAATTTCTTGGTGGGAGAAGATTTTCTCTTCACCTTGCGTTTGGGCTTAGCCTTACTATGAGCAGCAAACAAGTCGCCACCCTTAAACATCTCCGGCACGTCGTCAGTAATACCTTTTTTCCGATTACTGATAACCGTATGCCTGGTATATTTTTTCAATAGTTTACTTTTAGGTGCAGATTCCACACCTACATTTTCCAAATGATAGGCTTCTGTAATCATTTTTCCCAGCGCAGAGTTCACCCCTTGGCTGGTAGACTCAGCAGCTGCTGCCTGATATTCTTTTAGCAGCTCCTCATCGTGTTGGATAAAAATAAACAATTGGTCCGTAATGCATTTGGTAAATTTGTGAATTGCCTTACGTCCTAATTTTTCTGTTTTAGTTTCCATATTTACCCCACCTCAGGCTTACCTCATTTGGACAAGTCATTATGCAAGGCCCGAACCGTACCTGTAATATCGTCAGCTCCTAAAATACAGCTGATCATTGCACAGCCAACGGCCCCTGCCTTCCTAACATCATTATACGTTTTTAAACCGATTCCGCCAATACCTACCACCGGAATTTTTACTGCAGCCACAATTTTGCTAAGAGCCTGCAGACCAATAACATTTACATCATCCTTACTCCCGGTGGGATACATAGCTCCTACTCCCAAATAATCTGCTCCCTGTTGCTCAGCCAGCAGCGCCTCTTCAACATTATGAGCAGAAATACCAATAATGGCATCAGGACCAAGCAAGCGCCTGGCCTCTGTCATATTTAGATCGTCCTGCCCCAGATGCACACCTGCCGCACCAATCTTTTTAGCCACCGGCAAATTATCATTAACCAACAGCGGCACGTGATATTTCTGACATAGAGCCAGAACCTTTTTCCCAATAGTAACAAATTCTGCCTCATCAGCCATTTTTTCACGAAGCTGCACCAGGGTAATACCACCCTTTAAGGCCTCTTCCAAACAGGCATAAAAATCTCTGCCCTTTAAATAGTGTCTATCTGTTACCAAATACAAAGAATAATCTATAACCGGTTTCATTTTTCTTCTCCTCTAAAAGCTGCAGCTAAAGCATTAGCTGACATTTGATAAACCTGATCCATGAGCTGTGCCTTAAAAGAGCCGGGACCATGGCAAGTTTGTACTGCCTTTTCTGCTGCCTCATTCATAAGACTAATGCCAAATACTGCAGCTGCCAGATAATTCGTCGTGACACCTGCAGCTGCGCCAATTAAAGTACCAGTCATGCAACCTGCTCCGGTAATATTGCCCAGCATGGCATCCCCATTCTTAGCCAATATAGTTTTCGTACCATCACTGATTGCATCTTGGACACCGGTCACTGCTACCACGCAATTGTACTGCTGTGCCAAGTTTTTTGCCAATTGTTCCGGTGCCAAATCTACCGGCAGATCGGAATCTACTCCCTTGCCCTTGGCTTCTTTGCTCAACAGCGCAAAACACTCAGCGTAGTTACCTTTTATGATACTAACACCTCTGGTTGCCAGCTCCATGGCAACTTGCAGCCGATAAGCCGTGGCCATAGCACCTACCGGATCTAAAACCACCGGTAGATGTTTAGTTTTTGCTACCTCCTGAGACTTTAACATGGATGCATATTTTGTAGCGTTTATAGTGCCAATATTAATAACCAGAGCATTAGCCTTACCTGTCATCTCCGCCATTTCTTCAATCGCATCTGCCATAACTGGACTGGCACCCACTGCCAAAGCCATATCAGCACAGAAGCCTGCCGTAACATAGTTGGTTATATGATGAATTAAAGGTTTCTTGTTTTTAATTACATCCCGCAAAGATGACATTTCCTCTACAAATGCTTTCATTACTCCAAACCTGCTTTCTTAAACATCTCTACAAAGTGGTGAGTAGGCCCACAACCATGCCCGATTGCCAAAGCATGTTCAATAGCCAGGGTCACGTACTCCTTGCTGGCCTTAACAGCCTCCTTGAGACTCATACCTTTGGCCAAATTAGCAGCCAAGGAAGAAGACAAGGTGCAACCGGTACCATGGGTATTTTTAGTAGCAATTCTTTCCTTCTTATACCAAATACCTTCATCAGGCAACTGAAGATAATCATCGGCAGTTTCTGTCAAATGACCACCCTTGATTAAAACGGCCTTGGGACCCATGGCCAAAATGTCCTTGCCTGCTTTTACCATAGTCTCCTTATTTTCCACCTTGTACCCTACAATCTTTTCCGCTTCAGGCAGATTCGGTGTCACCAAGGTTGCCAACGGTAAAAGCTCTTTAATCAAAGTTGCACAAGCAGAAGGCTCCAGCAAATCAAAACCACTTTTGGAAACCATGACTGTATCCAAAACTATAATAGGCGGCTTATATTGTCTGAGTTTTTCTGCAATTATTTTGATAATGGGCACCTGTGAAACCATACCAATCTTTACAGCATCAACTCTGATGTCAGTAAAAACTGCATCTAATTGAGCAGCTACAATATCAGCATCAATATTCTGAATTTTTGTTACACCCACGGTATTTTGTGCCGTAACTGCAGTAATAACACTCATGCCGAAACAACCATGAGCTGCAAAAGTTTTTAAATCGGCCTGAATGCCGGCACCACCGGATGAATCAGACCCTGCGATAGTTAGTAGATGTTGCATTGTTGTTCCTCCTTTAATATTTACCAATCGGGGACGGTACCAACTGGTAAATTTTTCTTGGTTTACCAATCGGGGACGGTACCAACCGGTAAATTTTTCTTGGTTTATCCCTAATGATGGATTCCCTTGGTATTCTTGTAAAAGAGCTACCGCCTTTTAGTTGGTAGCTCCCTCTGCTTCATTATTTTATTTTTGCAACTACTTGTTCAATGTGTTTTACAGTAAAGCCATATTTCTCATAAACCACAGGCCCGGGTGCAGAGGAACCAAAACGATTAATGCCGATTACTCTGTCATCACTACCTGTGTATTTGCTCCAGCCTAGAGAAATACCTGCTTCAATAGCAATCTTAGCTACATCCTTGGGCAAAACGTTTTCTTTATACGCTGCGCTTTGTTTATCAAATTTATCCCAGGAAGGCATGGACACAACACTCACCGACACACCCTTAGCAACCAAAGCTTTTTGAGCCGCCAGTGCCAGGCTTACCTCACTGCCTGTAGCTAGCAAAATTGCTTTAGGTTTGCCCTGGGCAGGACTTAAGACATAGCCACCCTTGGCAGCATCTTTCAAAATAACCTTTTCATAGTCATGTAAAACCGGCAATTTCTGCCTGGTCAAAACAAGGCAGGTAGGTTGTTTTTTATTTTCAATGGCCAATTTCCAAGCTACAGCAGTTTCCAAGGCATCAGCAGGTCTGATGACAGAAACATTGGGAATAAGCCGCAAACTCATAGTTTGTTCAACAGGCTGATGAGTAGGACCATCTTCGCCTACACAAATGCTGTCGTGGGTCAGGACAAAGACACTACCAATCTTCATCAGGCCTGCCATTCTCACGGCAGGTCTTAGGAAATCAGCAAAGACTTCAAAGGTTGCACCAAAAGCAGTCAAACCTCCATGGAGTGTTAAACCATTAACGATACAGCCCATGGCATGCTCTCTGATACCAAAGTGAATATTTCTACCATCTACTTCGTCTTTAGAAAAGTAAGGATAAGCCTTCATGGCCGTTTTGTTGGAAGGTCCCAAGTCAGCACTGCCACCTACCAGGGATGTTATGGCCTTGCTCAGCTCCTGCAGAACATTACCGGATGCTTCTCTGGTCGCCATAGCTTCTTTGCCTACAAATAGTTTAGCCAAGGCCGGAACGGAGACTTTGGTTTTGCCTTCTACTGCAGTCGCAAGCTCTGCAGCTAGTTCAGGATACGCCTTAACATAAGCCTGATACATTTTTTCCCAAGCTTCTGCTTTTTTTCTGGCAGCTGCTGCCTTAGCGTCAAAGTGTTTTTGTACGGCAGTGGGCACGTAGAAAAACTTCTCAGGATCCCAGCCTGCTTTAACTTTAGTAGCTGCAACATTTTCCACACCCAAAGGCTCGCCATGAGAACTGGCCGAGTCCTGTTTAGGACTACCATAACCGATATGCGTGGGAACAATAATCAAAGAAGGATGTTTAGTGTCCTTTTGGGCTTCTTTAATAGCCTTAGCTATTTCCTCAACATCTTCAGCGTTACTTACCCGCAAAACCTGCCAGCCATAGGCTTTAAACCTTGCTCCAACATCTTCCGTAAAAGTACCATTGGTATTGCCCTCAATGGTAATATGATTATCATCATAAAGGAATATTAACTTCCCCAGGCCCAAGGTTCCTGCCAAGGAAGCTGCTTCAGAGCTGACGCCTTCCATTTGGTCACCATCGGAAGTAATGCCATAGGTGTAATGATTGATTATCTTGTAACCCTTTTTGTTATATTTCTTAGCCAGCATTTCCTCAGCCATAGCCAGACCAACAGCCATAGCAAAACCATGTCCCAAAGGACCTGTAGATAAATCCACTCCTTCAGTCACACCGTACTCAGGATGACCGGGGGTCTTAGAACCCCACTGCCGGAAGTTTTTAAGATCCTCCATCGTCAGGCCATAGCCATTTAAGTACAACATGGCATATAACAAGGCACTACCATGGCCGGGAGATAAAACAAACCTATCCCTGTTCAGCCAATGGGGATTTTGGGAATTATATTGCATAAATCTGTCCCAAATAGTGTACATCAAGGGTGCTGTGCCCAAAGGTAAGCCCGGATGACCGGATTTTGCCTTTTGGATTTGGTCAATAGATAAAAAGCGTAACGTATTGATGCTGTCAGTATCAATTTTTTTCATGTACAGGCCTCCAAAAAAACTAAAAATAATTACCTCATTTATTATAAGATAAAACACCTAAAAAAGAAAGTCTGTAAAGCTGGTTAATTAACCAACCTACAGACTTTGCAGTCAACAGCCCGACGCTACTTCTGACCTTGCTTTGCACTAATATTTATGGTGTTTACAATATTGCTGATATCCTGATCCTTGCCACGCCAGTAATCCTTCTCCGTGCTACGATAAGCTGTTTCGAAGGTATAAAGCCTATCCTTATCAAAGAATATATATCTGTCAACTAAAACAGAAGGCTCGTTGCCCAACTGCCGCTCATAGGCAATATGGAGACACTCTGCGCCATTAACTATTTCACTCTTCATCGGCACCCATTTAAGGAACTTTAGTTTAGTCCCTAAGAACTCATTATTTTTCATAATGCTTTCCTTCGTGATATCACCAAATTCTTTAATTTGCGCCTCATTAAGTCCTACCGGCTTGCCATAGGTAGGCACCTTCGTCTGTACAGGGATAATGCTAAATACCACTTTAGCAAACTTTTCTTCTTTGCCAGGTTCCTTCCCCGTGGCATTAATGCCCTTGGTCTGACAAACTATATTATTAAAGCTGAGCCCCATAGCATTTTCCTTTTGCAGTTTAGCCAGCTTTTCAGGCTCATTTTTAACACTTTCTTCCAGTTTCTTCAGATAATCAGCAGATTGCACCTCCAAAGTTGCAGGTATTTGCATGGTGCCTATTTCTTTCAGTTTCACCGTGGTCCACCCGGAATAGGTTGGTATTTTGGGTGCATCCGCCTGCTTCTTACTATCCAGGAAAGAACACCCTGCCACCCAAGTGCATATTATCAGCATAGCGATGAATATTTTTACCGGTTTCATATTTCACACTCCTAGAATAAGATAAAAGTATTATAGCACAAAACATAACAGAGTGGGACAGGAGGTACGGTCTCTTTTCTACCACACCTTTCCCTATGGTCAAAAGGTCTGTCCCCCTGGCACAAAACGTGCCAAAAAGACCGTCACCGTGGCACATTCAAAAAAAAGACAGCTGAAATCAGCTGTCTTTTGGTAATATTTCTAATTGTATCTTTTCTAATGCTTTATGGGCAGCTTGTTGTTCTGCCTCTTTTTTGCTATGGCCTTGACCTCGGCCACATTCCTTACCGTTGACCAGCAAGCTCATCACAAAGGTACGAGCATGAGCAGGACCTTTGCTATCCAATTCTACATAAGCAATTTCAGCCGGTCCATTCTTTTGAATCTCTTCCTGAAATCTAGTTTTATAATCCAGGTCGAAACCATACTTGGTTAGTTCCTTTATTTTACTTAAGAGCAATTTATCCAACAGCTCACTAGCTGCCACAAAGCCTTGGTCTAGATAGCAAGCGCCTACTACTGCCTCAAAAGCATCTGCCAAAATGGAGGGATTGTCCTCGCCGTCCACATTCAGCTCTCCTTTGCCCAGCAATAAATAATCGCCCAGGTTAATGCCTTTGGCCAACTGTGCCAAAGTACCCTCGCAAACCAGAAAAGCCCTCAGTTTGGATAACTCGCCTTCGTCTTTGGACTTAAACTTATTGTAAATATAAGTACTAACCACCAAGCTTAGGACGGAATCCCCTAAGAATTCCAATCGTTGATTATGAGTCAAATGACGTGATTTGGCTTCATAAGCGTAGGAAGTATGGGTTAAGGCTGTATCTAAAAGTTCCAGGGAAGAAAAATTCATCGGTAAGTCTTTGCAAAGCTTCAGCAAAGCTTCCTTCCGCTTCTTATTCATCCGCCCTACCGCCTTTTATTCCGTATATTTTTTGAAAACGATGGAAGCGTTATGGCCGCCAAAACCAAAGTTGTTGGATATAGCAGCCTTTACTACTTGCTTGCGAGCTACGTTAGGAACGTAGTCCAAATCCAAACCTTCTTCAGTATCTACATCTTCATAGTTAATGGTAGGTGGAATCAAGTCGTTAGTAATGGTAAGAATAGTTGCTACTGCTTCTACACCACCGGCAGCTCCCAACAAATGTCCGGTCATGGACTTATTGGAGCTGATAGGCACTTGTTTAGCTCTCTCACCAAAAATCTTCTTGCAAGCCAAGGTTTCGTTCAAATCATTTCTATGAGTGGACGTACCATGAGCATTAACATAATCAATATCATCAGGAGTCAAGCCTGCATCTTTAATAGCCTGCACCATAACCTCAGAAGGCATTTCGCCACTGGGATCCGGAGCGGTGATATGGTAAGCATCACAGTTCATGGCAAAGCCAACTAATTCAGCATATATATGAGCACCACGCTTTTTAGCATGCTCCAATTCCTCCAGCACAACAATGCCGGCGCCTTCGCCCATAACGAAACCGCTTCTCTTCTTATCAAAAGGACAAGAAGCTTTTTCCGGATGCTCGTTATTGCGAGACAGAGCCTTCATATTATCAAAACCCGCAATAGCAATAGGAGTAATAGCTGCCTCAGTACCGCCGGCAACCATCACATCTGCTTCGCCATATTGAATAGTGCGCAGTGCATCACCGATGCAGTTGGTGCCGGTAGCACAAGCTGTAACGATAGCAGTGTTGGGTCCCTTCATACCATTGGCAATAGCAATTTGCGCAGCAGGCATATTGGGAATTTCCATAGGAATAAAGAAAGGACTGATATGACCCGGTCCCTTTTCGCCGTACTTCAAGGATTGCTCCAGGAAGGTTTGGATACCGCCGATACCTGTGCCGGCACAAACGCCCACACGAGCAGCATCTTCCTTGGTCATATCCAATTTAGCATCGTCAATAGCTTGTTTAGCTGCAGCGACAGCAAATTGGGTAACCTTATCCATTCTCTTAGCTGCTTTTTTATCGCCATATTTAGAAAAATCAAAGTCCTTGACTTCTCCGGCAATCTTGCAATCAAAACCGGTGGTATCAAATTGAGTGATTAAACCAATACCTGATTTGCCGGCTGTCAAATTTTGCCAAAATTCATCTACACTATTACCAATAGGAGTAATAGCTCCCAAGCCTGTAACTACAACACGTCTTTTCAAAAAAATCACCTCTCCATTAAATTTGAGCAAGCGTTGCTTTTAATCTGGTAAATATCTCGTGAACTGACAAAATTTCTTTTATCTTCCACATGTTGGCACCGGTAAATACCAAGCCTGTTTCCAAGTCACCTTGTTGCGCCCTGGTCAGAGCCCTAATGATACAAAAGCTTCTGGAGCAATGCTTCAGACAGCTGTCACATTGGGTGGGCTTCAAAGGATGACCCTCCATCACAGATTTAGAAAACGGTGTAAGCACAGCCCTGCCTTTAAAGCCTACAGGACTATCAATCTGTACCACATCTTCCTTATTCATTCTTAAATACAATTCCTTTAAGTTCGGTGCCCCATTGGATTCCTCACTGGCAGCAAATCTACTACCCATCTGAACACCACTGGCTCCCAGCTTGAACAATTCAGCAACATCTTCGCCGGTAATAGCTCCCCCGGCAGCAATAACAGGAATCTTCACAACGGCTACAATCTCAGGCAGAATATCCTTTATGGATCTCTGTGTACCAAGATGTCCGCCGGCCTCTGTGCCTTCTACTACGATGGCGCTAGCTCCCATTTTCTCGGAAATCTTCGCCAACTTGGCATAGGAAACGATAGGGACAATGGGCACGTTATACTCTCTGCCCACTGCAAACATATCTCTTGAAAATCCGGCGCCTGCCACGATCAGATCTACATGCTCTTGCGCTGCTGTGGTGATTAATCCTTTAAATTCATGTGCGGCAACCATGGCATTAATGCCAATAAGTCCATGTCCATTGGAAAGTTTTCTGGCAAGTCTTATTTCTGTCCGCAATTGGTCAAAGGGCAACCCAGAGGCAGCAACAAGGCCCACTCCACCCTCATTAGCTACAGCACCTGCTAAACGGGCTGTAGACAACCGGATGGCCATACCACCTTGCACTATGGGCACTGAAGCAGTTTTTTCTCCTATTTTCAGCACTGGTAAATTCAACAAATATCCCCCATTTCAGGAAAAACGATTTGGATAAATCGGAAAGCCCCCGAAGGGACTTTCCGCATATTCTAAGAATTATTTTTTATCCAATAATTCCACTGCATCTTTGACAGTACGAATCTTCTCAGCAACTTCATCGGGGATTTCAGTATTGAACTCCTCTTCAAAAGCCATGATTAATTCCACAATATCCAAAGAATCAGCACCTAAATCATCAATAAAAGTGGATTCCATCTTTACATCATCAGGAGCAACGCTTAATTGTTCCACGGTGATAGCCTTAACTTTCTCGAAAGTACTTTGTTCGCTCATCTCACTTCACCCCCTTTCAATGTGTTCTAAGTGAATAAACTCACATTACCATGCCACCGTCCACATTTAATACCTGGCCGGTTATATAAGCAGCTTCGTCAGAAACCAAAAACAAAACTGCGTTGGCAATATCTTGAGGCTGACCCTGTCTTCCCAAAGGAATAGTCTTAGCCATTTCTTCCTGCACCTTATCAGGAAGAACCTTCGTCATATCAGTAGCAATAAATCCGGGTGCTACGGCATTAGCCCTAATACCACGAGATGCTACTTCCTTAGCTATGGATTTGGTGAAACCAATGACACCGGCTTTAGCGGCAGCATAGTTAGCCTGTCCTGCATTACCCATCTCTCCCACTACAGAAGCCATGTTAATAATGCATCCGGATCTTTGTTTCATCATCGGTTTTATAGCAGCTTTAGTGCAGTTAAAAACACCCTTTAAGTTGGTAGTCAAAACTGCATCCCAATCTTCTTCTTTCATGCGCATCAGCAGACCATCTCTGGTAATACCTGCGTTGTTCACCAAAATATCAATTTTGCCAAGCTCGGCAAGTACCTTGTCAATAATTTCCTGAGCAACCACTGTTTCAGCAACACTGCCCTGTACCAAAATTGCCTTGCGGCCCATAGCAGTAATTTCTTTGGCTACTTCTTCAGCAGCAGCCACGTTGCCGGCAAAATTAATGGCCACATCTGCACCTGCTTTAGCCAAAGTAAGGGCAATTGCTCTACCAATACCTCGTGAAGCTCCGGTGACTAATGCAACTTTACCATCTAAAGTCATTTTATCTAACCTCCTGTAAATAAGCAATAGTTTTTTCAAGGCTGGCTTGGTCTTCGACATTTTGTCCTACGAAATCTCTATTGATTTTCTTCACAAAACCGGTCAGTACCTTGCCTGGTCCTACTTCAACAAAATTCTTCACACCATCAGCAATCATGTTTTCTACGGTATGTTGCCAAAGCACAGGGCTGGCAGCCTGTTTTACCAACAGCTGTTTAATTTCAGCAGCGCTGGTTTCAGGCTTGGCGGTTACGTTGGCATAAACAGGAAGCTTAGCATCATGGAAGGTTACCTTTTCCAGCTCTACTGCCAGCTTATCTGCTGCCGGTTGCATCAAGACACTATGGAAAGGAGCACTGACAGGAAGCATAATAGCACGTTTAGCGCCTGCTTCTTTCAGCTCGTTGCAAGCCTCTTCTACTGCCTTGGTAGCTCCTGCAATAACGATCTGACCGGGGCAATTAAAGTTAACCGCTTGAACAGGCTGACCAACTTCTTTAGTTACCTTAGCGCAAATCTCTTCAATCTTTTCAGTAGCCAGGGCAATAATAGCTGCCATAGCACCCTCACCTACAGGAACAGCTTCCTGCATGAATTGGCCACGTTTGCGAACTGTTCTTACAGCATCGCTGAAGCTGATTGCCTCTGCTGCCACCAAAGCGGAATATTCACCCAGGCTATGGCCTGCTGCCACGTCTGCTTTTAAACCTTTTTCCTGCATAACCTTATAAGCAGCAATGCTGCAGGTCAAAATAGCAGGCTGGGTATTAGCAGTCAGCTTTAAATCTTCTTCCGGTCCTTGAAAAATCAAATTGGTCAGGGAGAAGCCCAAAGCATCGTCTGCTTCCTTAAATAAATCCTTTACTACAGGGTAGTTATCATAAAATTCTTTCATCATGCCGACGGTCTGGGAACCTTGACCGGGGAATACAAAAGCTGTCTTACTCATTTCGTTTCCTCCTTATTTGTTCCATTTTAATAGAATTGAGGCCCAGGTAAGTCCGGCGCCAAAACCTACCAAAACAACGTTATCACCTTTATGCAATCTGCCTGCTGCCTGTGCCTCAGTCATAGCAATAGGAATACAAGCGGCAGAAGTATTACCATATTTTTCAATATTAATCATAACCTTCTCTACAGGAAGACCCAATCTCTTGGCTGCAGAATCGATAATTCTGATATTGGCTTGATGGGGAATCAAAAGGTCGATATCCTCATTTTTCAGGCCTGCCTTTTCTATTACCTTGGAAGAACTACGTCCCATTACTTTAATAGCAAATTTAAATACTTCCTTGCCATTCATGTGAATGAAATGTTCCATGTTGTCTACAGTTTCGTGAGAAGCAGGACGCCTGGAACCGCCGGCCGGCATATTCAAATACTTGCCACCGCTGCCCTCTGCACCCATATCCACGGCTCTGATACCGTAGCCATCTTCCACCGGCCCCATAACAGCTGCTCCTGCGCCATCACCAAAGAGGATGCAGGTGTTTCTGTCATGCCAGTTCAAAATACGGGACAGAGCCTCAGCCCCTACCACTAAAACATATTTGTATAAACCTGTAGCAATCATCTGGCTAGCTACAATGGCAGAATAAACAAAGCCTGTGCAGCCTGCGCCTAGATCAAAAGCAGCGGCGTGGGTAGCTCCCAGCTTGTCTTGCAAAATGCAAGCAGTAGACGGAAACTTGGTATCCGGAGATTCAGTAGCAACAATAATCAAATCAAGCTGATCAGCTGTAATGCCAGCATCCTTCATAGCATTATTAGCTGCAATAATGGCCAGATCAGAGGTCGCTTGCTCCGGGGCAGCAACATGTCTTTCCTTAATACCGCTTCTTTCTAATATCCATTCATCGGTGGTATCCACCATTTTTTCCAAATCCTTATTGGTGATAACTTTTTCGGGAATGTAGCATCCCACACCAAGAAAACCTACGCTGATATTTGCCATTAACCTTAAAATCCTCCGTTTTCTTCGTCATGCAGAATCTCTTTACCAATCCTACCGACCATATCTTTTTCCGTCATTTCAATGGCTACTCGCACCGCATTCTTAATGGATTTAGCTTTAGAGCTGCCATGACAAATGATAAAAGGTGCTTCCACCCCCAAAAGAGGTGCGCCACCATATTCAGAAGCATCTATTTTCTTAAAAAGCTTTGTAAGAGCCGGTTTCATCAACAGAGCACCCAGCTTCGTAGTCAGTCCCGTGTTGAAAACTGTGTCTTTTAAAAGAGTCATAATAGCCAGTGCCAGACCTTCCAAAGTTTTTAAAACCACATTACCCACAAAACCATCACACACCACTACATCTACTGTGCCGGCATTAATATCTCTGCCTTCCACATTGCCGATGAAATTAATATTTTTTTCTGCTTTCAGCAAAGGATAAGTAGCCAAAGCTTGTTCATTGCCCTTGGTTTCCTCCTCGCCTATATTTAGAAGTCCCACTCTGGGGTTATCAATACCTAAAATAAGCTCTGCAAAGATTGATCCCATAATAGCACCCTGCACCATCTGCTCAGGCTTGGCATCTACCTTGGCACCGGAATCCAGTAGCACGGTGGCACCCTTAATATTGGGAATGGTGGTCGCTATAGAAGGCCTTTCGATACCTTTTATCCTCCCCAACCCAAACAAGGCAGCAGCAACTGCCGCACCGGTACTTCCTGCAGACACCAGGGCATCACATTCACCTTGGCGCAAAAGCTTGGTAGCAACTACAATAGAAGCATCCTTTTTCTTTTTAACGCTCACGCCGGGATGATCGCTCATCTCAATTACCTCGGTAGCGTTTTGAATAACAACAAGCTTGCTATCGGCACGGCCTTGCTTTGTCAGTTCTTCTTTAACCACTGCCTCCTGGCCTACCAGCACTACCTGGCAACCATATTCGTCTGCAGCCTGCAAAGCACCTTTTATAATCTCACCGGGCCCAAAATCAGTCCCCATTACATCAATGGCTATCTTCATCATTGTTCTTCCTTTCCGCTGGCAAGGAAACAATTAAAAATTTTGCTCTAAATACTTCTTGATTATTATTTCTGGTTTTGACCCAGATAGTATATTTGTTGTCAATCTTACGGACCACTTCAGCTCTTGCCACTAAATTGGCGCCGCTATACACCGGTATCTTATATTTTATGTTAGCTATGCCTGTCAACGCTGCCGGAGCATCAATAACAGCCAAAGCTAACGAATTGGCCTGGGCAAACATAAAGTGCCCTCGGGCCACTCCTGTCTTTTGCAGCACCATTTCCGGCGTAACCTGCATCATAGAAATACCGTTCTTGCCTATCTCTAAGTCAATCAGCTGTCCTACAATATCTTCGCTGGTTATTGCCTGCAGTTTCTCTTGAGCCTCCACCGCCATATGCTTGGTTCTCTCTCTAAGCTCAGGAACACCTAAAGCTAACCGATCCAAGCGAATGGTCTGTATACTTACTTCCAGTATGTCAGCCAAATGCTCATCGGTCAGGAAGGGATTCTTTTCCAGTTCTTGTTGCAGGCGTTGATGTCTAGCCTGCTTTTTAGTCAGGGCGCTCATTGCCATCACCTTTTAGTACCAAGTCTTAATAGCTGTTGTTATTATAAAGCCTCAAACAATAAATTGCAAGTAAAATTTTCCCGTTCCACAACATATTGTGGAATCTGAGACAAAAGATACCTTCCCACTTCATCTCACATTTACCAATTGGGGACGGTACCAACTGGTAAATGGATTTACCAGTTGGTACCGTCCCCAATTGGTAAGTCTACGTTTTAGCGCAAGTATTTAGCTAAAGTAGCAAAAAGTACTTTAGGTTCCACAGGCTTAGCAATATGATCGTTCATGCCGATTTCTAAACATTTTTGTACGTCGTCCTCAAAGGCATCCGCGGTCATGGCAATAATAGGAATGGTCTTACTGTCCTCTTTGCCCAGCTCCCTTATTTCTCTGGTTGCTTCAAAGCCATCCAACACCGGCATGCGTAAATCCATAAGAATGGCATTAAAGGTGCCCACAGGGTTACTGGCAAAAATATCCACACCCAAACGACCATTTTCAGCAACATAAACCTGAATTCCCTTGGACTTTAATAAAATATTGGCAATTTCCCGATTCAGGGCGTTATCCTCACACAGCAAAATCTTGTGCCCGGACAGACCTGTAATATCCACCTGTACCTCCTCAGCATGGGCAGGCAGCACTATATCCTTGTCCACGGTCTGCAACCGGAGTCGCACGGTAAAGGTACTCCCCTGATTCTTAACGCTCTCTACAGTAACCGTGCCACCCAGCAGCTCCACCATCTGTTTAACAATGGCCAAGCCCAAACCGGTACCTTGGTTATCATAGCCTGTCCTTTTTTCCTGGGCAAAGGGCTCAAAAATCATTTTTTGGAAATCCTGAGAGATGCCAATACCATCATCTTGTACGGAGATAAGGCTATCGATACCGCCATCAGCGGCCTTTTCATTGCTGAAACATACCGTAACATGGCCCCCCATGGGCGTATATTTAATAGCATTGGTCAAAAGATTCAGCAAAATCTTCTGCAAAATTAATCTGTCAGCAAAAACATGGCGCTGCAAAACACCGGAATAGTCCACCTTAAAGGTAATCTGTTTATCCTTAGCCATAGATTGAATAGCGGATAAAACCGGCTTAAAAAAGTTTTCTTCATCAAGTTTTACCGGTTCCAGCTTAATCTCCAGCTTGTCACTTTTTAGCTTGGACATGGTCAGGGTATCATTCACCAAATCCAGCAACAATTGGCCGGAAGTATGAATCTTCTGCAGATAGTCATGTAAAACATCCTGCCTGGTTTCGTTTTTAGCCAGGGCCGAAAAGCCCAGAATAGCATTAAGAGGTGTCCGCATATCATGACTGATATTGGCAAAGAACCTGTTATGCTCTTCGGCATTCTTTTGTAAAGCTTCCACTCTAATTCTTTGTTTTTCAGTTTCTGCCTGAGCAGCCAGCACTGTTGTTCTTTCTTTCTGCCTCCGATTAAGCATAACCAACAGCCAACCCAAAACAGCCACCAAGAGTAACAGGATACTGGTACTTATCACAATAGCCGTGGGTGAAAGTCTGGCAATAAAGGTACGCCAGGTATTTTCCGGCTGAATTGCACTGGCAAGAATACTGCTCATGCTGTTACTAGTGACCATAATACCCTTGTTCAAGATAGAGAACAAGTTCTTGTTGCCGGACTTCATGGCCATGCAAATTTCTGTGTTAAAGCTGGGCAGAGGTCTTACCACATACTTTGAAGAAGTGGTCTGATCCAACAACCAGGTGGCTACCGGCAAGCTAAAAACAGCAGATTCTACCTGATTATTATCCAAAGCTGCTAAACAGGCTTTGGCATTTTTATAAAACTTTACTTCGGCCTTGGCCAATTCCATACCACGTGCTCTGACATTAGGTGCAAGGTATAAGGTCCATAATCCCACTGAACCTGGTTGGATAATGTTATTTTCTACCTTAGTAATAATCATATTGCCCGCATCTATGTAATTGCTAGTTAGTACCATATTGTCTTCATTGGCGTTAATTAGCCCGCCGGTATAACAACTGAGCACATCGACTTCGTTAATCGTTACACCTTTTAAAGCCTCTTCGTAAGTGTTATATACCACAAACTGGAACTTCAGTCCGGTCTTTTCCCCCAGCAGCTTAAAGTACTCAGGAATAATACCGCGGTAGACGCCCTCCTCTTTTTGGGCAAAATAAGGAGCCGTATCTGCTATAGCTGCTACTTTTATGACAGGCTTACCCTCTAGATACTGCTTATCGGCCGCAGTAAAGTACAAGGTCTTATAGATAAATTGTTCGTCGTACTTTTTTCTCAGGTCATCAAGATAATAAGGGTTCTCAGCAAGAATCTGGGACATGGCACTATCAAAACGGTTCTTTAGGCTCTTATCTTTCTTGCGAAAGGCAAAATAATATTCCCTAGGCAGGAAGCTAAGAATAGTTCTAAACTTGGCCTTGCCTTCTTTTTCAAACAGAGCTGTATAGATTTCCGCATCTATTTCCCCCGTCTCTAACGCCTTGGACAAGCTGTCAATATCCGTATATTCCACAATGGTAGGCGTAATTCCACGATCTATACACCATGCTCTAAACGATGCGTTGATGAAATAAGAGGCAATGACACCAATCTTCATTTGAGAAAGCTGATTTATGTCACCATATTGCCAACGATCATCATTGGAACGTACAGCCATTGTACTACTGGCCAAGCCTTGTACTGTATCCGAAAAAGAGTACTGCTGTTCCCTTTGGGTAGTCTTGGCCACATCTGCCACAATATCATAAACACCTTTATCCAGATTCCCTAAGAAATCCGGATCAGTGGCAGAATCTATGAAAACAGCTTTAAACCCGGCACGCTGGGCAACGCTGAGCATACACTCAATATCCATGCCCCGCCAAACGCCGTGCTCATCCTGATAGGCATAGTTAGAATTATTATAAACACCAACCTTTATTTCTTCCGGACCCTTGTTTACCGCTTGCGCCGGTGTGGTACTAAAGCTGACACTGAACAGACAAGCAAGAAAAGCCGTAAGTAAAAATATTTTTCGCATTTAAATTACCCCTCTTTAAACGCAAATATGACAAACAACATCTACTTTATTATACAACAAAATGCAAAAAAAAAGATAGGAACCGTAGTTCCTATCTTTTTTCATTATTCTTCGTCTTTTTTAACAACTTCTTTGCCATCATAGTAACCACATTCAGGGCAAACATGATGAGGCTTCTTCAGCTCATGGCATTGTGGACATTCCACTAAACCGGGAGCAGCTAGTTTCCAATTTGCACGTCTGGAATCGCGACGAGCTTTAGACATTTTCCTCTTTGGTACTGCCATTTCTCAAATACACCTCCTACTACAAATCTCTCAATTTCTCGGTAATAATGCTTCCAGGGCTGCTAATCTTGGATCAATGCTGCGTTTGTCACAGCGGCATTCCTCCACGTTTAGGTCAGCTCCGCATTTAGGGCACAAGCCCTTACAATCAGCTTTACATAGTACTTTTACCGGCTCTGCCAGTAAAAGTCCCTCTCGCAAAGCTTCTGAAATATCAACTATATCAAACTGATAAATCTGAGCATCCTCAGGCAAATTCTCCGCAGTCGCAGGATAGTATCTTTCGTCTATCACAGTCTCCGTCGGGCCTTCAAACTCCTTCAAGCATCGGGCACATTGACGTCGTACCGTGGCGGCAAGCTTCGCATGGAGCAAAATCACGTCTCCTCCGTTGCTAATGGTGCCTTCTACCTCAATATTTCCTACCACAGGCAGTTCTTCCTGAGAAAGTCCCAATTCCTTGGGCCTGAGAGAAAACTGAAAAGAGCTTTCCCCTACCAAATTTTTTTTAATCTCTGCTACATTTAATTTAAGCATATTACACCAACCGTTACATTATAACGATGCTTAAGCCCTTTGTCAAGCAAAAGTACTTGCTATGGCTTATTTCTTAGCAACTTCTAAAGCAATCCTGTTAGCATCTCTGGCAATGGCCAATTCCTCGTTAGTAGGAATAAGAAGAACCTTTACGGGAGAGTCTTCAGTACTAATGATAGTTTCCTTGCCTTTTACGTTGTTGCGCTCAGGATCGATGTGTACACCCAGGAATTCCAAACCCTTGCAGACTCTGGCACGAGTGTTAATATCGTTTTCGCCAACACCGGCAGTAAACACAATATCATCAACGCCGCCCATAGCAGCTACATAGGAACCAATGAACTTTCTTACTTGATAGCAGAACATGTCCAGAGCCAGCTTAGCTCTTTCGTTGCCTTCCTTTTCAGCTACTTCCAAATCGCGGAAGTCGCTGGAAATACCGGAAATACCAAGTACACCGCATTCCTTGTTTAAATATTTATCAACTTGAGTATAGGAGAGTTTCTTTCTCTCACCCAAAACAGAAACGATAGCAGGATCAATATCACCGCAACGCGTTCCCATCAGTTCACCGGCTAGCGGAGTATAACCCATGGAGGTATCAACAGACTTGCCGTTCTTTACAGCAGTAATGCTGGCACCGTTGCCCAAATGGCAAGTAATGGTGCGAAGTTGATCCAAAGGTTTGTTCAAAATAGCAGCAGCTCTCTCAGAAACATACTTATGAGAAGTGCCGTGGAAACCATAACGACGAATACCGAAGGATTCATAATCTTCATATTTAATACCGTACATATATGCTACAGGAGGCATAGTTTGATGGAAAGCGGTATCAAATACTGCTACATGAGGAATATTGGGCATTAATTTTTGACAAGCCTTAATACCGGCAATATTGGGTGGGTTGTGCAAAGGAGCCATATCACTCAATGCTTCAAAAATCTTAATTTCTTTCGGTCCAATAAGTACGGACTCGCTGTAAATTTCACCACCATGTACTACTCTATGGCCTACAGCGTCGATTTCATCAAGAGATTTCAATACGCCGTAAGTAGGATTTACTAAAGCATCCAAAACCTTTTGTACGCCTACTACATGGTTAGGAATGCTGCTAGGCAGCTTCACTTTGTCTTTGCCGGTAGGGGTATGAGTCAAAATAGAGCCCTCAATGCCAATGCGCTCTACCAAGCCCTTAGCAATAACAGATTCGTTGCTCATATCAATTACTTGATACTTAATGGAAGAACTACCACAATTTACAACCAAAATCTTCATAAAAATGCCTCCTATTTTTAAAATCAAGGTCACAATTCGACCATATTATTGTATACTATAGTATATTATCAAATTATTGGAAAATTGTAAAATAAAAATTTTCCCCAAAGGATAGAAAAAATGAGCAAAGCCAAGGTTATCGGCATCGTCGCCGAATACAATCCCTTTCACAAGGGCCATGCCTACCAAATAAATACTGCCAAAAAAGCTTTAGGTGCTACTGCAGTAGTCGCTGTCATGAGTGGCAATTTTACCCAGCGTGGCGAAGCTGCCTACTTTGATAAATGGCAAAGAACCCAGCTGGCTTTAGCAGGCGGTGTAGACCTGGTGCTGGAGCTGCCTGTCATTTATGCCTTGCGTAGCAGCGAAAGCTTCGGCAAGGGTGGCATAGAGCTTTTAGCCGCTACCGGTGTCGTCAGCCATGTGGTATTTGGCTGCGAAACCCCTCATCCGGAGCTTTTGGCCCAAATTGCCGGGATAAAACTCACCAAAACTAAATTAGCCCCCTATTTAAGTAAGGGCATGACCTATGGAGCTGCCGTAGCGGCCCATGTCACCGCCCAGTATCCGGAGGCACAGAAACTCTTGCAGGAGCCTAATAACATTTTGGCTCTGTCCTATTACCAAGCCTTAAGCAAGTTGAAAAATGGACCGCTGCCCTATCCCATCATGCGCCAGGGGGCAGGCTATAAAGAAGTCGAGCTGGGAGGAACCTTGCCCAGCGCCCAAGCCTTACGCCAGGAATTAAGTACCAAAGGCTTGTCTGCTCAAGCTGCTGCCGGTTTTCCTCCCCAGGTATTAGCTCTCCTGCCAGGCCTGCTTAGCCAGGAACCCTTTATTGACCATGCAGAAATTTTTTATTTGCTTTTAAAACACACCATAAGCAAGCTCACGGCCGAGGAGATAGCAAAGCATTCAGATTGCTCTGAAGGCCTGGAAAACAAGTTCTTAGAGGCTATAAAAGCCACAAATTACCCGGATTTTCTCGCTGTGCTGAAAAGCAAGCGCTATCCACTTACCAGACTAAGGAGACTGTGTTATCAACTGCTCATCTCCTCCCCGGCAGTTCCCTTTGCCACGACAAGAAAACTGTCACCCCAATATCTAAGAGTTCTTGGTTTTACAGATACTGGCAGACAACTCTTAAAGACGATGAAAACTACTGCCACCTTGCCCCTTATCACGAAACTCCATAAAAATGAGTTCAACGACAAACCAGCCGCTTTTCGGGCAGAGCTTGCCACCGATCTGGCCGCCACCAATTTGTATGACCTACTTAAGAGCGGTACCGGCTACAATAGAGATTATTTGGTAAGGCCACATTACTTAAAATAAGACAGAAGGGGAAGAGTTACCTACCCTCCTGTCGCAAAAAAAATCCACCCCAAGGGGTGGATTTTACTTTTTGTTATTTCTTCTCAATCTGTTTGTTGGCGTTCTCGTCGCTACCTCTTAAGGCATCGCCGTTATCCTTAACAGCAGAAAGGGTTCTGGTAAGATTCTCTTCCAAATAAGAGAACACATCAGAAGCATATTGCATGGATTCCTTATGCAACTTATCAGCATAAGCATCTGCAGCAGCTCTCATATCTCTATCATATTGTTGAGTAGTCTCAATGATGCTGTTGGCTTTTTCCTCAGCAGCCTTCACAACTTCTTCCTGGCGAACCAGGCGCTCAGCTTCTGCCTTGGCCAATTCAACCAGGCGATCGCCTTCAGCTTTAGCCTGCTCAACGATATGGTCTGCTTCAGTTCTGGATTTATCTATAATGTCTTTTTGTTCTTCTAACAGGTCGTGAGCTCTTTTTACTTCCAGAGGCACTGCGGCTCTTAATTTATCCATAGCCGTGGAAATCTCACCCTCATCAATTAAGATTTTATTGATCAAGGGAATCTTAGTAGCCTCCATTATGATACTTTCAATTTCATCCAAGATCTTGTCTAATTCCATGGTTATCAACCTTTCTCCTTCTTAATCTTTTTGGACTTTACTTTTGCTAAAATATTCTGTATATCTTCTTCTATGCAAGCAGGCACAAGTCCTGCAATTTGCCCGTCGAAGTAGGCTAACTCCCTTACACTGGAAGAGCTTAAATAAGAATATTGGGCATTAGTCATAATAAAAACCGTCTCCAGCTCTTTATTGATTTTCTTAATCAACAAGGCTCTCTGGAATTCGTACTCGAAATCCGAGAAAGCTCTCAAGCCACGAATAATAAAGTTGGCCTGCTGCTGTTTGCAAAAATCATTAAGTAGCCCTGAAAAACTGGTTACCCTCACATTTGGTATATGCTTGGTGGCTTTTTTAATCATGTTCACTCTTTCTTCCATGGTGAACATAGCCTTATCCTTGGTAGGATTAACAAACACGCTGATGATTACCTCATCAAACATTAAGCTTGCTCGTTCAAAAATATCTAAGTGTCCTAACGTCACAGGATCAAAACTTCCCGGACAAACCGCTCTACGCACGTTATCCTCCTAAGCCACTGGGCTATATCTATAGTTCCATAACATTATATCAGAAAATGCTTTTTATTTCCACAATATTAGCGAAATTTTCGTGTCCCCGTATTTTTCCGTCCGGACCTCCCAAGCTGCGGGAAGATAAGTCCTGGGCTCTTCTTCCAAGGAATGTTCCAACACTAAAAGACCTTGTGGCTTTAAAAGAGGATATTTAAGCAGAGTCTGTACTACTCTTTCGTTAATTCCTTTGTTGTAGGGTGGATCAGAAAAGACAATGTCAAACACCTTGCCTTGTCGTGATAATCTAACCAGGCTGTCCAAGGAATCACCTTTCACCAGCTGGCACGCATCTTCAGCCCTGGCCTTTGCCACATTGGCTTTAACCAGCTTTAGGCTGTCCACGCTAAAATCTAAAAAGGTAATCTGCACTGCTCCCCTGCTCCAGGCCTCCAAGCCTAAATTACCTGTACCGGCAAAAGCATCCAGCACCGTAGCACCGGGGATTTTAGCAGAAATAATATTAAACAAGGCTTCTTTCACACGGTCTGCCGTTGGCCGCACTCTATAGTCTTTAGGTGTTACCAGCTTTAAGCCTCTAGCCTTACCAGTAATAATACGCATACAAATTTCTCCTTAAATATACTATAATGGGGTATAAACAATTCGAAAGGAGTCCATAGTGAAAAGGATACTCACAGTTGCATTCTGTTTACTTGCCATAGTTGCAGGTTTATTGTATCACACTCTACACCTGGGTGGCACACCTTTTTCTCCTGCTACGCTGCCTCAGTCCTATATCTTGACTGTACTGCCCTTAGATAGCAGACCACCCTGTACTTCTTTTGTACGACAGCTGGGCAACCTGGCCGGTTTTGCCGTGGAGCTGCCACCTGACGAGTTGCTGGACAAATATGAAAATGCTGCCCTTGTAACAGAATTGCGTAAATGGCTAGTCACCAAGATAACCGGCAGCAACGGCATATTGATTTCCACCGACATGTTGTCCTATGGCGGCTTGCTGCACAATAGAATTGCACCCCTTACCCAGGAACAAAAATTACAGACCTTGCAGTTTTTAGGTAAGCTGAGAGATGAAAATCCCGGCAAAGATTTTTATGCCTATAGCATTATTCCCCGTCTTCTGGTCAGTGATCAGATTCTTCCCGACCGATGGTACCAGTGGCATATCATGCAGTGGACCATTAACATGGACAAAAAGATGCAGGGTTTACCCTTTGATGAAAAACGCTATAAGCAAATGCAGGACGAAATTCCGGCGAAGCTGAAAGAAAAATACCTGAACCTATACGCCCAAAATGCTGCCTTTAATCAGGAACTGATTGACTTGGCCGTAGATAAGAAATTTACCGGCCTTTTAATCGGTCAGGATGATACCATGATGTTTGGCCTGCCCAACGGTAACCGCTGGGCAGCAGAAGATACACTGCACAAATTAAATGTTCCTCCTTCTTATGGAGTTACCCAAGGCGCAGATGAAATAGGCGCCATAGATACTGCGGCACTTTTCCTTATGAAGCATAACTTTCGTCCCAAAATTTACCTCACCTACAGCACGCCCCAAACCAAGGATCTCTTTCTGCATTTTGTGCCGGACAGTCTGGAAAATATAGCTTTAGACAAAATTAAGTTGTTGAATGGACAAGTAGTTAGTTCTGTAGAGGATGCAGATTTTATTCTTTTTATTCACTGTGGCGACAACCCCGGTGCATCTTACCGCGATATCGCTCAAAATGTTCGCCAGCTCATGACCCAAAAACCGGTAGCCTTGGTAGATTTAAGTGAGGATTATGATTATCGGGAATGCCTGTTTCCCTCCCTGCTGGTGAACAATACTCCGGTTCCCCAGCTTTTGAGCTATGCCGGCTGGAACTCCGCTTCCAATTCTATCGGTACTGCTTTAGCCCAGGGCGCTATTGTAGTTCTCCAATCTCGTTTGCTGTCACCTGCTGCCCTGCCATCTTTATATGCCCGAAACCTTACCTTTAACTGTGCCCGCTTTTTGGACGACTGGGCATATCAGCAGAAGATTCGCTATAAAATAAAGGATTTTCAGGAACTCAACGGCATTGACACTCAGCATACCGCGCCCTACACTTCCCTGGTGGAAAACTATATCGCCAGAGAACTGGCTGTCTATAAAAACATTTTGCTTTATACCAGCTTAAGGCGTTTTCCCTTTTACCAATTCGGCAAAACTGCCTATTATTTAAAAGATCTTGATTATCACGTAAAGTTGCCCTGGGAGAGGGTTTTCGAGATATCTCTCACCGTCCAACCCACCTTTGTAAAAAAGACAATTTGACAAACTATCCAACTATCTTTATAATTGTATTGTTATGTCGGGGCGTGGCGCAGTTTGGTAGCGCGCTTGGTTCGGGACTAAGAGGCCGCGAGTTCGAATCTCGCCGCCCCGACCATTATAAAATTTAAGGGTCGTCGTACGAAAGTACGATGCATTGGTAAAATAAAAGTAGACACTATTAAAAACGAAAGTTTTTGATAGTGTCTACTTTTTGCTATACTGAAACCAAGGAGATGATACACGAATGGGTTCGCCAAAAGGTAAAAAACACAGGGTGTTTTCTAAAGAAGAAAAGCTAAGAATCGTAAAAGATTATCTTAAAACACACGAAACAGTTAATAAATTTGCAATTGAACATAATCTGCATAGTAGTGTTTTACAGAATTGGATAAGAAAATACGGCGAATTAGGAGAAGAAGGATTGGCTTCACACAGAGATAAATGTGGCAACAGGTATGCAGCCTTGCACATCGGCAATTCCCTTGATGAAATGGGGAAACTTGAGCT